>Ga0180438_10000023_pt1 | contig 333195 bp, 282 predicted proteins | sample SS_ome_12_FD_132455 | JGI IMG/M metagenome (GOLD analysis project Ga0180438, IMG submission 132455) | Hypersaline lake sediment archaeal communities from the Salton Sea, California, USA - SS_3_D_2 metaG | ecosystem: Environmental > Aquatic > Non-marine Saline and Alkaline > Hypersaline >...
CCCACTTTTTCTATATAACAGAGATTGGAGGGTAAGTCAAAGCCAAAAAGTGCAAAAAAAGTGCAAAAAAAGTGCTGCTGTGTCGGCTTGGATGATAACTGGGTTTCAGTTTCAGTTGGATGTTGACATTTTACTAACATGTGGTTATAAAAAGAATACTTCGGAACGGGGAGACGACATGTCAAGTATCCTTGGAACCAAACTGAGAATTGAAAGGGAGAACCTTGGGCTTACGCAAGAAGATTTGGCGAACGCCGTGGGTCTATCGAGTGAGTTTATTTCGCTTTTGGAATTGGGCAAGAGGAAGCCTAGTTTGGAGTCGTTGAAATCTATTACTGCCTTTCTAAAAAAAGATACGGCCTATTTTCTTGAAGATAAAGAAACTGCCTTTGAAAAACTGTTGCAGCAAAAAACCCTCAGTCCAAAGGCCAAAAAAAGCCTTAAAAAGTTTAGAAAATACTGTGACGATTATCTTGGATTGGAGGAAATATTGGGGCGACGCCTCGCTCTTGCTCCTAGCTATAATCATACTCAGCCAGAGCGATTGGCTCTCGAGGAGAGACAGCGGATGGGGCTGGGAGATTCGCCCATACGAAATATTTTTATGTTGGCCGAACTTAACGGTTTGCGGATTTTTCGACAAAGTTATGAACCCGAAGCCAAGATCTCGGGGGTTTTTATCTATTTTGAAGTCAAAGAGGCTGCTTTTGCTTTGATTAACAGTAACCAGTCAATCGGTAGTCAGATATTTACGGTCGCCCATGAGTACTATCATTTCCTTAGAGATAGATACACAGACCCGATCATCGATAATCCAGACGTATTCGTTGATGACTACGTTTCTCTCTATCATCCGAGGGAAAAGTCGGCCCAACTGTTTGCCAGGCGGTTTCTCATGCCGCCCTCAAAGGTTCGAGCCATTGTCGAAAAAGATTTCAGATCGGATAAACTGAACTATGAAGATGTCATCTATCTTAAAAGATATTTTGGAGTTGACACCCTCGCTATGCTGCAAACCCTCAGGGATCTCGACTATTTGTCTTACTACCAGCTCAAGGAGCTCCAGAACCTCGATCATGCTGGATATGAAAAAACCCTTTTCGGTAAGCCCATGAGGGAAGCACAGACTCGAATAGGAAGAACGGTTCCTTCAGATCGGTTTAAGAGCCTGGCTGTTATAGCCTCAGCAGATAAGCCGAGATAGGTCGCTAATCTGCAACGTATCTGGGATGAGTTTTTTTTGCTTTTTCGACAATCCCCAACTCAATTTTCAAAGTCAGGGAAGGGGCCTCTTTCGATGTGACACCCAGGATCTCGCCCACAGGGTCGACAATCCAGCCCAGACCTCCTCGAATTGGGTGATTTCGTCTCTCATCTGGCAAACGGTAATTTTCATGTACTCCATATTGTGGCAAACAGGCATATCTGTCAAGACAAGGACTGGATCAAGGCAGCATCCTTGAAAACCTGGCCGGGAAAAGAGATGCGGCTTGAAACTGTCCTTGTCCCATTTAGAATTGTTGCCTTCGGCAAAGTAGGAAGCGGTCTCTGATTGACAGTCGAATCTGCCAAGTGTTATATTTGAATCAATTTTAGGGAACTTCATGTCATGAAAAAAGGGGTGTTCATCGCTTTTTTGAGTGCTGGTGTTGTTGTCTTTCTCATCAGCATTTATGGCCATGTTCGATTGCACAAGAGGCCGGGGCTGCCGCAGGAGATGACACAATCTAGCATCAAACAGCTGGACCAAACCAAAATTCTGACTGAAAAAGATATTGAGTTTTTTCTGAGCACGAAAGCTATTGGTGAGAGAGTTTATGTGATATATGAGGAGGGAGGTGTCACAAAAGAGAAGAACTTTAACCTTATTCCCTTTTACTTTCAGACATCGACACACATCATCTTTCTTGTCATAGGGCTAGTCGGCTTCGTGATTGGTTCATTGGTCTTCATTCTCAGGCCTGAAGAGGCAAGAACCCGTGTTTTCTATTTGGCCTTTTTAGCGTTTTCCGCAACCGTCATCATCAGCCATGGTTTTTTTTGCATCCAAAAGGAATGGACTTCCTTTGTGCCCAGTGTTCTGTTTTACTTGCTATACGCCTTCGTTCCTGCTCTTCTGATGCACTTCATTCTGTTTTTTTACCGGTCGACGATGATAAAAAACGTTGGATTGATTTACATCCCTGCCGTTTTTTTTGCGGGATTGCTGATAAGCCTTTTTTTATATTCTGTTCTGAATGCGTCCATTGTGTATTTCAGGTACTTCCAGACAGCCTATTACGTCTTCCGCTACTACGTTTTTATTTATATCATCACTTCAGTCATAATTCTTATTCTGGGATACCGAAAGTCATCTACAACAGAGGAAAAAGCTCAAATAAAGTGGATCTATTACTTCCTTCTGATCGGTATCGGACCCTTTTTACTCCTCTATCAGCTTCCCCTTCTGCTACGGCTCACTCCGTTTCTGTCTGAAGAATTATCAAGTGTTTTTTTTATTTTTATTCCCGTTGGTTTTGCCTTTTCGATTATCCGTTTCCGGCTTATGAACATCGAGCTCATCATAAACCGCAGCTTGGTTTATTCTATTCTGACAATATTCACGGTGAGCGTCTACCTTTTATCAGTTCGCTTTTTTCATGGACTGGTTTCGCGCGTCGTGGTTATCCAGGAAGCCGTAGTGGCTGTCATCGCTGCCTTGGCTGCCGCCGCTGTGTTCAATCCGGCCAGAGGAAAAATCCAGTACTTTGTGGACAAATCCTTTTTCAGATTGACCTATGATTACCGTGAGAATATTCGAAGCTTCAATGAGGAGGCTCACAAGATAGCCGATACAACTCATCTTACCGACCTCTTTATGACTGCAGTCAACGCAGCTTTGCCTTTAGAACACATCGGAATTTTGGTCTACGCATCCAAGGGAGGCGTGCGCATTATACTTGTCCAAAGAAATGATGCGTATTCGCTGAAGCCTTTCACTCCCCTTGTGCTCGGAACAAAAAAGGTCCTGGCCAGAAAGAAGGCCGTTCAGATCGAAGAAGGGTTGGATTTTTCCCAGGAAGAAAAGCTTGAGAATCTGAATTTGGAGATAGCATTCGCTCTGCCTTTTCGGAGTGCCGCGCTCTCGGGCTTTGTCACACTGGGAAGAAAGAAATCCGGAGCCAAATTCACTCATGATGACATCGAGCTCCTTATGGGTTTGGCTGAAGGGATGGCGTTAAATATCGAAAGAGTCAGACTACAGGAGGAAGTCATCCTCGAACGGGCAGAAAAACAGAAGTTAGACGAACTCAACAAGATGAAGACAGAATTTATCTCGACTATCTCCCACGAACTCAGAACACCGATGAGCTCAATTCAGGGACTCTCGGAGATGCTCCAGTCAGGGAAAATAAAAGACCGGACAAAGGAAGAAAAGATTTTGAGTGTCATGACCGAGGAGTGTAGTCGACTCAGCCGATTCCTGCACAACATACTCGATATGGGCAAAATCGAGCAAGACGCGAAAACATACAGTTTTGCCCGGGCGGATGTCCAGCCTTTGATTGATGAGACCCTTGATCTTTTTCGAAGTCAACTGGAATCTGAAGGCTTCGTCATCCATAAAGAAGTGGTTCAAAAGCCTCTGTTTCTGAACGTCGACAAGGATGCCATCAAACAGGCTTTGATTAATCTTGTGGACAATGCTATAAAATACTCCGCGGACAAAAAGGAGATCACCCTTAAAGTTGTTGATCAAAAGACTGCTGTCGTCATCCAAGTTCAGGATAAGGGGATAGGGATTTCTGAGTTAGACCAAAAGAGAATATTCTCAGAATTTTACCGGACAGTAGAAGCTGTTCAGCATTCTCCCCAGGGAGTGGGATTAGGCTTGAAAGTGGTTAATCACATCATGCAGGCCCATCAGGGCGAAATAAAGTGCGAGAGTCAACAGGGGGAAGGGAGTACCTTTAGCCTCATCTTTCCAAAGCCATGACAAAAATACTCATCGTTGAAGACGACAGGAATCTCTGTGATACGATACGGATGGCCCTGGAATCCGAGGATTATGAAGTCCTTTCAGCCAATGATGGACGCCAAGGTTTTCAGATAGGAATCCGAGAAAAATTGGATCTGATCATCCTCGATCTTATCCTTCCTTCGATGACTGGATTTGAGATTTGCACAAAGCTCCGCGAAAAAAAAATTAATACTCCGATTATCTTTTTGACGGGAGAGAAAAAGGAAGAAATCGATAAAGTCATGGGGCTAGAATTAGGAGCTGACGACTACCTGCTCAAACCCTTCGGAACGAGAGAGCTCATTGCCAGGATAAGAGCTGTTCTAAGGCGGACGATGCCCGTTGGGCGCGAAATGGATGAACTCTCTTTTGGAGATGTAAGTATTGATTTCAAGAGGCAAACCGCCTCCAAAGGGGCTAAGAGCCTCTCACTGACTGGTAAGGAATTCGGATTGCTCAAGTTTCTTGTCGTTCATGAAGGAGAGGTTTTGAGCAGAGAGCAAATCCTCAATGAAGTCTGGGGCTACGATACCTTCCCCACCACTAGGACTGTGGACACGTTCATACACAATTTGCGACATAAAATTGAGGATGATCCCTCTCGGCCCGTGCACATCCTCACGGTTCCCTGGTCAGGGTACAAATTCAAAAAATAGCTTTGGATTTAGGCGAGAGTAGCCATCACAGTGGTCAGGAACGTCCAGAATTTCTCTACGGATCCGATGTGGACACGCTCATCGGGTGAGTGAGGATGTTTGATTGTTGGGCCGAAGGAGATCATATCCATGCCGGGGAATTTCTCGCCAATGATCCCGCATTCGAGACCGGCATGGATGGCTGCCACTTCAGGATCTGCGGAAAAGGTTCGCCGATAGACCTCTGTGAGCGTCTTGAGAATCGGCGATTCCAGATTAGGCGTCCAGCCAGGATAACCCTCTTCCAGTTTGACTTCAGCCTCAACGATTTCACCCAAAGCATTGAGTGTGTTTCGGGTGGCTTCCAGAGCCGAAGCTACCGAACTTCTCGTGCTGCAAATAATTTCGGCTTTGTCATCGTGAGTCCGCATCACGGCTAAGTTATTGGATGTTTCGACGAGGCCATCGATTTCCGGATGCATTGCCAGCACGCCATGGGGAAGAGTGAGGAGGAGGTTAATCAGTGATTTCTGGCTCTGTTTTGTTAAGGGAGGCCTGGCAGATTCATCTCCTGTGTTGATGGCGAGAGCGGGGTCTGTTTCAATCGCCTTATACTCGGCCTTGATTTTATCGAAGGCATCCTGGGCTTGGACAATAAACGCGTCTTTTTGAACCGGATCGAGCAACACATGGGCCCAAGCCTCTCGGGGGATAGCATTCCTGAGGTTTCCTCCTTCAAAACCGACCAGTTTAAAAGGAATGTTTCTCATCACCTGCCATAAAATTCGAGAAAGCAATTTGATGGCATTCCCCCGGCCTTGATTGATGTCTACCCCTGAGTGGCCACCGCGCAATCCGGAGAGCATGATTTTATAGAGCTGCCCTTCGAGAGCGTCCTCCCGTGAAAGTCCAAGGCTAATAAGAGTGTCTGCACCACCCGCACAGCCGATGGTGAATTCCCCTTCGTCTTCGCTATCCAGGTTGAGGAGAATACGGCCTGTCAGAAAACCCTCTTGGAGTTTTGTGGCACCGGTCAATCCTGTTTCTTCATCCACAGTAAAAAGACATTCGAGCGGAGGGTGAGTAAGGCTGTCATCCTCCATTACGGCCAGACCGGCACAGCACCCAATCGCATTATCGGCCCCAAGAGTTGTCCCTTCGGCCTTTACCCAGTCGCCATCTATGCGAGCTTGAATGGGATCTTTCTTGAAGTCATGGTCGACATCAGAATTTTTCTCACAGACCATATCCAAATGGCCCTGCAAAATGACACCTGGGGCATTCTCATGACCAGATGAACCAGGCTTGGCAATGACCACATTGCCGACATCATCCCTTTTCCAATCCAGGTCAAGTTTTTCTGCCACTGATATGATATAATCTCCCAGGGCCTTTTCATTACCCGAACAGTGCGGAATCTTGACAAATTCAGCAAAGTGTTTCCATAGATTCTTAGGTTCCAGCCCTTCTAATGTTTTGGCCATTGTTATTGCCTCCAGATTGATAAGTAAGTCAAAATTGTCATTGATGGAACCAAAATAATGACACAAAACTCTGCTCGATTCAAGAATTATTCTGAGCCTTTTTTATCAGTGTTTCTTGATTTCGGTCCCAAAAAAATGTACAAATGGCTAGGCTAAAAGACCTGAGAACGCATAGCTCCCTTAGGCTATTTGAAAAGATTCTGACTGGAATTACACAATGAAAGGATATAAGCTGTTTCCGATTTTGTGGGGTATGACGTTGTTGATTGTCTGCCTGGTTTCTCTAGATGCTGCAGCTTTGAGAGTCAAATCGAAGGATACGAAGAAAATCAGAGTTGTTTCAACAGTCTACCCTTTGATGGAGTTTAGCCAGGCCGTACTGGCCAATAGGGGAGACGTCTCGCTTCTCCTCCCTCCGGGAGTTGAGATCCACTCCTGGAGGCCACGCCCGAGTGATATCCGCAGAATTTCACAGTCTGACCTCTTTATCTGCATAGGCGCAGGTCTGGAACCTTGGATTACTGATATATTGAACACGGTGAAACGCTCGGACCTCCATGTTTTTCAGGCCAGCGAAGGAATATCTCTTCTCAGGAGCGAAGCCCAGGCGCCCCAACATGAAGATAAGCTTGAACATGACCACGATCACAATCAAAATTTTGGGCATTTAGACCCTCATATCTGGATGGATTTTGGAATCGATCAGGTAATAATTGATCGATTGGTGGCCAAGATGTCAGAATTGATGCCAGAAGCGTCGGCGTATTTCAAATCAAACGGCGAAAAATACAAAGAAAGACTTCGAGAACTGGACAAACTCTTCGAACAAACCCTGTCCCGTTGCCAGCAGAAAACGTTCATCCTGGGAGGGCATGCGGCCTTTGGTTATCTTGCAAAGCGATATCATCTCCATCAGATTTCCCTGTTCGGACTAAGTCCGGATTCAACACCCACACCGAGAGCGATGACCGAGGTGGTTGAGCTAGCCAAAAAGCACAATATCAAAGTGATCTATTTTGAGATCAACGTTAGCGACAACCTGGCTAAGGTCATTGCCCAAGAAATTGGAGCTCGGACTCTTGTGCTGAATCCAGCCGCGAATATCACCCTGAATCAACGCCAAAACGGAACAACATTTTTTGATATAATGAACATGAATCTAAAAAATTTAAGGGAAGGGCTTGATTGTGAATGAATCCAGTCCGTTGATTGAGATCAAAAATGTTTCCTTCAGCTACGGACACACTAAAGTTTTGAACAACGTGACGTTTCCTATAAACAGGGGTGATTTCCTGTCTCTCATCGGCCCAAACGGTTCAGGAAAGACTACGCTCATTAAAATCATCTTAGGTCTCTTAAATCCATCAAAGGGGGAGATCAAGATTATGGGGAAGACTGTGGCCGAGTTCAACGATTGGCAGAAGTTGGGGTATGTGCCGCAAAAGGCCACTCATATCGATCCCTTTTTCCCTGTATCTGTCAGGGAGGTCGTGAAGATGGGTCTTGGGGTCCAAAGGTCACTCCCAAGTTTTAAAAAGAGGAATGAAGCACAAATTATCTGGAATGCTCTTAGCCGAGTGGGGATGGAAAACCACTTGAACTGGCGGATCGGGAAATTGTCCGGAGGTCAACAACAGCGTGTTTTTATTGCCAGGGCTATCGTCAATCAACCTTGTCTCTTGTTTCTTGATGAACCGACAACAGGTGTAGATTCCGAAACGCAGGGTCACTTTTATGATATGCTGGACACTCTCAATAAAAAAGAATCGATCACGATTGTCCTCGTCACTCATGACATAGGAATTGTTAACAGACACGTGAGCAGGGTGGCCTGTTTGAATCAGAGTCTGGAATATCACGGTACACATGAGGAGTTCTGTCAATCCGAGGTGTTTAAAAAAATGCTCGCAGAGGGACACCATATTGTCTCCCACCGCCATTGAGTTCATGCGAATCATTCAAACGCATACTATCGCATTCAGATTTGATGTGAGGTTACATGGACGCCTTTCTTAGCTATGGGTTCCTCCAGAGAGCCCTATTCGCAGGTATCTTTGTCGCCCTTGCCTGCGCCATGCTGGGAGTTTTTCTTATCTTAAGGCGCGATGCCATGATCGGCCATGGACTTGCCCACGTAGCCTTTGCCGGCATAGCCATCGGCCTTCTATTGAATATCTTGCCAATGACCATCGCCCTCGTTGTCGCTGTTTTGAGCGCCTTGGGCATAACAGCGCTCAAAGAAAAAGCAGGCCTATATGGCGATACAGCGATCGCCATTTTTAGCAGTGTGGGCTTCGCCGTGGGGGTTCTTGTGGTGACCGTGTCTCAAGGATTTAATGTTGATCTTTTCAGCTATCTTTTTGGTGATATTTTGACCATTGATGCAACGGAAGTGGCGCTGTCCATCTGTTTAGCTGTCGCCGTCGTCCTGATTGTATTCCTGAACTATCAAAAGTTTATGTACATGACATTTGACCAGGAATCTGCAAAAGTATCCGGAGTCAAAGTCAGGCAACTAGACATGCTCTTGAGTGTGCTGACAGCTGTTACTGTCGTTTTGGGAATGAAACTCGTGGGTATTCTTCTGGTTTCGGCTCTGATTGTCATACCCGCTGCCGCAGGGCTGCAGTTGGCATCGAGCTTCAAGCAGGCGATCGGATTTTCCAGTCTGATCTCATTAATCTCCGTCGTTCTCGGGCTGTTTATCTCTTTCTATCTGGATTTCCCTGCCTCGGGCTCTATCGTGATCATTTCCTTTTTCTGTTTTTGCCTCCTTTTCCTCGTTAAACAAAGACGCTGAACCTGACTGATCTCGCTATGTATCAAAACATCTGATACTTGAAATAGAAAAAATCTAACGATTTTATCGTCTGTGGAATAATTTTCCTTAGCGATTCACGAGTTGATCAAAGGTTTTGGAAAAGATCATGAATGCTTCCTCTCCATAGAGACAGAGAATAATTTCTTGAGGATATTCGCATTTTCTTAGGAAATCCATGGCTGTATGCAGCATTATTTCGCTGCATTTCTGGATGGGAAAGCGATAGATTCCCGTGCTGATCGCCGGGAAAGCGATAGATTTCAATTCCTTTTCACGGGCAATTCGAAGGCTGTTCAGAACGGCCTTTTTCAGCTTTTCCTCCTCATCTCCTTCGCCATAGACGGGACCTACGGCGTGAATGACATAACGCGCTTTGAGATTGCCGGCCCCGGTTATTACGGCTTCTCCTACATCGATCGGGCCAATTCTGTTGCACTCTTCTTGAATAGTCGGTCCTCCAAAATTGCGTATGGCACCTGCCACTCCGCCACCCAAAACCAAAGATTTATTCGCAGCGTTAACGATGGCCTCAACATCGAGCATGACGATGTTATCATCGATCAATCTCAATGTTCGGCCTTTGAGCGTCCATTCTTCCATGTTTTCCCCCTACACAGGCTTTGTTGATTTCGGTCTATTCTGTGCGGCTCTGACTAGAGGCCGTAAATTTTAACTGAGTATCGGAAATGTGTTGAATGCTGTTGCTGGAATAGCCGCTTAGCGCAATTCCTCCAGGACCATATCCCTTATTTCATTCCCGAGCTGAATAGCTTTATCCCTGAGAGATTCAGCCTGTTCCCCAACCTCTTTTTTAAAGGGTTCATCCTGAATCCCAGGAAGGTTTATTTTAACATTATAGTAGGCGCCTTCAGCCCCTGCTTGTGCGGCAAGACCCGCAACTCCGGCATCGCTGACCGAATTTTTATTCCCATGACGGACAACTTCCCGGGCCAACTCTAAAGCGGCGACACACTGTCCCAAAACATCAAGGGGCACGAGAGTGGCTTCTTTGGAGGCTTCTTCAATCGATGCCTCTCTCGCTTCTTTTTGTTCATCGGTAGTCCTCTTCATCCTCATGGCATCCATCACTCTGTTAAAAGCCATCGTGTCCAGGTCCACAGCATTCAAGAGTTTGTCCTTCAAAAATTGTGCTGATTGAGCAACGTCCTTGACTTTTTTCTGGACTTCGACGTATTCGGGCTTTCCCACAGTAAGATTGGCAACCATGGAAGATAGAGAGGCAGATAAGGCTCCGCAGAGTGCGGCCGTACTTCCTCCACCGGGTGCCGGAGAATCCATCGACAATTCATTGGCAAATTCACGCAAGTTTTGGTCTAGAAGAGAATCCTCCACTTCCTTGAATTGGTACTCTATGATTTTTTTCTGTGGATCAAAGGGAGCCACGTCGTTCAGTCCGAGCGAAATAGCCGCAATGCGGATGAGTTCTTCTTCAGGAACGCCCGGGCTTTTACCCTGTTTGTTAAGATAATATTTACCCGCCATCAGCAACGCTTCTTTTGGGATTAATCCGACCAGCTCACTGCCGGTTACCCTTACACCCAGGGCTTCGGCATCTTGGATGGCTTGATCAAAAACAAGATGAGGAGGTGAAATTTTATAGTTCGTGAAGTTGATCGAAATCTGCGCAATTCCATAATCCTCAACATACCAGCCGACAGCCTTAACGGCTTTGAATTTACCCGGAATTTTGATGGATTTTCCGTTCTCGTCGCGGATTATTTCACCTTGAGAGTCTCGCTTAGCCCGGCCTCGTTCCCTCAATCCGAAGGCGATATCACGGGCGTGGATCCGGTCTGTAGTGTTAAGATTGATGTTGTAGGCTATTAAAAACTCCCTTGCGCCTATGACCGTGGCGCCTGTTTTTGGATTAAAAACTGGGTCACCATAATCCGGCGCCCATTCAGGATCTTTCAATTTTTCTTCAAGACCTTCGTATTCCCCCATCCGAACTGTCGCTAAATTTGTCCTCTCAGGTTTTTGGGCCGCTTCTTCATATAAATAAACGGGGATGCCGAGCTCCCGGCTCACCTTTTCCGCCAATTCATGGGCCAGTTGGACACATTCCTCCATCGTCACCCCAGTTACTGGCACGAAAGGGCAAACATCAGTGGCGCCCATTCGGCTATGAGCGCCAGTGTGTTTGCTCATGTCGATCACTTCTGCAGCTTTCTTTATAGCCTTAAATGCGGCTTCCTTGGCCGCTTCAGGTGTGCCGATAAAGGTGACCACGGTTCGGTTGGTTGACTCACCGGGATCTACGTCTAGAAGATTGACTTTGGGTGTTGATTCGATTTCCCTGGTTATGAGCTTAATCTTCTCCAGATTTCTGCCTTCACTAAAGTTAGGAACACATTCAACGAGTTTCATTGTAAGACTCCTTTTTTGATGGTGTACTGATGCTCGCCGTTACTGTCATATACATCCAAATCGTAATCACTCAACTGTTCACTCAGAGTTTGAACAGGTCCCATGATAACGATGACAGGAGTATTAAGGGAAGCATTAGCTGCAATTTCATACACACTTTCCGCATTGATGAGCATCAGGTTTTTGTAGTATTGCATCCAGTGGTCATCTCCTTGATTAAAAGCTTTTAGCTTGGATAATTTTTTTAGAAAATTACTCGAATCTTCAATCTCTAGGGGAAAACGTCCGATTAAGTAAGATTTCGCCTGTTCGAGTTCGTGATTGGGTATCGCTGTTGTCGATACTTTTTCCAATTCACGCAAGCTTTCTCTTATGGATTCGGAAATAACTTCTGTCCGAACCCTTTCTGTGATTGTGAGAAGAGCACACGTTCTGAAGAGCTCTATTGAGCTGAATGCGTAGTAGGCAAAGCCTTTGGATTCCCTTAAATTCATAAACAGTCTGCTGTGGGGAGAACCACCTATAACCTGGTTGAGCACTGTGAGTGGAAAGTAATCTTTTGAATTCTGCAAGAGGACTGTATTTCCCATATAAACCATGGCGTCTTTCTCATCGGGCAGATCGACAAGACAGATTTTGACCTTCTGATTCGGTTCCGGAAGAGGAAGAGAATTGGGCTCAATATCTTTGGTTTCCCACGTGTTCAAGTATCTGCTAACTTTTCTGGCCGCAATTCTCAGCGTGATGTTCCCGATAAGAACAATTTCCGCGTTGTTGGGGCAGTAATATTTTTCAAAAAAGTCCACTAGACCGCGCCTATCGAGATTTCGTCTTACGGTTTCGTTAAAAGCGATCTTCCGGTACGGATGATCCTTAAAGAGTATATTATAGAGAACTCTCTCGCCGACAACTTCTGGAGACTTGCTTTTGTCGATAAGATCGAAATACATTGTTCTAATCACATTGTCCATCTCAACCCGTTGAAATGTGGGATGAAGAATCATCCTGCCCAAAATTTCCAAGGCCTCTTCCAAGTGATCCTCCAAGAAGGCGAATGAAAAAACAGAATAATCAGGGAAAGTTTCTGCCGTGAAACTCCCTCCCATGGACTCAATCGATTCGATGATTTTTGAGAAGGGTAATCCCTCAGCGCCCCTGTTCAGCATGTTCGCAGTAAACGTTGCGATTCCGGGTGCGTTGTCCGGAGAGACGCTTTCCCCTGCAGAGATGATGAGCAAAAGGTTCATAACTGGTTCTCCCTGCTTTCTTAAAACGGATAAGCGGAGACCATTGGAAAGAGTGGCGGATTCAATCGTAGGCAACCTGAGATCTGACAATGGATCAGGGTAAGGAGGATCCTTTCGAAATCGTTCTTGAGCAAAGAAGACATCGCCAAAGCCATGATGAAAGTTGGCGATGGAGACGACCATATCGGGTCGAGCCTCGGTCTTTTTTTGGCGAAGATTCACCCCCCCTAAATCGGACAGCTCAGAGGGACTTGGCCTCTCCCTTTTTTTCTTTTTATGAGACTGTGCCACGAATTCGGAAATGCTAACCTGGGCTAGCGATGTGCCGACAAGAAAGGCAAATAAAATAAAATTTGCAGCCAGATGCGGCCAAGGAACCCGTCGGGTTTCTGCATCGTTGATCATTTTAATTTGATGTTCAGCAGGACTCTGCCTTTATGGAAGTACCTGTTAGCTATCCCGATCACGGCCGACGGTGTGACGGCAAGATATCTCTGCAACTCAGTCGCCGTGTCGACGGAACTTCTGTTGGAGAGGAAGGCCTCTGTCAGAAATAGGGCCCTATCGACTAACCGTGTGTATCGGTTGACATAATTCCTTTTGAACATGTTTTTCGCTCTGTTTAATTCATCTTCGTCAATAAGGTTCGACCTGAGATCGTCAAATTCAGAGAAAACAGTTTTTTGACTCCTCTCCATCATAGTCTGTGTGTTGCTTCTTACGAAGATCTTGAAGGTGGCGAGGTTTTTTTTCGTTTCAATTCCGCCGTTCAATTGACGTGCCGTAAAATCTTTGAGCATCAATTTTTTATACAACCTGGAGCTTTTTCCCCTCAACAGGATGTATTCAATGATTGTTAGCGTATAAAAGTCATTTGAATCAGGCGAAGAGATCCGATATCCAAGGTGGAATGCAGGAGATTTAGCCGTATAGTTCTTTATCGTCTTTTCGGTATCTTCGCCGTTTTTATGGCCTTCAAGAGTTATTGCCGGAATGGCTTCTCCTTTGGGGATCGAAGAGAAATATTTATTGACGAGGGCTGTTGCTTTTCTTCTTTGAAAATTGCCCGTGATGCACAAAACCGCATTATTCGGTGTGTAGTAAGTGGAATAAAAATTTTCAACTTCCTCGAGTGTTAATTCCCTCAAGTCTGCTTCCTCCCCAATGACGGGGTGACTATATGTCTCACTCGGGTAGAGGAGGCTGTCGAAATACAGATTCGTATCGAAATAGGGATCAGAGGCTTTGCGCTGTTGAATTTCTCTAATGAGGTTGCTCCTTGTCCGTGCCACTTTTTGGGCATCAATGTCCAGCCCCATCATCCTATCCGATTCAAGCCACAGGACGAGAGCAAGCTGGTTGGAGGGAACAGTTTGGTAGAAGATCGTCCTGTCTTCAAATGTGACAGCATTCAGGGTTCCCCCAATCCTTTGGATGAAGTTGATGTGCTGCATAGTGCCGATGTTTCTCGATCCTTGAAACATCAAATTTTCCATTAAATAGGCCAGGCCAGTCTTGTTTGGCAGCTCGTTGATGGAGCCCACATTGTAGGCGACGGCCACAGAGATAAGAGGGAGCGAATAGTCCTCGGAAAGAATCACACGCAGCCCGTTTTCCAGCTCGAAAGTTGTGATGCTGAACGGAGCTTGGCTTTCGTTTTGAGCTGAAGCTTGAAGGCTTAACGGAAGCAACAAGAAACAAAGGGTCAGAACACAAGAATTTGCTCGGGCTACGCCCGATAAGAATTTGCGTAGGGCAGAGGTTATTGTCATAAAGAGATTAATGAGTCCGTTTGATAATGACAAGTGTCATATCATCCATCTGTTCAGTCCCAGTCGTGAATGATTCTAGCTCTTCATAAATTTTTTCGAGCAGATTTCGGGACCCCAATTTACGGTTTTTCTTGATAATTTGGATGAGTCCTTCTTCGGACAGTTCTTCATTGGCTGCATTGCGGCATTCTGTGAGTCCATCTGTAAATAGGAGGGCCATGTCTCCTTGGTTGAGGCGATATTTTTGGACCTCGAACTGGACAGAGTGGAACATGCCGAGGCAGAATCCCCCGCTTTCCAAACGCTGAACTTTGCCCTTTTTATCCAGGACAACAGGAGGAGTGTGTCCGGCATTGATAAAGGTGAAATCACCTGTATTCATGTCGAGCTCGCCAAAAAAGAAGGTTATAAAAGTGTTGGCGGACGTATCTCTGTGAACAAAATCATTCAGCTTTGATGCCATTTCAACGATATTGTAGTGGGGAGTCATCTCTGCGTGGAGCCGAGCCCTCATTGAGGCCATTAGCAGAGAAGCACTGACGCCTTTTCCTGAGACATCTGCAATCGTTATTGCCAAACGATCCTTGTCAATGTTGATGAAATCGTAAAAGTCGCCGCCCACCTGATAGCACGGAAAATTTGCTCCCGTGATTTCAAAATTCTTGAAATCGGGATCTTTTTTTGGCAGGAAATCCTTTTGAATCTGTGCCGCCAATTCCAGCTCCTTCTCCATTTTCTCCATCTCTATGGACTGTTCATAAAGGATAGAATGCTCAATTTTAACGGCAGCAAGGTTAGCGAGAAGCGTCAGCAATTCCAAATCGTCATCGTTGAATGGCTTGAGAAGAGAAATACGGTCAGCATAAATCAGCCCCATAATTTCTTTGTTGTTGTAGAGGGGAACGCACATGGCCGATTTGATATTCATCTTCAAAATACTGTCCTGGGCTTTGAACCGAGAGTCATCCTGAACGTCGGATATGAGAAGGGAAGAATGTTTGTTGACCGCCATGTTGACTATACTTTGGCTGACCTGGATTTTTTCATTTTTTAGCCGCTCGTTGTTGATGCGGATCACTTTAGGAATATGCTGGGCCGGATTTCCCTCCTTCAGCATCAGAATTCCACGGTCCATGGGAATATGTTCGGAGATGCGATCCATGATATGCTCGAGAAGTTTGCTTAAGGACATATGGAGCAATAGAGCCTTATTGACGTCGTTTATGATGGCAAGCAGCTTGTGTTTGAGCTTGATCTGCTCAAGCTCAACCGGTCTTGCTGCCGCCCGGATTGTCGTGCTGATATCATGTTTTTTCAGCACATCATCAAGATTCATGATGGTGTTGACATTGGCTGATGGAGAGGGGGCATCTGTCATTTCGACGTTCGATGAAATCTCCTTATCAAAAACGATCCTGGTCGTACCAACAAGAATTTCATCACCTTTCTTCAACTCAATTTCATTCAGTATTCTTTTTCCGTTGACAAATGTGCCATTTTTGCTTTGGTTATTCCGAATCATGAAGCCATGGTCACCGGCATAGAAAAAAGCATGGTTTCCCGAGCAGAAAGGATCCGGAACAGAAATGTCAGTCTCGGATGATCTGCCTATTGAAATTTTTTCCCCGGAAAGAGGAAATTGAAATGGATCTCCCTCCTTAGGGTAAACATATAGCTTTGGCATCACTTTTGATTATAAACTCTCGGCGGGAAAAATATCAAGATGCTTTAATTTTATCCAAAGATTTCAGTACCTTCTTGCCCTTTCTAACTCTATCCTCAAAAGAAAGGTCATCAATCAAGGGCAGAAGTACTTCTTTGACTTCTTTTTTCAAAATATTGTCCAATAACTCGAGTGAATAGTCGATTGATTTCCGCGTTCCGGCACTGATATTCTGATAAGCAGTGGCGATGTCTTCATAAGGATACACAAGGCTTAACAGATCGAAAATCAGCTTGAGAGACCGTGCCAGGTTATTCTCAAGGTCTTTTTTCAGAGGTTCCTTCCTGGCGTCAGAGATCACATCATACATTTCAATCAAGATGAGGTAGCTTTTTCTGATCGTCTCCAGGACTTTGGCCATGATTATTTTTCTATCGAACGGGATTTGGGGATTTTTAGCGCGAATTTTGCACAGGGCATCGATAATCTCTAGTTCAACTTGTCCCTCTTTACTATCAAGCTCTGCCGTCAGCAATTTGGTGGCTCGTTGTGTGCCGGAATGAGACATGATCTGCGGAATGGCTTTTCTCACCTTGATATCTTCACCGGTATCTGCCAGATAATCCTTTAAAGTCCCTAATATCCCATCGCCGAAATCGGAGAGTGCTTTACTGGCTACACCTTGTGTTAAAGGGTTGGACAGATGGGGAATTATCCTATGAACGAACTCTCTTTTTCTGATCCGGCCCGCGCTTTCAATAGCATACCTCAGCACTTCCGGAGAATCATCCTTGAGTAGTGCGTTGAGCCGAAGAACGACATCCGATTGAGGATCCATCATTCCCAGGAATTTTGCCGCTTCCATCTTTGAGATTTCAGCCTCTCCACCTTTGTCATCGACAATTTTATCGATGTGCTCTTTAATGACTTGTTGGTAGACATCCTGCGCCATAATTTCGTCTATCTGGGCACTCATTTCTTTTTCATCCAGTGTATCATCACTCTCTGGAAGCAGAGCCTCCCCGTCGAGATCCAGCATGGAATCCATGGAAAAAGCCCGTATCTCATCAGCTTTGTGAGAGATAATCTTTTTCAAATCAGGAGTCATTTTTTCCCGCTTTAGCAGATCAAACATGTTCATGGCGTAGAGAACCGAACTTCTCTCTTTGCTCTGGAGCGTATCAAAAACAAGCTTGGTCATGTCGATGTCAACAGTCTCCGAAATAAAGCGATCCGCATCCTGCCATTTGATTTTCAAATGGGTCTTGACATTCTGGACATATTCTTTAGTGATCCTCTGATTGAGATACATCCAGGCAAGGATGAAGAAAATGATGATAAGGCTCACTTCCTTTGTCGTGAAGTTAAACAGGGTCACGCTCAGCATGAGGATTAAAGCCGCGATACCCTTCGCGAATTTGTTGACAAACATGTCTATAAAAACCTTGGCTTTGTACTTGACCTCAGGGGAAACAGGAATGTAGAGCAACTCACGAACCGATTGATTGAGGGAGTGAGCAAGGCTCTTATCCGATCCCTTTAAAGCAACAGCCCAGACAAGTAACAGGGATGAGGGGAAAAGAAATATTCCGAGTGTGAAGACCAGGAGTATAGCTGGAGAGATCATGAGGGCGATGCGCAATCCGAAATTTCTCAGGATCCTTTTAGTCAGGAGTATGTGCAAGAAATAAGAAAAGAGAAGAAGGCCGGTAAAGAATGTACCCAAAAATGATGTCCTTGCATCTTTCCCAGCTATAGCGCTCTCGACGACAGAATTGAACTGGAAGTCCACTAGAGTTGTGACGACAATGGTCAGAAGCATGATTCCACTCAAGAACAGCAGGTGACGGTTTTTCTTTATGGTGTTGAAACTTTCTCTGTAGCCCACTTTTGTATCCTTGGCTTCTGATGCGGAGATGGATTTTTTTTGAGCTTCTTGAGGCGCCCTCTTGTGAATGGCGAAAATGATAATAATACACAAGAGGAGCATGATAGGACAAATGAGAAGAAGATTTTCCGTGCCGATAATCCTGGCCAGGAACACGGCTGCCAGGGATCCCGTGATTCCGCCTAAAAGCCCTCCGCTCACCAGAAATCCCACCAATCTTTTTGTTTGATGAGGGTGATAGATATCGTTGACGATGATCCAGAATTGAGTCACGGTCGTGATGGTAAAAATATCGACCCAAACCCAGAAAATCATGGAAAACCACTTCCATTGCGCTCTAAAGAAAACCCAGAAAAGAAGAATTGTGATGATGAAAAACAGCAGACTTAAGGATACGTAAACATCCCGCCTCATAGAATGGAGGAGCCTTGAATTCAGCGAAACAACGAACCCGATCAGGATGGCCGTGAAAAGATAGGCGAGGGGAAGTCTTTCTGGTTTGAGCACATCCAGAAAATTTGATATTTTGACTGGTTTTATGATGTACGTGGCGGTCGTGATGAGGAAAAAATAGAAAAACATAAGGACAGCGGTGCGGGATTCTTCTCGCCTGATATCGGCGATATGAGAAAGGAATTTAAGAATCGAATCTTTCTCCATTTCTGACCTTAAAAGCAGGATAAGAAGTCAATAAATTCCTGCATTTCTCTGCCCGTTCGGAAAGAGTGAGATTTTCGATCAAGGGAAAGATGACATCTTTCACGTCTTTTTTCAATATGTTATCCAGCATCTCAATGGCGTAGGCGGTCGCTTCCTTTGTTCCTGCCATTATGTTCTGCTCTGCTTTCACAATGTCCTCATGGGGGTAGATGAGCCCCATAAGCTTGAATATTTCGGCAATAAGTTTGGAAAAACGATCCGGCAGTTCGCTCAATTTAATTTTTTTTGTTTCGTCTCCAGCTATCGTTTCAGCAAAGGCAATCAATTCAGAATAATAGGCTTTCGCTCTTTTGAAAATCTTTCTTTTCACAGTTTTTTCTTCAAACGTGATACTGGGTTTTTCTGATCGGATCAAGTCCAGGGCATCGATTATATCCTTGTCTAATTGACTTTTATACACGGTTAATTCCCATAAGAGAAAATCAACCGCTTCCTGGTTGCCGATGTGGCCTAGGACTTCAACCACGCTCTGACGCAGCGCGATGTCCTCGTTTTTGTCGCTCATATAATCGGAAAGGGTCCCGACTATCCTTGATCCGAATTTGGCCAATGCCGTCTTGGCATCATCGCGAGTGACGGGAGTTCTGAGTTTCTCGACGATGGCAGGAATGTGCTCTCGCTGTTTTAGCTTGGCTGCGCTATCCATCGCATATTTACTCACATCCGGAGAACTATCTCTGAGGAGGTCATCCAATTTTTCAGTCAAGGGAGATCCCGCGTCCATGAAACCGATTGCCCTGGCCACTTCCATTTTGCCCGTTTCCTCAGCTACTTCCCGGGTATCAAGGACATTCTTCATATAACTGCTCATGACTTCCTGATAGACATCCAGAGACATGACTTCCTGAATCTCTTTGATCAGCACCTCTTCGTCGTATGTCTCTTCGAACTGTGGTCCTATTCCTATCTCTGATTCTTCAATGAGAGAACCGAAGGCGGAAGCTCTGATCTCATCGTGCTTGTAACCGATCAATTTTTTCACTTCAGGCGTCAGCTTATCCTGCTTCAGGAGATCAAACACGCCCATAGCATACAGGACTGAACTGCGCTCTCTATCCTCTAAGGTGTCCACGACAAGTTTCATGAAATCGACATCGAGCTTTTCGCCGACGATTTTATCCGCTCTTTCGTATCGTCTGGCCAATTTATTTTTAACGGTGTTGGCATATTCTTTACTCACTTTTAGGTTCAAAAAAATCCAGGTTAAAATGAAAAGGAGAGAGATTATGCTGACGGTTAAAATTCGTGGTTTCCAGATTAAAAAAGGCTCTTTATCAGGTGGAATGGCGAAACGAATACTCAGTATTATCATGAGGATCAATGCCCCGAAGCTTTTGGCGAATCTATTCAGGAACATATCGATGAACACTTTCGCTTTGTATTTGAGCTCGGGCGGGACAGGGATGTAGAGCAGTTCGCGGACTGATTGATTGAGAGAAAAATCGAGGCTTTGATCCGCACCCTTGATGAGCAGCGCGAGCCCCAGCGTCGGAAAAGGACCGATCAAAAGAGCACAGAGGAGCAGCATAAAGGGATAGATAAGCAAGGTGGTGCGGATGCCAAATCGCCTGATGATATTGCTTGTCATGAGCAGTTGGAAGAAGAAAGAGACGAACAAAAAAGTGGCATTGAAAAATCCAAACAAATATGCCCAATTAGCCGGTTTTATCCTGAATTCAACAAGTGTGTTGTACTGCCAATCGATCAGGGTGGATACAATTAGGGTGATTGTGACCATAGCCGCGAGGAGTCTCAAATAGCTGCTGCTGCGAACCGTATCGAAACAGTCTTTGAATCCAACCTTCCTTGAGAGTTTTCTTTGATTGCGATTGGGAAAGATATCCGCTGTTTCCTCATCCCCTTGTTTTGTTTTCCAGATAAAAATGGCCCCAATGATGAAAATATTGATGATGATCAGCCCGAAAGCGACAAACAGCAAGTAATCGTGGATGTAAAGGTCTAAAAAACCCACGAAGAGATTACCGATGATCCCTCCCAGAATCCCGCCGCTTATAAGGAATCCGATCAATCTTCTCGCTTCCCTCGGATTGAAGACATCGTTCAGGAGGATAAAAAACTGAGTGCTCAGCACCATGATGAAGGCATTGGCCCAGATAAAAAAGACAAGAGCCACCCATGGCAAATCGGTTCTGAATAAAAAAGCAAAGGCCAGAATCGAAATGCCGAAGAAAAGGAGAGTGACAATAATCAGTTTCCTCCTGGGGAGCCTTGTTTGATACTTGGAGTGGAAGGCTACGACAAAGCCCATAAATATGGCTGTCAAGAGATAAGCCATGGGGAGTCTGGCCGCCGTGTTCTTCTGAAGGTAAATGGCGTTTCGGAGCGGTTTGATGATGCCGTAGGAAGCTGTGATGAAGAAAAAATAGAGAAATAAGAGGGCGGCTATCCGCCCCTCTCCAGTCTTTATGTGGACAAAACGAGACAGAGTCCTGATGAGGTGGTTTCTAGCCATTCAATGATTCAGCCTTTTATGGAATTTTGAGGATCTACTGTTCGATGAAGCTGGACAGCGCTGTCTCCACATCATCCACAATGTCGAGAACCTTTGTCAGCATTGTGACCTGGAAAACGAGGTAGAGTTTGTGCGAAATTTTGGCTATTTTGAGCTGCCCCCCCAAATTGTGAGTAGAGATGTAACTTGCCAGGATTTCTCCCACGCCAAAGCTATCTATAAAGTCAACTTTTTCGAAATTCAGAAGAATCTTTTTGTTCCCCACATCCAGTTGATCTTTAACCAGTTGATGGAGAGTGACATCCGTGATATCCGATCTCCTGATTTCTCCTTCGATGTCAAAGATGATGATATCACCCTGTTTTCTTGATTGTATTTGCATTTTAATTCCTAATTGTTAAGGCTGCCACCAAACAGAAACATTTTTCTGTATCGCGAATCCGTTGACTGGATATTAGCGCTAACACAGGCTTTGAATTTCATCTTTGCTTTTACCAAAAGAGTCAGCCAAAGTCAATATCTCAGGCCATATCAGGCCATATCTCAGGCCATATCAGGCCATATAATGTGTGTGATCCTGGATTCACAGACTCTCATAAGGAGCGGTTCTTGCGGTCATTGCATAGAAGGAATATAATAAACGTGGGAAGATAATATATCGGTTCATACCGACATCTGGACAAAGAGCTCATGAGAAATCTGAAAAAAGTAGTTCCAATTTTCCGGGTTGTCCTTATCCTCTTTGTTTTGTCTTCACTTTATGCAGCAGGCGATAGAGAGTGCATATGGACAGGAATAGAGAAGGTTGTGGCCATAGGTGACCTGCATGGAGATTACGAGCATTTCGTCACAATTTTGAAGGGAGTGCGCTTGGTTGATGATGACCTTCATTGGATAGGCGGCAATGTTCATCTCGTTCAAACGGGAGATGTCCTGGATAGAGGCCCCAAGGCGAGGGCCATTTTTGATCTCATCATACAACTGGAAGAGGAAGCCCTTCAAACAGGGGGAATGGTTCATATGCTAATCGGAAATCATGAGGAGATGAACATAACGGGAATTGCGATCGATCAGCCCCGCTATGTCACTCTGGAGCAGTTCCTGTCCTTCCTTCCGGGCAAATACAGAGAAAAAAAAGAAAGTAAGGTCATAGAGGAGTATGGAAAAGGCCCCGGACATAACGACGGTACCGGGCTATCCTTGGATGATACTTTGAAAGAGTTCTGGACTGAAACTCTCAGCAATGACCCCCAGGCGAAGCGTGAATACACCACGAATTTGAATAAAGAATACGGAAAATGGATTATTGAACACAACACGGTTATCAAAATCAATGAAACGGTCTTTGTTCACGGCGGGTTGAGTGAACAATGGTCAAAGTGGAAGTTGAAGGACATCAATAAGCTGATGCGGGTGGAATTGGAAGAATACCGCAGAGCCTATAGGGATAAAAAACCACTGGCCTTCAAACCAAGGATTGTCTACACGCAAGATGGCCCCTTGTGGAACAGATACCTGGCTGGGAGAGATGAGGGATATTCAACCGCCGAGGTCGAGCAGATTCTAAACAATCTCCAGGCTAAACAAATGGTGATTGCCCATACACCGAGAACAGGGAGCCGGATTAACTTGATTGAACAAATTTCCCAATATGAAGGCCGGGTATGGGTCATTGATACGGGTATTTCCAGAGTTTACGGCGGTTTCCTGAGTGCCTTGATTATAGAGGACGGACAATTTTCAATATGGGAGCCAAATGATGAGGAATAGAACTTTCTTGGTATGCTTGGCGTTTCTTTTTTCTCTGAGTTGTGGGCTTGATTCTGGGTTGAATGTGATTCAAGAGGACTTAAACTTTAAGGAGTTAGAAGAATATTTAAGGACGGCAAAGATAACATCGATCGAGGTTAAAGAATCCGAAGGCCGGACAGCTCCATGGGAAGTGACTCTGGATGATGGGAAGATTCAGCGGAGAGGAAGATTTAAACATGTCCACCGGTCCAGGCCGCACTATCTTCCGGATAGCTACCACTATGAGATTGCAGCTTATGAATTGACAAAACTTCTGGGGATCCACACGATTCCACCCGTGGTCGAACGAGAAATCGACAACATTAGAGGGGCGCTACAGGTGTATGTGGAAGGATGTTTTCTGCTGAGTAAATTGAAGAACAGAAGCGTTGCCCCTCCAGACAAAGAGAAATTTGCGTACTCCCTCCAAGAATTATCTGTGCTGGAGAACTTGACCTATTGTGTCCGTGACGAAAGAGACACTTTAATCAATGAAATAACCTGGCACGTCTGCCGTGTTGATTTTTCTGAAGCCTTTGCGCCGGAGATGAACCTGATCCCGGGTTCGGAAATCACACGCTGCTCGAGAAAGCTCTACGACGGGCTTTCTAACCTTAGCAGCGATGCCCTTCGATCTAAGCTCGGCGTCCACCTGAATAAAGATGAAATTGAAGCTCTTTTAAAAAGAGGGAAGCTCGTACTGGAAAAACTCAATAACCTTATCAAGGAAAAAGGGGAGGATGAGATCCTTTTCTGACAGATTAGATGCGCACTGAAAAGGGAACCTTGCTGGAATTTGGCCGGGATAAAAAATCTCCTCTCACACAGATTCCTTCTTCCAAGGACAAGGGTGCCCAAAATGTGTGCAATCGACAGTTATTTGAATAGAATCAGCTTTTTATAAACGATCATGGCGATTTTTCAACATGCTTTTTCACAGAAAGCGTGGAAAAAAAACGTACCATTTGATTTTCATGCCGTGAATGAGTATATTTTTAAGGGGTGATAAACTGAAATGCGCAACGATATGAAAAAGGCAATTGTACGCTTAGCTCTAATTGTGTGTTTTTCTCTGTCTTTTTTTATCCTAGGCGCTCAATTTACACCCGATGAACTAGCACAAAGACCTCAAATCGAGGCGTTTCTTAAATCTGCTGAAATCATAAGATCGCAGGACATCGGGGAGGGTGTGACCAAGCCGATCCGATTATTCCTCAAAAAAAAAGATGAGGAATGCAGTGGCTGCTGGAAGAATGTCAAAGGGATGAAAAAAGGCTATCTTGAAGGCTGGCAGTACGAGATCGCCGCCTACGACCTGGACAAGCTTTTGGGTCTGAACATGATCCCTCCCACCGTAGAGAGAGAATTTGACGGAAAAAAAGGCTCTCTTCAGTACTGGGTGGCGAGCGAGATGAGTGATCTCGAGAGGATAGAACAAGGCATCCATATTCCTGAAGAAAAACTGGATAGCTGGAGTAAACAGAAGTATCTGGCACGCGCCTTCGACTGTTTAATTGCCAATGAGGACCGAACACAGCAGAACATCCGGTACATGAAGGACTGGCGCACCATTCTCATCGATCATTCCCGAAGCTTTCGAAGTTCGAACGAATTCAGAAAGCGGCTTGTGCTGGGAAAGAATGGCCTTCTTGCCCAGAAACTCTTCAGGACACTTCCCCGTGCTTTTGTCGAAAGAATTCGAGCTTTGAATTATGATTTGATCAAAGAAGCTGTGGGGCCATACTTAAACAAAGAAGAAATCGAAGCTATTCTCGATCGCAAGGAACTTCTGCTGGAAGAAATCCAAGAAATGATCGAGGAAAAAGGGGAGGCCAACGTTCTGTACTGATTGTGTCCTCGATTATAATTAAATTATCGGCTTTTACTGGAAGGAGGGGAAATGAGCAAGAAACACTTTTTGGCGTTCTCCATCATAGTCATATTCCTGGGTCTCTGTCTTCCTGCCTACACCCAGTTTAAGGAAGAGGAAGTCGCAGAGCGGGAAAAATGGGAGGAGTTCCTCAGGACAGCTGAAATAGTGGAGGCTGATCAGCCTTTTAAAGCCAGAGAGGCTGTCACCCGTCCTTGGAAACTCACTCTGGAAAAGGATGGAATCACCAAAAATGCCCTGTGGAAGAATCCCCAGGGTAGAATGAAGGGCTATATGGAAAATTGGAAGTGGGAAATAGCAGCCTATCGTTTGGATAAGCACCTGGGATTGTGTATGGTCCCGCCCACAGTGGAGAGGCGCTACAAAGAAGAAAGGGGTTCCTGTCAACTGTGGGTTGACTCCAAGATGAGCCTCAAGGATAAGTACGAAAATGACATCAAAACGCCTTCCTATAAGGTTTTTTACTGGAACCGAGCGCTTTATCTGCAGCGGGCATTCGATAACTTGATCGCCAACGAGGACCGGCATCAGAATCAATTCCTTATCACAGAGGATTGGCGCATGCTCCTTATCGATCATTCACGGTCATTCCGGACATCCAAGAAATTCACAACGAAACTCATTTATGATGAGAAATACCATGAAGGTCCAAGGCTTATGAAAGAATTGCCCAGAGGTTTTTATGAACAATTGAAATCACTGGATGCGGGGATTCTCCAGGAAACGGTGGGTGAATACCTGACAGAGGAAGAGATTGAGGGTGTCCTCATGCGCAGAGATTTGATTGTCGATTGGGTCGAAAAAAGGATTAAAAAAATGGGTGAGGAGAAAGTTCTTTATTAGGCTGATTCCGGCCGGTTTTGCTTCTCATCCCGAATAATTTTTTTCTCGATAAGATAGCGGATCACCATGTCTTTGGATTGATCAACATTCAGGATATCCGTATCGAGCACTATTTCCGGGTCGATAGGTTCTTCGTACGGGGCTGAGATGCCTGTGAACTCCGGTATCTCTCTGGCCCTGGCCTTTTTGTAAAGTCCCTTCGGGTCTCGCTCTTCTGCCCGATCCAAAGATACTTTGACATAGACCTCGATGAACGCTCCATCGCCCACGAGCGACCTGGCACGGTTCCGATCTTTTCTGTAGGGCGATATAAAAGCGGTCATGGAGATTATACCTCCGTCAGCAAAGAGTTTAGCCACCTCTCCGATACGCCTTATGTTTTCCTCTCGGTCCTCTGGCGAGAAGCCCAAGTTTTTATTCAATCCGTGCCGGATGTTGTCTCCGTCCAAGACATAACTCAAGTGTCCCAACTCGAAGAGACGCTCTTCCACAGCACGGGCAATAGTGGATTTTCCGGAAGACGACAAGCCGGTAAACCATACGACAACTCCTTTCTGATTAAGAAGTCTCTCTCGGTCAAGCTTCGTAATCGCTCCCTCGTGCCAGGTGATATTGGTTGCTTTTTGAATCGTCATTTCCTATCTCCTCTTTGAGGATCCGTAATAATCCATCAAGATTTTAACTACCTCCGGCCGACTGAATTCTTTGGGCGGCATTTCCCCTTTGGCCAGCATCTCCCGGAGTTTTGTGCCACTGATAAGCACTCTATCCTCTTTGTTATGGGGACAGGTTTTCATTGAGGCCATTCCGTCACACTTGTGACACCAGAATGTCCAATCAATTTTAAGCGGCGTGATATGCAAATCTTCATTGTTGATCTCATCAAAAATTTCTTGAGCATCAAAGGGCCCATAGTAATTACCTACGCCAGCATGATCTCTCCCCACGATCAGATGGCTGCAGCCGTAATTCTGTCGAAAAATCGCATGCAGAATGGCCTCTCGCGGTCCTCCGTATCTCATCTCCATCGGATAGACCCTGAGTACAACTCGGTCACTCGGATAGTAATTTTGGAGCAGGACATCATAACATTTCATCCGTACATCCGCGGGAATATCATCAGCTTTGAGTTTACCTACAAGGGGATGAATCAAAATCCCATCGCACACTTCCAGAGCGATTTTTGTGCAATACTCGTGGCTGCGATGGATCGGATTACGCGTCTGGAAAGCGGCAATTGTATCCCACCCCTTTTCTTCAAAGATAGCCCGAGTTTCGGCAGGCCTGCCGTATCTATGGCCGTACATTTCAGGATAAGGCCCCTCGCTAAACGCCTTGACTGGTCCTGCCAACAGCGTGTCCGCTTGGGCATAGACTTTGGCCACTCCGGGATGGGCTTCATCCTCAGTTCGATACACCATCCTGGCCTCGTGCTTTTTATCATAGGTGTATTTTTCTTGGACTGTCATGCTTCCCATCAAGGTTTTTTCTTCGCTGTCGATCAGCGCGATCTCTGAGTCCAAGGGGATCTCATCAGCTTTAACTTTGCTTACGGAGAGAGTGATGGGAATGGGCCAGAGCGTTCCGTCTGAAAGACGCATATTATCGACAACATTGACATAGTCTTTTTCTCCCATAAATCCCTCAAGAGGGCTGAAGGCACCCGTGGCCATCATGATCAGATCCGACGTTTCTCTCGAAGATAGTCCTATATGGGGCAGAATATGTGCTTTGATCATCGCCTCCTCCCGCACTTCTCCTGCGAGGAGCAGGGGATTCAGCCGCCCTCCGTGTGGTGGCACCAATGGTTTTGTCATTTTGACCTCCTCTTTTATTTCTGCAAAGTGATAAACATATCCACTCAGGTCAACTTCGTCAACCGTTCTTTGTAGAAGGACAGTATCGACTAAAGATATCCCAAGGATTTGAGTCTTTTTCGGATAGCCTGAATTTCCTCCTGACTTAAACCGCTATCCTCGGGTATCTCGGTTGACTTCTGTTCAATATCAGTGGAAATGAGGTCGCGCAGAACATACACAATAAAATCAGTTACTGAATTAAATCCGCTCCCTTCCACGATTTCCGAAATCCTGTTGTAAAGTTTTCTTGGAATTTTGATCGTAACCTTAGTATCAACCGTTTTCCCTTTTTTGACACTCATATGACACTCCTATAAGAGCCTTAAAATACCGGATATTTCAATTCCTGTCAAGTCAAAATATGAATTTTTTTCAACACAGCCTGAAAGCGGCAGCATATTGCCATCTCACAAACTGAGATTCGCCTTCAATATCATCCTGCGAATAGACTTAATCAGCTGTTCCCGTCGGCTTGCAATGAAATAAGTGGAATGTCTTCGTAATCTTTGATTAGGTAGCAATTTTGCTATCAGAGGCATATTGCGTAATGAAACAGAGTGTAAACGGGAAAGGGGAATTGTGGCCAAACAGCTAGTTTTCGATTGCCTTGTGGATTGTCAGAACATTCTGGCTGTTTTCTCTTTTGTATTCAAATCCATCCATGAGTTTCCTGGCCAGAAATATCCCGAAACCTCCTTTTTTTCCGGTGGATAGTATGTTTTCCAGGTTGGGTTCTTTTGTTTTTCTCGGATCAAAGGGGATGCCGTCATCTCTGATTTCCAGGAATACGGACTTTTTATCACGCCAAGCTTTCAGTCGAATCTCGCCCTTATTGCCGGGGTAAGCATAGCGGATGATATTGATACAGATTTCCAGAAGGGAGAGTTCGATAATGTAGTAATCGTCCTCCGAAAGGGGAAATTGGGCGAGGCTTTTTTTGAGGAACGCTCTGATTTTGTTTATCTCGCTGAGTTCACTGGCAACGCTGATTGTGTCCATTCGGAATCTTAATCTTCAGGGGTCGTAATTGTTTTAACCCTTGAAATTCTAGCAGATGGCCGTTGCAAAGTCATTAATTTTGTGTTACTTTTTTTGCTTATTTTTCAGAACGCAAAAAAGGAGCATGACCATGAGCCAAGACGGAAGACATTTGTTCACATCGGAATCTGTGACTGAGGGACATCCGGATAAGATATGCGATCAAATTTCAGACGCAATCCTCGATAATCTTCTTAACCAGGACCCGAGAAGTCGTGTAGCCTGCGAAACACTTGTCACGACAGGGCTTGTGCTCATTGCCGGTGAGATCACGAGTGAGGCCTATTGTGATTTTCAGAGTGTTGTGAGGGAAACCGTGCGGGATATAGGTTACACAAGAGCCAAATACGGGTTCGACTATGAAACATGTTGTGTGATCTCATCGATTCACGAACAATCTCCGGATATCGCAATAGGCGTCGACGAATTCGCTGACCATGAGCAGGGGGCAGGCGATCAAGGCCTGATGTTCGGGTATGCCTGCAAAGAGACGGAGGAGCTTATGCCTTTGCCAATCATGCTAGCCCATAAGCTCGTCAGACGCCTGAGCGAAGCACGACGAAACAAAGAACTTCCATATCTCCGGCCTGATGGTAAATCCCAAGTTACTGTTGAGTATGAGGGCGATGCGCCAAAAAGAGTCGATGCTGTCGTCGTTGCCGCCCAACACGACGAGAAAATCCAGATGCCGAGTTTGAGGGAAGATATCAAACGAGCCGTCATCCAGAGCGTTATTCCCGCTTTCATGATGGATGAGTATACAAAAATCTACATCAATGAAACAGGCCGCTTCACAACGGGAGGCCCTTTTGCTGATAGCGGAGTTACCGGTCGAAAGATAATTGTAGACACGTATGGAGGTGTGGGGAGTCATGGAGGCGGATGTTTTTCCGGGAAAGATCCATCGAAAGTGGATCGTTCAGGATCTTACATGGCCCGCTACGTGGCCAAAAACCTGGTGGCTGCAGGCCTTGCAGACAAACTGGAAGTACAGATTGCCTATGCTATCGGCGTGCCCCACCCCGTCTCAATCATGGTAGACACATTCGGCACAGCGACAGTTTCTGAAGATAAAATTAAAGAATTGATCCGCGCACATTTCGATCTGTCTCCGAAGGGAATGATACAGACTCTGAATTTGCTGAGGCCTATCTATAAAAAGACGGCGGTCTTCGGACATTTTGGTAGAGAGGAAGAGAATTTCACATGGGAAAAGACTGATAAAGCAGATGTTCTTCGTAAGGATGCAGGATTGTGATGCGTTGCTGTTTGCTATAGATATTAAACGAGGCGCTGCCAACCAGTAGTCTTGAGTAGCTTGTGTTGGGGAGCGACGGAATCAGGAGGATTTGAATGGACTATGATGTAAAAAACCTCGATTTGGCTAAAAAAGGGAAATTGCGCATCGAGTGGGCAGGAAGATTCATGCCTGTCTTGAATGGAATCAAAGAAACCTTCGCGAAAGAAAGGCCCCTGAAGGGATTGAGACTATCAGCCTGTTTGCATGTGACCAGCGAGACAGCTAACCTGATGGAAACCCTTAAGGTTGGAGGTGCACAGCTTGCCTTGACGGCATCCAACCCCTTGAGCACTCAGGATGATGTGGCGGCATCGTTGGTCAAACATCACAGAATACCCGTCTTTGCCATAAAGGGAGAAGATAACAAAACCTACTATAGACACCTTAACCAGTCTCTCGAACACACCCCCCATATTACGATGGACGACGGTGCAGACCTTGTAAGTACGATTCATTCTGACCGGAGGGAGCTTATCGATGGAATTATCGGAGGAACTGAGGAGACAACAACCGGAGTTATCAGGCTGAAAAGCATGGCCAAGGATAAAGTGCTGGCCTATCCCATTATCGCAGTGAATGATGCCAACACCAAGCATCTTTTTGACAATCGCTATGGAACAGGTCAAAGCACAGTTGATGGTATTCTCCGGGCGACCAATATACTTCTTTCAGGATTGAATTTTGTTGTGGTTGGTTACGGCTGGTGTGGACGCGGTGTGACCATGCGGGCTAAGGGAGCCGGGGCCAAGGTCATTGTCTGTGAAGTAGATCCGCTTAGAGCGCTCGAAGCGGTTATGGATGGATATCAGGTAATGCCCCTCAAGGATGCGGCCAAGGTTGGGGATGTCTTTGTAACCGTTACCGGAGATAAGGCTGTCATAACCCGAAATCACTTTCAACAAATGAAAGATGACGCAATCGTCGCCAACTCGGGACATTTCAACGTGGAGATCGACATCCCAGCACTCGAAGCCTTAAGCAAAAAGAAAAGGAAGATAAAAGAGTTCGTCGACGAATACACGCTGGAAGACGGGAGAAAGATACATCTTCTTGGCGAAGGCCGGTTGATCAATCTTGCGGCCGCCGAAGGCCATCCGGCTGTTGTCATGGATATGAGTTTCGCCAATCAGGCCCTGAGTGTGCTTTATCTTATGGACAAGGGCCAAATACTTGGAACGGAAGTCTACCCTGTCCCAAAAGAGATCGACGATGAGATCGCCCGGATGAAGCTCAAATCTATGGGCATCGCCATTGACAAGTTAACGGCAGAACAGCGGAGATATCTCGCAGGCTGGGAAGAAGGCACCTAGTCTTTTATTGTTTATTGATGATTTTCATATAGCTATCGATTTCTCTCTTCATGTTGAGGTCGGCGAGGGTGTATATCTTGTTGAAAACTTCTTTGGCCTCATCAAACTGATTATTCTTGAAATAGGCCACTCCCAAATTGAACTTCAGGTTGACATCCTCTTCGGTTATTTTCAGACCCTGCTTGTAGCTCTCGATAGCGGCTTCGTAGTCTTCAAGCCGTTCGTAAATAATTCCTTTCAAGTTGAGCGCCATCACCAAACGGCTGTTGATCTCGAGTGATTTTTGAACATAGTAGAGAGCGTCCGCGAAACGATTTTGACCAAAATAAAGCCGCGCAAGGTTGTAGTAGGGGAGGTCTCTGGACTTATAGTTCAAATCTGCAATGGCCGTCCGAAATTCCTGTTCGGCTTTTTCCAGATGGCCCAATTCCTGATAGACTGTTCCCAGGTAGTTATGGGCTTCGGTCAGGGTGGGATTGAGATCTAGACTTCGTTCAAAATACTGCGCGGATTTTTCAAGCTCTCTCAACATCAAGTAGGCAATTCCCATTCCGTTGTAGGAAAGGTAGTATTCTTTGTCGAGCGAGAGGCTTTTTTGAAAGTACTTGATTGATTCGTCCGGCTTTCCGTTATTCAGGTAAAAAAGACCGAGGTTGTACTGATAGCGCGGATCGCTTTCCCGTTGCTTCTGCATCTTTTTTTCCGGAGAAGCGCAAAAGGCAAGAGACAAGCATGCTATGAAGACGATGGCTGTCTTGATTTTCATCTTACACACCTCTCATCGTTTTATTCGGTTTTGAGCTTTCTCGCCATTAGATCCTGGAGCGCTGTCCTGGGATCTTTTTCCTTATACAGTACCAGATATGCCTGCTCAAAGATAGGCATTTCCACATTTTCTCGTAAGGCAAGCTGTCGTCCTGTGAGTGCAGTCTTTATTCCTTCTGCGATCATTTTCATATGCGAAATGATCGCATGCAATTTCTTTCCTCGCCCAATTTCATACCCCACATAGTGATTGCGGCTCAGCTGTCCCGTACAAGTCAGAACGAGATCACCTACACCTGCAAGGCCGGCAAATGTTTCTTGTTTTGCGCCCAGTTTAAGACCTAAACGGGTAATCTCAGCCAGTCCTCGTGTTATCAAGGCTGCCCTCGAATTGTCTCCAAACAAGAGGCCGTCCGATATTCCTGCTGCGATGGCGATCACGTTCTTCAACGATCCTGCGAGCTCCACACCCAGAATATCATCCGAGGTATAAGCGCGGAAATAGGGCCCGGAAATGGCGACTTGTATGATTTTGGCCGTCTCTCGGTCCTCAGAGGCCACAACAACGGCCGTGGGATGCTCCAGCGCAACTTCTTTGGCAAAACTGGGACCGGATAGCGCAGCAATTTTAGGGTTGATTCGAGGGGCGAAGAGTTTCGTCATCACCTCGCTCATCCTCATCAAGCTGCCTTCTTCAATCCCTTTGGTCATGCTGACAATGATTTGATCAGAATTGAGATGAGATTGAAGCCTGGTGAAAACAGACCTGCAGAATTGAGACGGGACAGCGATAAAAACGATTTCCGTGTCCTCGACAGTTTCGGAGAGGAGGTTGTGGAATGTCACCGAAGGCGGAAAGATCGCTCCCGGTAGAAAGGTCGTGTTTTCCCTGAGTCGGGCAGTAGCTTCGCAAATATCCTTTTCTCGAATCCAGAGCCGTGTCTCGATATCTTTGCGACCGAGGTGTAGAGCGAACGCGCTCCCCCAGCTTCCTCCACCCACGACAGCTGCTCTCATACTGCTTTTTCCCCCAACTTTCTCTCATCCCCCCTGATAAGCCGCTGCAGGTTTCCTCTGTGCTTGAGTACGATGAGAGCAAGGACGGCGAGGCCCATGATCACAACCGGCAAATCTGCGCTCATAAGGAATACTATCAATGGAAAAAATGCCATCGCCAACATGGAACCCAGAGAGACATACTTTGTGAGTGAGACGACTATCAAGAAAACGCCCACACTCGCCAAAGCAGGAATAGGAGCGAGGGCCAAATAAGCCCCTAAGGCGGTGGCCACGCCTTTTCCGCCCCTGAATTTAATAAAGACGGGGAAACAATGACCGAGGATAGCTAAGAAGCCGCATAAAAAAGCAAATCTTTTATCCGGAAGAAGCTTCACCGCCAGAAATACTGGAATAAATCCTTTGGCTATATCAAAGATAGCCACAGGAATCGCCAGTTTCCACCCTTTTAACCGGAGGATATTGGTCGCGCCAGTAGCCCGGCTCCCATAATTTCGGATATCCTTTCTCTCGGCAATCCTGAAGAGGATGTAACCAGTAGGGATGGCACCGAAGAGATAGGATAGGATAGCGTAGAGTACTGTCATTTCAATTGGATTTCAGAAAGGATATCATATTCAGCGCCAGCTGGTTTGAGTGTGCTCTTGATAAGGGCCACTTTCTCGGCTTTCATGCGGCCAAAATTTGTCTCCCTGTGCTTCTCCAATTCTTCGAGCAAAGCATTTATATTTTTGCTGGATTTGACTCTGCCTAAAGTCAGGTGGGGGTGAAATGATCTTTTCTCCCGCAGGAAACCCAGCTTTCCCAGCTCGACCTCAATGCGCTCATGAAGAATAGCGAGATGAGGGCTCTGTTCGATACCTGCCCACAGGACTCTTGGCAATTTGTTTTTAGGGGGAAAAAAACCCGTGCCTCTGAAGCAGAGTTGGAATGAGTCAAGGGAATCGCAGGCTTTACGGAGCGAATAAATTATATCCTGGATTTTAGTCTCCGGAACTTCACCCAAGAATTTTAGGGTGATGTGCATTCCCTGTTTTTTCACCCATTTGACGTCTGCATCCTTGGGGCTGAGCCGGTCGATAAGCTCCGACAAAGCGCTTTTGATTTTTGGATCAAGCTCAACAGCAATAAATGTTCTCATCCTCTTTGACCAGCTTGTGATCTACCTTTTTTCGTATTTTAGAAGATGTCGACGAAGCATATCAAGGGCTTTTTGGGAAGACTGAAATTTTATGGCTTCTCTGTTGCCGAGGAAGACATTTCTGATGACTTCAACGCCATTTTCCGAGGCCAAAGCCGTGTAGACTAAGCCGATGGGCTTGTCCGGGCTCCCTCCTGTTGGTCCCGCTATACCTGTTATGGCCAGGCCAAAATCGGTTGTGGATTCTTCCCTGATATTATGAGCCATGACATGGGCGACCTCTTCACTGACGGCCCCGTGTTTTTCCAGGAGTGCAGGCGGGATTAGCAGGAGTTTCACTTTGGATTCATTACTGTAAACGAGTACTCCCTGGAGGAAATATTCCGAACTTCCAGAAACATTGGTGATACGGTGTCCAAGGTATCCTCCGGTACAGGATTCTGCCACGGCCAGAGTCATTTTCCTTTCCCTCAGCATCTTTCCGACAACCTCTTCAAGGTCTTCACCCGAGGAGGAGAAGATGTTATCGCCCAAGCACTCTCGTATTTTTTGTTCCAATTCTCGAATCCTGGAACCACCTTCATTACCCTGACCAGCTGACGAATCGGTCAAGTGAAGTTCAATTTGTCCGGGATAGGCCAGGGGAGTAATCTTTAGAGTAGGATCTTCCGGATAGAGATCTGAAATGAGTGTTTCGATTTTTGACTCCGTTAATCCTGCAATTTTCAGAATAAGCCTTTCCACGGACTGCGTTTTGAGCCTCTGAAGGCGGGGTAACACTTCGTTCTCGAACATGGGTTTGAGCTCGTGCGGAGGGCCCGGAAGCAGAACAATGACCTGCTCACCAAGTTCGAGCCACAGCCCAGGAGCTGTCCCGTGATTGTTTGCCAAGGGCTCCGCGCCATGGATGATGTAGGCTTGTTTTGTATTAACTGAGGGCATTTTAATGCCTCTTCGCTTGAACCGGCTCTTGATCTTTTCGAGAATCTCTTTTTTGAAAACCATCTCTCTCCCGAGTGCACTGGCAAAGGCTTCGCGTGTTTTGTCATCCTCTGTCGGTCCCAGGCCGCCGATGGCAAATATGAGATGGGCTCTGGCCTTGGCTGTCAAAATGCTCTCCACAAGGTCATCCCACAAATCCCCGACGACTGATTTGAAAGAAACCTCTAACCCCAGATCATTCAGCCGTTGGGTGAGATAGAGAGAATTGGTGTCCTGGAAGAAAGGCGTGAGGAGTTCTGAGCCCACGGCAATAATCTCGACTTTGGGAATATTTTCTTGTTTCACTTCAGTATCAGAAAAAGGTTAAGGAGGATAGAGGTGATAAGACCAGCGATAAGGTCATCCATCATGATTCCCCAACCTCCGGGAATTTTTTCTGCTCTTTTAATGATAAACGGCTTCAAAATATCTAAGGCTCGAAACAGGGCAAAGCCAAACCCCAGAATGTACCAATCGGGATTCAGATGGAAAAGAGCCACGAGTTGCCCCATAGCCTCATCGATAACAACAGATCGAGGATCCTCTGTTTTCATCCGAGAGGCTTGAGCTGAAGATGCCACGGCACCGATGACAAAAAGCAGCATTAGAAGGGCAAGATAATAGGACCAATCCATTTTGTAGAGGAAGAGCTTGTAAAGAAAGATAAACACAAGACTCGTCAAAGTACCAGGGGCAAAGGGGAAGTATCCGATCCCGAACACTGTCGCAATTATTTTAGACAAGAATTTCATTTGATAAACTTCGCGTATAAATCATATACATCCCTATCCGTGATTTCAACGTTTTGGATCGAGCCGATGACATCAGCCTGGCTCTTGTCCGCTTCGATAAAAACCACTCCGTCGACCTCAGGGGCTTGGTAATGCGTGCGCCCCATAAAAAGATGCGATTCGCCTTCCGGGTGACCTTCAATCAAAACATCCATATTTTGCCCCAAATAACGTGTGTTATTCTGGAAGGATATCTCAGACTGCAGCTGAAGGATTCTATCTCTCCGCTCTTCTTTAACGCTCGCCGTGATCGGATCCCCGAGAGAGAAACAGGCCGTGTCCTCCTCAGGGGAATAGGTAAACACACCCAAATGTTCGAACCGAGCCTCTCTCATAAAATCGAGAACTTTTTCAAATTCTCTCTCCTCCTCCCCGGGGAAGCCCACGATAAGCGAAGTCCGCAGAGCCACGTCGGGGAGGTTCGACCTGATCTTTCGAATCAGGTGGAGAGCTCTTTGGCCATCCAGCCCTCTTTTCATTTGTTTTACAAGCGATGAATCTGCATGCTGAAAGGGAATGTCCAAGTACGAGCATATTTTCATTTCATGCATGATTTCGAGTAAGGCATCGGAGATCTCTTCGGGATAACCATAGAGGACACGGATCCATTCAACTCCCTTGACATTGAGAAGTTTCGCCAGCAAGACTGCCAGGCCATCCTTGAGACCTAAATCGCGACCGAAATAGGTTGAATCTTGGGATATAAGGTTTATTTCTTTGACTCCCTGCTCGCTCAGCATTGCAGCTTCCTCAATTATAGACTGGATGTGGCGCGACCGATAAGGCCCCTTTATTTGAGGAATGGCGCAAAAGGAGCAATTGTGGGAACATCCTTCTGAGATTTTGATATAAGCCCAGGATGAGGGTGTGGAGAGAATGCGCGGCGAGCGATGGTCATAGAGAAAGCATTGCGAGGAACTCTGATAAGGCTTCTCTTCGAGAATGGAAACGATGTTATCAACGTCCTTGACTCCCATCCAGTAATCGACTTCTGGGAATTTCAACGAAAGCTCGTGCTTGCTCCTCTCCACATAACATCCGGCTGCAACCACTTTTTTATTGCTGTCTGTTCTTTTTACCTTGAGGGTATCGGCCAAGACTTCCAGAGCTTCTTGTCGTGCATCCTGGATAAATCCGCAGGTGTTGACGACAATGACATCGGCTTCATGAAGATCGGTCACAATGGTAAAGTTGTCTTGGGCAAGATAACCCAGCATGACTTCACTGTCGACCAAGTTTTTCGCACATCCCAAGCTGATCAGTGCAACTTTCTTCATCGATTGTCTATCTAATAAGCACAAATGGTCTTCTTTGATGAACACAGATGAATCTGATGGGATGTCTGCGCTCAGTCCGGATTTTTTCTACCGCCACGCCATTCCTCGGATTCAACTTCTCCCCTTTTCTCGAATAAGAGGCACGCATCAATGCGTTAGGCCCAGATAAATTTGAAATCAAGGGTAAATCCGGTAGAGCAAGCGAGGGAAGGGAATAGCCTCCCTGATGTGCTTTAGTTTACAAATCCAGGCCAGTGTTCTTTCCACTCCGAGCCCAAATCCCGAGTGGGGGACTGATCCGTATTTCCGCAAGTCCAGATACCATCGGTAGGCTTCACGGGGAAGACGGAATTCCTTGATCTTTTTTTCGAGGAGATCGCAATCATGGATTCTCTGGCCTCCGCCGATGATTTCTCCATAGCCTTCAGAAGCCAATACATCCACTCCCAGCACCACTTCTGGCCTCTTTTCATCGGGCTGCATGTAAAAAGCCTTTATTTTGGCAGGAAAGTGGGTGATGCTGACGGGAGTGTCATAGATTTCCGATATAAGAGTTTCTTCCGGAGACCCAAAATCCGCCCCCCATGTCATTTTCGATCCCCGGGCATTGATTTCCTTTACAGCTGTATCATAGGTCAAACGGGGAAAAGGTTTCTTGACCAGCTCGAGAAGCTTTGTGTCGCGTTCAAGAATCTTGAGCTCTTCCTGATTCTCCTGGAGGATTCTTTCTATGATATAGACAATTAAATCTTCGCCCAGCTCCACGATGTCATCTAGTTGAGCGAAGGCCACTTCTGGTTCGACCATCCAGAACTCAATCAAGTGTTTTCTGGTTTTGGATTTCTCAGCTCGAAAAGTGGGACCGAAACAGTAGACTTTTCCAAAAGCCATGGCTGTCGCTTCGTTATACAATTGACCGCTCTGACTCAGATAGGCTTTCTGGTCAAAATACTCTGTCTCAAACAGAGTCGTCGTCCCTTCGACGGCGCTCGGTGTCAGAATCGGAGTATCCATGAGGCGAAATCCATTGCTATCGAAAAAATCTCTTATAGCTTTGATCAGCTCTGTCCTTATCTGCAACACAGCTCTCTGCTTTTGTGATCGAAGCCACAGGTGACGATGATCCATGAGAAAAGGTGTACCATGAGCTTTTGGTGTGATCGGATACTCCTGTGCAACTTGGAGGATTTCGATTTCGGTGATACCCAACTCGTAACCGCCTGGCGATCTTTTATCCTCTTTCACCAAGCCTCTCACGACCAGCGAAGATTCCTGTGTGAGTTGATCGAATTTCAGAAAGAGGGGGTGGTTTTTGTCTGCGCTATAGACTGTGCCCTGGATTATCCCCGTCCCATCCCGGACAAGGATAAATCGAATTTTTCCGCTGGACCTCTTGTTGTAGAGCCACCCGCGTATTTCGACTTCCTGATTCACATAATCGGCAATGTTCTCTATGTAGACCCATTTCATAACTCCAGAATTATAAAGAATCAACGGGGCTCGGTCAATCAAAATGGAATAAAGATGGCCTTCATCGTGTATAATAATCAAACAGAGTCTAATCCCGGCAGGCCTGCCTCTGCTCCTTCTGCTTGCCGGAATTCACGAAAGAAGGAGCTGTGCTCGGTTTGGCCGGGAGGAGAATCATGGAAAAACATGTGACCTTGGTGGCCGTGATTAACATTGCTTTCGGGGTTCTCGGGATTTTCGCCGCCTTGCTTCTCTTTATCGGAATTGTCGGCGCCGGCCTGATTTCAGGAGAATCCGAAGCCATGACTATCACTGCGATCGTCGGCACGGCCATCGCTTTTATTCTGGCGATCACATCGATTCCTGAAATCATCGGAGGCTTCGGGCTTCTCAAGTACAAACCATGGGCCCGGATTCTAGTGCTCATAATCGCCTGTCTGGATTTGCTTTTGATTCCGCTAGGAACCCTTATCGGCATTTATGAACTCTGGGTTCTTTTGAATGAAGAAACCGCCGCACTTTTTGCTGTGGAATCGGAAAAGCGGGAATGAATTGATGGCCGATATCAAACCTTTTAGCGCAGTGAAGTTAATATGTGGAATAATTGCGTCCCGTCAGCCTGTTTTCAAGGAGGCACAAAGCTACCTGGAAGATGAGTTCGGCCCCGTCGATCACTCCAGCGCTTTGTATGAATTCACCTCAACAGACTATTACACAAAGCAGATGGGTGATGGACTAAAGCGGAAGTTCCTGAGTTTCTACGATTTGATCGACCCGGAGCGGATGAGCCGGATCAAGATGCGGACTAATGAACTGGAGGATATCATCAGGCTCAAATCCGCAACTCCACAGCGTGCCGTAAACATCGATCCAGGCTACATGACTGCTTCGGCTCTCATCATGGCTACAGCCAAGGACTTCGCCCACCGGATCCCACTTCAAGCGGGAATCTATGCCCACCTCGAGCTGCTGTTTTTGAAAAAAGCTATCAAAACCTTGAGCTGGACTTACCCTGACTACAAAACAGAGCTCTACCATAGCTTTTTCTTGGAAGTTCGGAAATCCTACCTTGTTCAACTCCGTCAAGCATAGTCATCGATATCGAGGCCCGAGATTTCTCTGAGTTTCCTCACTATTTCGGGCAACTCGGTGAGCACAGTATCGACATCGGTCTCCGAGTTGAAACGACCGAGTGACATCCGCACTGTGGATCGAGCCACCTCGGGCTTTAAACCGATAGCACTCAGCACATGAGACACCTCTTCCGATTCTTCACTGCAGGCCGAGCCCGTGGAGACATAAATATCTTTAGTCGCCAGGGCCAGTAAAATTGCTTCTGCCTCCAGGCCGTAAAAGGAAAAATTTAGAGTTCCTTGAATCCTGTTCGTTTCGGGGCCATTGAATTTGGTTTTGGGTATCCTTTCTTCAATACCCGTTTTGAGACGGTTGGCCAGCCGGGCAATATGCTTCTTATCTTTCTTGCTATCCGTCATCATGATGCGTACAGCTTCGCCGAAGCCAACAATCCCAGCTGTGTTTTCGGTTCCGGCACGCATCAGGCGTTCTTGATGTCCTCCATAGATAAGAGGTTGGATGGGTGTGCCTTTCCGGATATAGATTGCGCCCACGCCCTTGGGCCCGTAGACCTTGTGGGCAGAGATGGAGAGCAAATCAACACCTAAATCAGTGACATTAAAGTCTATCTTTCCAAAACTTTGCACAGCATCTGTATGAACCAGGATATCCTTCATTTTGGCAATTCTGACGACATCGGCAATAGGCTGTATGGTGCCCAGTTCGTTATTGGCATGCATAATCGATACAATAGCTGTTTTCGATGAGATCGCTTTCTCCAGAAATTCCACATTGATTGTTCCGCATTCGTCGACAGGTACAAACGTGACTTTTTTTCCCATTTTTTCCAGGTAGTTAGCTGTTTCTATAAGAGCGGGGTGTTCCACGGCTGAGGTGATCAATTCCGGCTTTTCGGGCAGCGCATCCATCACACCTCTAATGGCGAAGTTATCGGATTCAGTCCCGGAACCAGTAAAAACGATTTCGGATCGTTTCGCTCCGATAGCCTCGGCAATCGTCTCTCTTGCGGCAGTGATCATTTCTTTGACATCTCTTCCAATAGGGTAGAGAGAGGAGGGATTGCCGAAGTGATTCCTGAGGAATTGAGACATCACTTCGCACACTCTTGGGTCGAGAGGAGTGGTGGCGTTGTTATCAAGATAAACCATTTTTACCTCTGTCGGTATCAGTCCGCCTAAGGAGCAAATACTTCCTAATCACTCCCGGAAGACTTTCAATTTTGCTATCTCCGGAGCTTTAACCCAGAAGCCTCTCCCTTAAAATTTTAACGACCTCCAAGCCTGCCCGCCTTTGCCCTTCTTTGGCAGCTGCGCCAATGTGCGGTGTGCAGATGACATTCGGATGATCGATCAGTGAAAAATCATCCGGGGGCTCTTTTTCATAGACATCCATACCTGCTGCCCTGACTTTTCCAGATTCGAGAGCTCTCAGCAGAGCAGCTTCATCCACAACTCCTCCTCGTGCGGCGTTGATAATGATGACACCGTCTTTCATCTTGGCAAAGGCTTCATCACTGATGATGTGTTTGGTGCTTTCGGAAAAAGGCAGATGGAGGGAGATCATATCCGATTGAGCATAAAGCTTGTCCAGTGTGACTTGCTGAATGTCGAGTGACGATTTGATTTGGACGATGTCAAAGGCCACGACTTTCATCCCAAAGGCAATGGCGCGTTCGGCGACAGCACATCCAATTCTCCCGCTTCCGATGATCCCCAGTGTTTTTTCATAGAGCTCAGTTCCCGAGAATTTTTTCTTCTCCCATTTATGCGCCTTCATTGAAAGATTGGCCGGGCCATGATATCGGACACACCCCAACATCAATCCAAAGGTGTGTTCTGCCACAGAAATTGTCGTGGCAGAAGGTGTGTTGGCCACCTGAATACCCTTGTTTTCAGCATCTTCAACATCGATGTTGTCGAGCCCAATTCCAGCCCTGACAATAAGAGTCAGGTCTGTCGCAGCTTCAATAGCACTTTTGCGCAGCTTCGTGGCGCTGCGGACGACGGCCGCATGAAAGCCGGGAATAGTTTTGACAAGCTCCTCCTCATCCATGCCAGTTTTGACTGTGACATCGAATTCTGGGACGGAATTGAGTTCCTCAGTCGCATCAGGATGCAGAGCATCGCAGACCAGAATCTTTTTCATTCCCAATTCTCCTTTAATATGTTTTGTGCGGCTTTGATCGACGCTCCTTCCGGCACTTTATAATGTAGATCTGAAAGACTCATCTCCAATGCGCTCAAAGCCGTAATCACATCAAACCCTCCCATGTAACCAAGGTGGGCGATGCGAATAAACTCTCCCTTATGAGGCTCTTGAGCACCGGCAACATATACGTTGTATTTGTCTTGCATGGCTTTCAAAAGCCTGATTCCGTCAATCTTAGCAGGGATCTTGACAGCTGTTAGTATATTCGCTGGACGTTTGGAAAGCAACTCGAGACCTAAAGCTTCAACGCCCGCTCGCGTGGCGTTTCCTAAAATGCGGTGATGCGCAATCAGATTCTCTAACCCGATATTCTCGATAATGCGAAGAGCTTCCTTTTGCTGGATGATGAGGGAAATGCTCGGTGTCCACGGCGTTGTTTTCCTTTCGAGACTTTTTTTGGCCGCCTTGGCATCAAAATAGAATTTAGGCAGAGAAGATTTGTCAACAAATTGCCATGCTTTGGGGCTGAAAGAGATGTAGGCAAGCCCCGGAGGAGTCATGAAGGATTTTTGTGAGCCTGATATCAGAACGTCGATATTCCATTCATCCATTGGACAGGGGGTAGCTCCGATCCCTGAAATGCCATCGACAACTAGAATGGATCGTGTCTCTGATATGAGTTCACCATAGCCTTGAATATCAAAAACGGTTCCCGTCGAGGTTTCGGTCAGAGTGGAAAATACGGCTTTAGCTTCAGGGTGAGCCTCCAATTCTTCAGCCAGCCTGTGTTTGGGAAAATCTTCACCCCAATCGAGGCTTATTTCGTGAACATTCACCCCGTACGCATGACAGATCTCACTCCAACGACCTCCAAATTTACCGCCGTTGATTGTGATCGCCAGGTCTCCAGGAGAAAGAGCGTTGACCACGGCGGCTTCCATTGCCCCTGAGCCTGATGATGTCAGGATAAAGGCATCATTCTCAGTTTGAAAAATGTCTTTGATCCCCTCTGTGGTTTCCAGAAGGATAGCCGAGAACTCTTCGGTTCTGTGATGCATGATTGGCTGTGCTGCAGCCTTAAGGACACCCTCAGGAATTGGAGTTGGCCCTGGAGACAGGAGATATTTCTTCTTTATCATGACACCCTCATGCACCGCGAGCAGGAACATGGATGCAGCGCTTTCGAGAAAAAGAAAGTACCAAAGTTTGGGAATTCAGTCAATCCGTGTGTGTGCCCTGCCGAATTCGTGCTGAAACCCGAGAAACGGATGATACAGGGAGCCTCCTTCTGCTGATCCGCCTAGGGACAGCTGTTGCCCGCCAATTCTCGTCATTTTCTGTGATTGGCAAAGATCCTGCCGCCCGTGATAATGGCCCATCTAGACAATGGTTAGCTCCGAAATTGATGTTTTTATCAGCTCCCAGACGAGCGGGCTTGAAAATATTTTCTATCAAAGTCGACAAAATATTTCAGTGAGAAGAGCCGTTCTCTCGATGAGAGAGGGAATGAGAAGATGCTCATTCTCTGCGTGAATACCCTCTCCGTCCGGTCCTAGACCGTCGAGGGTAGCCACGCCTATGTTCGAGGCTATGGAGGCATCCGATCCCCCCCCAGTCTTTCCCGTCTCTATGGGTATCTTCATGGATGAGCCGATTTCCTTGATTTGGTCGAGCAACTTCTCGGATGCTTTTGTTTTTTCCATTGGAGGAAGATAACTTTCGACAGAATATTTTACCGTTGCTCCCTGCAACGAAGGCCGGAGCCTCTTCAAGGATTGGATGACTTTATCCTTGTGCACGCTCTTCCAGAAACGGACGTCAAGATGAGCGGAGGCTTCAGCTGGGATGATATTTACCCTCTCGCCCCCTTTGATAACACCGATGTTCATCGACGTCGTCGTTGTTCTTATTTTTTTCATTTGACGTAGCTGATAGAGCAGTTCCTCAACGGCATTGATTCCTTCTTCCGGTGTGCCGGCATGAGCGGCCTTTCCCATAGTTTTGAGTCTGACTTCCATTCGCCCTTTTCTCTCCACTTTCAAAGCTCCCCCCGGAAGAGCCGGTTCCAAGCACAAAACGGCGGAAGACCGTTTGGCGAGCTTCCTTATCATTTCGTTGGCCTCGCCACTACCTATTTCCTCGGCTGAATTGATGAACAGTGAGATTTTTTTACTCGGTATGAGATTGAGCTCGGTAAGCGCCCGCAGAGCAAAGATAGCCATCACAAGACCGGCCTTCATATCGAGAACTCCAGGGCCGTAGACTTTGTTCCCGCTGACATAAAAAGGCATCTCCTTAATCTTTCCCTTAGGCCATACAGTATCGATATGGGTCAGGATGGCGAGGCGAGCTTTCGCTTCTTTAGATTCCCTTAGGGGGTACTCCACGAGATGGAAATCGCCGATTTCTTTCTGGGGGTAAGTGATAACTTTGGCCCGAGTTTTTTTAAATTGACTAACAACAAAGGATGAACATTTATCGACGGCCTCTTTATCCACAGAAGGGGATTCCAGTGTCACCAGTTTTTTCAAGAGATTGACCATCTCTCCTTGCCGAGATTTGTAATAATGTTTAAATTCCATTGCCAACAATCCTTCTGTCAAACCTAATTGATTCAGGCTCGATAAATGTACCACAGCCGCGAGCAAATCGCAAAGCCTGCTACACACTTGAGAAAGCTCAATCCAGCACAACTTATTGAATCGTGTTGACATCCCATGAAAATTTTTGGATGATGGATAAATAAAACAAAAGGATAATGAAAAAACATTCGGGTAAAGGTTAAGCATGACGTTTTGGGTGTTTATTGGCCAAATCGCTTTCCTGGCTATCCTTTTGTTTTTCTTTTCTTTCACGCTCTACAGTTCAAAAGAGAGGGAAGAAAAGGCGTTCCGAAGAAGCCTGTTGCTCTTTTTGCTGTTACTGACGATCAATTTTGCCCTTTTCTTTTTAGCCGTGCCAATCCGGAACATTTTGTTTTTAGTTGCTTTTTTTCTCGGTCTGGCCGCAGTTTTTTTGATTTATTTTTCTCAGGAACCACGTAGCGAAACTCGAATCACGGGGGAGCAAAAAAAGATCGACGAACGGGACACGATTTTTGCTCGCTTTGAATACGGCCCGAAAACTCAGGCCTACGAAGATTACTACGAGTGTAAACCTGCGTTGAGAAGCCGTGATGACGAGATCAGAAAGCTTCCAGACTTGTTGTCTCCCGAGCACATGAAAAAGGATCCCCTCCTCTACACCCTAATCGCCGCTGAGAGTTCTTTGCAGAAACAATTCATAAGACACGTCACGGGAAACGTGAATCCGAATAAAATTGAACTCACACCCTTTGATAACACACGATACCTTCGAAAGGTGATCAATTACCTGGGGGCTGATACATGCGGCATCTGCGAAGTGGATCAGAGCTATGTCTACTCCCATGTGGGACGAGGACCTGAGCCCTATGGATCCGAGATCAAGCTCACACATAAATATGCGATCGTTTTTGCGCTGCCGATGGATCTCCGCATGATTGCGGCATCCCCCAAACCACCCGTTTACATAGAGACTGAGAGAAAATATCTTGAAGTTGGAAAGATCGCGCTAATCATATCCGATATCATTAGGCGGATGGGATACCAGGCGCGAGCACACATCGCAGGAAGCAACTATCAAGCTGTACTGCCCCCTTTAGGATGGAGGGCAGGCATAGGTGAAGTCGGTCGAATCGGAATATTGATCACAGAGAAACACGGCCCTCGTGTAAGGCTTGGACTCGTTACGACTGACTTACCTCTATCCATAAATTCCCCCAAAGTTTTCGGCGTTCAGGATTTTTGCCAGAAATGTCAAAAATGCGCCATCAATTGCCCGGCCCAAGCAATTCCGCATGGGGATAAAAAAGAAGAGAACGGAGTCCTCAAATGGGTGATAAACCGCGAGGCATGCTACCAGTTCTGGAGAAAAGCTGGAACTGATTGTGCCATGTGTATCTATGTTTGCCCCTATAGCAAGCCAGACAATGCCTTCCACAGCTTTGTCAGAAATGCGATTTCCCGTTCATCCTCAGCCCAGAAGCTTGCCATACGGGCAGATGATTATTTTTATGGGAAAAACCCGCTGCCCAAAGAACCGCCCTTCTGATCTGCCTTATCAATCTCAGGTTTGTGTCATTCAGAAAGCCCAACTTCAGCCGGTTTGCACATCCGGTGTCACCCAAACCCATCTGGATACGTTTAAACCGCTCCGCACGCCCTGGCCTGGCCCCAACGATGGGGCTTGCCTTTATTCCACAAGATCACGGAGTGGAGATGAGAGCAAACCAAAAGACTGTTTTACCGAACGTCGAGAATTGTGATATGTATAAGACATGTTCAATTGCGATGAAGGAGGTTCAAATGAATCACGGACGACGGCAGTTCCTCAAAGGATTCGGTGCAGGATTGGGAAGCCTGAGTCTTTTCGGCCTGGCACGGAAAAAGGCTCGGGCAGCGTTTGAGAAAAAACTGGCAGAAATAAGAGATATATCGCCGATTGAGGTAGCCAAGGATGAAAGCTTTTGGTTCCATGTTCAGCAAGCGTTCAATATCGATCGAAGCCTAATCAACCTCAATAACGGTGGAGTCCATCCAGCACCCAGGATAGTGATGGATGCGGCCAAACGCTATATGGATTGGTCAAACGGTGCTCCCGTCTACAATTCCTGGGCCATACTCAGACCTCGGAAGGAGCTCGTTCGGAAAAAAATAGCGGAAACCTTTGGCTGCTCGTCTGAAGAAATCGCATTGGTCAGGAATGTGACCGAAGCCCTTCAGATCGCACTGCTCGGTCTTAATTTAAAAGCCGGTGATGAAGTTCTCACAACGCTCCACGACTATCCTTCAATGAAAAATGCCCTTTTTCAGCGCGAAAAAAGGGAGGGGATTATCGTTAAGACTTTCAATTTTCCCTACCCTCCGAAAAATCTCCAGGTCCTGACCGATCTCTTTGAGAAGAACATCACTTCGAAAACAAAGCTGATACTGCTGTGCCATGTCACGAATTTGACAGGACAGATTTTTCCACTCAAAGAGATATCCCAGTTGGCTCGACAACGCGGGATCGAAGTTGTCGTCGACGGGGCGCATGCCTTCGGCCATTTTTATTTTAAGCAGAGCGATATCGACTGCGATATATATGGAGCTAACTTGCACAAATGGATGATGGCTCCCATCGGTACGGGATTCCTCTATGTGAAGAAGGAGAAAATCAAAGATATTTGGCCGCTGTTCCCTGCTCCAGACCCCATGAGCGAGGATATTCGAAAATTTGAGCATATTGGAACTCATCCAGAATATTTGAAACTGGCCATTGGGGATGCTTTGGCTTTCCATCATGGTATCGGAGGCCAAAACAAGGAAGAGAGGCTTCGTTACCTAAGAGACTACTGGGCGAAAAAACTCGAAAAGCTCCCAGGGGTGAGAATCTTGACTTCCTATGATCGAGATCAATCTTGTGGACTGGGTGCTTTCACAGTCGAGCACTTGGACTTGCACAAACTGACCCAAGTCTTGTTTGACACACACAAGATATTCACCATCCCCATTACAGTTCCTGAAAAGACTGTCGCGATTAGAGTGACACCCAGCATTTATACAACCTTGCGGGAGTTAGACCTGTTTATTGAAACGGTATCCCACTATATCCAGAATGGGCTTCCTTCTCAGGCCCTACAGGTGGGAAGGCGAATAGACATATGACGTATACAAAGAAATGGCAATTGGAAAAAGACTTAGAGTCCTTGAGACACGAATTTCCAGTTTTAGAGAGGTGCGTTTACCTCATCAGCAACTCTCTCGGAGCCGTTCCCAGAAAAACAAGAGAGTATCTCCTGGATTTTTATTCCCTCTGGGCAGAAGAAGGTGTTAGCGCTTGGAAAAAAGAGTGGTGGGAACTGACCAAAAAAGCTGGAAATCGAATAGCCGCACTGCTCCACGCAGGTGAAGAGACGATTACGATGATGACGAATGCCACACACTGTCACTGGATTGCGCTGTCCACGATGTTTAAATCCAAAGAAGGAAAACGCAAGAAGATCGTCATTACTGATCAGGATTTTCCTTCCAGCATGTATGCGGTTCGGAGTGTTAGCCGCTTTATGGGCTGGGATGTGGATATAGTCAAGTGCGGAGAGGCAGCCTTTCTTGATGTGAAAGACATTCAAGATCGCATAGATGAGAGAACGTTGTTCGTGGCCACATCTCATGTCTACTTTAAATCTGCACAGATCCAGGATGTCTCGGCCATTGCGGCAAAAGCCAGGAGTGTTGGAGCTCTGACTCTTATCGATGGGTATCATGCCCCTGGCTGTTTTCCTGTCGATCTGGAAGAGCTGGCCGTTGATTTTTATGTCGGGGGATGCCTGAAGTGGCTGTGCGGAGGACCTGGGACAGCTTTCATGTATGTCCGTCCTGAATTAGCATCGACTCTAGAGCCTGGTTTGACAGGCTGGTTTGCTCACCGAACACCATTCGCTTTTTCTGAGGCGATGGTATTCACTTCAGGCTCTTACAAATTCATGTCAGGCACACCCCCCATTCCCTGTCTCTACACGGCACTTTCTGGGTTGGATGTCATTGATGGTGTCGGGATTGAGGAAATAAGACAAAAATCCATCCTCCAGACCGATTTAATTATTCGCCGAGCAAAAGAGAGGGATTTTGGGCTGTTCACACCGGAAGAAAGTTCTATCCGAGGCGGCGCCGTTTCAGTGAATGTCCCCCACGCTTTTCAGATCAAACAAGCCCTCGAAGATAAGCGAATTAAAGTCGATTTCAGAAAAGGGAAAGGCCACGAACCCGATGTCATCCGCATTGGACCCCATTTCTACACTAAAAACGAAGAAATAGAGATTCTTTTTGAAGAAATTAATGCGCTCTTTAAATCGAAAGATTATAGAAAATACCCTGACACAATCAACCATGTCACATAAGGAGAATATCGGGCAACTAAGATTTGAGCGATTTATACGGAAGCCCGCGTACTTCCTTTGAGACGGGCTTGAAATTATCTCCAAATCCTTCACGAACGAAAAAAATAGATCAACTCTGAATGCGCTCCGGCTCATTTTTAGACACTCTGCACACTCTCTCCTCGCTTCAGTGAACAGAACCCCTCTCAAGTGTATTCCTCCATACTCAGGAATTGCACATACGAAGGTTCACGGTTCTGGATTTGTAGAACGGGGAAAATTCAAGTATATTGATTATGGCGAGATGAAGTCCGGGGAACTATGATAGAGAAAAGAATAACACGACGTCATTTTTTAAAGGAGTCTTTATTTTTTTCAAGCTCAATTCTGATGCCCTCTCCTCAAATTTATGCCGCACACGGGATTTCCCAAACAGAACCTTCGGGAAACTACCCAAAAATTTTTAATTCAGCACGTACCAAAAAGGATAAACATAGCCATAAGGCCTCGTATCTTCAATTGCACAGAAACGGAGAGTTGGCCAAAAGAGCAAAGGAATTAAAGGCGATTTATGAAAACTGTTGTCTTTGCCCGAGGGATTGCCACGTGGATAGAACAAAAGGTCAGAAAGGCAAGTGTCAAGCATTTTCAGACATAAGGGTTTCCAGTGCCCATCCTCATTTCGGCGAGGAGAGCCCCCTGGTGGGGCAGTCTGGATCCGGGACGATATTCTTCTCCCACTGTGGCCTGCGATGTGTCTACTGTCAGAACTATTCGATAAGCATTGAAGGAGAGGGTGTAGACATTTCAGAGCGGAGATTGGCAGAATCAATGCTAGCCCTCCAAAAAATGGGATGTCACAATGTCAACCTGGTTACGCCCACACACTATGTGCCGAGTATTGTCACGGCATTGACCATGGCCATTCCCCAAGGTCTTGAGATTCCCTTGATCTACAACACGAGCGGATATGAACGCCTAGATATCCTGCAGCTTTTAGATGGGATTATCGATATCTATCTTCCGGACTGCAAATACATGGATCCCGAATTGGCAGCGAAGTATTCGGATGGCGCATATAACTATCCGCACTACGCTAGGATTGCGCTCGTCGAGATGAATCGACAGGTAGGCGCTCTTAAGATTGAAAGGGGAGTGGCGATAAGAGGTTTAATGATAAGGCATCTTGTCCTTCCCAACAGAATTTCAAGCAGTGAAGAATTTTTGAAATTTGTAGCCGCTGAATTTCCTAAAGATACCTATGTGAATATCATGGGACAATACAGGCCCGAACACAAAGCTCCCGAATATCCGGATATCGCCAGACGCCTTAAAAGAAGCGAATACACAGAAGTACTCAAGTGGGCAAAAAAGTATGGCATCACACGACTTTCTCGGTGAGATTTTTAGATCAAAAACAATAAAAAAATAACGCCTTTAGCAAGGCAGGCTTTGATTAACCGGTTGATTTACAACCCAATATGCCTTAAATTACTCTAGAGGAATCCTTAAGCAGGTTATGACTGGCTCCGTGAAACAACGCACGCATCTCTATTTCCTTTTCGTTCTGATTTTGATCGTGTGTCAAGGAGTGTATGCCGAGGTCTTCTATCCTTGGAAAGACGTCTTTATCGGTTCCCTCGATGCCCAAAACTGGGGAGGGCTAGTCTTCGTCCCGACCAAAGAATGTGCCTTTGCATTCCATGTCCGCGTAAAAAAAGGAGAAGAAACGGCCCAAGGAATAGATCTTCTCTATCTTATCTCTGAAGTGGGTCCTCATTCGCCAGATTGCCAGTATGCAAGAGTCAAAATGGATTTGAGCCTGCCTTTCGGGAAAAAGGAAGACACTCCCATTTTAAAAAAACCTTCTGACAATTCGATGACGATGACTTTTGAATGGTCGCGTCAAGATGAGAGAACAGTCGTCGGGAGGATAAGTGTTCCTGAAGATATCGAAGCACATCTCATTCATTACTTTCCTTGGGACTTCGATGGCAACTACGCTCTCCTCTCCGATGGTCAGATAAAAGGCACCAACCTTGCTCAAGACCGTCGCTACTACATGTTTTGGTCCAGCAAAAGAGGAAGTTCTCTGACTGAGGGAGGGGATCAAGGGCTGATCGTTTCCTATGCGGGATTTCGGGTGATTTATTTCGTAGCTGCGGTCGGTAGGGACGATCGTATAATCGAGAACCACATCTACCGTTACAAAAATGAGCGTGCCATCGCAAAAATTCTGAGAGAGGAAGAGAAGCGCTATGAAAAGAAGCGGGTTGTTGTCAGCGGACTTCACAAAGGAGTTGCTCGGGCAATCACGAATAACCTGTTCTGGATGACGCTTTATCAACCGGACAGCCACCGCCTCTACACGCCTGCCGGACGCAACTGGATTTTTCCCAAACCTGATGGCTCTCTTGATCATTGGACCATTTTCGAATGGGATTCTTTCTTTAATGCTTTAGAGGTTTCGATCGAGAGCACGAAACATGCCAAAGACATTTTGCTGTCTGTTCTGGAGACTCAATATCCAAACGGAAACATTCCCAATTGGAGGGGTAGATTTGGAGGTGCCAGTGATCGCTCACAACCGCCCGTTGGATCATATGTGGTTTTGAAGTATTTTCAGAAAACTGGTGATTTAGAGCTGCTGCAGCTGGCTTATCCTCGATTAGTGCGCTGGCATACTTTTTGGAAGGAGATTAAAGCCGACAGGTTGCCGCGCAGAGATGGAAATGATGATGGCCTTCTCGAATGGGGGACTGATGCTGAGATGGTGCCCGAGAATGCTCCTTCTTGGGAGATTGGAGCCCCCGGAAAAACCAGGGCCATGTGGGAATCCGGCCAGGATGACTTGCCCAACTGGGATGATGCTTCATTCAGTGAGGTGTCTGGGACTTTGACAATGAATTGTGTCGATCTCAGCTCTCTGTATGCGCTGGACAGCTGGTGCTTGGCTGAAATAGCTCAAATTCTTGATAAAAAAGCTGACAATGAATCGTTCCTAACCGAGTACGAATTCACAAAAAAACTCATTAACGAAAACCTCTGGGATGAGAAAGAGGGATTTTATTTTGACCGTCACTGGAATGGTCAATTTTCAAAGCGAAAAGCAGCGTCTAACTTCTACCCGTTGTTGGCAAAAATACCCGATGAGAAAAGGGCTCTTCGAATGAAAAGACATTTGCTTAACGAGAATGAGTATTGGGGCGAATACGTTCTCCCTACAATTTCTCGTGACGACCCCGCGTTCAAAGATCAGCAATACTGGAGAGGGGCCATATGGCCACCGACGAATTATCTGGTTTATCAGGGACTGAAGGCCTACGGTTTTGATGCCGTTGCCTCGGAATTCGCGCAGAAAAGCGCAGAAATGTTTTTGCGGACCTGGGAAAATTTTCAACTCTGTCCTGAAAACTATGACTCGCGAACGGGCGAAGCTGGGGGAGCGAGGTATCAGAGCTGGGGACCTCTATTTGCCTTGATTTCTGTTGAAGAGTTTTTGGATTTTACACCATGGGAGGGATTTCGCTTCGGAGCGATTAATCCTGAAAAAAAAGGAAAACTCTCTCGAATCGCCATACAAGGAAGGCAGTATGACGTCGAGGTATCCCGGGGAAACATTAAATTATGGGAGGAAGGCAAAGAAATTGTGAATGCAAACGGGAGTGCTGTTTTTAGACATTTTCTCTATTCGAAGAATGCCGTGTCTTTTGAAATCAAATGCCTTGGGCCCCGGGAAGTCAAGATTCGCTTTTTGGCGAAAGGGAAGTACGAGTTGATTCTTGACAATAGAGTTAGAAGAATCTTCAAGGGAAATTCCTATAAGATGGAAGTGCCGGAAGGCGAACACACCATTCTCATTCTTCTCATCGATGAAGAATGAAGGAAAAGACCTGATGTGCAGAAGGGAGATTTCATGAGCAGCGGCAAATCTCAGATCAGTTTGCATCCTAAGGGATTCCCCGATATTGAGGAAATGGAATTTGCCGCCACTTTTGTTCCCAGTGCATTCGGATCTGGAGATATCTACAACATCTTCCCCTTGGACACAAAGAACATCGCCCTCTACAACATCGATGTTTCAGGACATGGCTTCGCTGCCTCCCTGTTCAGCGCAAGCCTTAAACAACGTTTGGACAAAGATCCTCAAGTCAACGGATTGGCTCAAAATGCACTCAGTGATTCTCCGCATTACTCGCTCAATTCTCCTCAGGAGGTGGTGCGCTTGTTGGATAGAGAAGACATGCTGGGGAAATACGGAAGATTTTTCACCATGGTGTATGCAGTAGTGAATATAGAGGCCGGTATTGTTTCCTTTTATAGGGCTGGGCACAACCTGCCACTGGTTATCCATGATCGCCACCGGTCTGAATTCATCCAGGGAGGAGGGGCTCCAATAGGTCTGGGAATCTCAGTCCATCGAGAAAATGGCCAGCATATCAGGCTATCTCCCGGTGATCAATTCATCCTTTTTTCGGATGGCTTGACTGAAGCCTATTCTCCAAAGACAAAATCGAGGTATGGTTTGAACAGGCTTCGTCAAGTTTTAACGGATCATTATCCACTTCCATTGGACGAATCTTTCGAATCTCTTATCGCAGATGTCAAAACATTTGTCGGGGAAGACAGCTTCTCCGATGACATCTCTATCATTGGATTCAAATGGTGGGGTGACAGCAAGGATCAGAGGGGTATACAACGCTAACATACCCCGCTTTTATTGGCCATCTGACTGGCCTTGAGAAACATCATGGCAGAACTTTATTACACGTTCCCGGCCGAATTGAAATATCTGCGCTCGGCTGCAAGGGTGTCAAGGGAAGTGTGTCGTGAAATCGAAGAAGCTTGTGCAGATGAAAATTTTTCCAGAGATGTGGAGCTCTGCGTGAGTGAAGCGTTCACGAATGCGCTTAAATACGGCCGGAGTGAAGAAACGGAAGATCCAATCACACTCCATTTTCAGGTGTTTTCGGATAAACTCATTATCAAAGTACAGGACAAGGGGAAAGGGTTCGATCTGGATAACTTGCCTGAACTTGATTTAAGGAGCCTCCCCATTCATGGTTATGGCCTGTACATTATCCGGAGCAAGATGGATGAGGTTCAGTACGTGCAAAAAATTGAAGGCAACTTCTTGACAATGACCAAATATTTCAAACAACAATAAAAGAGAACACGGAGGAGTAGACATGATGTTGGAAGTGAATCATCAATACGGAGTGATCGTCATTAAGCCTCTGCTGAAGAGAATTGATGCGAGCGTAGCGACAGAATTCAAGTCAGATTTCATTGAATTGGTCAACAAGGGGGATGAGAAAATTGTCATCAATCTGTCTGAAGTCGATTTTATCGATAGTTCGGGATTAGGAGTTCTTGTGTTGGTTTTGAGAAGACTCGGACCGGAGGGAAAAATAAAGCTGTGCAAAGTCAATGACAGCGTTCGGTCCATTTTTGAATTGACACGACTTAACGAAGTGTTCGATATTCACAAGACAGTCGAAGGTGCCGTTGAAGGATTGCTGGCTTCTTGACTGCATCGGAGGTGATGAGTGAACCGAACCGTCGAAAATCCAGATCACATCATAAGAGCAGAGATCGTGGTGGGAATTCCCTCATTCAATGAAGCTGATGCCATCGGCTATGTGGTGGCTCAAGCTGATGAGGGATTGACAAAGTATTTCAACAGGAAAGATTCTGTCATCATCAATGTGGACAACTGCTCTCCTGATCATACCAAAGATGCATTCTTCCGGACAAAAATCAAAACACCCAAACTGTATGTATCGACTCCAAAAGGGATGAAGGGAAAGGGAAGAAATATCAAGAATCTCCTCGAGGTAGGTGTTGAACTGGGTGCAAGGGCTATAGTTATGATCGATGCTGATCTGAAGAGCATAACCCCAGACTGGATCCAGTATTTTGCTGAGCCTATCTACATGGGCTATGACTATGTGATTCCACTCTATGTCAGGCACAAATATGATGGCACGATCACAAACAACATAACCTATCCTCTAACCCGAGTGCTCTATGGCTTGCGAACAAGGCAGCCCATCGCCGGAGATTTCAGCTTTTCGGGAAGACTTGCCAGGGCCTTTCTTACCGAAAAAACTTGGAGCGAAAACACCTTTCAATTTGGGATAGACATTTGGATGACGACAATAGCTATTGCTCGTGGATTTAAGGTCTGTCAGACATTTCTTGGCGCACCCAAATCTCATCGAGCCAAGGACCCAAGCGGACAACTCGGGCCTATGTTTTACCAGGTTGTGGCGACACTCTTTGGATTGGCGGTGGATTTTGAATATCTCTGGAAAGATACCTCTGATAGCATGCCCACAAGCATCTTCGGCTTCGGGCTCGGTGTTAAAGAGGATCCGCCTGTGGTGGATGTCAATGAGGATAACCTGTTGAACAGCTTCATCGACAGCAGCCGAAAATACGAGTTTGACTGGAAAAAAGTGATCGCCGAAATAAACCTGGAAGATCTTTTAACTCTCAGGGACAAATGTGTGGACGAAATCAATCTACCCGCGGATCTGTGGGCCCGGATCCTGTTTGACTACATCGTAGCCTATAGGGACGAATTGATTGATCGTGAAAAGCTCCTCCTATCATTGATACCTATCTACTACATTCGGACTCTCAGTTTCATCAATCACACACGGGAGATGGACACAAAAAGCGCTGAGGACTTTTTAGATATGGAATGTCGGATGATGGAAGGGGAGAAGTATTACCTCATTGCCAAGTGGAATCAGACCCCGCGAAAAGATGGTATTCCTTCGATTGTCCAGTATCTCATCAAATAAGCTGATTGGACTTTCACTATTTAATGGCCCAATGTATAGCCGCTATACCAAACAATAGAGACTGACTCTGCACTTTGGAAAATCCAGTTCCTCGCAGTAGTGCTGTGAATTCATCCCGGTTGTAGAACCGTGGAATCGTATAGGCTAGATATCTGTACCCCGATTTCGAACCGGATATCTGTGATCCCAGCGGCTGGACCATTTTTTGCACATAAAAATGAAAGGCTTTACGCAGCAGCTTGGCGGAGGGCTGACTCGTTTCAAGGTTGAGAAACTGGCCCTGAGGTTTGAGAACACGGTAAAACTCTCTCAGATGCTTCTGCATCTCCCCCAGAGTCGAATTCAGGTTGCGCGTCGAGAAAGATATCGTGACAAGATCAAATATCTCATTCGGAAAAGGCAAAGAGCCTACATCGGCTAAAGCGAAACGGATCTCATGACCATAATGCTTCGCTTTTGCGTATGAAATCATGGAATAACTGAAATCGACTGAGTAAATCTGGGTGTCCTTGTTTGCCTGCTTGGCTAAATTCTGTGACATTTCACCGGTGCCACAACACACATCCAACCAGAGATTCCTATCCTCGGCTCTTAAAGTTTTTGAAGCCTTTTTCCTCCAGAGTATATCGAAGCCGAAGGTAGCAATGTGGTTTATGGTCTCATACGTTGAAGCCACATCTTTGTAAAGTCTCTGCACACCTTTACGCATTGTCTCACGGTTATACTAAGATATCCTGTTTTCGGGTGCAAGTTTCCATTCGAATCAACCGGAGACAAGTTCAAAGAGATAGCCAAAAGAGCAGGGATTTGAGCGCATTGAGCCAAATAATTTTTAGGCTGTATCCAGGATGCATGCCTTTAGATCCTGAAGTTTACCGAGGGAACTTTTTCTGATAAGATGACGTGTTTGTAATGGGTAGTGAAGATATAAAAACGCATAGGTCCGCGTGAAAGGAGAAACATGAAAATCTTGAAATTTCTTTTTCTGATCATCTTTGCTGTTTCGTCTGTTTTATCTTACCCCATATTGGCTGAGTTCAATCCGACATACGCCATAGTGGGGTGTAAGATCGTGCCTGGGAGAGGACCTCAGATTGAGAAAGGCATAATTATTATCCGGGATGGTTTGATTGAAGAGCTGGGCCCTGCAGGAAAAATACTCATACCAGAAGACGCTGAGGTCATAGAAGCCGAAGGGCTCTATGCCTATCCTGGCCTCATCGATGCTCACACAAGCATCATGCTGGAAACTCCCAAAAGAGAACCTCAGGGGCCTGGAAGGCCAGCTTCGCCAGCCGATGAACAGAATGAGGTCTCAAACTGGCAACACACGGATTTCATGGCTATTAATCACCTTAAACTCAAGAAGTCAACGATTGAAAATTTCCATAAAGTGGGCATCACGACTATCTGTATTGCTCCAGACAAGAGCATATTCGCCGGTCAAAGTGTCATTCTCAACCTCAGCGGAGAACAGCCAGAACCCATGGTCATCAAGAATCCCTTTGCACTCCACATCAATTTTGTCACGGTCCGGGGGGAATATCCCTCAAGCCTTATGGGGACCATGTCTCTTCTGAGACAATCCATTCTGGATACGGAGCACTATCACCTGCACAGCACGCAATATCTCCAGTTTCCCGGCGGACTCAAGAGACCTGTATACAACCCCTTTTTGGAAAAGTTGAGGCCCTATGTTGTCCAAAAAAAACCGATTGTGTTCAACTGCGCCAACATGGAGGATATTAAAAGGGCCCTCCGGCTTACCGACGAGTTTAAGCTCAATGCTTATGTGAGCGGAGCCAATGAAGCCTGGAGGGTATCCGAGGATCTTAAAAAGTCCGATGTGCCACTCTTTGTGTCACTGCGTTTTAACCCGCCTTTGACAAGCATTTTTGTGAATCAAGGGGAGGACTTAAAAAAGAAAGCCGAAAATGAGATCTATCCGGCCAATGCCTCGCACCTGCACAGGGAGGGCATAGAATTCTCCCTCACTTCAAGCGGCTTGACCAAACCGGGTGACATAATAAAAAACGTGCAGAAAGCCATCAAGGCCGGACTTCCCCAGGATGCGGCACTCAAAGCAATGACGCTCAATCCGGCAAAATCTCTCGGGATTGACAAAATTGTCGGAAGTCTTGAGGCCGGAAAAATCGCCAATGTCGTGCTCGCCACAGGTGCGCTGTTCGAGGAATCATCAAAAATCCAAAGGGTTTTCGTGGATGGCATCTCTTACACAATTAAACAGCCTCCGAAGGGCGCCCAACCTTCGGCGACAAGCATTGCGGGAAAATGGGACGGCCTCATCAAAAGCCCGATGGGTGAATTGACCTCGACCATCCTCTTTCAGCAGGAAGGCGACCAGATTACAGGAACGATATCTTCAGAATTGGGAAATTGGGAGATAACTGGAGGCGTTCTGAGCGGAAACACCCTATCCTTTACTATCGCCGCCAATATTATGGGTAATGCCATGGAAATGGAATTTTCTGGCTCAGCCGAGCGAGACGTGATCGAAGGTTCAATATCGACTATGGCCGGAAATGCCGAACTGCGAGCAACCCGGATACCGGAGGAGGAATAAAGGAGTGTTCAACATGAATAAAACATATGGGACGGTTGTCATGTTTTTTTGTCTGGCCATGGCTGTTCCAGGTCTTAACGGACAAAATTTGTTGATCAAAAACGGAACTCTTCTGACGGTGACCCAAGGGACCATTATGAAGGGCGATATTCTAATCCTGAATGGAATTATTAAGACGATCGGTAGGGATATTCAAACTACGGATGATGTCCAGGTCATCGATGCCACAGGAAAATACGTCATTCCGGGTATAATCGATTCCCACACGCACATAGGTCTCTCCGGAACCAATGAAATGGGAGCGACAATCACTTCAGAAGTCAAAATGCGAGATGTTCTCAACGCTGAGGATACTTCTATTTACACCGCCATTACCGGCGGCGTGACCATGGTTCACACCATGCACGGAAGCGGCAATCCTATCGGTGGTGAAAACGTGGTTCTCAAGTTGAAATGGGGAAAATCGGCCGAAGAAATGGTTGTCGGTGAGGCCTATCGCACTCTTAAGTTTGCCCTCGGTGAGAATCCTAAACAGGCCAATGTGTTCGGAACGGGAGGAACACCAAGATATCCACAGTCGCGCATGGGGGTCAATGCCATTATCAGGCGGGAGTTCCTCAAAGCTAAGAATTACATGGAACAATGGGAACGCTACAACGCGGCCAAAAAATCAAAAAAAGGGGCCAAGAATCTCATCCCTCCGCGAAAAAACCTAAAATTGGAGCCACTCGTCGCTATGCTCAAGGGAGATATGTATGCCCGATGTCACTCTTACCGCGCAGACGAAACCCTTGAGTTCATCAAGCTCTCCAAGGAACTGGGATTCAAAATCATCTGTTTTGAACATGCCGTTGAAGCCTATAAAATTGCCCGGGAACTTGCCGAGGAAAATATCGGGATTTCAGCTTTTCTGGATAATTGGGCCTACAAAGTTGAAGCTTCTGAAGGAATCGCCTACAATGCGGGTTACTGCACGAAACAGGGGGTACTGGTATCCATCAATTCGGACAGTCCAGAAAGGATCAGGCGGTTGTTCAACGATGCCGCAAAATCTATGAAATACGGGGGATTGACGGAAGAGGAAGCTCTCAAGCTTATCACTATCAACCCTGCTGTCCAACTCGGCGTGGAGAAAATAGCCGGCAGTTTAGAAGAGGGGAAACACGGCGATATTGCCATCTTCAACGAACATCCCCTGAGCGCCTACACCCGATGCGACATGACCATAATCGAAGGTGAGGTTTACTTTGACCGTGATCAGTATCTCCAGGAGCGAGAAGAGAGGGAAAAGAGAAAGAGAGAAGAGCAAAAGACAAAGGAGAAAAAAGGGGGGGTAAGATGAAAAAGACAGGCTGTGTATGGACCGCTATTTGTCTTCTCTGTCTAGCACTGGGCATAAGATCAGAACAAAGCCACGAATTGATAGCCATAAAAGGCGCCACAATCATTCCTGTCGTGGGCAAAGACATTCCGGAGGGAGTCATTCTCATTAGAAACGGACATATTTCGGATATTGGTGCCAGTATTGATATCCCAGAGAATGCTAAGGTGATAGACGCCAAAGGACTCTTTGCCTACCCTGGCATGATCGACAGTTGCTGCACCTTAGGTCTTTCGGAAATCGGTGCGGTTCGGGCTACTCAAGATTCCAGAGAGACAGGAAACATCAATCCCCAGGTCAGTTCTGTCGAGGCTCTGCGGCCGGATTCCATGCATATTCCCATCTCCAGGTCTAACGGGATAACGATGGCTCTGATAGCACCCGCAGGCGGCCTCATTTCAGGCAGGAGCGGATTGATCCGTTTGGTAGGTTGGACACCAGACGAGATGATCGTGAAAAACCCCATGCTGATGCACATTCAGCTCCCTGGAGGAGGACGGGCACCTGGAGAAAGAGCCGACGCGACTGCTCCGGAACAGGACTCGAAGAAGATCCAGGAACTTAAAGAGCTGTTCCATAAGGCCAGGTATTACCAAAAAAGAAAGGGAGCCGCGGAGAAGGATGCCATAATAACCTCCCCGGATTTCGATGAGCAACTTGAGTTTCTCCTGCCAGTGGTCAACGGTGAACTTCCAGTCATGATATCGGTGTATACGGCAGCCGGCATATTGGATGCCATCAAATTGGCTAAAGAGGAAAAGATCAAATTTGTCTTTTACGGTGTGAATGAGGGATGGAAGGTTGCCAACGAAATCAAAGAATCTGGAAGCCCTGTTGTGCTAGGTTCGTTGTACGGGATGCCGTCAAAATGGGACGACGGTTATGATGCCATTTACAGGAATCCCTCTGTGTTGAGCCAGGCAGGAGTGAAAATCGCCTTTTCTTCTTCAGATGCGGCTTTAGCCAAGGATTTGCCCTACCATGCCGCCAAAGCGGCCGCCTTCGGATTGGATAAGAGGGAGGCTTTAAAAGGGGTCACTATCTACCCTGCTGAAATTTTTGGCATGGCGGATATGTACGGAAGTCTAGAGAAGGGAAAAGTCGCCAATATCGTGCTTGCAGACGGTGATATTCTCGAGATGCGAACAAACATCAAACATGTGTTCATTGATGGCCAGGAAATGGATCTGTCCTCTGTCTATACGGAACTGCTTGAGAAATTCAAAAAGAGGGCCAAATAGGACATTATCTGGAGAGAAGGCCCGATTAATTTTGATCTGTTTGAATCTCAATCTAAAAAGATTGATTGTTTTTCTGGAACAGAAAATACGCGGAGAACAATACGCCTATCACCGAAAGAAATATAAATGGAGAGCTGATGCCGAACGCATCGGAAAGAAATCCCACAGCCAGGCTGACCAACGCTCCTGCCAGCATCTGAACATTGGCCACAATGCTGAAGGCAAGAGTGTGCCGGCTCGGAGAAACATTGTCGCCGACAAATGACTGCATGGCAGGATATATCATGAAGAGAAAAGCTCCAAACAGGATCATGCTGATCAGCGCCATTTCTTTCATGGGGGCTATCCCCAAAAAAAGAAGGAAGACGGTTGATCCTATAAAACCCGACAGGGCAATCGTTTTTCGGCCAAATCTATGGCTCATATACCCGTAAAGATAGGGCATCACCGTTCCGATAGCAATCCAGAGAGCCAAGTATAGTCCTGTTCGCCCTAACGGGATCTGAAATTTATGATTCAGAAGAGAGGGCGCGTAGAACACGGTCGTTACCCAACCAGCTCCTCCGTAGAAAAAACCCGGAAAATATTTTAACGTCTCCCTGATCGCTTGTTTCCATGACTGGGCATCAGGAGGCAGAACTGTCCGGCTTTTGCTTGAGACATTACGAACGGCTAAATAACTGGGAATTCCGAGCACAACACAAACCACAGCCAGCAGATAGAGAGGCGTTGTCCATCCGTAGTTTTGGGCCAGGAATCCGGCAGCGATGAACGACAGAAAGACGCCCAGATTTCCCGAAGCACTTTGAACGCCCATGGCAAAATCCAGCGCCCGGTCAGGATGAGACCTGGAAACAGTGGCCACGCCGACAGAATGATAGACACTTGCGAAGATACGCATCAGAAGATAGAAGAGAAGAAAAGACAGGAAAGACCAGGATAGACTTATGAGGATCAAAGCAAAAGAAACCCCCGCCAAGCTGAGAACGAGCAAGTGTCTGTATTCGAAGCGATGGGCATAATTGGCCACAATCAGTTGAAAAATGACCGTTATGAGAAATCCCAGGTTTGAGAGAATCCCGATATGCGCATACCTGGTGATGATGAAACCCAGCCCATAAAGGAGGGGAAAGACCATGGGAACTGTCAGCGTTGCGGCATCGTTCACACCATGGAATACCGACGCCGAGAACAGAATCCTTTTATTCATTGGAGATAATCTGCACGACCTGCCAGATTCGACAGTTTAAAATTATCCTCCGGAAATTGCAAAACCTATTTTGTCTTTTTAGTAATCCGGACTGGCTATTCTTCTATCACGTAAGAGATGACACCTTCAGAGTTGAGTCGGCGGGCAATTTTTTTTGCTTCCTGCAAATTGCGTGCCCTGATTCTCACCCTGTGATATGTTTGAGTGGCGGTCTTGAAAGTCGTCAGATAGACCCCTGTGTAATTCATTTTAAGCTTGTTCTTTAAGGCCTGGGCGTTTTTCTCCGAAACAAAGGCGCCAGCTTGAACAGCGAATTTTGGCCTCCCGCTGGGCGCTGACTTGCTTTTGAGGATTTCCAGCCTGACTGGAATAATTCCTGGCTCGACAGCGTCAATGATACTCGCGGCCGCGAAGGAGAGATCGATGATTCGCCCTTCGATAAAAGGGCCACGATCGTTGATTCGGACCGTGACCGATTTCCCATTCTTCAAGTTTGTCACGATGACAAAGGTGTCAAAAGGAAGCGTGCGATGAGCCGCAGTCAAATCATACATGTTGTAGACCTCTCTATTCGATGTGGTCTTGCCATGAAAATCCGGCCCGTACCACGAGGCCATTCCAGTCTGAACATTCGCTGGCTCGCTGTACCGAATACGTGTACATGTTGTCAAAAGGAGAAGCCCTAAGGGCAAAAGCAAATACCAGGCTTTGCTGTGGGCATTCAACAGTATGGCTATCCTTTTCTGATATGCGAATCACAAGGCATCATAAAGACTGTGCTTGAGTGCCGAAAAAGCTTCATCTGGATCGGAACAATAGCTAAAGATATCCGCATCTTCAGGGGCAATAGCTTTGTATTTGATCAAGGCCTCAAAGTCGATGACTTCCCGCCAGTATTCTTCTCCATATAGGCAGATGAGAAGACTTCTCTTATTCATCTTTTTTGTTTGAACTAGGGTCAATGTTTCGAAGAGTTCATCGATGGTTCCGTATCCACCCGGGAAGGCGATGATGGCTTTGGCCAGGTACACTAACCAGAATTTCCTCATGAAAAAGTAATGGAAAAGGAAGGAAAGCTCCTTTGATATATAGGGATTTGGTTCCTGTTCATGCGGCAAGGATATATTCATGCCGATGGATTTCCCTCCTGCACGTGCAGCACCCCTGTTTGCCGCTTCCATGATTCCTGGCCCTCCGCCGGTACAGATGACGAAATTTTTTCCTTTAGGCTTCAGCTTTATCGCCCATTTGGCCAGTTTGTATGCCAGTTCTTCAGCTTCCCAATAGTACTTATAAAGGAAAGAATCCTTCTCCTTGGGTTGGGCTCTTGCTGAGCCGACAAAAAGGACAGTGCTGTTCACCTTGAGCTCGGTCATTCTCTGCAGCGGCTCGAGATACTCACTCAGCATGCGGACAGTGCGGGCTCCCCGTGAATTTAAAAATTCGAGGTTTTTATAAGCTTTTTCGAGCGAATGCGGTTTGTCCATGCCATCCCTTTCTCTTTATTGAACGCGATCCGGTAGAGTTACGTATCATACCATAAATTGTTGGCGGGGTAGCACTTATTTTTGACTTTGACTTCGAATGGAGTATATGTTATCAGTACAATATCTTGTAGGATGAATTCAAAGATGCCACAAACCCTCGTTAGCCTCGCTGCCAAGGAATACCCCGGAAGGCTGATCATTATCGGTCAAGATGTTTCAGGATCGCAGGCTATCATTGTCTATGCCATCACTGGCAGATCTCCATCGAGCCAGGCACGACGAATGGTCGCCCAAAGAGGCGGGATCTGGGTAAGACCCACCGATGACGAAGTCTTGAAAACGGGCAATCCCGACCTTCTCATTTATCCGGCGATATTGTTTGGCAAAGGGATTGCCGTCAGCAACGGTAAGCAGACAACAGATGTCCAGGAGTGCCTTTCTAGGTTTTCAAACCCGATTGATCTTCTGAAATCATCTCTCAGTGGCTGGGATTATGAACCCGATGAGCCCATATTCACACCAAGAATCAGCGGCTGTGTTCTTCCCAGCAAAAGGGCAGCTTTGAGCATCGTCAGAAGAGCTAAAAATGGATTGTCATCACGACGCTATTTTGAAGTTTCCCTTCGTCCGGGACAGGGGAAGTTCATCTCCACATATGCAGGACAGAACATCGATCCTCTACCTTCCTTCAGCGGAAAACCCGAGGATGTCCTGTTTTGTCAAAAAACGGCACGGCAAACAGCCGAAGATGTGTACGAAGCTTTGAGGTCGCAGGGCGGGACAAGGGATTTTCGGGTATCTGTTGCCTGTGTTTTCGGTCATCCGGAAGATCCGAACCTTCACGAAACAGCTATCATAAATCGGTCGGAAAGGAATGGAAATGCCTAAGATTGACAAAAGCACTCGTGTCCAGTACAGGAGAAAAGTCGAGGAAGGGTTCCCCGATAGAATAGATTTGGGAGATATTCGATTTAAGAAAAGCCTGTCCATGCGATATGGTGAAAATCCTGGCTATCCAGCCGCATTCTACCAAGAAAGGGAAGCAACAGGACCCAACATGGCCACTCTCGAAATTCTCCAGGAAGGAACCAAGGGATTGAGCTACATCAATGTCGGGGATATGGATTTGGGCCAAAGGCTTGTCCGGAAATTGGCTCAAATATACAAGGGAGACCGGATCTGCGTAATCGTTAAGCATGAAATGCCCAGCGGAGTGGCCAGGTCAGGCGGAGCGGCAGAAGTTTTCGATAAAGCATGGAATTCAGATCCCTTATCCAATTTTGGCAGCGTCGATGTCTTCAGCTACCCGATCGATGCGGATACAGCAGCTCTGATTGTGGAAGGGGGCCGGAATGTGGAAGTGGTGTATGCTCCTGATTTCATGCCCAAGGCGCTGGATATATTGGCCAAGAGAAAAGTGCTCCGCGTGGTGAAGATGGGCAGTCCAATCGATGCGCCTTCTCATGATAGAGAACTTGAAATCAAGCGCGTGACCGGGGGATTGCTCATCCAGGAACGATTCGATTCCAAAATCACATCCCCGGATTCTGTTGAGATCGTATCCCGAAAAAAGGCCTCCCCAGATGCGGTCGAGGCGGCCATTTTCAACTGGACCGTCGCCTGTTACACCAGGTCGAACGCGATTGTGATCGGAACGCTCGATAAAGTCCACGGCATCGGCTCCGGACAGAGAAGCCGCATTGATGCGGCTGAGGACGCCATCCGTTTTTCCAAAAGAGGATATGGCCCTGAGGGCTGTGTCATGGCCTCTGATGCCTTTATGCCCTTTCCGGATGTGGTCGAGATGGCTGCCCAAAACGGAATCCAGGCCATAATCTATCCCTTGGGATCCATCAGGGACCAGGAGATTATAGACCGAGCAGATGAGCTGGGGATAGTCATGATCGCTACCAAAAAGCCCGGAGAAGATCAAAGCGAACGATGTTTTCTCCATCGCTAATCAAAGCCATTCAATATCAATAATGCTGTTTGTGATGATAATGATGAGATTCGATTGAGTCCTCATCTACGAGATGTTGACTTTCACTATAATCGGATTATAATAGACGCTTATTTCAGTTCTCATATTTTCAATTGACAAGATCAATGGAATTCATACGTACATCATAACACCATTGATCGAGGAGGAATTTTGAAAGATGTAACCGTCGAACAGCTTCTGGCGAAAGCTGAACAACCCTCCAAGGACGCCATGCGCCTTCATCCTTTCTATAAGGGCAAGATTGAAGTCATACCGAAGTGTCGCATCCGCGATTTTAACGATTTCGCGATTTGGTACACACCCGGAGTCGCCAGTCCTTGCCGAGAGATCGAAAAAGACAAGAACAAGGCGTACGAGTTGACGAACAAGGGTAATTTTGTCGCCGTCGTCACGGATGGATCAAGAGTGCTAGGCTTGGGTGATATCGGGCCTGAAGCGGGAATGCCGGTCATGGAGGGAAAAGCCTTACTCTACAAATACTTGGGAGGAGTCGATGCCTTTCCCATCTGCCTCGGTACCAAAGATCCGGAAGAAATCATCCAGGCTGTCAAGTGGATTCAACCGACCTTCGGAGGTGTCAACCTTGAAGACATCTCCCACCCAAAATGCTTTTACATTCTGGACACGCTCAGGAAAGAAACGGAGATTCCTGTCTGGCATGATGATCAGCAGGGAACGGCTTGTGTGACAGTTGCCGGATTGATCAATGCGGTCAAACTGGTCGATAAAAAACTTGAAGATGTCAAAGTAGCCTTGATAGGGGCTGGAGCGGCAAGCATTGCCATAGCTCGCTTGATCGTAACTGCTGGCGTGCGTTCGGAAAACATCATTGCCGTTGATTCCAAAGGAATTCTCCATTTGGACCGAGAGGATAGGGAAGTGCTGCAGTCCAAATTCAAGGAAAAATGGCACATCTGCCAGACAACAAACCCGAAAGGCATCAAGGGTGATATCCCTGAAGCCTTGGAGGGCGCCGATGTTTTGATTTCCGCCTCTAAACCCGGCCCTGGGACCATAAAAAAAGAGTGGATCACAAGAATGGCCGGCGATGCGATTGTATTCGCTGAAGCAAATCCCATCCCGGAAATTTGGCCCTGGGAAGCCAAAGAAGCTGGCGCAAAAATAGTGGCCACTGGGCGTTCGGACTTTCCTAATCAAGTGAACAACTCACTCGGATTTCCCGGTATTTTCAGAGGAGCCCTTGACATCAGAGCCACACACATAACGGACGAAATGTGTATCGTTGCAGCCCAGGAGCTGGCCAAAATTGCAGAAGATAATGGAATTCATGAAGAATACATCATCCCCAACATGGATGAATGGGAAGTCTTTCCAAGGGAAGCAGTCGCCGTTGGATCAAAAGGCATAGAGCAGGGAGTCGCTCGTATTCAAGCGTCCGCTGATGAACGACGCAAACTGGCTGAAGATATCATCAAGAAAGCACGTGAAGAAGTTCAGACTATGATGAGAGAGAAGTTTATCGTCGATCCAGACGCCTAAACCAAAGTTGTTTCTCCTCGTTAATTAGGATGACTTCCTCTCCTTTTCAGGAGAGGAGTCAGCGATTTTCGACATTCAGATACGAAGTGTATCTCTGTCTATCGAAGGCCATACCAAACGGCCTCCCGTCCAAAAAACATCCATTAAAATCCTCAAGTCATAAAGAATATTGAATAATTTATAATCTAATTATAAAAAATACTTGACAAATGAACACTCAAGTTTTATATTAGAGATGAATTTAATTACTGATAATATTTCGGAGGATATAATGGCAAAGACAATTGGAATTGATCTGGGCACGACAAATTCGGTCGTGGCCGTGACAGAAGGCGACAAACCCATCATCATCCAGAATGAGGAAGGAGCCAGAACGACTCCTTCGGTTGTGGCTTTCACGGACAAAGGCGAGCGCCTGGTTGGCCAGGTCGCAAAGCGACAACGAATCACAAACCCCGAGAATACAATATATTCCATAAAAAGATTCATGGGACGGCGATTCAAAGAAGTCTCTCAAGAAATGAAGCAGGTACCTTTTAAGGTAACCGAAGCATCTAACGGAGATGTGCGGCTTGAAGCCCTGGGGAAGAAGTACGCACCCCCAGAGATTTCCGCCATGATTCTGCAAAAACTCAAAAAAGCCGCTGAAGACTATCTTGGCGAGAAAGTGGAGAAAGCCGTGATAACAGTGCCTGCCTATTTTAACGACAGTCAGCGGAAAGCAACCAAAGATGCCGGAAAAATCGCAGGCCTTCAAGTGGAACGTATCATTAATGAGCCTACAGCCGCGGCTTTGGCCTATGGCCTGGACAAAAAGACAGATCAGACGATAGCTGTGTATGATTTCGGAGGCGGGACTTTTGATATTTCCATACTCGAAGTCGGAGAGGGTATAGTTGAAGTCAAATCCACAAACGGGGACACCCACCTTGGTGGCGACGATATCGACCAACGCGTGCAAGACTGGCTGGTTGCAGAGTTCAAGAAGGATGCAGGAATCGATTTAACGAAGGATAAAATGGCGCTTCAGAGACTGAAAGAAGCCGCCGAAAAGGCCAAAATGGAACTTTCAACCACAATAGAAACAGAAATAAACCTGCCTTTTATTACGGCAGATTCCGCAGGTCCAAAGCATTTGCTCATCAAACTCACACGAGCTAAACTGGAACAACTCATGGATGATCTTATCCAACGGACTATCGAACCCTGCAAACAGGCTATTGCAGATGCGAAATTGAAGCCCGAAGAGATTAATGAAGTAATCCTGGTTGGAGGATCAACACGCATTCCGAAAGTTCAGGAGGTGGTGAAAGATATCTTCGGCAAGGAACCCCATAAAGGGGTGAATCCTGATGAGGTTGTTGCTGCCGGCGCCGCCATTCAAGGTGCCGTTTTGTCCGGAGATGTCAAAGATGTCCTACTCCTTGATGTCACACCCTTGACTCTGGGGATCGAGACTTTAGGCGGAGTGTTCACCAAGATGATTGCCAGGAACACCACCATACCCACTAAAAAGACGGAGATCTTCTCAACTGCTTCCGATAATCAGCCCAGTGTTGAAATTCATGTTCTTCAGGGAGAGAGGGAAATGGCCAGCGCTAACAGGTCTCTCGGACGTTTCCATCTAGACGGCATTCCTCCTGCGCCTAGAGGGGTGCCAAAGATTGAGGTGACTTTTGATATTGATGCCAACGGCATCCTTCATGTTTCGGCAAAAGACATGGGAACCGGAAAACAGCAAGCGATCACCATTACTGGGCACAGCGGTCTTGATGAAGGCGAAGTCGATCACATGGTTAAGGACGCCGAAACGCATTCTGAAGAAGACAAGAAGAGACGAGAGCTGATCGACACGAAAAACCATGCTGACCAGCTGGTCTACAGCCTCGAGAAACTGATGAGAGAGAACAAGGATAAAATTCCTGAAGCCGATGCTAAAAACATTCAAAATGAAATAGAAAAAGTGAAAAAAGCGATTGAGAGCGACGATGTTGATCAGATCAAAAACGCCATAGAGGCTCTATCTCAGGCCTCTCACAAGCTCTCGGAGATGATGTATCAGCAGGCTTCACAACAGCAGGCTCAGCAGGGAGCCGGTGCTCAAGGGGCGTCGGATCCCCATGCCCAAGCAGGCGGCCAGCAAGCTGAAACGGAACAGGAAGAGGAAATTATAGACGCAGAAGTTGTCGATGAGGAACAGAAGTGAGGCAAAATCTCATCGCTTAAAAACTTGCGGCGCAGTTGCCGAATTTTGCGGAAATTGCCTTGGATCGCAATAGACCGCACCGAAGCAGCTGTGAAATGAACTCCGTAACGGAGAATCGGATGTTTCCTTTTATTCCAAGGCCGATTCTCAGGTGATGGTTTGTGCACATAGCAATGCTTAAGGTTACCGCATAAGACAAAGGAAAAGCCTGAAATGGCCAAAGATTATTATGAGATTCTGGGTGTCAGCAAGAAGGCTTCCTCTGCGGAAATCAAAAAAAGCTATCGGAAGCTCGCTCGAAAATTCCATCCAGACCTTAATCCTGGTGATAAAACCGCGGAACAGAAATTCAAGGAGATTCAAGAAGCTTATGCTGTTTTGAGCGATCCAGAGAAAAAAAAGCAGTACGATCAATTCGGGTTCGTCGGAGACATCCCTCCCGGTGCAGGTCAACAGGGTTCCTATTCTCAATCTTTCCAGGGATTCGATTTCTCAGATTTTGGATCTTCTTCCTTTCGAGATTTTTTTGAGAATATTTTCGCTGGTGGGGGAAGGCAAGGAACTCCTCAGGTTTCCAGGGGTGAGGATCTTCATTACAGGATGAAGGTGAGTTTCAAAGATGCGATTCATGGGCTTCAGACTCGAATTCAATTGACCCGCATGGTCTCCTGCCAAACCTGTGGGGGCAGGGGGCACATACAGACTGGCGGTCAGGCTGTCTGTTCCGTATGCAGAGGAACTGGCCAGACTCAGGTCCAACGCGGGGCTATGCGCTTTGCCTCAGTCTGCCGAGCCTGCGGAGGAAGCGGTGTCGCGCCGGGCCAGGAGTGTTCAGGCTGCCATGGAATGGGGCAAACCCAGAAAACCGAATTGATCGGCGTCAGAATTCCAGCTGGGGTGGATACTGGATCGAAAGTGCGGATCGCAAAAAAGGGAAATGCGGGTAACGGGGGAGGCCCCCCGGGGGATTTATTCATTTCCATTGAAGTCGATCCCCACCCGTTTTTCAAGCGTCAGGGAGCCAATATCTACACGAAAATACCAATCACAGTACCGGAAGCGACACTGGGAGCTAAGATCGAAGTCCCAACCCTTGATGGAAAAGCCACCATCAAGGTCCCTCCGGGCACCAAATCCGGACAAAAATTCAGGCTCAAGGGAAAAGGGGCTCCTGTACCCGGGAAAAAGGCCAGCGGAGACCAGTTTGTGGAAGTTACGATCGTGCCTCCGCCTTTCGATAACGAAAGAGTGCGTGAGCTTGTGAGAGAAATAGAGAAAGTTACCCAGCAAAATCCGAGAGAAACGTTAGGGACGGCTTAAAATGGAAAGCCGAAAGAAAAAAAACCGAAATAACGCCAAGAAATACTACCACATCAGCAGTGTTGCCAGGATGTACGATATCCATCCCCAGACACTGCGTCTCTATGAACGGGAAGGTTTGCTCATGCCCTCTCGAAGTGAAGGAAACACCCGACTTTACTCGGATGAGGACCTGAGGCAATTGGAATTCATCTTGAATCTGACTCGCGATTTAGGGGTTAACCTTGCTGGCATAGAGATCATCTTAAACATGCGCCATAAAATTGAACGGATTGAAGCTGAAGTGAATGAGTTCATAGAATATATCCGACAAGAATTTTTTGAAGGCAGTGAGGAAGAATTCGAAATGAGGCACAAGGCTCTGATTAGGCTTTGGCCAGCAAAGATTGTCAGAGTCGATCATGAGAAAAAAGAGACGGGATGAGAGACAAATACGGCGATTCACTCGAGGCAAGGAATCTCAAGCGTTATCTCGAAAAAATCGCAAAATTCCCCCTGTTGTCTCCGGATGAAGAAAAAGAATTGGGAAGACAAATCCAGGGTGGCGATAAAGATGCGCTGAAAAAACTCACGGAATCCAACCTGCGGTTTGTCGTGTCTTACGTCAAGAAATACAGAGGAATGGGATTGAGTCTCCTCGATCTCATCAACGAGGGAAACCTAGGCCTGATTGAGGCGGCCAAGAGGTTCGATCCGGAAAAAAATGTCAAGTTCATCTCCTACGCCGTGTGGTGGATCAGACAGGCTGTCATCCATTCCCTGTCAAAATATTCCCGCATCTACCATCTTCCTCAGAAATTATCGGATCAAATATCAGAAATGAAAAAGCTCAGCGCCCAGCTAAAAAAAGACCTCAACAGGGAGCCGACTCGAGAAGAATTGGCAAACAAAATGAAGACTTCAGAGGAAACCATTGAGGACTTGGAGCTCCTGAGCAGCCGAAATATTTCCCTAAGTGATAAATTTTATGACGATGATGTCGAAGTGGGTGACCGAATAAGTGATAGCATAACACCATCTGTTGAGTATCAAATCGTGAAAAATTCCATCGAGGAGCAAATCAGAAGCATGCTCAATCAACTGGATGACAAAGAGGCACTTGTGCTAAAATTAAGATTCGGACTTCTGGGTGATAGATCTCACACTCTTCAGGAGATTGGAGATCAACTCAATTTGACCCGGGAGCGGATACGACAGATAGAGAAAAAAGCCATGAGAAAACTGTCGCACTCACACAAACTCCAGCAATTAAGAGGATATTTGAATTGATGGAAAACATCACCTGTCCAGAATGCCAGGATACAGGTTGGGTGCTCGATAAGAGCGAGGGCCGGAGTGTAGCCGTAAGATGCAAATGTTTTCAGGAAAAAAAGAAGAATATCCTTATGGAGCAAGCGAACATCCCCCGACGATACATTCACTGTACCTTTGATAATTTTGAGATTCACAACGACTCACACAAGACTGCTCTCAAGATATCGAAGCAGTTTGTCAAGAATTACCCTGTGCTGGACGTGGGCCTTCTGTTTATCGGCCCCTGTGGAGTGGGAAAGACCCACTTAGCCATTGCCGTTATTCAGGAGCTCATCAATGCCAAAGAAGCACAATGCTATTTCATCGATTTTAGAAATCTCATCCGAAAGATTCAGAGCACCTATTCCCCCGATTCCACTTTGACGGAATCGGAAATATTTGCACAGATCTTACAAAATGATGTGTTGGTGCTGGATGAGTTGGGAGCCAAGAGGACGACTGCCTGGGTCGAAGAGACAATTTTTTACATCATCAACGACCGCTACAACAACAAAAGGCTCACCATCTTCACTTCGAATTACCTTGATCAGGAAGAAGAAGAAGACACAAGAGAATCCTTTTTTAAAAGAAGGGGGGATTCCCTTGTGGATAGAATCGGCACGCGGTTGAGATCAAGGCTATACGAGATGTGTAAACTTGTGGAGATGGAAGGCGACGATTACCGCAAGAAAATCAAACAGGCATCCTACCGTTTCTAGTCGCTTTTTGTGCGGGACGAACCGTTTTTGCCGAAAATGCCTTAACCCTGCTCCTGCGATTCAGGGCATTAAGACTCGCACGATCTGAGCAACCTGCCTCTATGCAACTCTCACAGACATTAGCTTTTCCCGAAGCGTTCCAGCCGCCCTCATGGGGTCAAGTAGACTGATCCCGGTTTTTTTTCGTTTCATGAAATTGCAAGCGGAAATGCTTACCCTGATATATTCATCATTGCTATTCAACCCACTTTCTGGTAAATTAATGAACCTGCTCCTCGGTAGCTCAATCGGCAGAGCGGGTGGCTGTAATAACTGCAGCTTCCACGAGAAATCGTGGTTGAAAAATCGGGTGAACTCAAGGAAGCCTGCCTTCCGGACTTTGCGGAAAAGGGTAACCCTGAGCCAAGCCCTGATCGATAGTACTCGATCAGGGAAGGTGCAGAGACTAGAGCGCGAGCTCGTACTCCGAGTATCTCGGGGGAAGCGCCCGACACCCTCCTTCGGTAAACTGGAGCGGGTGATGAGATAGTCCAAGCCCAAAAGAAATTTTGGGGCTCTTGTAACCACTAGGTTGCAGGTTCGAGTCCTGCCCGAGGAGCCAGTCATATTTTTAAAAAATCCAGGTCGATACTAGACTTTTCAGTCATGAAAGATTAATTTGATAAGAGGTTATCAGTGCAGACGGGCGTGTAAATAGGTTATGAAAGGCAAAAATTCAGCGGGGCTAGCTAACAGCACATTCCTAGAGGGGAGGGGGCCGGCGGCTCCGCTAATGGGTTTTCACGGCCTGATCTTGATGGGAAGCAATATTTAGCTGGCCCACCAGAATTTCGGGGTGCATTTTCTCGTCATAAAGAAAAAAGTGAGATAAGAACCTTCCACTGATCTGGTCCATTCAAAATGCAGAATTTAACACAAAAAGGAGTAAGCCATTCCTTCCAAGCATAAAAATACAGTCAAACTCGGAGCAGAAGCATTCCTTGAGGGTTATCTCGACTTAGTCAAATCGAAAAAAGTCGGCCTGATCACAAATCCGTCAGGCATAGACCGACGCCGGCGCAGCCTGATTGATCTCTTTGCTCAAAACCCAAAGATTCATCTGGTCGCAATCTATGGGCCTGAGCATGGTATCAGAGGAAATGCCCAGGCCGGTGAATTCGTTCCTTATTGCCAGCATGACAAATATGACATACCTGTGTTCAGCCTCTACGGACAATCGCAGAAACTTAAGCCCGGTATTCTTGAAAATCTAGATGAACACATGCGTGCTTTCGATACAGTTAAATCGGCGAAAGTTCTAGAGCAGGACATGCTGCAGGGCATCGACGTGATGGTCTACGATATACAAGATGTAGGCACGCGCATCTACACCTATACCGCCACCATGGCCTACTGCATGGAGGCCTGTGCCCAAAATGGTATTGCCTTTATAGTGCTCGACCGTCCCAATCCTATAAACGGTATTGATATGGAAGGGCCAATCCTGGAATATCCGCAATACAGTTCATTTGTCGGGCTCTATCCAGTTCCTGTCAGGCACGGTATGACCTCTGGAGAGCTCGCCCTCTTGTTTAACGAGAACTATCTTGAGGAAAAGGCTGATCTGACTGTTATTCCCATGGAGGGATGGGAAAGAGACATGTGGTTTGACCAGACGTCGATTCCTTGGGTCCCCCCCTCACCGAACATGCCCTCTCTTGAAACAGCCACTGTTTATCCAGGCCAAGTTTTTTTGGAAGGAACGAACATCTCCGAGGGGCGCGGGACGGATCACCCCTTCGAACTCTTCGGTGCGCCCTGGATCAAGGGTTGTGAATTGACGAAAGAGCTCAATGCCTTGCATCTCCCCGGCATATTCTTCAAAGAAGAACAATTTACACCCGAATTTTCCAAATTTCGGTCTGAACTCTGTGGCGGTGTCCGCATCCTCATCCAGGCCAGGCAGGAATACAAACCCTTCGCCACAGCGCTCTTTATCCTAAAAACCACCGCCAAAAATTATGCGGAACACTTTGTGTTTTATGACGATTATTTTGACCAAATCATCGGCAATTCAAAAGTGAGGGATAAACTTGTGGATGATCTGAGCATTCCGGAAATTCTGAAAACATATGACTCTCAGATTGAACAATTTGATGAGACAAGAAAACCATTCCTACTTTACTGAGGAGACTCAGTCCTAGATTGAAATTTTGCATAGATACCTGAAGACTGTTATTGAGATTTGAAAACATGTGTGCTTAAATAAACGAGGTTTGTAGCGCAGATCTCAAACGAAAAAAGGGTTAAAGGATTGAAAAAACTGATCGCCATCATCGACGATGAGCCTGACATTCTCGAACTCATCTCTCTTCATTTGAAAGGCGCGGGCTTTCAAGTGGAATGTTTTCTCGAAGGGGAGACTTTTCTCGATTTTATGAAGAACACGATTCCGGATTTAGTCATCCTCGATTTAATGCTACCGGATACAGATGGATTCGACATTTGCAAGTACATGAAAAAAAAGGATGAATATGCTTCCATCCCCATCATCATGCTGACGGCCAAAGGAGATGAGACAGACAAAATCCTCGGGCTCGAGCTGGGAGCGGATGACTATATCACCAAGCCTTTTTCGGTCAAAGAGCTTGTAGCCCGGGTTAAGGCTGTCATGCGGCGACAAAAACTGGAAGTCGCAGGCGAGACTATTGTGGTAGGAGGAATACTTCAGATTGATCCGGGAAAACATGAGGTTCTGCTTGAGGGAAAAAAAATCGAACTCACCTCCACGGAATTCAAAATACTGAAAATCCTGACGACAAAAAAGGGCTGGGTTTTTTCCCGGGATCAGATATTGGATCATCTCTGGGGGCAGGAGAAAGCTGTCGTAGACAGAACGGTTGATGTCCACATCAAACATCTCAGGACTAAACTGGGGGACGCGGCCAAGTTTATCAAAAACATTAGAGGCGTGGGGTATAAATTAGAGGAATGAAACGTTCGATATTTCTCAAGATCTTCGGAGGATATCTTATTATCAGTCTGGCCTTAGCGTTCCTGATTCTTCTTTTCGCCTTTAATGCCTTCCGAAGTTTTTACCTGGATACCCTTGCCAACGATCTTCAAAATCTCGGAAATTCCTTGAAACTCCAAGTAGCACCTTTGTTGAGAGAGAACAGATACGCAGAGCTTGACGCTTTCTTGAAGGATTTTGGCCAAAAAATCGGCACTCGAATAACAGTCATCGACAGAGAAGGGATCGTCCTGGCCGACTCTGACGAAAATCCCAGCGAGATGGACAATCACGGCTTCCGCCCGGAAATCATGACGGCATTCTCAGGTAGTGTGGGGCGATCTGTGCGCTACAGTCGAACGGTGAATGAGAGCATGCTCTACGTGGCTCAGCCTGTCGACGAAAGCGGAACTGTCTCGAACGTTCTGCGTGTCAGCCTGTATGTGAAGGACATCAATGACCTGCTGGTAAACGTCAGGAAGAATATCTGGCTCTTTGGCCTTATCATCATAATCATCTCACTAGTCGGCGCCCTCTTTTTTTCCCGGTCTTTGGCAAAGCCCCTCCAGGAACTCAGCTCTGCCTCGCGGAGAATTGCTGACGGCAACTTCAATACTAAAGTCTTTTTGAGAAAAGGCGATGAATTTCGAGATCTGGCCGAAAGCTTCAACTTCATGACTGAACACATCAAAAGACTCTTCGATGAGCTTTCGACCAGGAAAGAGCAGCTCAATTCCATCCTTCGTTCGATGGAAGAAGGGTTGATCGTCCTCGACGAAAATGGCCGGATTGTCATGACAAATGCGAGCTTCCAGCAGATTGTGCAGAGCGAAGAAATTGAGGGCAAGCTTTATTGGGAGGTAATCCGGGACCCTGTTCTCGGCGACCTCATACAGAAAGTAAAAGATGAAAAAAGAAATTATGCCGACGATATCGAGCTGTCCGGAAAATTCTATTTGGCAAGTGTCACGTTAATTCCTGCAAAAGAGGAGATTGTTGTCACCTTTCATGATATCACAGAGATACGGCGGGTCGAACGCATAAAAAAGGATTTTATCCTCAACGTTTCTCACGAACTGCGGACTCCCCTGACAGCCATAAAAGGATTTGTCGAGACCATCGAACAGGATGCCGCCAAGAAACACAAGAACTATTTGGAGATCATAAAGAGGAACACCGACCGTTTGATCAATATCGTAAAAGATCTCCTCGTGCAATCCGAATTGGATGACAAATACATCAGACTCGAGATGGAAGATGTGGACGTCAGTCAACTGATCGCAAATATCGGTAAAATTTTCGAGCCCCAATGCGAACAAAAAGGATTGGCCTTTCGTGTCCATACCGAAAGCGATTTCCCCAAAAAAATCAAGGGCGATCCGTTTAAACTGGAGCAATTGTTCGTGAATGTCATCGACAACTCTGTAAAGTACACAGAAAAAGGCGGGATCACGATTAACCTTTCAAAAATCAACCATGATGTCTTTGTCACGATTGAAGATACCGGAATCGGGATTCCTGAAGCAGAACTCCCCCGCATTTTCGAGAGATTTTATGTCGTGGATAAATCCCGCTCGAGGCGCCTCGGAGGAACTGGCCTGGGACTCTCCATCGTCAAACACATTGTCCTTCTGCACAACGGAGAGGTATCGATCAAAAGCTCTGTAAACCAGGGTACGAAAGTTACAGTCAGACTCCCCGTCTGACATCAACGCGTCCTAGATTTCCCAACCTCGCGTTTCGCGAGATTTTTGTTTCCTATCGTATCCGTTCATCTGTTTACCCAGGGTTAAAAAATTAACTGAAAATTAATCGTATTTTTATTTCTTCTTAACAGTGAATGAACATAATACGGACTCTTTTTTAAAAGGAGGTTCAATGAGGATAAAGTCAATGCGTAAACAACTGCTAATAATCTAAAAATTTTTCAAGGAGGTAAACAATGAAAAAATTGTGTTTATTCTTAACGGCTATCATGGTTCTCAGTCTGTTCCCTCTTGTTGCAAAGGCAGAGTTCAAGCCGGAAGCGGGCTCGATCGACGGATATATGATTGCGGAGTACTTTTATATTGCCAATCACAACAACGCAGACCTGGAAGGCGATCATGGATTCTGGTTCAGACGGATCTATTTCACCTACAACAACAAGCTATCCGACACGGTCAAAATGCGGCTCCGTTTTGAGATGAACTCCCCGGGGAAGGTCTTCACGTCCGACACGCTGGTTCCCTTTGTCAAGGATGCCTACCTCAGCTTCAAGTTGGGAGAATCGAACCTGGTCGTGGGTATTCAAAGTCCGCCCAGTTTCGATTACATCGAAGGAATCTGGGGTTACAGATCCTTGGAAAAGACGCCCCTCGATCTCTACAAGTGGACATCGTCCCGGGATTTCGGAATCAGTCTCAAAGGCGGGAAGGAGTTCCTCTATCATTTAATGTTTGCCAACGGCTCCTCCAACAAAGCTGAATCGGATAAAGGGAAAAAATTCTTCGGCATGGTGGGATACGAAACCAGTGGTTTCCACCTGGAAGTCAATGGGCATTATGAACGGAGAAAGGAAATATATGACGAATTTATGATTCACCCCTTCGTGAGCTACGCCGGTAGTTGGGGACGTATAGGCGTCGAGTATGCCTACAATGACCTGAAGGAAAAAGGCCAGGAAGGGGCTGCCGACAAGAATTGGAAATACAATGTGCTCTCTGCATTCGTCGTCTTTTCGGCATCGGAGAAGGTCGACATCATCGGGCGCTACGACATGGCTTGGGGAGACGGTTTCAAAGAGAACTGGAAGGGAAGCGGCATTGATTACATTCCCTTTGCCGACTATCACGAGTTCAGCTTCATCATCGGTGCGGTCAGCTTCAACGTCTATAAGAATATCTGGCTCATCCCCAACATCAAGTACACCACCTACAAGGAAAACACGGGCTTGGCCACTCCGCTCGCAGATTATGCAAAACCCGGGGACGATTTGTACGTGAATATGACTCTATTTTTCAAATTTTAGGAGTGAGGCGTCATATACCGAGAAAAGAATTCTGGCGACAGATATCATGATCAACAAAAAAAATGATTATGATCAGTTCGCCAGAATTCGCTTGTAACGCCTTCTTTTTTGCTAAAGGCCCATCCATTTCATCCTCCTTAGCATAACTTCCGATCGAAATCTCATTTGTATCTCGTGACTAACTCCATTCCGGGCCCAGACATTTGTCACAAGCCAATGCAAACGGCAGTCATTTTGAGCTCCATTAAACAGATCTGCTGCCTGAGCGAGAATCATGCTTGTTCATTGCCTGGGAGAGTAATAAATTTAGAATTAGTCGTAGTCTATGTTCCGCCTATAGCAAAGGCGGTGGAGTCTTCGCTGAAAATAGACTATAACAAGCGATCTATGTTATAATCGCGCGTTAAAATTACGATTGAGGAGCAAAACATGCCCGAATTAGCAGTAGGCGGGAAAAAAATTGAGCTCAATGAAGAGGGTTTCATGGTCCGTCCAGAAGAATGGACAGAAGACATCGCCCTCGTATTGGCCAGTGAGGAAGAAGGGCTGGAGACATTGACAGAAGATCACTGGAAAGTCATCAACTATATCAGAGAATATTACCAGCAGAAAAATCTGGCCCCCATGGTCAGAAAAGTCTGTAAGAATTCTGGGTTCTCCTTGAAATATATCTTTAAACTTTTTCCCTCCGGTCCGGCCAAAGGTGCCTGCAAACTTGCCGGACTTCCTAAGCCTGATGGATGTGTCTGATGGGCTGAAGCGGGATGGAAAAAATTCTCGGCTACGGTGTTATCCTGTCCTTCATCTTTGCTTCTTTCGCCTTAACCATCCTTATCAAACAATCGTTGTCTTTTGGAAAAAAAAGCTTGTTTGCAGAGCCCGGTGGTGATTGGAAAAAAGGGGTGGCCTATGCCTTCGCGAAAGGGATGATGCCTTGGGAAAAGGAAAGTGCCCGAAAGCATATTCTGACCTATCTCGCTGGTTTTCTGTATCATTTTGGCATTTTTTCTGGGCTGATAGCCCTGTTCGTTTCGGTATTTTCTATACCGATTCCTCCTCCTTTGTTGCTTTTTTTACAAATCCTAATAGGTTCAGGATTGATATGTGGAGCAGGTCTATTCATAAAAAGAATCTTTATGGGATACATGAGGCAAATCAGCTGTCCAGATGATTTCCTGGCCAATATTATTGTCGATGCCTTCCTGTTATTTTCATTTTTGAATATCAGTGCTCCAGGGTATCGAACCGTCCTCTACACAAGTGCCATTTTAATGTTTGTGTACATGCCTTTGGGGAAAATAAGGCACTGTATCTTCTTTTTTTACAGCCGTATTCTGTTTGGCTGCTTTTTCGGCCGACGCGGTGTTTTCCCCAATAAAGGACCTCAAATAGAGTCTTGAACATGGATCACACAGAGAACAACCAGCAGGGTTTTGAGGATAAGCTTAAAAATCTATCTCCCGAAGATCAACGCAAAATTCTTCAAGCCTTTAAGAGCAAAATCAACTCGGAATATGCTGCCTATTTGAACACTTGTGCCCATTGCGGCCTGTGCGCTGATTCCTGCCATTATTACCTGGCAACCGGAGATAAGAAATCCATACCTGCGTACAAATTGGCTTTAGTTTCCAGTATCTTCAAGAAGACTTTTGATCTTGTAGGGAAAAGATTGCCGTATTTGGTAGGAGGAAAAGAACTCAGCAATAGCATGGTAGCCGAGTGGGTGGATTCCCTGTTTGGCCGGTGCAGCTTATGCGGAAGATGCACAATCAATTGCACAATGGGGATTAACATCCCTTACTTGATTCGCACTGCACGAGGCGCGCTGGCTGAAGCTAAACTCGTCCCTCCGGGGCTTCAGTCCACTGTCGATACAGCCATCCAAAAAGGGAACAACATGGGAATCACCAAGGAAGACTGGTTGGAGACAGTGGAGTGGCTAGAGGAAGAACTTCAACAGGAGGTTGATGATCCAAAGGCAAGGCTTCCCGTTGACAGGAAAGGTGCCCGACTACTCTATACCATCAATCCAAGAGAAGCGATGTTTTTTCCTCTTTCAATATCTGCAGCGGCCAAAGTCTTCTATGCGGCCAAAGCCGATTGGACTTTCTCGAGTGAAAATTTTGACGTAACCAACTATGGACTTTACAACGGAGATGATGAAGCTTCCGGGATCATGTCGGGGCGACTGGTTCACGCCATGGAAGAGTTGGGTTGTCACAAATTGATACTGGCCGAATGTGGGCATGGCTTCAACTCCAACAGGTGGGAAGCGCCCGAGTGGCTAGCGCGCAAATACGGATTTCCAGTTTTGAGTATTCTGCAACTTCTTACTCACTACATAGAGAAGGGAAAAATCAGATTAGACCCGTTAAAAAATGACAAGGCTGTCACACTTCACGATCCCTGCAACTTGGTCCGTTTTGGGGGCATCATCGAGGAGCAACGGTACATACTCCGCCGTGCAGTGAAAAACTTTATCGAAATGCACCCGAACAGGGAAAAAAACTTCTGTTGTGGCGGAGGAGGGGGGCAGTTGGCCATGACACGATTTGCTAAAAGGCGAATAGAGGCCGGCCAAGTAAAGGCCAATCAAATCAGAGAAACAGGAGCGAAGGTCGTTGCCACGCCTTGTCACAACTGCATCGATCAGCTCATGGAGCTTAACAAACACTATAGACTAGGGGTTGAGATCAAAACCATAACTGAGATAGTGGCGGAAGCGCTAGTGATAGATATAAATCAATAAGAGTTCAACCGCATATCTATTTTCGCCTGCTTCCTGCAATTTCATCAACCGCATGGATAGCCGTTTTGATGTGTGTTTCTGTGTTGAAGGGGCCAATTCCGAATCGCACAGCGCCGTGGACGTCCGCAGTGCCCAGGTGTTCATGGACGAGTGGAGCACAGTGGAGGCCCGTGCGGCAGCCGATGTTATAATCCACGTCAAGTATAGTCCCGGTATTCAACGCCTCAAGTCCGTCCACGTTGAACAGGATAACGCTGATATGATTTTTGAGATCATCCTGACAGTAGAGTGTTACTCCTTCAATCTCCCTCAATCCATCCCTGAGCAGGGTGGCCAGTTTCATTTCGTGATCGTGGATACTCCCGAGGCCTTTTTTCTCGACCCACTTTAATCCCGCATTCAGTCCAGCAATGCCGACTGTGTTCGGAGTGCCGTACTCCAACCGGTAGGGATACTCATAAAGATGAGTTTTAACGGCTGAGCGAACACCCGTACCCCCGGCACGGGTGTGCTTGATTTCGACACCTTCTCGCACATAAAGCCCTCCAATTCCAGTAGGCCCCAGAAAGGATTTGTGCCCGGTGAAAGCAACGACATCAATATTCAATTCTTCGATATCGATGGGGATTTTTCCTGCCGATTGAGAAACATCTATAACAAAAGGGATGCCGTTTTCGCGGCATATTTGTCCGATTTCCTTTACAGGTTGGACAGTCCCGATAACATTCGAGGCATGGTTAGCGACAACAAGTTTCGTGTTTTTTTTGATTTTCGGCTTAAAATCCGAGGGATCCACAAATCCCTTGCTGTCGAAAGGGATATAATCCAATTCAACACCGTTGAATTTATTTTGATGATACAAAGGGCGAAGAACCGAATTGTGCTCGATGGTTGTGGTGATGGCATGATCGCCTTTTTCAAGCATCCCAAAAATTATAATATTCAAAGCATCGGTGGAGTTGTATGAAAAACAAAGCCTGTTCGGATCTGTTCCGTTGAAATGTTCGGTGAGCATTTGTCTCGTCTGCTCCACAACCTCCCCGGCTTCCATGCACAGATCATAACCCGAGCGGCCGGGATTCACACCAAGCCTTCTGTAATACTCGTCCATACGAATATACACTTCCTCGGGCTTCGGAAAAGAAGTGGCCGCATTATCGAGATAGATAAATTCCGTCATATTGAATCCTCCCATGCATAGAACATTTTTTTTTGGTTTTGAGAATTGTTGACTTTGAACATCTTCTTGTTTGCGTACACGGATATTGACTCAGTTATGGTTTCACACAAAACCGGACGCACCGTAAAGGGTATAAATTGTATTAAAACAGGCGATGAAAGCAAACATTTTTTTTAAAAAATTGACAGGAGTTTCTCACTTGGACTAAAATTTATGGTTTACAGGAGAAGTATTATGATCATTAAGAATAATGCTGATGTATTGGAAAAAGAAGTCGAGGAAGATGGTATTAATAGCGTAACTCAACAAATCCTCATTGGGCCCGATGATGGATCCCAAAACATAATCATGAGACGGTTCAGAGTATTACCTGGAGGAAATACGCCCTATCATGTTCATCCTCATGAACATGTGGTCAAAATCGAAAACGGCAAGGGTCATGTTGTTGACGTGTCGGGTAATGAAGACCTGATCCATGAAGGCCAGAGTCTGTTTATTGCCGGAGGCGAAAAGCACCAGTTTAAAAATCCTTTTGATGTGCCGCTCGAGTTCCTTTGTATCATTTTAAATCCTGAAATGCCCAAATAAAACAGACATCACCATCTATGAAGGCCAACACCAACAAAGCGATCGAATTCTTACTGGCCAGGGGAAATTTACCCATACTCTACTGGATGAAAAAAGATATCCTGGAGGTCCCTACCGATAGAGAACAAAAGAACCTGAAGAAATTCGCCGCACGAATCAGGATATTAGAGAGCCAGCGGCCTAACGGGGGGTGGGGAAAGAAAAAGTATGAAGGCCCTCCAAGGTGGGAAAAGACCTACTACATCGTCGATACCCTGAAAAACGCTTTTCTTCTGCATAATTATGGTTGTTCTTACGAAGAAAAAGGCGTGCAGAAGCTGGTCAAATTTCTCTATTCGACGCAAACCAGAGAGGGAGACTTCCGGGGGGCCTATCTCAATGAATATGCTCCGACCTATCATGCTCTAACCCTGCATGCGTTATGTTTGTTCGGATTGGATGATGATCCGAGAACGCAAAAAGGATTTCGATGGATCATGAGACACCGACAAGAGGATGGCGGTTGGGTTATTCCTTACCGAACGATCGACAGAACTGAATTGAAGAACCGTTACAATTTCGAATCTCAAATGAAGCTCAATCCTGTCAAGCCAGACAAAACCCAGGCCGCTTCACATCTTGTCACTGGCATGGTCGTTAGAGCTCTGGCGGCATCCCCGACCTGGAGAAAACGAAAAGAATCTATGCGGGCCGGCGAGCTGCTGATCAACCGTTTCTTCAAGCATGACGCTTACGAAGACAGAAAACATGCCTCTTATTGGAAAGAAATCACGTATCCTTTTTGGGCAACGGATGTTTTGAGTTGTCTCGACGCTCTCTCTCAAATGGGCTTCAGCCCAGAAAATAACGGAATTAAAAGGGCGCTGGATTGGCTCATATCCAAACAGAATTCTCAGGGATTTTGGGAAGCGGCATCAAAGAAGTCAAGCATCGAGGATCATCTATGGATAACGTTGGTTGTTCTGCGTGTTCTCAAACGCTTCAAACTGCTCGAAATCTAAATCCCCTATTTTTTTAATGCCTGAATTCCACAGTGCGTCTGTCTATCTCAGTGAGGATAGCAATCAGGCGGGCCTTTGCTCTTTGAAAAGTCCGGTTCCATTCCGATTTTGCCTCAAAATCTTCGTGCCCCAGCGATAGGTTTGTCACAGAATGGAAACTTTCAAAACCATTGGCTATATTCTGGACAAGCTTTTTCAAAGGATCAAGCTTGAAATCGTCGCTCGAAAGAATTTCAATTGCCTCATGGTGGAAATGTAAAAAGACGTTGGCCCACTCGTTATTGTCCGCCTTCATGAGCAATTCATGAAAATGTTTAAGCATTAGAGCCAATTCCTGGACACGCCATTTCTCAACTTTTTGCATAGCTTCTTTATGATGCCAGAAATGGAAGGAAAATGCGAGCACTAATTCCCTTGAGCTTTCCTTTTCAATTCTCGATTCAGAAAAGGAATAGAATGTCGGGTTCATCTTCTATCTGAGATGCGAGTGAACTCATATTGGTGCGGCTGAGCCGCTCGAGGAGGAGAGCCCTTGAAATTCTTCATTGCTCAAATTCGTCGCAATCTCTTCAGAAAGGATTCGTCCATAATGTATAATGATATCTTTCTGACCTTGTGAGGGTCGCAGGATGAAATATTATTTGTGCCTGGGAAGCAACTCTGGAAACCGCGGGAAAAACCTCGACACAGCGCTCAACCGTATGGTGCAGCAAGGAATGAAAATACTATCGTGTTCATCACGTTATGAAACCGAGCCCTTAGGAATGCCGGGCCAAACGTGGTTCTTCAATCAAGTTGTTGAGGTGGAAACAACCCTGATGCCTTCTGATCTTCTTGCATGGGTCAAGGCAACGGAAAAAAAAATGGGAAGAGATTTGACGGAAGAGCTCAAATCTCGCGTCATCGATATAGACATACTGCTTGCCGACGAAAGAATTATCTGTACTGAAGAACTTCAGATTCCTCATCCTGGGCTTAGAGAGAGAAATTTCGTTCTCGTTCCTCTTTCAGAGATAGCGCCCGAAGTGATTCATCCCCTCCTTAAAAAAAAAATAAAAGATCTGCTCCTTGAATCTTCAGACTCGCATCAAGTGAGACTCGTAGATGAATTCTAATAGCTATACACTTTAACTCTTTACATTGAAATGGTCTCGGCTATAATAGTTCCTTTGGATGCGTAATATAACGGTCTTTATTCTGGCTATCTTCTTTTTCGTCTTCCCATGCAGTGCGGCTGACATCGAAGGCATCGTCCGCACACCAAAAGGAATTCCTGTGGAAGAGGCGGTTATCCTCCATCGGACCAGTGGAATGAAGACGCTCTCGGATAAGAACGGATTCTTCTCTATCACCGTGCCAGATGGGAAAAAGGCGATACTTGAAATCATCCATCCCGATTATATCGAGCAAGAGATTGTGATCTCCGAAAAGGATTTCAAAAAAAAGATCATTATCCAGCTCTCGCCCTACATCAAGCAGCAGGAAGAGGTGGTGGTAACCGCTCTCCGCTATCCGGAATCCTCGGCGAGTATTCCAGCCGCGGAATCGGTCCTCTCCGAAGAAAGCCTGCAGGAAAAAATAGTTCCGAACATCGCCCAGGGAATCCAAGAATTGCCAGGTGTCTCCAACATTGGGGCAGGCGGCTTTTCTCTCGTTCCGAACATCCGTGGTTTGGCCCGACGACGAGTGCTCATATTGATTGACAATGCACGAATAACAAGCGACAGGCGCACGGGGCCCAGTGCTTCCTTTGTCAATCCCGGGTACATCAAGACAATAGAAGTCCTGCGAAGTCCCTCATCCGTGTTTTATGGGTCGGATGCCATCGGTGGAGTGGTGCATATCCTGACCAAAGAAGCTTCTCGACAGAAGGGCTTCGGTGCCGACTTTTCAGCCAAGTACGGGACTACAAATCGGGAAAAAGGTATTGGACTATCTCTGAGTGGGTGGACAAAAAACACCGGATATTTTCTGTCCTTTCAAGGAGCCACCGCCGAAAATTACAGATCTCCCCTTGGCGAAGTTCTAAGGTCCGATTTCACACAGGGTAGTCTTTTCGGAAAAGTGTCTCATATAACTCAGAAAAGAGAAATCCGCTTCAGCTTCTTGGGAGCAAGGGGGAATGATATCGGTAAACCCAATCAGAGCAGCCAGACTAAACCAACCTGGTATCCCACCGAATCCCAAAATCTCGTCCAACTCCAGTGGCTGGAGAATGATGTTGGAAAGGATGGCGAGATCAGCTTTCAGGTTTTTTTAAACCCCAATTTTCTCGAGACAAAGAAGGAAAGCCTTAATGACTATAAAGAGAGTGAATCCTTCAGCAAAACCCAAAGTCATGACTACGGATTGCACCTGGCCTACGGAAAGATGATCAGCCGAAATTTCAGGATCAAGGCCGGGGTGGATTGCTTCGGCAGAGCTAAGGCCGAAGCTAAGAACAAAGACATTTACTTCAGTGACATCGGAGAAGTAACGGATATTTTTGAAGAGACTCCCTATGACGGTGGGAAGAGACGTGATTTCGGAATGTTCATTTCCGCCGACTTCAAGGGAATAAAGGGTTTGGATTTGGTCGGGGGAGTGAGAGGAGACTTTATCCACTTAGAAGCCTCTCCTGGGGGGCATTCGACTACTGAGGAGAGCAGCCAGTCTGCCTTCACTGGATTTATTGGCGGGACATGGGAAGTTATGCCCGCAGTTATGGCCTTTGCTAACTTGGCCCGTGCCTACAGAGCACCGAGTTTAAGCGAGCTGTTTTACACAGGCATAACAGGCCGAGGATTTATCATATCTCAGCCCAACTTGAATCCTGAAACCAGTTTTAACCTGGACCTCGGTTTCAAAATCATCAAAAAGCGGTTTTTCATAGGAATTTATGCCTTTTACTACCTGATCGATGACCTGATCGAAAGGTTTTTGCTGGAGGAGTCCATCTACACTTATGGGAACATCGATCGAGGCGAAATAAAAGGAATTGAACTGGAAATGGAATACCACCCCATTCCCGGCTGGGTTATCTTTGGCAATCTCTTTTCCTTCAAGGGAAAAAGCCTGGAGTATGGCGGATATTTGAATGATATTCCGCCCGCTCGGCTTTATGTCGGAACAAAATTCTGGTTGGATCGGTTTTCTGTCGAAGCAAATGCCACTATCCAGCAGAAAAAAACCACTCCCGGTCCGGCGGAAATAGAAATTCCCGGATATGAGAGAATTGGCCTGAAGGCCAGTTATTTTATCGGTTCCTCGTTCCAGATATTTCTCGTGCTTGACAACATTCTCAACAAAACCTACATCTCCCGACCTGATCCGGATGCGGTGGAAGAACCTGGAAGAAACCTCCTGATAGGATTTGATTTCTCTTTTTAAGACTGGCTGCCGGGTGTAATAAGTTCACCCTCATAGACGATCTTCGCCCCCCCGGAGAGGCAGACAGCCTGCCGAAAATCATCCCAATTGACCCGAAGGACACCGCCTTGCGTCTGCACCTTTACCGGGGGGTTAAGGCCTTTAGCGATATGGGAGAGGATGGCTGATGAGGCTGCTCCCGTTCCGCAGGAGAAGGTCTCCTCTTCGACACCACGTTCATAAGTTCTGACGTGAATGGTGCTCGATTTGCAGACTTGAACGAAATTGACATTTGTGCGGCTTGTGAACCGCGGGTGTGCCCAGTATTTCCTTCCGAGATGCGACACATCCACATCAGCCAGCTTATTCACGAATATCACTAAATGAGGAACTCCCAGAACGATGAATCCTCCCTCCTCCATGCCTTCTTCGGCAACGATACTCAATGATGTCTCGATTTTTGTTGGAGAGGGCATGCGCAGTTTGATTTCCTTTCCGGAGACCCAGGCCTGATGCACAACACCCATGATTTCAAACGTGTGATGCGATGGGACGATGTCTTTGGACGCCGCATAAAGACAGACCGCTCGGGCTCCATTCCCGCACATCTCTGCCGGGCTTCCGTCTGAATTAAAATGACGATATTTGAAATCGGCGATAGAACTCTCCTCGAGAAGGATCACTCCATCCGCACCGACTGCCCGACGACGTTGGCAGATTTGACGGAAGAAATTCTTCTCTTTTCCGGTTAACGTCTCCTTTCTGTTGTCGAAAAGGATAAAGTCATTTCCGGCGGCCGACAGTTTGACAAACTTCATTTTTGAATAAACTCTTTGTAATTCATGAAATACTCTGGTAAAGATGATATTAATCTAAATTTGCGTTATGGTCAAAAACAAAGCCGCTCGAGAGACTTTTTCCTCATTCTTTGGCCTTTTAATGACCATGATTGGCGTGGCTGTCGGCCTGGGAGCAGTCTGGCGTTTTCCCTACATGGTGGGCAAGTTTGGAGGCTCAGCCTTTGTTCTGTTTTACCTGTGTGTCATTTTTTTCGTAGGGATTCCTGCTCTGATGTGCGAGTGGTTGCTGGGCCGGCATACCCGGAGAGGAACGCTGGGAGCCTTCGAAAAGGGGACTATCCCAGGGGGGAAATTCATCGGGATATTTCTTTTTGGTGTTGTTTTCTTCGCGACGGCCTATTATTCCAATGCCCTGGGGTGGGTTGGGTTCCACGCGGCTGCTGAGTTGGCCAGTGCCCTTGGCTCAAAATTCAACGCACGGTCTATCCTCCCACCCCCGGAAGGATTTAATTTTAAATCTCTCTTGTTGCAGCTTATGATGACTTCTGTTGTTATTTCCTCATGTGGTTTCGTTTTGATTAAAGGCTTAAGACGAGGCATTGAGAAAATTAGCCGGTGGATTGTTCCTCTCTTGTTCATCATATTGATAATCCTCATCATCAGGTCCGTAACCCTGGAGGGAGCGGAGAAGGGAATAAGATGGTATATCGGGAGTTTTCAATTGAGCGCGCTCACCCCCACAGTTATGGCCGCTGCTCTCGGGATGGCCTTTTTTTCCATGTCTCTTGGTGGGACGTTCATGGTGATCTATGGCTCATACCTGAACAGCGACGCACCCATCCCTAAAAACGCCGTACTCACCGGCTTGGGGGCTTCTATGGCTGGCATCTTAGCCGGATTTGCCATTTTCCCGGCCGTATTTGCCTTCGGGCTTGAACCCAACTCAGGGCCTGATCTTATTTTCTCCACGCTGCCCAAAACTTTTGCCATGATGCCTGCAGGTTGGCTATTCGGTCTCTTGTTTTTCCTCGGTTTGTACGGTGCGGCCTTTCTTTCCGACGTGGCCGCATTTGAAGTTCTTGTGGGCGGATTGGTGGACAACACACGTCTCAGCAGAAAAAAAGCCGTTCTCTTTACGTGTGCCGTGGTTTTGATCCTTGCTCTACCCCCTATGATTAGCTTTAAGATTTTCGTCCCTTGGGATCTGACTTTTGGTTCAGGCATGCAGGCCCTGGGTTCCCTTTTGGCTGTGATCACCGCCGCCTGGTGTATCAAAAAAGCCGAGTCCTTGAAAGAACTCACTCTGGGGATGCGAAAACCGTTCCCTCTGTTCTTGTTTTGGTGGATGAGAGTTATCATTCCCATTGCCATCCTGATTGTGGGGCTGAACTGGATGCGTGAATCTCTTTTTTAGAAAGCCGGTTAAAAAGCATTCTTTATATGGTTGATGGACCACCCAGTCAACTCATCAACAGTCAATGTAAGAACATCGAAGCGGCATTCCACAGCGTCCAGTGTGTTCCTCAGAAGATAACCGCGAGCCACACGTCTAATCTGGCTGCGTTTGGCAGGGTTTACGGATTCCTCCGGATAGCCGAAGGGTGACAGCTTTCTTGTTTTCACTTCTATAAACACGAGCGTGGGGCCATCCCAGGCAATGACATCGATCTCTCCCCGCAAAAATCGAAATCCCCTAGCGGCGACCTTGTACTTTTCCCTCCTCAGGTACTCTAGGGCTGCATCTTCGCCTGATTTTCCAAGCTCATAGGCCCTTATCTTTTTGCTTTTTCCGAAAATCATCACTCAAAATCCGTGTCGGACATTCATTACGACGACCAAGGACAGCCATTTGTCTCAGAGTTCGAATCAAGGTGAAAATGAGAGTTGAATTGTTGAGCCCTGCAGCAATGTCACTCAGCTGCTCAGAAAGCAGTGAGCTTCATTGCCGCTGAACGATCTTCCATCTTGGGCCATCTTTGGTGTCCTCAAGTTGAACCCCGTTTTGGAGCAGCTCGGCACGAATCCGATCAGCCAGATCAAATTTTTTTTGCCTCCGAGCCTCCTCTCTCTCTTCGATCTTTTCCAGGATGTCTTTGGATAAAGGTGCCTCCTCCTTATCCGGAAGGACACCCAAAACAGCGTTGATTGACGCAACGCAGGAAAGGAGCTTTTCGGCATCCTTTTGGAATACGCTGTTTTGTGCCATCAGAACGTTCACCTTTTTGATCATTTCGAAGAAAGCGGTAAGGGCCACTGAAATATTCAGGTCATCGCTCAATCCGGCAGTGAAGATCTGTCTCGTTTCAGCGGTCAATTCGGCGATCTTCGGATTTTCGCCCTGCTCGAATTTCCGGCTTTTGAGTTCGTACACGAAGTCTAGTATGCGGCGAAGAGAAGAGTGTGCTTGTTCAAGAACGTCTTCGGTGAAATTGAGGATTTTTCTGTAATGTGTGGAAAGCAACATGAAACGTATGGCCATAGGGTCGGCGCCGTGTTGAGCTATCAGATCTTTTATGCTGATTGTATTCCCAAGAGATTTGGACATTTTTTGTCCGTCTCTGATGAGATGCTGACAGTGCATCCAGTAGCGGACAAACTGTTTTCCCGTGTAGGCTTCAGATTGGGCAATTTCATTTTCATGATGAGGAAAAATGTTATCCACCCCACCACAATGGATGTCAAAAGATTCTCCCAAAAACCGGGAACTCATGACAGAACACTCGATATGCCAGCCAGGTCGGCCTTGGCCTATCTCCGTTTCCCAGTACGGCTCATTCTCTTTCCGGGCTTTCCACAGAGCAAAATCATGAGCGCCTTCTTTCTCATACTCGTCTGAGTCAACGCGGGCACCCGGTTTCAACTCGCTCATGTTGATCTTCGACAGCCGCCCGTAATTGGGGAACTTGGAAATGTCATAATAATAACTTCCATCCTTTTCATAGGCATAGCCTTTCTCATGCAAACCCTTCACCATGTGGGCCATTTCCTGAATGAAGTCAGTTGCTCGGGGATAGTGGTCGGCTTCATCAATCTTCAATGTGTTGAGGTCGGCAAAGAAGGACTCGATATAACCTTTGGTGTATTCCTTGAGACTCAGGCCCAGTTCATTTGCTCCTTTAATCGTTTTATCATCAATATCCGTTATATTCATGACGTGGAGAACTTTATAGCCCATGAATCTGAGGAATTTCTTCAGTAAATCTTCAAACACATAGGCCCGATAATTCCCTATGTGCTGGTGATCGTATACCGTTGGGCCACAGGTATAGAGCTTTACCTGATCCGGATTGATTGGCGCGAAGATTTCGTCTTTTCCGCTGTAGGTGTTGAAAAAATGAATCATAGCTTCATTATCAAAATTTGCGTCGTCTGAGTCAACCTGTTCATCACATCCGCGATCAATCCTAAATCCGAGTAAACCGCCACGTGGAATTATGCCTAAGTCCGGATTCTGTTCTTCTGAGCGGCATGAACTGGTTGCAGCAGTATTTTAAAATGCTCTATCACATTATTGACCGAGTCAAGGGAATATGCCATAATTCTGACCTGCTCAAAGGACATTGGAGTGCAAAAAAAGATCGGAATTCGACGAGAGGATAAGAACCCCTGGGAAAGGAGGTCTCCACTCATCCCCTTACATGTGAGAGAACTCATTCAAGAACACGGGATCGATATCGACATCCAGTCTTCGTCCAATCGAATCTTTTCTGATGAGGATTTTGCCCGGGAAGGAGCCAGGATTGTTGACTCTCTTCTGGATTGTCATGTGGTTTTTGCAGTCAAAGAAATCCCCTCCCATCTCTTCGAACAACACAAGGTCTATATATTCTTTTCACATACGATAAAGGGACAGCCGGCGAATATGCCCATGCTCAAAAAAATGGTCGAACTGGGATGTACCTTGATTGACTATGAGAGAATCATCGATGAAAACGGGCTGCGTCTCCTGTTCTTCGGGCACCAGGCAGGTCAAGCAGGGATGATCGATACTCTGTGGGCTCTGGGGCAAAGATTGAGTGTGCAATCTATCCAAAATCCCTTCTCGGTCCTCAAGCAGGCGTTCAAATATCCCAGTCTTGTCGCCGCCAAAGAAGCAATTTCAGAGATCGGATGGGCCATCAAAAACGAAGGGCTCAATCCCTCCCTCGCCCCTCTTATCTGCGGTTTTGCCGGGTATGGGCATGTTTCTAAGGGAGCCCAAGAAATTTTGTCACTCCTCCCCGTGGAAGAATTATCGCCGGACAAGGTAGAGAAATTATTCAGGACAAAAAGCTTTGCCGCTGATCGAGTCTACAAGGTTGTGTTCAAGGAAGAACACATGGTGGAAGCCGTTCATAAAGATCAGGGTTTCGACTTGCAGGATTATTACGACCACCCGGATAAATACCGATCGATTTTCAGCCAATACCTTCCGCATCTCACCATCCTTGTCAATTGTATATTTTGGACCCCTCAATACCCAAGGTTAGTGACTAAGGAGTCTCTCGAGCAACTCTGGACAGAAGAAAGCCGCCCACGTCTTCAGGTCATAGGGGATATCTCCTGCGATGTGGAAGGGGCGATTGAGTGCACAGTCAAAGCCACATCACAGTCCCAACCCGTATTTGTGTTTGATCCAGTGGGGGAAAAAGCGGTGGATGGACTTGAAGGACGGGGGGTTGTGATCATGGCTGTGGATAATCTACCGGCAGAAATCCCCCTCGAATCATCCATATTTTTCAGCCAATCACTTAAACCGCTGGTCCCCGCTATAGCCAAGGCCGATTATTCGGGCAGCTTTGATCAATGCGCCCTTCCTCCTTCAGTGAAAAAGGCCGTTATTCTCTATCGAGGGCAGTTTACCCCCGAATATGAATACATGAAGAATTTTATTTCAAATTAGGAGTTAAACATGAATAAGATACTCATTCTGGGAGCAGGCCTCGTGGCCAAACCTTTAGTTCGCTACCTCCTGGATCAGCCTGATTTTGAAGTCAAAGTCGCCAGCAGGACTGTCAGCAAAGCTGAAAAACTGGTCGACAATCACCCCCGAGGTACGGCCCAAAGCCTTAACTTGAAAGACAAGGAAGGACTGCGAGCCGAGGTCAAAAATGCTGACTTGGTCATCAGCATGGTTCCCTATACGTTTCATACCACAGTGGCTAGATTCTGTATCGAGTTCAAGAAGCACATGGTCACCACATCCTATGTCAGCGATGAAATGAAAAGCCTCGATGCTCAAGCCAAAGATGCTGGCATTATTATTTTGAATGAGATCGGCTTAGATCCTGGAATAGACCATATGGAAGCGATGCGCATTATTCATGAAGTGGAAGCCAAAGGAGGTGAGATCACGAGTTTCACTTCATACTGCGGCGGCCTTCCTGCTCCTGAAGCCAACACTAACCCCTTCGGATACAAATTCTCCTGGAGTCCGATAGGAGTTCTGCTTGCTGGAAAAAACTCGGCGCGATATCTCGAAGATGGCGAAGTGGTGAACATTGCCTCCGAGGATCTCTTCAACAATTATTTGATAATGCCTATCGACAAATTGGGGGATTTCGAAGGGTATCCCAATCGGGATTCAATACCCTACATCGATCTCTATGGTATCCAGTCGACGAAGACAATGTTGCGGGGAACCTTGAGGAATTTGGGCTGGTGTTCGACGTTGAAAAAGATCGTGGATCTGGGCATCCTTGATCAGGTTGAGCTGGATTGGACAGGATATACTTATAACGAATTCATGAAGAGACTCGTTGATTCTCCCCAGGCTTCGGATGTAAAAAACGCCGTGAGCGCCTATCTCAACATCGATGAGGATACAGATGTCATCAGGCGACTGGAGTGGCTGGGATTATTCAGTGATGATACCGTTCCTGTTGAAAAAGGCGGCGCCATCGATGTCCTTGCAGCGAGAATGATTGAGAGGATGTCCTTTGCGGAAGGGGAGAGGGACATGATTGTGCTCGTGCACACCTTTGAAGCGGCCTATCCTGACGGTCAAAAGGAAAAGATCACATCAACCCTTATCGATTACGGTATTCCTCATGGAGATTCAGCCATGGCCCGGACAGTCGGTCTGCCGCCGGCGATCGGAACAAAACTTATACTGGAAGAAAAAATCAACATAACAGGCGTTCACATCCCCGTTTTACCCGACATATACAAGCCTCTTCTCGAGGAACTCCGAAACCTGGACATTGCCTTCACCGAAAAAAAAGAACCTTTGTAGGACCGCTTCAAATTCTAATGTTCGGATAAGCAGCTGCGAGCTGTGATCCTGTGAAAATCTATTGATCGGGGACATGTCCATCTGAACTGTGTGTGCAAGGAAGCCTTCCGTCGCAGATGGATGCGGCGTTGCCGATGTCTCTCTCCCTATTGTCTTTTTTTTACAGAATGGAATCGCTTCCGATGAAGTGTTGCTATTTGACAAAATGGGAATGTCTGATTATCTTCCTGATAGGAGGTCAAATTGAAGAGAAAAGCAGCCGTAGCGGGATACTTCTATCCTTCAGGAGCAGAGGCTCTCAAAAAGACGATTGAAAAAATGGTCGAGATTGATAGGGATAAGACGGACGCCATTTGTGTTGTCTCCCCTCATGCAGGATTTGAGTATTCTGGTCCAGTTGCCGGCGCTGTTTTTTCATCTGTCCATCTTCCCGACAAATTCATCCTGTTAGGTCCCAGCCACAGGCATATCCAAACCCGGTTAGCTATCATGCAAAAGGGCGCATGGGAAACACCGTTTGGTGATGTTCCCATCGACACACCCCTGGCAGCAGCCATCAGCGGCCAGACCGATTTGCTGGACGAGGATGAATCCGCCCACGCTCGTGAACATTCCCTGGAAGTCCAGCTTCCCTTCATTCAGTTTTTCAAAAAAGACATCACCATAGTCCCTATCAGCATATCTTACGACACATCTTTTGAGGATTTAAAAGAGCTGGGAGAAGCTGTCGCCCGAGCCGTGATGGAAACGGGGCAGAAAGTTCTGATCGTGGCAAGTACGGATATGAGTCACTATGTCCATCAGCAAGAAGCTAAAGAGAAAGATTTTTACGCGATTGAAAAGATAATCCAACTCGATGCCCAAGGGTTATACGATGTGGTGAATGACGAGAATATCAGCATGTGTGGTTTTCAGCCGACCACGTCGGGAATTGTTGCCTCTCTGTGCCTTGGAGCGACAAAGGCCGAACTCATCAAGTACCAGACATCAGGAGATGTGACCGGAGATTATCGAGAAGTTGTGGGCTATGCCGGTATCCGCATTGGTTGAGTAAAGATCCAGATTCTGACCTGCAAGATTTTTTCACTTTTTTGAGAAAAACGCCGACTGATCTATGTGTGCTTTTATCGTATTTCACGAGAAGATAAATCGTCATCCATTCAGGCCAGAGCTTGCGGAAAGTATTTCCATATCTATCATGCGACACGTTGAGAAGGATGCAGCCGGCGAGTTGCGTTTAATTCAGAGTCAAGGCTTAGCGCGCATGGCAAATCTCACCCGGTTTGAGTCAAAGGGTCGGGATGCAACGTTCTAAAGGAAGTCCGCCCTATTTGAGGTGGTAGGAGACCAGGGGCTTTGCCGAAAATATGTGTGGAATCGCACCCCTGCATCCTGTTTGATCTACCATCCATCAAGGAGATGGGAATGCGTGCCAGCCTGGGCAGGATGTTGAAAAAGTAGGAATTTAGTGCTATAAAAATTATCGGGCCTGCTTGTTTGAGGCAAGGTAGAAAAATGAACAGTGTTACACTTAAGGATAAAGACACGCAGATCCTCAATTTTTTGGTCGAAAGCTACCTCAAAATCGGAAAGCCTATAAGTTCCGGTTACATATCCCAAAAATCGGATTTCACCGTCTCTCCAGCAACTATCCGCAACATCATGGCCAAACTGGAACAGCAAGGTTATCTCTATCAACCACATACCTCGGCAGGCCGCATACCCACGGATAAAGGACTGCGATTCTATGTCAACAATCTGTTTGAAGAGGCCTTCCCGCCTCTGCGCAGAATTGGTTTCCCACCAGAAGATTTCACCCGTGATAAGAGCGATTTCCATTCTCTCCTTGTCCAAGCCTCCAAATGGCTTTCCGAGTACTCGGATAACCTGGGATTCGTTATCTCTCCTCGCATTTCAAGAATCAACTTCAAGTATTTGCGCCTCATCAAGATTTCAGAAAAGAAAGTTATGATTATCCTGGTGACCACCTTCAACCTCGTTTTAACCGAAGTTGTCGATACAGGCACTTACTTCACTCAGCTCGAACTGGATCGGGCATCACGATACATTAACGAGAACTTCAAAGAAAAAAACCTGCTCTTCGTGCACGATTATTTGACTAAGGAAGTTCCGACGTACAGAATTCAATTTGAAGACCTCTTTCGAAAGCTAGCCGAGCTGATGAAGGTTTATGTCTATCAAGAGAAGGAAGAGCATGAGTTGTTCCTGGAAGGCACATCGAAACTGCTGGAAAAACCTGATTTCATTGATATGGAACGACTTAAATCACTCTTTCATAATTTTGATGAAAAAACGCGCATTACAAAACTGCTATCGGAATTCATCAGTCTGGATCGCGTGAAAGTGTTGATCGGTTCCGAAATGAATTTTCCGGATATTTCGGATTGCTCGCTCATCCTTTCTCATTATGGTTATGACCGACAAGTCCTCGGCTCGCTGGGTATAATCGGTCCCAAAAGAATTCCCTACAGAAAAATCATTCCGCTGGTGGATTGTGTGGCCAAAAAACTGAGCCGGACTATCAGCGATAATCAATAAGGAGGGTTTATGCCAAAAAACATCGAATCAGAATCTGATGCTGAAGAACAAGAAAAAGAAGCTGAAGACATCGAAATTGAATACTTGACCGAGCAAAAAAAGACAACAAAAAAACGAAGGGTTGAATCCAAGGACGCTAAACTCAGGAAAAAGGAAGCCGAAATCAATCAACTGCGTGAAGAATGCGAAAGCTTGAAGCAAGAGTATTTAAGACAAGCCGCCGACAAAGAAAACTTGAGAAAGAGGCTGGAAAAGGAAAAATATGACTTTTACCAGTACGCTCTGAGCGATTTTCTTGTAGAGATCCTCGGCGTCCTCGATAACTTTGAGAGGGCATTGGAAAGCAAAGACCAAACGGAGAGCAAGAGCCTCGAAGAAGGCGTGGAGATGATCTACAAACAACTGCTGGACATACTCAAAAAAAACGGCGTAAAGCCCATCGATTCAGATAAGAAGTCCTTCAACCCACATCTGCACCAGGCCTTCATGACTGAGGAATCCGAGGATGTTTCCGAACCGACTGTGGGTGAAGTATTTCAACAGGGATACACGCTCCATGATCGTCTGCTCCGTCCCAGTCTGGTAAAGGTCTTAACGCCGAAAAAAGAGTCATAACATGGGACATGCAATCGGAATTGATCTTGGAACAACGTATTCCTGCGTCTCTTATCTTGATGGAAGTGAACCCAAAGTTATCCCCAATCTTGAAGGAATGCAAACCACTCCTTCCGTTGTCAGCTTCACCAGCTCCGGAGAAAAACTCATCGGTAACCTTGCCTTAAGGCAGGCTATCACCAATCCAGAAAATACCATCTACGCCATCAAGAGGCTTATGGGAAAAAAGTACAATTCTCCTGAAGTGCAGGAAGCACGGAAAAATATTCCCTATAACCTGACCGAAGCCGACAACGGTGATGTCATGGTTCAAGTGGACGATACGATCATCAGCCCTCAAGAGATATCGGCTATGATTCTTGCCTACCTGAAGAAATGTGCGGAGTCTTATTTCGGCAGTGAAGTCACCGAGGCGGTCATCACTGTTCCTGCCCATTTCAACGATCACCAGAGACAGGCGACAAAGGATGCTGCCCAGATATCGGGCCTCGAGGTGCTGCGCGTCATAAACGAGCCCACCGCAGCAAGTTTGGCCTACGGGCTGGAAGCCAAAAAAAATGCCACCATAGCTGTCTACGATATGGGTGGAGGGACATTTGATATCACTCTCCTGGAGATCAATGAAGGTGTTTTCCACGTGCTGGCTACGAACGGTAACACGTATTTAGGAGGGGAGGATTTTGATAACCGTGTGGTGAACTGGCTTATCCAAGAGTTTGACAAAGAAACGAAAATAGACCTCTCTGATGACAAACTGGCTCTTCAGAGAATAAAAGAAGCATCGGAAAAGGCCAAGCGAGAACTCTCCTTCACTCTAGAAACAGAGATCAACCTTCCTTTCATCTGTTCCGGAAAATCAGGTTCCAAGCACCTGACAAAAACCTTGACAAGGACTAAACTGGAAGAACTGACCAAAGATTTGGTTATGGATACTTTCCCCTATATTGACCAATCCTTTACTGATTCGGGTTTGGATCCGGAAAAAATCGATGATGTCATTCTCGTTGGTGGACAGACCAGAATGCCTCTAGTCAAGGAGATGATCGCCGGCTTTTTTAAGAAACCAGCCATCGAGGATATCAATCCGGACGAAGTTGTTGCCATGGGTGCCTCTATCCAGACGGCCATATTGGGGGGAAATTTGAAGGACCTTGTGCTACTGCTCGACGTAACGCCGCTTTCTCTAGGCATTGAAACAGAGAACGAGAGGTTTGTCAAAGTCATCGAAAAAAACACCACCATCCCCACCAGAAAGACCATGGCTTTCACCACAGTCGAGAACAACCAAAGAAGAGTAAGGGTTCACGTTCTTCAGGGAGAAAGTGAGGTTGTAAGCGGCAATATCTCGCTCGCTGTTTTTGACCTAGTGGGAATTGCTCCAGCTCCAGCTGGTGTGGCCCAAATCGATGTGACGTTTGAGATAGATGCGGACGGGCTTGTCAAGGTCTCGGCCAGAGATCTGGCAACAGGAAGAGAGCAGGGGATAGAGGTCCGTCCCACCTCAGGCCTTTCTGCGGATGAGCTGCACAGCATAATCAAGAGGTCCAAAGAAGTTGAGCCAGAGTCAAAATGACCAAAAGAGATTATTATGAAGTTCTCGGAGTGTCCCGAAGCGCAACTGCCGATGAAATCAAAAAATCCTACCGGCAGATGGCCTTAAGGTTTCATCCCGACAAAAATCCCGGCAACAAAGACGCCGAAGAAAGTTTCAAGGCGGCGGCAGAAGCCTACAGTGTGCTGATAGATCCTGAAAAAAAATCGATCTACGACCAATTTGGACATGATGGTTTGAGTGGACGAGGCTTCAGTGGATTCAGCGGTTTCAATTCGACTATTTTTGAAGATTTTGAGGACATACTGGGCAATTTCTTCAGCTTTAGCTTCGGAGATATTTTTGGCACCAGGTCGCGAGGACGATCTCAACGTGCTCGTGGAAGAGACTTAGCCCTCGAAATAGACCTGACTTTGGAAGAGGCTGCCTCAGGTATCGAGAGGGAGATCAAGATATCCCGTACAGAATACTGCCCTGAATGCAAGGGGTCCAGGATGGCTCCTGGCTCGCAAAAAAGCAGATGCCCTCAGTGTCAGGGAAGAGGACAGGTCCGTTACCAGCAGGGTTTTTTTTCGATGGCACGGACATGTTCAGTATGCCGCGGCGAGGGGAACATCATATCTTCGCCTTGTCCGCAATGCAGAGGGGAAGGCCAGGTCAGGATAAAAAAATCGTTGCAGGTCAAAATCCCGGCTGGCATTGACGATGGGATGAAACTCCGGTTGGAAAAAGAAGGGGATGTCGGTGATCTTGGAGCTCCGAGAGGAGACCTCTATGTCCTTATCAGGCTCAAAAAGCACGCGTTTTTTGAAAGAGAGGGGAACGATCTTATCTGTCAAATCCCTCTATCTTTTTCCCGGGCTGCCCTGGGTTCGGAGATCGAAATTCCTACCCTGAATGGAAAAGAAACATTGGCCATTCCTCCAGGGACTCAGCCAGGTCAAGTTTTCAAGATAAAAGGGCAGGGGATAAAGGACGTCCATCGACAGAGAAAAGGAAATCTGTACGTCAAGATCAATGTGAAGACACCGGAGAACCTGACCAAAAAGCAAAAAGAACTGCTCAAGGAGTTCGCCCACGCCAGAGGCGAGAATCTGGATGATATCGATCGAAATATCCTCGATAAGGTTAAAAATATCTTTCATTAGAGACAGGATTGACCTCAAATAGATTTTTTATCGACAAGCGAAAGCCCGATTTTCCTTATGCCGTCCTTAGAGGAGAGGAGCACCATCACCTAAGGAATGTGGCCCGAATCAAGACTGGAGAGAAAATCTGGCTAATCGATGGGTCCGGCCAAAACTACAGGGCTCGTGTCGATAAGATCGAAAAAAATCAGACGCGTTTATTCATTCTGGACACTGAGACAAAAACAGAACCCAGAGTGAAAGTGAGCCTTGCCCAAGCTCTCATAAAAGCTCGGAATTTTGAGCTCATCCTCCAAAAAGCGACTGAACTGGGCGTCCGGGAATTCCTGCCTGTCACGACATCTCGTTCTGTGATCAAAATTGAAAATAAGCTTGAAAGCAAGGTGGCGCGATGGACCAAAATTGTGCGAGAAGCGGCCAAGCAGAGTGGAATATATCAAGTTCCTGTTGTCCACCAGCCGAAAACACTTCACGCGGTTGTCCGAGAGAGAGGGGCTGCCCTCAAAATAGTCCTCCACGAGAGCCGGGGAAAACCGCTGCGACATTTTCTCACACCCGGCAAGAAAATTAAGCAGCCTGGGGATTATCCGTCTTCAGTTCTCGTTTTAATAGGTCCCGAAGGAGGCTGGACAGAAGAGGAAGAAGAAGATATAGTGAGCCATGGCTTCGAAGCAATCAGCTTGGGTCATCAAATTTTGCGGACGGAAACGGCAGCCATTAGCAGCATGGCGATGATCGATCATTTCTGGAACCAGTGATATGTTTCTTAAAGGACAAAAAGTTGGTAAATATCAGATTATCCAGTCCTTAGGATCCGGAGGATTCGGCGCTGTTTTTCTGGCGAAAGACACATGGCTGAATATCGAAGTGGCCATCAAGGTTCCTCATAAACAGTCCATAGAAATGTTCAAGCTCTTAAAAGAGCCTCGTCTCCAGGCAGCTTTGAATCATCCCAACATCGTCCGCATGATCGCAGCGGAACGGGAAAAGAAAGTCTTTTTCATGGTTATGGAGTACATCAAAGGCGAAACCCTAGAGAAAATTCTGGACCGCGAAAGAGTCCTCGATTTAGTCACCGCAATCTACTACGTTGCCCAGATAGCCGGGGCCGTGGATCACGCGCACAAAAACAAAATTGTCCATAGAGATTTGAGACCCAGCAACATCATCATCTCTGAGAAGGATGAGCTTAAAATCACCGATTTTGGGACTTCTGCCTGGTTGAACACTGTGCCTTATGCCTCAACCCGGATCGGCTCGCCTCCTTATATGGCTCCGGAGCAATTCCTGGGAAAAGCCACCTTCCGTTCCGATATCTATTCCATCGGCTGTATATTCTACGAGCTTCTTCTCGGAAGACCCCCCATTCTGGACCCCGATCCTTTCAAAATTCTGGAAATGGCCAAGGAGGGCAAAATAACGCCCCCTCGCTTAAAAAACAACCGCATTCCCAAAGAAATCGATGTGATCATCATGAAATGCCTGTCAAAAAAACTTGAGGACAGATACCAAAAAGCGTCGGATATAATCCGAGATTTGGCAAAATTCAAAGGACAGGATGCCAAAAAATCAGAAATCGATGACATCTGGGGCAGAATACGCGCCAGAGAGATGAAATCAGACAAGCAGTGTTGGAACTGCCGTCGACCTTTGCATCCCAAATCCAAACAGTGCCACTATTGTGGCGAAATCAATTGAAAGGAGACCGATATGAGTCCGTTCAATGAGAAGGGCAAAATCTGGATGAACGGGAAGATGATTCCCTGGAAAGCCGCGAATATCCATATTGCTTCACACGTCATCCATTACGGAACATCCTGTTTCGAAGGGTTAAGGGCTTACGGAAATTCTAATGGAACCGCTATTTTTAGGCTCCAGGCGCATACGCAAAGATTGTACGATTCCTGTAAGATGTACAGGATGGACATACCGATTTCACAAGACGAATTCAACCAGGCCATAATCGATACTATCCGTGAGAACAAGCTCAATTCCTGTTATATCAGGCCGCTTGTCTACAGGGGCTACGGCGAACTCGGTGTCGATCCATTTCCGAATCCCGTAAACTGTGCCGTTCTCGTTTGGGAGTGGGGAAAATACTTGGGAGAAGAAGCTTTGGAGAATGGCGTCGACGTCTGTGTCTCCTCATGGCGGAGAATGGCTCCGAACACTTTTCCGGCTCTAGCTAAATCCGGGGCCAATTACATGAATTCCCAACTGATAAAAATGGAAGCAAATTTGAACGGTTATGTCGAGGGGATCGCGCTCAATCCCAGAGGGCATGTGAGCGAAGGAAGCGGTGAAAACATATTTTTAGCTGTAGGTGGCCGTCTCCTGACACCACCGTTGGCCTCGTCCATTCTCCCGGGGATCACGCGGAACTGCGTGAAACATTTGGCCCAGGATCTGGGAATTCCCCTGGAAGAGCAGACCATTCCCAGAGAGCTGCTTTACATTGCCGACGAAGTGTTTTTCACAGGTTCTGCCGCAGAAATAACGCCCATTCGGTCCATTGATAAAATAACAATCGGGTGCGGCAGCAGAGGCCCCATTACAAAACAGTTGCAGGAAGACTTTTTTGCCATCATCAACGGAACGCAAGAAGACAGACACGGCTGGTTAACATATATCTAGCGGGATAAGCCCTAGCATTGTATTCAACAAAAAGAGTATAATTACCACGAAAATAGGTTTCATACGACAAAATTACTGAAAAAAACAACGGTAAGAATGAAGAGTAAAAAAAATGACATTGAATTCAGGGGGCAACCATGGATATCGACGAACTTTTAAAAATTGCCATCGAAAGCGATGCATCTGACCTCCATTTGAAGGCTGGTAACTATCCCATTCTGAGAATTCATGGAAAGCTCAATCCTTTGACGAGCTTTCCTCGGCTTTCGCCAGAAAACACCAGAGAATTAACAGAACAGGTGACGAATGATTTCCAGAAAGAGAAACTGAAAGATGAGCTGGATGTTGATCTGGCTTACAGCCTAGCCGGTTTTGGTAGATTCCGCGGAAGCATCTTCCAGCAGAGAGGAAGTTATGCCATCGTGTTGCGAATCATTCCTCTAGAAGTGATGACTGTAAAAGAATTGCTGCTTCCCGAGGTTTTAGAAAAGATTGCGCTGGAGCCAAGAGGGCTTGTCTTGGTCACCGGGACAACTGGGTCCGGAAAGACAACGTCTCTGGCTTCAATGATCAACCATATCAACGAGCACAGGATAGAGAACATCATTACCATCGAGGATCCGATTGAATATCTCCACCGCGACAAAAAGAGCACCATCAGCCAGAGAGAGGTGGGTGTCGATGTGGTCAATTTTTCGCGAGGGCTACGAGCCTCTCTTCGTGAAGATCCAGATATCATTCTTGTGGGAGAAATGCGGGACCTGGATACGATCGAGACCGCACTCCTTGCTGCCGAGACTGGACATCTTGTTCTAAGCACGCTTCACACTTTGGATGCGCCTGAAACCATCAATCGTATCGTGGCCGTTTTTCCGCCCCATCAGCAGAGGCAAATCCGAATCCAGCTTTCGAGTATCTTAAAGGCTGTTATTTCCCAGAGGCTGATCCCGCGGAAGGATGGTGAGGGGCGAGTCCCTGCCGTAGAGGTCATGATCAACACACCCTATATCGCAGAATGCATCAACGACCGAGAAAAAACTATCCTTATCAGGGACGCCATCACGTCCGGCGTCTCCCAATACGGCATGCAGACCTTCGACCAATCCATCTATCAACTCTATAAACAGGGATATATCTCTTACGAGCAAGGACTGCGATACTCATCCACTCCCGACAACTTCAAGCTTAGGGTAATGGGAATCCGCTCAACACTCGATGTGGCCCTTGAGGACATGGAAAGAGAGATGAGCAAAATTGAGAGAGATGAGAAACCAGCCGATGAAGAAGAATCTGAATAAATGAGAGCGCAGCAAATCAGAGAGGCTTTCCTCGATTATTTCGCCACCAAGAATCACAAAGTCCTAAGAAGTTCTCCTCTTCTGCCCCAGGACGATCCCACAATTTTGTTCGCCAATGCGGGAATGAATCAATTCAAAAACGTGTTTCTTGGATTGGAAAAACGAAGCTACAAAAGGGCGGCCTCGGTCCAGAAATGCATGCGCGTGAGCGGCAAGCACAACGATCTCGAACAGGTCGGTAAAACAAGCAAACACCACACTTTTTTTGAGATGCTCGGGAATTTTTCCTTCGGGGATTACTTCAAAGAAGAAGCTATCCTCTATGCTTGGGAGCTCGTCACCGAAATCTTTCAGATGCCCGAAGACCGGCTTTACGCTACCGTCTACGAGGAGGATGATGAGGCATTCAATATTTGGAAGGAAGAAATTGGGCTCCCCATTGATCGAATTTTCAGATTCGGCACAAAGGATAACTTCTGGGCTATGGGTGAAACCGGACCTTGTGGCCCCTGCTCCGAAATTCATTATGACCTTGGTGCGCACATTGAAGAAGGAGAACCATGCCATTTGATAGAGAGCGGGAGTGATCGGTTCTCAGAGCTCTGGAATCTGGTTTTCATGCAGTATTACCAAGATGAGAAGGGCAAGATGAACCCCCTTCCTTCTCCCTCCATCGATACGGGAATGGGGCTGGAAAGGGTTGCCTCCGTTCTTCAAAACAAAAACAGCAATTACGACACCGATCTTTTTCTTCCGCTTATCGAAGCCGTCTGTGAGTTTGGAGGAATCGAGTACCCGAGTGGAGATGTAAAGGATGTGGCGGTCAGGGTCATTTCTGATCACATAAGAGCGGTCTCTTTCCTGATAGGCGACGGGATAATGCCGGCCAACGACGGAAGAGGCTATGTGTTGCGGCGCCTTATCCGAAGAGCCTACCGGCATGGCAACATGTTAGGCCTTGAAGAGCCATTCCTCTACAGACTTGTGGGCTATGTGTGCGACATCATGAAGGATGCTTATCCAGAACTCCTTTCTTCTGCAGAGTACATTTCAAAAGTCTGCCTTTCTGAGGAAAAACGCTTTGCCGCGACGTTGTCCTCCGGATTAAAAACATTCAATCAATATATCAGAGACGCCAAGGAATCCGGCAAAAAAATCTTACAAGGAGAAAGGATTTTTAAGCTTTATGATACATTCGGATTCCCTCTCGATCTTTCAGAAGAGCTTGCCCAGGAAGAGGGCATTGGCGTCGACAGAGAATCATTCCACAAAGAATTGGAAAAGCAGCGCCATAAGGCCCGGCTATCCTGGAAGGGTGACGCCGATGAAAAAGGGAGGAAGGTTTACGAACAGCTCAAGGAAATTTCTGTTCGCTTTGTAGGATATGATAGCGTCAAAGAGGAGGACGTCCGAGTCCTGGCCATTCAGAAAGACGGACACGTTGTTCAACATTTACAAGAGGGGGAAGAGGGGGAGGTTATTCTAGAGCAAACTCCGTTCTACGCAGAAGCGGGCGGTCAGATCGGCGATTCTGGAACAATGACAAATCCACATTTTTCTGCACTTGTCACGACAGCTTATTATCCGATTCCTGAGATTATCGCCCACAAAATCAGAATGCTTTCCGGATCGTTGGGCGTTGGCGACTCTGTCGAAGCCTCAGTCGATGTCCCCACACGAAACAGCATCCGAAAAAATCACACAGCGACACACCTTCTTCATGCATCTCTCAGACAAATGCTGGGAGACCATGTCAAACAGGCAGGATCGTTGGTGTCACCGGAGTATCTCAGGTTTGATTTCACCCATTTCTCACCCCTGTCTCTTGCTGAGATCAAGGAGATTGAGATCCTCATCAATGCCAAAATCAGAGATAATCTCGATGTGAATACGGCTATCGTATCCCTCGATGAAGGTCTCAACATGGGCGCGATGGCCATTTTTGAGGAAAAATACGGAGATAAAGTCCGCATGGTTATAATCGATGAATTCAGCCGAGAATTGTGTGGCGGCATTCATGTCCGCAACACGGGAGAGATCGGAATTTTCAAGATCATCTCCGAATCGAGCATAGCCGCCGGCATGCGGCGGATCGAAGCCCTCACGGGAGAGAGGGCTTTGCGTTACTTTCAGGACAGCGAAGACTTGCTCTCGGACGCAGTCGAATCGTTAAATGTCTCAAGAAAGGAACTTCTGTCTCAAATCGAAAAACTTAAGGAGTCCCTGAAACAAAAGGAAAAAGAGGCAAAATCGCTAAAACAGAAACTGGCAAGCCTTAAATACCATGTTAAAGATGATCACGTTGAAACGGTCAAAGGAATTCCCGTTATGGTCCAAAAGGTAGAAGAACTGGACATGAATGAACTCAGACAGCTCGCTGATTCGCTCAAGCAAAAGTTGGGATCCGGGGTGGTTATTTTGGGAACCGCGGGCAAAAAGAAAGCCCTGCTCGTGGCCGCGGTAACCCAGGACTTGGTTGATCGTATCAGTGCCGGTGACATCATCAAGAAAATGGCCCCACTCATCGGCGGCGGCGGCGGAGGGCGCCCCGATTTTGCCCAGGCCGGAGGAACAGACACTGACCAATTGGTGTCGGTTCTCAAAAAAAGTTACGCCATTATTGACAAATTGATTCCATAAAATCACCCCAAAGGGGGATTGCATTTGTTCCGAATCTTTGCCATGATAAACATTAAATAACTCAGCTAACAGATATCAGGTGATGATGACACGTCTTTCTTTTCCACAAAAAAAAGGTTTGATCGGGATGGCGTGCGCGATGGCTCTTACCTGCCTCTCATTGAATGCGTTCTCAGAAGCTCAGCTCAAGGATAAATACAACACTTTGATCCGCTCTATAGCCCAGAAATACAGAGTCGAGGACAAACTTATTCATTCGATAATCCGGGCAGAGTCCAATTACAACCAATGGGCCGTATCTTCTAAAGGAGCATTAGGCCTGATGCAACTGATGCCGGATACCGCAGTGCAGTATGGTGTCAAGAATGTGTTCGACCCTCGAGACAACATCGAGGGAGGAGTGAAGTATCTCAAAGACCTTATTCGCCTTTTCTCCGGCAGGACAGACCTGGTGTTGGCTGCCTACAATGCAGGTCAACATGCTGTCAAGAGATACAATGGGATCCCCCCCTATCCGGAAACGCGAAATTATATAAAAAAAATCATGCTGGATTTTGGGTATAACAAAGAATACATCAAAAGAAAAACCGTCATCTATCGTTATTATGACGAAAGGGGAAAACTCGTTCTGACGAACAACAGAGACCTCTATCTCCGCTACAAAGACAACAAACCCAAGAACTGATTCGTTCAAACGCCATTTTTTTCTTCACAGCAACATCCGCTTTGATGGTCAGAGGTTGCCCTTGACCAGTATCGTTTTGTGCAGGATATCGAAAGTGGCCGGAAGTTTCCCTAACTGTTCTCCATCCACTTCGATGAGCACCTCATCTTCTTCGCTGGCAGGCACAGCAGCAATTGTGCGGCCGCGGATGAGCTCAACCTTAGGGTGTGAGAGATGGCGGCCGGTGTAAACACGCCAGACGTTTCGACAAAACTCGAGGACTTTCATCCCTTTGATCAAGACCAAATCGAAAAGACCATCATCCAATTTGGCATTTGGCGCGACCTTCATCCCTTTGCCAAAAACCCTCCCGTTGGATACTGCGCCAATCAGATATGTCGCATCCGCAAGCTCTGTTCCATCTACGGTAATGGCCACCTTTTTATTCCTGTAGTTGAGGAATGCGGCCACAGTGCTCTTTAAGTATGACGAGGTTTTTCTTTCCAGCCTATCCATGTTCATCCGCCGACAGACTTCACCGCCGAGCCCAAAATCGGAGATATTGAGAAAGAGCCTCGTTTGATCCCTGCATGCATGATCCTTGTAGCTCACCCGACCGATATCAATGGCAGAGCAACAATCCTGAGTGATGACCCGGAGGGCACTTTTAAGACCCGGTTTGATATTCAAACTGCGGCTAAAATCACTACCCCTCCCTGAAGGCACAACCCCAAGAATTGTCTCAGGATTAATGGGCGTGAGATTTTCGTAAAAACCGTTGGCTATTTCGTTGACCGTACCGTCACCGCCTATGCCAATGATAAGCTCAGACCCTTCTTTAATGGCCGTCCTTGAGATCTCTGTGGCTTGAAGAGGCTTTTCCGTGAAATCACACTTGAATTCTTTCAGAAAAGACTTGAGTGCTTCTTTAATATGAGACCATTTTTTCCCTGTGCGACCACGGTCTGACTCAGGGTTAACGATAACTTGAGTTTTTAGGCGCACTGTTGACTCCTTGTGAAGGAAGAGCCGGTCTCTTTCCGAAAAGGGAAATGCCGAGAACGCCGCCCAAAGCACCCAACGCAGAAAAAACCACGGCGGTAATGAACAGGCCAAACACGGAGAGGCCCATCGATGTCGTGAAATCGCCGCCCTCGAAAAAGCTCTCCCATCCCGAGGGCAGATCCTCGAAATATTCAGAAAATCTCTCCATCATGTTCTGGATGAGCCTATTTTCAATAGCATGGAACGGAATACTCACGATGAACTCGACTACGGCGGCAATAATGCCTGCGAATATGCCCACGATCGCGCCGTCACCGGCACTCAGTTGCGACGGCGTCTCCTTTGTCAGGAGGTAGGCTGCCAGCATCGCTCCTCCGATAACCCAAATGCAACAGAGACAATTGACAAAGGGAACAGCTGCCAGAATGCCCGCCAAGCCTCCCCCTATTAGAGCCGGTACAAACATGGATGGCTTTTGATTGTTCATTTGGCCTCCTTTAGGATTTTATCGAGATCCTTCCGGACAAAACTGTCGTATCCAGGTTGAAAAAAGTCCATTCTTGAGATGATCCTTGTCCATTTTATCTCATTCAGGAATTTCCAAAGGTTGATTGAAAGGAAGAGAACCAGGTTTTTCTTTTGAAATTTTGTTCAAAACCATATCCATCAAGCCGGGAATCAAGAAGAAAGGCAGTATGCATCCCCAAAGGAGACCAGTCAGCAGACGGATCCACTCGTCCGTCATCCAGAAACGAAACAAATTCCCCATCGTGTCTATGACGATGGGTAGGCTCAGGGCAATGAGCACTTCCTTCCGGGGTAGTGACTGTGTGCGCAAGTCTCTAAAAAGAGGATAACAGCAAGTCCCCAGCAGGAATCCTCCGTATACCCCCAAACACCGCGTGCATACCGCCAGGGGAAAGCCGAAGAGAAGGAAACACCGTGAGGTGTTTTGGTGGCACAGGGGAGAATAAATGGCATAGATGAAATCAGACACCAAGGGCATCCGGCTTTTCAGGAAGGGAGCCAGAAAGATCGTCGCCAAACAAAGGACCGCCCCCCCTAATGTTAGCGCATAAATGAGAATAATTTTTTTATCCGTTTTGTGCATTTTATGTATGCCTAGGCTAGCGGATACCCCTGTGTTTGTCAACGGATCTGAATGACTCATAAAAAAAACCAACACTCTTGATACGGAGAGTGTCGCCTTTCCCGCCCTTTGATTGTAACTCCCGTTTACGAACCTGTTTTGCTGCCCAAGCATTGTTGTAGGCTATTATGCGTTATGACAACAATCTCATGGGCTACGGCTTCGCCGCTGTGGTAACCCTAGCTCGTGAATAATTCATCTGCATTCCGAACGATTCATATCACATCGGAACAACTCATCGATCGCTTCTATTTTGTCCAGGCAACAAGGATTTGACAGATAATAGTCTAAAGTGTACATTTGAATGTTTTCTTTTATGCACTCATAAAACAATCTGATTAAAGGAGGTTTAAATGACCAACCTTTCCCGTCCGACCGTTGCCGTTATTATACTTTTATTCATTCCCTGGCTATCACTTTTTGCTCAGTCCGAAGAAGCTACGAGCGTCCTCGAAAAACAACAAGAAAGTGTCATTGCTTTTATGTCCCTAGGTAAAGAGAAAGAAATTATCGCGAAGGGGACAGGCTTTATCGTGGGCAAGGAAACCATGGTTACGAGCTATGGCCTCATCAGCCAGGCAAATAAGGTTGAAGGGATCGATTCCAAGGGGAAAAAGGTCAAAATCGAAGGTATTTATGGCGCAGATAAGATTCACAACATTGCGCTGTTAAAGGTAAAGAGCAAGTCGCCGCCTCTTCCAAAGGGAGATCCTTTCGCTGCTTCGCCAGGAGACACGATTTTTTCTGTGGGGAGTAATGACACAGGGCAACTACAGGTTATCGAAGGGACGCTGACCAAAGTGACCGAATTTGCGCCCAACGAGAGATTTTTGGAAATCGAGCTTCAAGCACCCGAAACCTTTAACGGAGCTCCTGTCTTCAATCAAGAAGGACAGGTATTGGGCATCCTGATTTTCCTCGATTTGCGGTCAAAATGCGTCCTTCCGATAAACGTTGCCGATAGCGTATCCAAAAAAAACACACACACCAAATTCGAAGACCGAAACGCAGAGAATTATGACGAAACGTTCGAGGGAACATACCTTTTCGGCAGGATATTCGCTGCCATGGGAAGGAACAGCCAGGCCGAAAAGTATCTCAAAAAAGTTTTGAGCATCAAACCGGATGAACTGGATATACACCTGATGCTGTCTTCCATCTATTTGAGCCAGAGGAATTACACCAGTTCCGTGACGTCGCTGAAGAAAATTATCGAACTCGCGCCGAATCTCGATAAAGCTCATTTTGGATTGGGAGAAGTGTTCATAAAGATGAGAAAATGGGATGAAGCCGTTGCCCCGTTGGAGAAATCGGTTTCCTTGAATCCAGAGAATAAAGAGGCTTACTTCCTGATCGGAACGGCGCATCAAGAAATGAAAGACTTTGAGAAGGCAGCGGGATCCTACACGCAATACATCAACAGCAATCCGGATAGACCTGGAGATGCGTATTACAACTTGGGATTATGCCAGATGGAACTGTCCCAGTTCGATAAGGCCAGTGCGTCTCTGTCCAAAGCACTGGAAGAAAAGCCTCAGGATTCCCAGGTTAACAGCAAACTGGCTGAAGCCTATCAGAAATCTGGACATCCAGACAAAGCCGCTGAGGTCTATATTCGACTGGCCGAATTGAATCAACGGGATGCAAAGTTCTATTACAGCACTATCATTCGAATGTACGATGAAGCGGGTATGCCGGACCGCGCTATTGCCACTCTCCAAAAAATGATTGAATTGAATCCCCAGGACGCGGATACCATTTATAATCTCGGGTACATGTACGTGAAACTTGAAAAATGGGATGAAGCCATTGCGACCTTCAATCAATCCCTTGAAGTGAGACCCGACTTCAATTATGCCTACTTGCAGTTAGGTTACGTCTACACCAAGCTAAAAAAGTTCAACGATGCCGTGAATGTCTATAAGAAGCTCGTCGAGGTCGACCCGAAAAATGGAGATGGATGGATGAGCCTCGGTGTCTGCTACATGCAACTCAAAAAATTTACCCCAGCCGTCGAACCTCTCAAAAAAGCCATCGAATTAAACCCTCAAAACGGTACAGCTTATTACAATCTTGGCATCGCCTACTTGAACCTTCAACATTGGGAAGCTGCCCGAAACATACACAAACAGCTTGTAGAGATCGATCCCGATCTTGCCCAAAAACTGCAAAAATACCTGAGATAGTATCGGCCAACTGTTTGTTTTTTTATCTTTGAGGCGAAGGTTAGTGTCTCTAGGAGAGAAAGATTGCTTCTACCTGTATTTGGCGTTGACCCGTTACTTCAGAAATCACCACTGCACAGCGAGGTTCTGTCGAGGCAGAGAAAGCTTTTGACTCAGAGAAGACGTTTATAGTATATATGTACCGCCATAAACCCAATTGGGCTTTAATCTTATCGAAGAAAGGGCACGAACATGGATAAAAAAAGACTGCTGGACGAACTTACGCAGAGCTATCGTCAAACACATAAAAAATCTGAAGAGTTCTTCCAAAAAGCAATTCGCTATGAAATAAGAGGCGGAAGCCACAACCTACGCCTCTTTGATCCATTTCCTTTTTTTGATGTGCACAGCTCAGGCTCTAAGGTCACAGATCTCGACGGCAACACCTACATTGATTTCTGGCAAGGACACTTTGCCAACATTTTGGGGCACAATCCTCCCGTCGTCATTGAAGCCCTAAAAGATTATTTCCAAAAAGGGCAGGGTCTGGCTACAGGATTTCCTGGATCCCTTCAAAGGGAACTGGCTGAACTTATTGTGACGACGTTAGAGACGGACAAGGTCAGGTTTACCACAAGCGGTACCCTGGCTTCGATGTATGCGATCATGATAGCCAGGGCCTATACGCAGAGAGACCTCCTGTTCAAGGTGGGAGGGGGATGGCACGGAGCTCAACCCTTCGCATTGAAAGGCGTTTCGGTCTATGACATGGGCCTGAACCGAATAGAATCTGCTGGCCTTCCAGCTGGAATCGACTCCACGATCATCATGACCAAATTCAATGATATTAAAGATTTGGAAGATAAATTCAGTCAATACGGCGAGGAGTCCAGTTGCTTGATCATCGAGCCCTTTATAGGCGCCGGCGGCTTTATTTTCGGCACCCATGAATATTTAACAAGAGTGAGAGAATTGTGTGATAAATATGGTGTCGTCCTCATTTTTGATGAAGTCGTCTCCGGATTTCGCTTTCACGCAGGTGCGCTTCAAACCCTCTATAACATTAGACCAGATCTCACTATCCTGGGGAAAGCCATCGGAGGAGGAATGCCGGTTAGTGCCTTGGCGGGAATTGAAGAACTGATGGGGCTGTGTCAACCACAAGCAGAAGAGAGCAAGAGAGTAAAGTTCGAAGGAGGAACATTTTCTGGCCATCCCTCTTCTATTCTAGCTGGAATAACCTTCATCAAATACCTTCAAGAACACGAAGACGAGATTTACCCCCGTTTGGGGCGGCTCGGGGCAAAGGTGAGAGAAGGCATGGAGGACATATTCAATTCGCACGGATTTCATACCCGATGCTCTGGAGATGGAGGAACGATCGCAAAAAACAGCTCAGTCGTTGGGGTGCACTTTCTCAACCCCGAGATAGATTCTGTGTCCTCGCCCGAGATAACCTGGAATCCTGAGGCATCTGATTTCGAGATGCGGGAAAAAATATTCAAGCTCTCCATGCTTGAGGAAGGCTTCTATATCTTCCACGGTTACGGGGCTATCTCGGCTGCCCACACGGATGAAGAAATTCAGAGATCTCTCGATGCCGCAGAAAAGATTGCCAAGAAATGGCAGAAATATGTCTAGATCATCCTTGCAATCATCCATCGCTTGAGTATACTAGCTTTTTAAACTTTAAAACGTTTTTTAGGAGATAGAAATCATGAAAAAAATTAATGTTATTATCTATGGTTGCGGCGTGATGGGCCGCAGAGCAACAGAAGTCCTTCTAGGCAAGGAAAGCTTCACTGTCGTCGGCGCTGTAGACATCAATCCGGAACTGGTCGGCAAAGATCTGGGTGAGATCCTGGAGCCATCCAGATCAATTGGGATCACGATTGAAGACGACGCCGAAGCCCTGTTTTCGAGGGTGGATGCGGATGCGGTTGTCCTGACCACCACATCCCATCTCAAGAGTGTTCAACCCCAAATTGTCCAGTGCATCAAGGCGGGCCTTAATGTCATTTCAACCTGTGAGGAGCTTTCCTATCCCTGGAAACGGAGTCCTGAACTTGCAGAAGACATCGATAAAATGGCCAGGGCCGCTGGCGTCACAGTGGTCGGAACCGGAATCAACCCCGGCTATCTCATGGATTCCTTCCCCCTTGTCCTCACAGCCCCTCTATACAAAGTCAATTCGATCAAGGTCACCAGGATGATGAACTCCGGAAAGCGGCGCATTCCATTCCAGACAAAGGTCGGTACAGGGATGACACCCGATGAATTCCGGCAGAAAATTGAAGATGGCGTCATCACCGGTCACGTTGGACTCCTGGAATCGATCAACATGATCGCAGATGGGCTCGGCTGGGAGCTGGATAATGCCGTCGAACTGCCACCAGAACCAGTTATCACAGAAAAACCGTTGGAAACAGGATTGGGGTTAGTGGAACCCGGGAAGGTGATCGGCCTCAAAAGCATTGCCCATGCCGAAGTGGCGGGGGAAAAAGTCATCACTCTCGAGTTCTTTGCCTATGCAGGTGTAGAAGAAGAGTATGACGAAGTGATTATCGAGGGAACGCCTCAACTTCATGAGCGCATTATCGGCGGCGTCCACGGTGATGTGGGAACAGTTGCCGTGACTGTGAACATTATTCCTAAGGCTGTTGAGGCCTCGCCGGGCATCAAAACCATGAAAGACCTCCCGGCAGCTGTCTGCACTCGGTAAACAAGACGAAAGCAAATACTCATAGATCATTGAGCGATTGAACCGATTTCAGAATGGCCTATTTGACGCTCTGAGAGCCTCTCTCACGCATTATTTTGTAAAGACCTAGGGTTACCATAGGCAACGCAAAGACAAGAAATACACCATAGCTTGCGGTCCCATACCCTCGGGCTACAAGTTGTATGAGTCCGAAGGTTGATAAGGCAGATCCAGCCAGCAAAAGCCCGATAGCGACAACCGGCCTGGCCCAGGGGGGGAATTCTTTGCCTTTAGCTTGAAAGGCCGATTGAAATCTTTCATTAACTGAATGAATAAACCCTATCCCGGTGGTGATCAGAGCGCCGAACAATACAATTTGATAAACATACATAAAAAAGGGAAGATTGATTTTTGAGAGAGCGAGCATTACCGGAATCTCTTCAGGCAGGACAGCGGGGTAATGAGCCACTAAGGCGCATAAAATGAGTGCGCCGGGCAAAATTCCGATAACAGCGGACAGAAATCCCGTAGTCAGCGCTTCCTTTCGTGTTTCCAGGTTTTTTATACAGAACAATACGGCCGGAATCACGGCAATATTGTAGAGAGCATACTTGAATCCCCCGATTTTCCAGCCAGGTCGAATGATGGCTTCGGCAAATTTCTGTTGAATTTGAGGCCCGAACTTGGCGACGGACATGATGAGGAACACGCCAAAAACGATGTAGAGAAGAATCGACACAGTAGAAAGAAATCTTTCGATCAACCAGCTTCCTTTGAAGGCGAGGAATCCGATGGCCGCATAGATAATGATCACCCCCGCGAGATAGGGGATCCCGAAGTTATCCCTCAGCAAAACGCCTGCCGCTGATCCCACAACGGCCAAGACAATGATCAGCAGGATAAAATAGAGGATTTCAAATGTAAACCAGAATCGGCCCAAAAGTTTGAGAAAGAGAGAGCGGTAATCATAGGTTTTGAAGACTCGTGAAAATTCGAAGGTGACTGCGAGCAAAACAGACCAAATCAATGTTGTGAACAGAAACATTCCCAGTACACCACCTAAGGGCCCATAATTGAGAAAATACTCGACGAGCTCGCGGCCTGTCCCATAACCGCCTGCTATCACGACGGATTGAAAGACAAATCCGGGAATGAGGTATTTTTTGAAGAGGCGGGAATTGAACAGGACCATAGTGACCCTTTTATACAAATCAGATCCTGTATGTCAACTTATTTGTTTCGGGTTTATTCGTGGTGGCTGTCATTTCCAAATACGTGCAAGTGTACGTTAAATTGTTCGTAGAAATTGACTTGCGGAGAAAATTGTGGTAAATTGAAAAACCTTTTAAAGGACTTGAATTCAACGAGTTATCCTCTTCTCGTTTCAGCGGAAAGATTTGAAGCTTGTTTCCATTTTCATAAAATCATTAAACTTGGACTGTGAAGGAAGGGCGAAACAGGTTGTTCACAAGTTGAGGATTAGTTTGAGTTGAGGGTGAACACTCAGAGGATAAACTGGTAGGATGCCGATGTAAACCAACCCAAGCTCAATGAAAACAATTCGCTCTCGGGGCTTTAAAAAATACGGATACATAGAATTTTAAGAGTTGAGTATCGGTTGTTTATGGACGGAATCCAAAATGTGGGCAGGTGGCGAAATTGGCATACGCGCTAGGCTTAGGACCTAGTTCCTGTTGAAGGAGTGCGGGTTCGACTCCCGCTCTGCCCATTCTTTTTTATCTTCGAAATAAAGGGAAGTTAGATGGTTGAAACAACAACGGTTAAAAAAATTAATGACGCCAAGAGAGAGATCGATATTGTCATCCCTGCGGATGACGTTCAACAAGAATTTGATAAAGCGGTCAAACGGTATGCGCAAAGAGTGAAAATCAAGGGCTTCAGGCCCGGAAAAGCGCCGGCACATATCGTTAAACAGATGTATCTTCCCGAGATCAAAGAGGCTGTAATCAACACGCTGGCTCCTGATGTTTTGAACAAGGAATTAAAGGCTCATGATCTCAATCCCTTGGGCTCTCCCGTCATTAGCCAACTGACATTTGAGGAAGGTCAGCCGCTCCAGTTCACGGCACAATTCGATGTTTGGCCTGAATTCGACCTGCCCGAGTACACCAAAGTCCCAGTGAAACAGAAAAAGGCCGCGGTTACAGAAAAGGAAATCAACCAGAGCCTCGAAGATCTCCAGAAAAAATCAGCCCAATACGTTCCGGTTGAGAGTAGGGGGGTGAAAAACGAGGACTATGTCGTTCTGGAAATCAAGGGCAAGGATATCCACACCAATAAGCTCCTTCCCACAGAAAAGGTCGTCGTCCTTGTCGGTCACTCCGACAATGAAAAGGCATTGAATGAGAACCTTTTGGGCTTAAAACCTGAAGAAAAAACATCTTTTGTTGTCCACTATGAAAAGAGTCATGCCAACAAAAAGCTGGCTGGCAAAAAGATCGAGTACGATGTGAAAATCATATCCATAAAAGAAAAAATACTGCCTGAGATCACCGACGACTTCGCCAAGGATCTTGGCGAATTCAATGATCTCAAGGACCTCAAAGCAGAAATAAAAACCCAGATTCAGGCGGCCAAGGAAAACGATATCAAAGGCGAAATGGCAGATGAAATTATTCAGGTCATAGCAGGACGCGTGAGCTTTGATCTCCCCGAGAATATCGTTGAAGATGAGAGATTGGCAATCCTGAGACAAATGATCACGTCTCAATCGGCACGGGGCTTAACAGAAGAAGATGCCAAAAAAATGAATGACGAGGCCCGGCAAAAAGCTGAGCAAAACATTAAAAATCACATCATTTTGAAGATGATAGCCGAGAGAGAGCATATAAATGTCACTACAAAAGATATGGATGAAGAACTGGATATTATTGCCAAAAAAAATAACATCCCGCTGACGCAACTTAAGGCTAGAATTGATAAAGAGGGACAGAGGGAGGAGGTTGAAGACAGGGTATTGCTCAAGAAGACGGTTGACTTTTTGCTCAAAAACGCTATAATTAATTAGTTAAATCTTTCCATGTCTTTAATCCCCTTTGTTGTAGAGCACACCAAAGAATGCAACTACGAGACAGAGAGAAAAATTCCTCGGGAATGCATCAATTCTGTTCAGAGATGCCACATCTCGCTCTATAATCGACTAAAGGAATGGTTGCAGACAAAAAATTGAAATTTTGGATTTTATTCTATTGATCGGAGCATAATTATGCCATCTAACGACAGCACGGAAACCGTTCAAAACATTCCTCTGATACCTTTGAGGGATCTTGTTGTTTTTCCTTCAACATTGGTTCCTTTCATCATCGGCAGGTCATCCTCTGTGCAAGCTCTCAAAAGTGCAGTCGAAAAAGACAAAATGATCTTTCTCTCTGCTCAGATGGATGCCTCCATTGACAATCCCCTTCCGACTGACATCTTTTCCATGGGAATAGTCGCGAAAATCATTCGCACAGTCAAAATGGATGACAGCAATATAAAGGTTATTGTCGAAGGCAAAAACCGGGCGAGAATACTTGAGTATCTCAACACTTATCCCTACTATCAGGTTCTCGTTAAAGAGGTTAAGGAGATCGAAGGGAGCCGCTCAGAAACAGCGGAAATTTTAAAAAACGTGCTGACTCTCTTCGAAGAATACCTCAAGCTCAGTCAGCACACGAACCTCGAGGCCATCATACCAGCACTCCGAGATAATAGTCCGGATAGAATTGCTGATATCATCTCCTCTCATCTCTATTTACCGCTTGAGGAAAAGCAAAATATCCTGGAAATCATCAACACATCAGAGAGAATCCGAAGATTGAACTATCTTCTGGAAAACGAAATCATAAAAATCCATTCCCGGCTCAAAAAAGACGATAAAAAACAAGGTCGGCGCAAAGTCCCTTTCCGGGATCCGTCTCAAAAAGCGTTTCCTCCGGGATTGAACCTTAAAAAAGAAGATCAACCGAATGAAATCGAAGAATTGAAGAAGAGAGTGACCGCCGCAAACATGCCCAAAGATGCGGAAGAAAAGGCCTATAAAGAAATAGAGCGTCTGGAATCCATGCCCCCGATGTCGGCTGAGGCCACTGTCTGCCGGAATTATCTGGATTGGCTGCTCTCTCTCCCCTGGACCAAGAAATCCCGTGAAAAGAGAGACCTCAAAGAAGCAGAGAGGATTCTGGACGAAGATCACTATGGACTGGAAAAAGTAAAAGAACGTATTCTCGAATATCTATCCATCAGGCAACTGGTAAAAAATCCTAAAGGAATCATCTTGGGATTCATCGGGCCTCCCGGAGTAGGGAAGAGTTCTCTCGGCAAATCCATAGCCCGCGCTACAGGCCGGAAGTTTGTCAGACTGTCCCTCGGAGGAGTGAGAGACGAAGCCGAGATTCGTGGACACAGGAGAACATATATCGGAGCCTACCCAGGCCGAATTATTCAAATGATCAAGAGGGGGGGGACAAAGAATCCAGTGTTTCTGCTCGATGAGGTGGACAAGATGAGCATGGATTTTAGAGGCGATCCCGCATCCGCCCTGATGGAAGTGCTAGACCCCGAACAAAACAACACTTTTTTGGATCACTACATCGATACGGATTATGATCTTTCTCAAGTCATGTTCATCGTTACCGCGAATATGCAGGACCCAATTCCAAAACCACTGCTTGACAGGATGGAGACCATTCGAATCCCGGGTTACACCGAGGAAGAAAAGCTTCAGATAGCAAAAAAATTCTTACTCCCCAAGCAGATGGAAGCCCATGGCTTGGATAAATCCAAAAATGTGCGTATAACAGACAAAGCTTTCCAGAAGATCATCCGGGAATACACTAAAGAAGCCGGTGTCAGGAACCTGGAAAGAGAAATCACATCCATATGCCGGAAAATAGTAAAAAAAGTTGTCACTAAAGGCAAAGATTATAGAGAAGTTGTTACGCCCGGTAGAATCGAGAAATACCTGGGGATTCCCCGGTTCAGGCGCGCTGAAATCGACACAATAGATGAAATCGGCGTCGCTGTCGGTATGGCCTGGACAGAATTCGGGGGTGAGCTCCTCACCTTTGAAGTTACCAAAGTGCACGGAAAGGGAAATTTCACCCTGACCGGTCAGCTCGGAGAGATTATGCAGGAATCAGCCCAGACGGCTTTTAGCTTTGTCCGAGGGAAAATGTACGAATTGGATATCACACAGGATCTCCATAAGAATTTCGATATACACATCCACGTTCCCGAGGGAGCGACACCAAAGGAAGGCCCGTCCGCAGGCATAACTCTCGCCACTTCCATCATCTCGCTTTTAACCGGCATTCCCGTAACCAAAAAAGTGGCCTTGACAGGAGAGATTACCTTAAAAGGCAAAGTGCTCTCCGTGGGCGGTGTTAAAGAAAAATTGTTGGCCGCTCACCGGCATAACATTAGAGAGGCTATCCTTCCCATAGATAACAAACCAGATTTGAAAGACCTCCCCAAAAAAATCAAAGACGAGATGAAAATTCATTTCGTCGAAAACATGGATCAAGTTTTGGATATTGCCTTAACCCAAAAGTTCTCCGATACGATCAAGAAAACTAAAGTGGACATGTCATCAGAATTGCCCAAAAGCAAAGAAGAGGGAGAGGGCCAAGAAGGTCCTCCTGTGACACATTGATTTCAGCCAGATTTTAAGTTTTATTGATCGACATTTGAATCACATAATTTCACTAATGAGAGGTGTAAAATGAAAGAGTACAATTTGGCAGAACTGGAAACACAAAAAGTTGAAAAACTCGCAAGCATAGCAGGGGAAATCGGACTCGCTGACGGTGAAGTTGAGGACTCGAATAAGCATGACCTCATCTTCAAAATCCTGGAAGCACAAGCCAAAAAAAGCGGGTTGCTTTTCTCAGAGGGAGTCCTGGAGTGCCTTGATGACGGATTCGGGTTCCTTAGAGCGCCAGAGTTTAGCTACCTGCCTAGCCAGGATGATATTTATGTTTCGCCATCTCAAATCAGAAAGTTCAAGCTGCGCACGGGAGATACGATCTCGGGTGTCGTCCGCCCCCCCAAAAATGGAGAAAAGTACTTTGCTCTCATCAAGATCGAAGCCATCAACTTTTCCCAGCCGGACATCATCTTGGAAAACCGCCGGAACATCCAGTTTGACAGTCTCACGCCGCTCTATCCATTCGAGAAAATCACGCTTGAAGATGGAAAGAGCAAGAACTTGAACGCACGAGTGATGGATCTGCTAACACCCATCGGGAAGGGGCAAAGAGGTCTGATCGTCTCACCCCCCCGAGCAGGAAAAACGACGCTGCTGAAAACAATCGCCAAATCGATCGAGATGAACCATCCCGAAGTGTTCCTCATAGTCCTTCTGGTCGCAGAAAGACCTGAAGAAGTCACCGATTTCCAGAGAAGCATCAACGGCGAGGTCATCGCCTCCACTTTCGACGAACCCCCGGCCCGAAATGCCCAGGTTGCCAACATCGTCCTCGAAAAAGCCAAAAGGCTGGTCGAGATTAAAAGAGATGTGGCCATCCTGCTCGACAGCATCACGCGTCTGGCGAGAGCCCATAATGCGATTATCCCTCCCTCAGGCAAGGTTCTCTCAGGAGGAATTGACGCCAATGCGTTGAACAAGCCGAAGAAATTTTTCGGCTCGGCGCGAAAAATTGAAGAAGGCGGGAGCCTGACCATTGTAGCGACAGCTCTAGTCGATACCGGAAGCCGTATGGATGAAGTCATTTTTGAAGAGTTTAAGGGAACCGGAAACATGGAGATCAAGCTGGACAGACGTTTGGTTGACAAGAGACTTTTTCCTGCCATCGACATCAACCGTTCAGGCACTCGAAAAGAGGAACTTCTGATTGATGATAAAGAGCTGAACCGAATATGGATTTTGCGTAAAGTCCTCAGTCAACTCAACGAAATCGAAGCCATGGAATTGCTCTTGGAAAAAATGGGCAAGACAAAGACGAACACCGATTTTTTAAACGCCATGAGCAAAGGACTTTAAACAGGACAGGTACTATTTCAACCGCTTTATGATATGCCACCCGTATTTGGATGTGGTGGGATCATAGGGGGCCATCCCGACCTCTCCAACCTTCAAAGCAAAACTGACATCACCAAAGGCCTTGACCATCCTCTCTCGCGGATACTCTTTATTTGGGGTATCCGGTGCAATCCCGATGTTCGACATGCGGTAAATTCCGGGATGCTGATCGTCCGTATACTCTTTGACCAGGGCATCGAAATCTTCGCCGGCTTGCACTCGCGCAAACAATTTACTCGCTAAAATTTCGGCCTCTTCCCGAGTTCGCGTTACCCTATCATCAGGAATGGCACCTTTGAATGAAATTAAAATGTGCTGCACTTCAACGCGCTCGGGTTCGGTCCCTGCGTCATTCGCCTTGACTGGATTCTTGGTCTCACCGGCGGCCCCGGCATCTTTCTCCAGCCATCCTGAAAGGCATAATGATATGAGACATAAAACGAAAATTGTTTTTTTCATGGTGTTCTCCTTGGTTGGCCATTGAGTCAGATCTTGAATCAATCTTATGCTTTTCTGCATAAAAATCAACACTTGAATTATCCGTCAAGGTGCGTCAACATAAAAGCCCAAAAGTTCCTGAGAATAACAAGGATAATATGTGATGAAACCTTATCTGGTCAAACCCGGAGATAAAGTCGACCTGAGCACACACAATCCCAACGATACGAGTTATTTCAAAGGAGATAAGGAAACGGGAAAGACCGAACTCCTTGGATTTAACGATCGATTGGAAACGCTTCAAGAGATGCTCTACGCCCAACACAAGCATAAGGTCTTGGTCGTTCTCCAAGCCATGGATTCTGGAGGCAAGGACGGCACGATCCGCCATGTTTTTGACGGCGTCAATCCTCAGGGCGTGAAAGTGGTCAATTTTAGAGTTCCCACGCCACAGGAATTGGATCATGACTATCTCTGGCGCATTCACCAGCACACACCGGGAAAAGGGGAAATTGTTATTTTCAACAGGAGCCACTATGAAGACGTTCTGGTTGTGCGTGTTCACGAGCTTGTCCCAAAATCCGTCTGGAGCCGCCGGTACAGACATATTCGCAATTTCGAAAGGATGCTGGCCGAGGAGGGAACGACCATCCTGAAGTTTTTCCTGCACATCGACAAAAAGGAACAGAAAGAGCGTTTCCAATCCCGATTAGATACCCCTCAAAAGCGCTGGAAATTCAGGCCTGGCGATCTGGAAGAACGCAAGCTTTGGAAAGACTATATGGCGGCCTATGAGGAGGCTCTTAGTAAAACGAGCACGAACTGGGCACCCTGGTACATCATTCCGGCCAACCGCAAATGGTACCGCAACCTGGCCATCTCCAAAATTCTCGTCCACACATTGGAAGCCCTGAATATGAAATACCCCGAACCGGAGCAAAACCTCGTTGGTGTGGTTATTGAGGATTGAATAGGGGAAAGGGAGGAATCCGTTTTATCCGAAAATTTGGTTGTAAAGCCAATAGATAAAGGAGATGACATAGGCAATAATCAATACCCAGGTGATAACCGAAAGCGTTTCGCCGAAGCGCTTGCCGAACGGAGTCCTGACCTCTTTTTTTTGATTGAGCTTGGATAGAAGAACAACAACCACAATAATCACAAAGAAAAGTAGCCATTTACGCATAAGGTACCAGTCATGACCGAGATTTCGTAGTCACGGTTAAATGCATTATTGGAGATGAATCGATTTTAGTCAAGCTTTCTTGATTGCAGGAAAGATGGGGAACTGGCAGGAATCGCAACAGTCATTGCTATTGGTTCGCTTTGGGGAAAAGCCAGTTCAAGATTGGGCGGGCCTGATTTTTGTAAAACTTTTCCTCCCCGTTTTCTTTTTTTCAGAGAGGGCAGAAATTAGGTTTCTTAACACATAGCTCAAAACTATCCGTGAGATAATCATGGCGCTTTCTGGTGTGCAGACAAAAAAAAGATTATAATGATACTCAAAAGACAAAATCGAGAGGAACAATGACGAGTAAATTTACAGAAACACCGCTGAATAAAATTGCGCTCCTGATAGACGGAGACAACGCGCAGCCCTCATTGATCGATAAAATATTGACTGAAACCGGCAAATACGGGTCGGTGACCGTACGAAGGATTTACGGGGACTGGACCAAATCCAGCATGAGAGGCTGGAAAGACGCGCTCAATATCAATGCCATCCAGCCCATCCAGCAGTTCCGGTACACCGTGGGAAAAAATTCCACGGATAGTGCCATGATCATCGATGCCATGGACATCCTTCACAGTGACCAAGTGGATGGATTTTGTCTGGTCTCCAGCGACAGCGATTACACTCGCCTGGCTACGCGTATCAGGGAAGAAGGTTATTTTGTTCTGGGAATCGGAAGGGAATTAACTCCCAAGCCGTTTGTCAACGCGTGCAACGTCTTCATCTACACGGAAAACTTGATACCTCCTGAAACTACATCCAAAGAAAAAGCGGCTGACAAGAAAAAAATGAGAAAGGAAAAAAGGATTGATCCTGTTCCTCTTCTCAAAGGAGCTTACGACATGGCTGTCCAGGAGGACGGCTGGGCAAACCTGGCCACCATGGGATTCTACCTCCACCAGCTCGACCCTGGTTTCGATCCGCGAACCTATGGATTCAAGCAGCTGAATCAACTGATTCGGAACTACTCTGGTCAATTCGAGCTCAAGTTCCATGAGGAAGATGGCCGTACCGTACTGTATGTTCGAGCTAAAGAACAGGCTTAGACTGGAATCGATCAGTCGCTGAATTCAGGCCTTTCGGCTTGATTCCTTCCCAAAAACAGACTAAAGTAATTCATCTGGTTTGATGTGACCAATTCAGACATTCCTGGGAATTTGGAGAAGCCAAAGCATGGATATTGTCAGCCAATTGAGCTCGGAACTCCATCTTTATGAAGAGCAAGTCTTTAACACTCTCTCCCTCCTCGACGAAGGCGCAACCGTCCCCTTCATCGCCCGCTATCGCAAGGAGCGAACCGGCAATCTAGATGAAATTCAAATACGCGACATCGATAAAAAACATCGCTACTATAAAGAGCTGGAGGGACGGCGAGAGACAATTCTAGAGTCCATTGGATCTCAAGGGCACCTCACCCCAGAGCTGGAAGCGAAAATAAGAGAAACGTTAAACAAGACAGAGCTCGAGGACCTTTACCTTCCTTTTCGGCCAAGGAAGGCTACTCGCGCCTCAAAAGCGAGAGAAGCCGACCTGGAGCCGCTGGCACGTTGGCTAGATTCCCTAGAGGACGGAACAGCCGATATAATAGCCATGGCCGCAGGTTTTATCAATGTAGACAAGGGGTTTGATACGCCAGAGAAAACCCTTCAAGGAGCCTGTGACATCCTGGCTGAAGAACTGTCCGATAATGCCGAGGTCCGCAAATGGTTGCGCGACCTCTCCCATAACAAAGGATTTCTCGTCTCCACAAACAGGCGAGGATTCAGAGAGCAGAAAACCAAATATCAGATGTATTACGATTTTAAAGAAAAAGTGCATCGCATCGCTTCTCATCAGATGTTGGCCATGCTGAGAGGCGAGCGGGAAAAGGTCCTTAATATCAAGCTGGAAATACCTGAAGAGAAGGCCTTGGACCACCTTGAATCGCATTTTATCAAGTACCCTTCCAGCGCCGCCATGGGCACTATGAAAGAGATTGTCCAAGACAGCTACAATCGCCTCCTGCTTCCGGCTACCGAAACAGAAGTACGGCATGAGCTCCGTGAGAGGGCGGAACGGGAAGCCATCAAGGTCTTTGCCGAAAATCTGTACGAGCTTCTTATGGCGCCGCCAGGCGGGCACAAGGCAGTCTTGGGCATCGATCCAGGATTTCGGACAGGATGCAAAATCGTCGCCCTTGATAGGACAGGAAAATTTTTGGAGCATCAGACGATTTATCCGCATGAGCCTCAGAATCTGAAATTGGAGGCCAAAAATACCGTTCTTGAATTGATCAATAATCATGGCCTTGAGCTCATCGCTGTGGGGAACGGGACAGCCAGCCGGGAGACCGACTCGTTCATCCGCCAGGCACTACAGGACATTCCCGAGGAAAGGCGTCCGATCAGCGTGATCATCAGTGAGGCAGGAGCCAGTGTCTACAGCGCCTCAGACGCGGCCGGTGAAGAGTTCCCTGACTTTGATGTGACAGTGCGGGGAGCCATATCCATCGGGCGTCGATTGCAAGACCCGTTGTCGGAACTAGTCAAAATCAATCCCAAGTCTATCGGAGTAGGTCAGTACCAGCACGACGTAAATCAGACGGAACTGAAATCCGCCCTGGAGGATGTAGTGGAAAGCTGCGTCAACCTCGTGGGCGCCGACCTTAATCTTGCTTCTGTGGAGCTGCTCAAGTATATCGCCGGGCTGAGCCAAAAAACGGCCGCGAACATTGTCGCACACAGGAATGAACATGGCGCATTCACTTCCCGCGATGAATTGAAAAAGGTCACACATATCGGTGATAAGACGTTCGAACAGGCTGCCGGATTTTTGCGCATTCCGGATGCCTCAAATCCTCTGGATAATTCCGCTGTCCATCCCGAACGCTATGATCTGGTGCAGCAAATGGCCGAAGCATTGAATACTCCATTGGAGAAAATCATTGGAAATGAAAAGCTTGTCAAGCTAATTCCCAAGGATAAATTTATCTCCGCGGATGTCGGGCTCCCCACCATCGAGGATATCTTGGATGAGCTAGAAAAACCCGGCCGCGACCCGCGAGAGGAGTTCAAATACGCGCAGTTTTCCGAAGGAATTAAGCATATAACCGACATCGAGCCGGACATGATCCTCGAAGGAACGGTCACCAATGTCACCAATTTCGGCGCATTCGTCGACATCGGAGTCCATCAGGACGGATTGGTTCACATCTCGCAGATTGCGGATTGTTATGTGGATGATCCGAAAAAATTTGTCAAAGTCGGCCAGATCGTCAAAGTCAGGGTTCTCACCACAGATGTCGAGCTCAAGAGAATTGCCCTTTCCTTAAAAATCTAGTTGACCATGTATCGCATGAAATCCTTTCGTCCGATAGAGCATCAGACACTCATTGCCTCTGAAAAAAAAGGATTTGACCCGAGATCAAGTTTGTCAAACCAAAATAAACCGCGGACGTACATAGGAGTAGTGTTTACGAGGTAAACCATATGCTTTGGAACTATCTCAAGATTACCTTCCGTACGGTCAGAAGGCATAGAGGCTATGCCCTGATCAACACCGCCGGGCTGGTGATCGGTATGGTCGTCACTCTGTTGATCATGCTTTGGGTGGCCAATGAAGGGAGTTTCGATCGATATCACATAAACTATGACCGTATTCATCGGGTGTATGTCGACTTGGAAGCAGGAACACACATGACACTCGCCTTGAGCATGCCCGAATTGGCCGGAGCTCTTATTGATGAGTTCCCCGAAGTCGAGAACGCAGCCAGAATAAGCAGGCCTGGAAGGACACCCGTCAGATACAATGATAAGATTTTTCACGAGAACCAAGTCTGTTACGCAGACAATTCATTGTTCGATGTCTTTAGTTTTCCGTTCATCAAAGGCAACCGCGAAACAGCCCTACTTGCCCCCTATACAGCCGTCATCACCCAGGATACGGCTCGAAAGTACTTCGGCGATGAGGATCCCATCGGCAAGATTATCAGGCTCGATGGTGTCGCCGATTATGCCATAAACGGAGTTGTCGCCGATGTTCCTCCCAATTCGCATTTTCGCTTCAACATTGTCCGATCCTTCGAAACACTCTATGCAGAAAGAAGGAAGGACATGGAGAACTGGCTCAATATTCAGTATTATACCTATCTGCTTCTTGCTAAGGGGATTGAAGCCAGCACCGTTGAGCAAAAACTCCCCGCGATTATCGAGAAATATCTCGGGCTCACCCTCAAAGCGATGGGGGGAACCCTAACCCTGTTTCTTCAGCCACTCAAACGGATCCACCTGTTCTCTCGAATTGGAGGGGATATTGCTCCTCAGGGAGATATCACCTACATCTATCTCTTTTCCGGCATAGCGCTTTTTGTTCTCCTGTTGGCATGTATCAATTTTATCAACCTGTCCACGGCGCGTTCTTCTTCGCGTTTCAGGGAGATAGGAATTCGCAAAACCCTGGGATCACCCAGGAAGTCACTCATATTTCAGTTCTTGGGAGAATCCCTGCTCTACAGCATCATATCCTTTTTCCTTGCCGTATCGATTATCCAGGCAATACTACCCTGGTTTGAATCCCTGCTCGGGAGACCGCTCGGCGTAAATATCATTCAAACGCCTTGGATACTCTTTGGTTTCATCTCCTTGACCCTGGTCGTCGGTCTTCTCGCCGGAAGTTATCCATCTTTTTACCTTTCTTCATTTCATCCTGTAAAAGTCCTTAAATCGGGATTTTCGGGAGAGAGGACCAAATCTCGATTCCGAAATGGTCTTGTGGTCTTCCAGTTTTTCGTCTCCATTGTTCTCATTATTGGAACGATCACTGTTTACCGACAAATTCATTTCATGAAAACGAAAGACCTCGGATTCACCAAAGAGCAGGTCTTGGTCATCCCTGAAGCCCAAGGCCTTCTGCAACAGATGGATTTGTCGAACGTTCGGGATGAACTGCTCAAGATACCCGGGGTGCTGAATGTGGCTGGATCTGCACTTGTTCCTACCCGTGGCGTCCAGAATTTCATCTTCTATCCCGAGGGATTCACAAGAGAACAGCCCCAGAAACTTATTCGGCTCGATATCGATTCTCATTACATACCGACAATGAACATTGAGGTTGTCGCGGGACGAAATTTTTCGGAGGATTTGCAGACCGATCCCTCTGAGTCACTCCTCATTAACGAGACTGCGGCCCGGTATTTCGGCTGGACAGATCCTTTGGGGAAAACATTCACGTTTGTATCGGAACCTGGAGGAGGAGATATGGTAACCAGGCAGGTTGTCGGGCTGGTGAAAGATTTCCACTTCACATCCCTTCATAGCCGGATCGAACCGCTGGTGATTGTCTGTAACCCCAATAGGATTAGGTATTTATCCCTCAGAATATCAAACGAACAGATCCCAAAGACCATCAGTCACATCAAAAAGACATCGGAGAGTTTGAATCCTCAGAGACCGTTTGACTATTTTTTTCTTGACTCCTCCTTTGATAATCAATACAGAGCTGAAGAACGTATGGGAAGTCTGTCCTTGTATTCTAGCCTGCTGGCAATCTTTATCGGTTGCCTGGGACTATTCGGGCTTGCTGCTTATATGTCTGATCGACGCACAAAGGAGATCGGTATCCGTAAGGTGTTAGGGGCCTCGGCCCCCGGAATCGTCCGACTGTTGTCTAAAGATTTCTTTTGGCTTGTCGTGATCGCCAATATTCTGGCCTGGCCAATTGCTTATTTTGGACTGAACCTCTGGCTCCGCAATTTCCCTTACCGGATAAGTATCCACTGGTTGATCATGGTCGCAGCCGGCCTCATAGCTCTTGTCACTGCTCTTCTGACCGTAAGCTATCAAGCCATAAAGGCTGCATTGGCTAACCCTGTCGACGCCCTGAGATACGAGTAGGATTAACCTCTTCTCCTTAGCTGGCGTGAAATTTCAATTCAAGGGAAAGCACTATCAAATTGACCGATTTATTCCAGGTGTGATATGTTTGTCATGCCTTCAAGCCTAAGAACGGATTTTGATAATCCCGTCCTGCTTCCAGGTTAAATAAAGAAAGAACTCCTTGTTTTTCCCAAAAAGGAGGGAAAATGTCGAAAGAGAACAACTCCGAAAGTTCCAGTCATACAGAGATAGAACATGTATGAATCTTCTGACTTTTATAAAGGAGGATATTGATGAAGAGATACCTGAAACCATCCGTTCGAATCTCCATTCTCATTACGCTGGTTGTAATGGGGCTGGGCTTTGAAATACCATTCGCCAGGCCTCAGGAACAGATACCAACACCGGAGGCGTTTTTTGGTTTTCGGCTCGGTAGCGACCGGAAAGTCGCCCGTTGGGATAAAATCGTCGAGTACTTCCAACTTCTGGAGAGGGAGAGTGAAAAACTGAAAGTTGTCGACATGGGACCGTCGACTGAGGGCAATCCTTTTCTGGTGGTTTTTATCTCTTCCCCCGAGAACCTGGCTAATCTGGATCGTCTGCAAGAAGTGAACGCCAAAATCAGCGATCCTAGAGGTCTTTCCGAAGAGGACATTGCGAAATTAATCAAGGAAGGGAAAGCCGTCATCTGTCAGTCCATGAGCCTCCATGCCACGGAGATCGGAGGAACACAGATGGCCCCTGAATTGACTCATGACCTTGTGACAGGGAATGATGAAGAGACTCAGCGGATTCTGAATAATGTGATTTTCGTCATGATTCCCTGCTTCAATCCGGACGGTCAAATCATGGTCACCGACTGGTACAACATAACCTTGGGAACGGAGTATGAAGGTATCAGTCTGCCCTGGCTTTATCACAAGTATGTCGGACACGATAACAACCGGGACGCCGATCATTTGAACATGATCGAGTCCGTGTACGCAGCGAAGATTATGTTTAGAGATTGGATTCCCCAGGGATATATAGATCACCACCATATGGGCAGTTACGGAGCAAGGTTTTACATCCCGCCTTATTGCGAACCTATCCGTCCGTTTGCAGATCCTCTTATATGGCGGGAAATGAGCTGGTTCGGAGCCCATATTGCCTACAAGCTAGAGGAAGCCAGTAAGTCTGGAATCCTGAATGCCGCTCAATTCCCCGGATGGGGCCATTTCGGCTGGCATTGGATTACCCCTTTTCACAACATTGCGGGGATGCTCACCGAGTCAGCCAGTGCCAAACTGGCTACCCCGATCTACATCCATCCCGAGCAGCTCGAGGGTGATGCCAGGCAATTCCCTGAATATGAAGCCCAGTCCACATTCCCCAACCCCTGGCCCGGAGGATGGTGGAAACTTCGCGACATCGTAGAGCAGAAAAAAATTTCAGCCTGGGCTCTTTTGGATATGGCTGCCAGGCATAGGGAAACTGTCCTCTGGAATGCTTATCTAAAGGCCAAGCGTCAGATAGAGAGGGGAGCCACAAGCACCCCGAAAGCGTATGTCGTGACCGCGAAACAGCACGATCGGCTGACCGTAGTGAAGATGATCAACACGCTGCTCAAATCCGGTATCGAAATCAAACAGGCGCAACAGTCTTTTATTGCCGATGAAGTGAATTATCCATCAGGGTCCTTTATCCTCTCGTTGGCACAGCCCAAGATGGGTTTGATCAGAAACCTGCTGGGGCAGACTCATTATGTTGACAATGCATGGACCAGAGATAAAGACGGATTCCCGTTGCGACCTTACGACCTGGCAACGCACACCATGAACGAATTCATGGGTGTTCGTGTAGACCCGGTCAATGAATTGAGTGGCGGCAACCCCCAGACGCTTACTGGAGAAATTCCAATTAGAGGGACGGTTGAACCCGAAAATGCGCAGTATGTGATCGATGGACGACTCAATGCCAGTTTCAAGGCTGTGAATTTGCTGCTTGACAATGGAGTGGAGGTTCACAGAGTCGATAACAAAACATCAGGATGCCGACCCGGAGATTTCATTATTATCGGCGACAAAAAGAATGTCCTTAGAGAAGCGGCCAGTGAGACCGGAGTTGATTTCACCGCATTCCAGGGGAATTCAGGAAATGGAACCCACCCGGTCAAGCGGATGCGTACGGGTATGTATCAGCGTTACTGGGGCGGGAACATGGATGAAGGCTGGACGCGATTTCTCCTCGAACAGTTTGCTTTCCCCTACACGAGCCTGATGGATGCCGAGATCAAAAAGGGTAACCTCAGCGAGCGATATGACCTTATCATCATTCCCAGTGATGTCACGGGCATGATCACAGGGGAAATTCCTCCGGAATACAGACGCTATATCCCTACGGAGATGCCTCCTGAATACAAAAGCGGAATCGGCAAAGAGGGAGTCGCGGCGCTAAAAGATTTTGTGGCGAAAGGAGGCACTCTGGTCGCTCTGGGTGATGCCTGCAGCTTTGCCATCGAAAAGTTCGAATTGAATGTCCACAACGCCGTGGAAAAATTGAATTCAAAAGAATTTTTCTGCCCGGGTTCGACACTCAGAGTCATTTTTGACAACAGTCATCCGCTGGCCTACGGGATGCCTTCCGAAGGGCTGGTGCTCAACTGGTCCAGCCCCGTCTTTGAGATCGTGCCCGGCCAGCACAACGAACGGTATGAGACTGTAGTCCGTTATATCGGAAAAAACATCCTTCAGAGCGGCTGGCTCATCGGGGAAGAGCACCTCGCGCAAAAAGCGGGAATGGTCAAGGCCAAACTGGGAATGGGAGAAGTAATCCTCATCGGATTCCGAACCCAACACCGTTGCCAGACACACGGAACATTCAAGCTCCTTTTCAACGCCTTAATCCGTTGATGGCAGCCATTTCAGAAAAAATATTAGATTTCCATAATTCAATTAATGCTATAGATTTAATGGGAATTATATGATAACATGTGTACAGATTTTTAATCGAGGAGAGAAGAATGCCCGAAAAAGCACCAAAACCCGTGCCTGAGGGGATGCACACGGTTACGGTCCATCTTTACTTCAACGGCAACTGCCGGGAAGCCCTGGAATTCTACCAGAAGACCTTGGGCGCCGAATTGGTTGCTCCTCCTATTCCAAGTCCTGATGGCGCCGCCATCATGCACACCATGATCAAGGTGGGGGATTCGCACATCATGATGGCTGATGCCTTTCCGGGACGCCGTGAGAAGGGACCGAAGGAGAGTTCGACCGCAAGCTTGTTCCTCTATGTGGAGGATTGTGACGGCCTTTATAAAAGTGCGCTTGAGGCCGGCTGTGAAATGGTGGAAGAGATGATGGACACCTTCTGGGGAGACAGGATGGGAATGATCAGAGATCCTTTTGGTCATTCCTGGGCAATTGCCAGCCAGAAATGGATTCTCAGCGATAAAGAAATGCAAGAGGCGATGGAGGAGTGGCTGAAAAATCTATCGTAATAAACCTAGCTACTCATACCTCAGGGAATCGGCTGGATTAGCCGTGGCCACTTTCAAAGAGTGAACGCTTATTGTGAGAACCGCTATCACGAAGGCCGCCAGAGCTGATAAAACAAAAACCCTCGGCGCCATATTCACCCGATAGGCAAAGGTCTGCAGCCACTGCCGCATGAGCAAATAAGCTGCTGGCCAGGCAACCACATTCGCTGTCAAAACTAGAAGTGCGAATTCTTTCGAAAGAAGAAGGAATATTGTTCCCATCGAGGCACCTAGCACTTTTCTTATTCCAATTTCTTTGGTGCGCTGCGCGATCATAAACAGAGCCAAACCGAAGAGGCCCAGAGAGGCGATCACAATAGCCAGCAAAGAGAACACAGTGAAGATTTGGCTCAATCTTTCTTCGTTCTTGTACAATTCATCGAAGGTTTCATCCAGGAAAGAGTATTCGAAAGGATGGGCAGGATCAAGTTGGTTCCATTTACGCTCGATGAATGCCAGCGTTTCCGGAATGGTTTCCGGACGAATCCTCATGGCAAATACATGCGTGTTAGCCGGCCAAATATGGATAACCAAGGGATTTATCTCGTCCTTGAGGGATTGGAATTGAAAATCCCTGACAACACCTATGACCTTGCCTTTCTTATCGTCCCATTCAAATTGTTTACTCAATGGGTCGTCAAGCTGTAACTGGCGAACTGCCGATTCATTGATGATAAACGCTTCGGTCGCATCCGTACTCATATTCTTGGAAAAATCCCGCCCTTCGACCAATTCCATGCCCATGGTTTTGAGATAGTCATGATCGGTATAGATCATCCTGAGCGATAACGTCTTTTTTCCCTCTTCCGTTAGCAAGTGTATGGAATCACCCGCCACATCGCCTCCGGGAACACCGATGGCAATGGTGGCGCTGACAATATTCGGATTCTGCATCAAATCAGCCTTAATCGTCTCCGCATCCCTTCTTATGACGCTGTTTCTGATGGGGATAACCACCACGTGCTCTTTATCGAACCCCAATTTTCTGTTCCTGAGAAAATCAAGCTGATCCATAACAACGGCTGTGGCGATGATCAAGATGATGGAAATACTGAACTGGAATACAACAAGGCCCTTTCTCAGGAGAGATCTTCGTGATCCAACATTTGCGATCCCCTTCAAGACATTGGCCGGCTGGTACTGAGACAGGAAAAACGCCGGGTACATACCCGATGTCAGGCCAACGAAGATCAGGATGAGGACAAGGAATCCAAGAAAATTGAAATTCTCCAAGATGTTCATCCCCAAAACTTTCCCGGTAAAGGCATAGAAAGAAGGAAGGGCTATGGCGACGACAACTAATCCCACGAACAAAGAAAAGAGAGTGTACAGGAGTGATTCCCCCAGAAATTGTCTGACTAGCTGATGCCGGCCTGCTCCAACCACTTTGCGCAAGCCTACCTCTTTTGACCGATTTGCTGCACGGGCAGTGGCCAGGTTCATGAAGTTGATGCAGGCGATCAAAAGGATGAAGAGCGCTATCACCGAAAAAATATAGACGTACTTGATGTCACCGTTAGGACTGATTTCATGCTGAAGATGGGAATGGAGGTGGATGCTTGTCAAAGGCTGCAGGCGAGAATACAGACTGCTGCCCAGGGTGCTTTTTACTTGCTGCGATGCGTGTTTTTCTATAAAGCCGGGTAATTTGGCCTGCAGGTCTTCATAGGGGAAGCCTTCCTGCAACAAGAGATAGGTGTAAAACTCATGACGCGCCCAGTTTTGAAAAAACCTTTCTTGAAGGGCCGGGTTTTGAGCATGAGTCTTCAGGGAGGCGATCATATTCGTAAAAAAATGAGATTGTCTCGGGATTTCTTTCATAATCCCCGTAACAAGATAGTCTTGTTCGTTGATAGACAACGTTTTATTCATAGCCTCTTGGCGGCCGAAGTATTTTCGGGCCGTAAGTTCCGACACGACCACAGTATAAGGTGCGTCGAGCGCAGTTTCCGGATTTCCCTGAACTAAAGGATAAGTGAAGATATTGAAAATCGAAGCATCAGCATAAATCAACCCATCCTCGTAGAACTTTTTCTCACCTAATGAGACCAGGTGCCTTCTCGGCAAAAGGCGTACGGCATCCTCCACTTCGGGGAAGTCCTCTATCAAGGTCGGAGCGAAGGGTGCCGAGGACAGAGCAAAATCCCGGCTCAATTCTCCTTCAGCGTCAAAACTGTCGACTAATCTGTAAATCCTGTCTGCCTTTTCATGATACCGGTCATAGCTCAGCTCATCTTGAATGAACAGCATGATCAAGACACAGCAGGCCATGCCGATGGCAAGTCCGGAAATATTTATCAAAGAATAGATTTTGTATTTCCTGATATTTCGGAAGGCGACTTTGAGATAATTACGGAACATAGTTTTGTTCTATTGTAATCGATTCATGAGTTAAACAAAATGAAAGGCATGTTTCCAAAGACATTCGCAATCACACTCTATTAAAAGTTACGGAGCATATCAGAGAAAGGTTTACAAAAAGAGGGATATTTTGGGGAAAAGAGATCCTTTCCTGCCCTTGACATCGATCGCTTCTTCTGGCTCGCCGTAGCGTTCGTTTCAAACCCTTTGATTTCGATACGGAAGGGGATACTGTCATCTGTCCGCATAGGGACAAGAAATGTCCACAAATGAACATCTTGCTCTGTGGCATTCCGAGAATTCCCTGGGTAAAAAAATTGGCACATATCCCGCATAATAGATTTCTAAAGAAAAATGCGGTGTTTCATTCTCAGTGTTCTAAGAACCACGAATGACGGAGGCTAACTGTGCTGGGTAATTACATAAAAATAGCCTGGAGAAATATCAAAAAGCAAAAAGTGTTCTCGGCTATCACCATGTCCGGATTGGTGATGGGATTGGGCGTGTTCATATTATTTGCTCTTCTCTTAACTTTTGAAACTGATTTTGACAATTTCCATGAAAATGGAGACAGGCTCTACTGTGTTGTCCAGGTTCTTCCCAGCGGAATCGAGAAGGATCATCATTCGGCTATAACTCCGGCACCGCTACGAGATGCTCTTCTGTCTGAGTTTCCAGAAATAGAAAAGGTAGCCAGGTACTTTCCTCCAGGAAGAACAATAGTCAGATACAGGGATAATCTTTTTTATGAGAACAGGATTCGATTTGTTGATCCCGATTTTCTGTCTATGTTTACCTTTGAACTCATAAGGGGCGGATCCGATGCCGTTTTGTCCAAACCCTATACTGCTGTTCTCACCGAGACTTCGGCGCTTAAATATTTCGGGGATGAAAATCCGATGGGCAAAAGCCTGACTTTAAACAATAATATCGATGTCGTTGTCACTGGAGTGGCCAAAGATATCCCCGAAAACTCCACTCTCCGATTCGACTTCTTGGTGTCTATGGAGACGGCCGGTGCGCTGGGCATCAGAATGGATGACTGGAGTATCAATAATCAAGCCACATTTCTTATTCTATCCAAAAATTTCGAGCCGGCAAGACTGGAGGAGAAGCTATCCTCATTCATCAAGAATCACTATCCTGTTTCTCATGAGTCCCCAAAACGACTCTACCTCCACCCCCTGTCGGATTTCCACCTGCAGTCATATGATATCGAAAACTATTGGGGGCAAGCACACATCAGCTTCGTTGCCATTTGGGTGGTGGCTGCCCTAATTTTAATCATTGCCTGTATCAATTTCATGAACCTGTCCACATCACGGTATGTCGTCCGTGCTGGCGAAGTGGGCATGCGCAAAGTTATCGGAGCCCGTAAAAGTCAGTTGATAGAGCAATTTCTTGGCGAATCGATACTCATGGCCATTATTTCATTTCCTTTGGCCATGCTGTTCTCAGATCTTTTGCGTCCGGGTTTTGATGCGATCATGGGCGGAGGGATTCCCCTCCCATCGATATGGGCGTATCCCAAGGTAATACTTTTAACTTTGGGTGTAACTTTACTTACCGGCTTCCTTGCAGGCAGCTATCCGGCCTTTTATGTGTCGGCCTTCAAGCCTGTTCAAATTTTCAGAAAGAGACTCGCGGCAGGAAAGAAAGGCAGTCGATTCCGGAAAGTACTGGTCGTTACTCAATTCACTTTTTCCATTGTTTTGATTTTGATGACTATCATTACCATAAAGCAGACCAACCATAATATGCAGGTCGATTTGGGCTTTGACAGGTCCGGAATAATTGCTGTCCAAATCCCGAACCAAGCCGAAGATAAACTGGATCTATTGAAAAAAGAGTTGCTTAAACATACAGATATTATCTCTGTCTCGGGTGCTGCAGCGCTGCCTGTCGAATGGGACACGAAACAACTGGTAGTCCCAGAGGGAATAGACGAAGAGGATGCATGGAACATGAACACCTATGCTGTTGATTACGGCTTCACCGAGATGCTGAATATTGATGTCACACAGGGAAGAAGTTTCTCTCGAAATTATATCGATGACGATAGCGTTCTCATCAATAAAAAAGCTGTAAAACAACTGCAATGGGAAAACCCCCTGGGGAAGCAACTCGTCATCAGGGGAAAAAACGTACAGGTGATCGGAGTGGTTGAGGACTTTCACTTCAAGTCCCTTTTTCTTGAGGAAATCTCTCCGACTGTGCTGTATTTAGATCCGGAAGGCATTAATTATATGTTCGCCAAGGTCGCTTCACGCGAGAAAGTATCCGGCGGAATCGAATACCTGAAGAAGCAATGGGGAGTTATTGTGCCTGATCTGCCCTTTGAGTACGAGACTTTAGACAGTGCCTTCGACGACGTGAGCAGAGGTGATCGCACAGCAGAAATGACCGGAGCTTTAGGAGTGATGGCCATATTTTTGTCCTGCTTGGGATTATATGGTCTGTCCTCCTACTCTGTTGAGCGCCGAATCAGGGAAATTGGTATCAGAAAAGTTCTGGGAGCATCCGTCTCAGGGATTGTCGGGATGCTGGTCAAAGACTTTGTGAAACTGGTTGTCATAGCCAACATTATCGCCATCCCGGTAGCGTATTTTTTCATGAGCAGGCTCATCCAATTTATATATGCCTACCCCGTGAGCATAGGAGCCGGCATTTTTATTGTGTGCGCGTTCCTGTCCTTGCTCTTTGCCTTTATAACGGTGTCTTCTCATACCATAAAATCAGCTCTCACCAATCCAGCCGATAGTCTGAAATACGAGTGATCGCATTACCGTCTGCCCCATGGGTATGACGGACAGCCGGATGACGGATCTGTTTGACAGTTGCGTTGAACGGTCTTATACTTCTAATGATCACAAGTAAGAGGGATTAAAAAACATTCTCTTCAAACAGACTCCTTCTTCCAAGAGAGCGCGAACGCCTATCTATATGAGAGGAAACCAATTTAAATATGGGGGATATCATGAGGCTTAGAAAACCATTTTTTTCGGCATTCATTTTTTGTATTGCAGCTCTCCTTGTTTCTGCTGCGGCTGGCTATGAAGAGCATTCTATCATCAAATCCATTCCTGGTTTTGTTTTGGATGATAGCGATGTGAAAGAATTCTCCTCTTTCACGTTCGAATATAAACAAAATGAGAAATGGGTCACAAAGCAGGTAAAAGGGAAATTTTGGTTTCTGTACTACGAATACCCAAAAGAGGACAGGAAATTCTCTACGCTCGAAATTATTGAGAATTATAAGCAGGCCGCTCTGGAAAAAGAGGGGCAAATCCTCAGGGAAGACGATCCTAAGCTGGACTTCACTATCCCGTACTCTGCAGGAACAATCTGGGTTCATCTCCACGCCTGGGAGAATTCCTATGAGCTGACCATCATCGAAGAGAAGGGCTTTACAAAAAAACTCGAGTTCAGCGCCGATGAGATGAAGAGAGAGCTCGATAAATCAGGTCGGGTTGCCATTTATGGGATCTTCTTCGATCTTGACCGATCCAATCTCAAAGTCGGCTCCGAAAAGATTCTAATCGAGATGGTCAAGCTCATGAAAAATCATGCGGATTTGAACATTGAGATACAAGGCCATACCGACGCAACAGGAACAAGAGACCACAATGTGACATTGTCAGAGAGACGAGCCCAAGCAGTGAAGTCTTTCTTGGCCCTCTACGGGATTGAGCCCTCGCGAATGACAACGAAAGGATACGGTTCCGACCAGCCTGTGGCATCCAATGAGACCGAAGAGGGGAGATCTATGAACAGGAGAGTGGAGCTTAAAAAGCTTCAATAGCCAAGCTCCTTGTCATGATTCAAATTTCATAAGGGAGTCATTTATTCTAGAAGATCGATGATTTCCGTTACTGCCTCGATGATGATTTCTGGCTGTGCCCAGGGGATCATATGACCACTTTTTTCCGCCACGAGCAGCTTGGCCCCTTTGATCGATGCAGCCATTTGCTTATGGGCCTGCCGCCAGGCTTGCTGTTCTTCAGGTTTGGGAAGAAATTTCTTGCCGCAGGTAATGATCCGAACGGGTATGCCCGAGGGAATAGATGTTTTCCGCATGACCTCGAGTTTGGGACCCAAGCCTTTGCCGACCATCCGAGCCAGGGCTCGCTCCATTTTTGTTAGCTTTTCCGGATGCGTTGTGTCAAAGGGTAATTTTCCCGCAGCGGGGTGGTTGTCGAGGTACTCGACGCCAAGGGCTTCCACAAACTCGGTCGTAAAGGGGTCGATGAAGACCAGCCCTCTTATGCTGTCAGGATGCTCGCTGGCTATCAGGCGAATCAACCATCCCCCGTAGGAATGGCCCATCAGGATGAGATTCTTTTCTAGTCCAAGTTTCTGAAGCCCCTGCCAAAGCCATTCGACCTCCTCGCGCATGTCATAAGCGGTTTCCGGCAAATCGCTCTTTCCAAAGCCGGCGCGGTCGTAGGTTACGATAGCCGCGCCTGTTTCTTGGGCAAGAACAGGGGCCAGTTTCGACCATTCGGTCGAATCCATCCCGCCCCCGCTTTCGCAAAGGATTGTCAGGCTATTCCCTTTGATCACTTTAAAGTTCAGATGGTTTTCCCCAACCTGGATCAAGGACTCAACAGGCTCATGTGCTTGGATAGAAATTGGAGGTCCAGGCAGGGGAGATGTTACCCCTGAGGTCCAAAATAAAAGGAAAACACTGAAAATGGCCAAAGGAGTTCGAGAATTGAAGAGACACCTATTCTTGATTTGTTTCATACCCGATATTCTATAATCCTTTCATTTAATTTTATTCGCCGGAATATGTCTTCCCGATTGATGGAGAAAGAGCTTGATGACCTTGTTCTCATCATCTCTGACAAAAATGATCTGTGCATCTACCTCTTTCACAAAGAATTTTAATTCAGATTCGGGAATCAGTTCAAGTTTGTTTTGCCCTGTAGGCTGGCAATAAAGGTGATCACCTTCTCTGGATATGACAAGGCTGAAGTTGGGGTTGACTTCATATCGTCCCACATAATCATCATAAATTGCCTGGTCAATTTTTTTGGCCACGCGATGCTGCGGAATTTGATATTTCTCTCCGAACACGATGGCGGCCAAGTCCACACTTATTTTTCCTATGGGCGCATGACCAAAATTGCTGAGAACAATGATGCACACATCATCATCGATAAACCTCGTGATATTGGTTTGAAAGCCGTCCATGTCCCCGTTATGGCCGACCATCTTGCGATTGAAAAGTGTGACTATTCCCCAGCCATACCCATAATTTTGGGTATAGGGCGTAAACATTTTCTCCAACGAATTTCGACGGATTAAATTTTCTGTGTACAGAGCCCGGTCCCATAGATACATGTCCTCAACTGTGGAATAAAGACCGCCTGAGGCATTGACGTTAGCCATATATATATACGGCGCATTGATGAGCACTCCGTTTTCCAAGCGATACCCCCGGGCGCGGTTTTTGAGAATAAGGTGGTTGTAGTCGTAGCCTGAGTTAGTCATTCCGAGTGGTTCGAAAATATTCTGTTTGATGACTGTCCCATAGTCCTGGCCGGCGACCTTCTCAAGAATATAGCCCAATAAGTAATACCCGGCATTGGAGTATTCGAATTTCTCCCCAGGAGAAAACTCCAGCGGTTGATCCTTGAATTTATTGATTATCAACTCCATAGTTGAAGGCAGTACGCGCATCACCTTGTCGGTGGCGACGGTGAAATTGGGAATTCCAGAGGTATGTGTCAATAGGTGATGGATGGTTATTCGTTCACCATTCGGGTAATCAGGAATATACCGAATCAGGGGATCATTGACGTTCAACGACTCCTTTTCTTGTAGCTGAAGTATGGCCATAGCCGTGAACTGCTTAGTAAGAGAAGCTATGCGGAATTTCGTTTGCAGCGTGTTGGGGATTTTGTGTTCGTAGTCGGCCATTCCATAGCCACTCTTCAAGAGGATTTTTCCATTTCGAGAGATAAGAACGGATCCGCTAAAGCGGTCCATCTTGACATAAGCCCTTATGTATTCGTCTGCTTTCGATTCAATGTTTTGGGAGGCAGCTGCTGTCACTGAATATAAAAGCAGGAATAAGCATAAATAGAGGGCAATTTTTTTCTTTCTAGACCGGCCCTGAAGTCTTACAGCACATATCCTCATGGTATCACCCCTTGATCCATTTCGTATATTTATTTGACGGATTTCACCTTCTGAAAGTTTCCTGTTCAGCGCTTTTTGTTATCATGTATCGGATCTGGCTTTTAAACTAAAGGAGAAGGCAAGCGTCTTCTGTCAGGCTTGATGGCCTTGAATAAAGAATACCGCAGGTATGACCAGTTTAGTAGTTCCACGTTTTTGTGTCCTCTCCGGCAGGCGATCGTTCTATGATATGTGCGGCCATCTCGCGGAGCATATCCCCCAAGTGATTGAGATGCCAGTTGTGCCCTTTCTTGGGGCGGCCGTACTCGAAACGGCCCTCATAATGAGGATCGGTTGTCGACCGGAGGAAATCTTCGAATAAATACACAGCCTGATTGAGATAAAAATTGTCCATTTCCCCTGCAAAAAAGTTCAACTTTCCAATAATTTCAGGCCCGATTTTGGCCCAGTTCCTGCTCGCATATTCGCGGAGATCAAATCCGTGATCGCGCATGTGGGCCGCCACATCATGATCGATCTCACCGGAAAGCTTATCCCATAACGGCCTGGGATACCCGCCTGAGCCGACCGGACCGAAGACAGCTTCCCATCCTCCGAACTGATACCCGGACCTGCCGCGGCTGCCGAGGACATGCTCGAATAGGCTCATGGATCTGACCGTGTCGAGCACCTGTCCCTCCGTGGTTCTTCGCATCGGTCTCTCCGCAGACCGCCATTCCGTAGCCGGAACCGTAAAAGCGTTGTCATCCTCATAAATATTCACCAAAAGGTAACGACGGAAATCGACAGGGTCAGGGTTGAAAATCCAGGCTCCACCAAAATAATCCGGATGATAGAGCTGCAGAGCTAAGGCTTCCCACCCTCCCGTTGAGGCGCCCTCGAGCAGCCGGGCATAGGGTTTGGCGATTATCCTGAACTGCTCTTCGAGGCAGGGGATGAGCTCTCTGAGTAAGGCATCTCCGTAAGGGCCGCAATTGGCCGAATTCACCGAATAGGACGAGGGGAAAAACGGCGTGGGTTGGTGCAAAGTGATGGCAATGAAGCGGGGGAATCTCTCGGAAGCCCATTCCTGAAAAAATTCATAGCCGGATTTGAGTCCGGCCGATCTGGCTCTGGTCATTTGCGCTTCGCTGGCCGGAGTCGTGCTGAATGAGAAAGGAATCCGATGCTCGAACACATAAACGGCAGGATAGTGAACATCAGGATGAGAGTTATATCCCTTGGGCAGCAGGACCGTGGCTCCGAAATAAATGGGCTGCCCCCAGAACTGTGTCAATAAATCGCTTTGAATTTGAACGTGCTTGAGCCATTCCGTGTCTGTCGGCATCGGTTCCTGAGGGATAACACGACTGAGTTCCAGCTTGACGACAGATCCGGCTTGAGGGTCGAAATCCACTTTTTTCACTTCGCTGTAAAAATTCCCCTGTGAAACATTCAGGGGAGCGCCCAGACTCCTGTCCAGATGAACCCAAACCGTATGGCCGTCCGACCGTTTGCACTCGGTGTAGACATTCAGAAGCGCCTGCACATAGTAGTCGCCGGCCGGCAAAGCCTTGAGGCTCTCAAGAGGATATCCCTGGGTGCCGTCATCAATAACGGCGGTGTGGCCGGGATGGAATTGCTCGACATCGACGCCAAAAATGGGCGAACCGTAGGGGCTGATGGTCAATCGTGGTTCCGGCGTTTCCTTGCTAGAGAGAACGAGGAGGAGCCGGCCTGTCACGGCCTCTTCAGACAACGATGAAGGGAATGAGACCTCGAAACGGTTGCCAGGCCGAGCAAGCGCTGGCAAGATAAGCATCAAAATCAACAAGCTGCCAATTAACCATGCAATCGCGGAGTGATTTTTCTTTATCATTTCAAAGCCTCTTTTTTTCTCTGCGTCGATCTTATTTCAAATCCGATTTCGAATTATCAGGAAGCTGAAAGGTGACTTCGCCCTTTTCATCGAGAAACTTAAGGGAAGGAAGTCCATCGCTGTTTACGGACAACACTATGCGCGGCTTGCCATTGGGATCGGCAAGGCTGACCACAGCCTCGCCTGCCGTCCCTCTCCCCACAAATACTCTGGAGGCTCCGGATAAGCCGCTTTCGACCGCCTCCCTCCTCAGCTTTTTGATAGAAGCCGTCTTTTCAGGACTGTCCTCCATGCGCTCAATCTCGCCGAGTTTTTTGGCAAAATCCGCCAATGGCGTCAACGGCCGATCCCATACCCTCAAGCCTGCGGCCCTTTCCGAGTTGCTCTGGGAGTAGGTGATTCCGACTGTCTGATCCTGGTCGTATTGGTCGAACATCAGACCGGCATTGGCGCTGATGGTACCATCCTTCTCGCTGCTTCCCCAGGTCATACCTCCACACTCGTCGCCTTTATCGTTGAAGAAGATCATGCCCGGGCGCTGTCCTTCCCTTGTTTTCATGTACATCCCACCGATGATGGGACCTGGAGACCGGTCGCGGTTGGCAATGGCCAGCCGGAGTTGTCCGTCTCTCTCGACGATATTGATCCTCTCCACGTTGATCTCTTCGAACTCTGCCTTCTTCGCTGACTGTTTTGAGACAATGAAAAACAGTCCGGCAATGAGCAGCGTCAGGATCAGAGCATAAGTTCTCAGAACTCGGATTTCCTTCCGCAGTTTTTCCGTATCCATAATCACTCCTTTCTTGGGATACTTGCTGTTTTCCGGTTTACCCTTTTTAAAGCAGCCTTGTCACCTGTCTGAATTGGCTGTAACATATAAAAATTGTTGATGAGAATCAAGGCCCTTAGTGGTTTTGTAGAGCCATAACCTTATATTTTCAAATCGGGGTAACAATAATCGAGCAAAAAATGAGCCAAATACACTAACTTACATTACCCCTTTTTTTGAAGGACGGACGCAACCCGAGATAACCACCAAAATCGCAAATCCCAAGAGTGTCGCCATGAACTCTGCGGAGATAAAAAGTCCCGCCACGAGTAAACCGACCTTCAGATTGGGCGGCAGGCCCTCCTGCCACTGTACATAAGTTAAGCCGATCCCACTCAACAAGCCAAGTGCACAAGCAAACCGCCAGGAGTGTGTGCGAAGATTGAGCCGTTGAAATCGCGCAAACAACCTTTCGCTGCTGATGCGCTGAACCCATCCCACGAATGAACGGGGCAAATAAGCATGGGCTTTCATCACTGGGAAGCGCACCAGTGTCCACAAATCGTCAATACCGTCGGCAGGTGTAAGATCCCCAGCGGATGAAACGCTTTGAGTCCTGTTATGGACAGCAATCAGGAGGATGATACAGGTTGAAGTGAGAATAACCATCAACGTTCGCTCTAGGAGCAATACGTATCCCCAGGTTGATTCAGGTATAGTACGGACGACTGTAGCGATGATATCCGTAATCAGAGTGACTTGAATGAGGTAGAGGACAACGGCGGTAAAGGTAACCAGTAGTGTTAGACGATTAATGCGTTGTATCATTTCTCTGCTCACTTCGAAAAGAATGGATAAGGATCTCGCTCCATTTTTGCAGTGTCAGAGAGGGCATCGACAGGATGTCGGAGTTGCTGCAGCTTCTTCTGCTGGCCTACAAAATTCTTTCCACTTCTATTCAGATTCATCGACAGGTAGTCTGAGGTGTGAAGCCTGAGGGCTTGATCGGTATATGCGCTGGACCGCCTTTTGAAAGTCTGCTTCCTTGGCGAAGAAAATGTTCGGAACGAATGTCTGCGGGTTACGGTCGATGATGGGGAACCACGTGCTCTGGACTTGGACCATGATCCTGTGTCCTTTCTGGAAGACGTGGTCGTTCCCGGGAAATTTGATTTTGTACAGCTCAACCGATTCCGGCACGATTGGCTCGGGTTTCTCGAAGCTGTTGCGGTAACGCCCCCTGAATACATCACCGGCGATCATCAGCTGATAGCCCCCCATCTTTGGGTCTGATGGATAGTCCTCCGGATAGACATCGATGAGTTTCGCGATCCAATCGCTGTCCGTGCCCGTAGTCGAGGCATAGAGGTGAACCACGATCGATCCTGAGACAACGATGTCCTGTTCGAGCACGTCCGTTTCCCAGGTCAGGACATCAGGACGATGATCGACAAACCGCTGGTCCTGAAGCTGCCATGTGCTCCAGCCGGACCCGCGGGTGAGCATGGGCCGGATAGGACGCAGGCGGTAGGGAACAGGTTTTGCGGGGTCGGATGTATAACTATCGAACTCTTCTTCAGCCGATGGCCCTGGCGGATCGAAAGACAGCTTGCCGCTCTTATGCAAATAGAGCTGCTTTTCGACGACGTTACGCTTCGGCGGCCAAGCCTCATGTCGCACCCAGGAATTCCGGCCCGTCCGGAAAATTAGAGCCTCGGGGAGAGCATGATGTTTTTTCCCTTTCAGATAATGGGCAAAGAACGGCACATACACGTTTTTCCGGTAGTAGTCGCCAGTTGCACTGCCAAATTCGATGTTGCCCAGTTTTTGGCCTTTACCACTCCAGCCGCCGTGATTCCAAGGGCCAACGACGAGGAAGTTCTTGTTTTCCGTATCGTGACGCTCAAGCAGTTCATAGATCTTGAGCGGGCCGTAGAAATCTTCCTGATCCCACCAACCGGCTACGTTGAGCGTGGGCACAGTGACTCGATTAAGCCATGGGGCAAAGCTTTGACGCTTCCAAAAGGCGTCATAGTCGGGGTGGTTCTTGAAATCATTCCAGGTCGGGATATCCCCATGGAAGTATTTGGCATCCACGTTTGAGAGAGGTCCGAGTTTCAGATACCACAGGTAGGAATCATAGCGGTCAAAGAGAGATGAAAGGCTGGGACTCTCTTTTGATGCTTCCATCCAGTAAGCAAATTCGAAGGCATAGCTCAAACGGAAGGCGCCATTGTGATGAAAGTCATCCCCGATCCACATATCCGCCGGAGATGCCTGTGGGGTGACGGCTTTGAGGGCCGGGTGAGGATCCAGCATGCCCATCACGGTCAACCAGGCACCGTAGCTTGTCCCGGTCATTCCCACGCTTCCGTTGTGGTTGGGCACATTCTTAAGTAGCCACTCGATGGTATCATAGGTGTCGGTGCTCTCATCGATGGCATCCTCGTCTTTGGAGTCGCGCGGTTGTCGCAGCATGACGAACTGACCCTCCGAATGGAACCGTCCTCGGATGTCTTGGAAGACGATGATATAGCCATCCTCTACCAGTTCTTTGACTGCACGGACCAGAACTGCCGGAGTCAAACCGTCGGTCCCATACGGCGTCCTGGCCAGAATGATAGGGAGAGGTTCTCCAGCTTGAGTCGGAACGAACACCTGGGTATAGAGTCGTACGCCATCCCGCATCGGAACCATGTGTTTGCTGTGAGTGAAGACCGAATCCGAGGATTGTTGACTCGGAAGAAAAGCGACAGCTACAGCCGCAAAGAGAAGGAGTCCCGAAAGGCCTATGATCGGTATAATTCGACTCTGGAGTTTTAGAGTGCAATTCCTCATTTCTGTCCTCCCTTCGATTGATTTTTCGGTTTGGACACCCGGTCAATCGAAGCCGGCTTCGGCATGCGCCGTACAGGATTTTTCTCGAGCAGGTTGAGGGCCTCCTCGACTGCTCGCTCGAGCTGGGGATCATGTCCCTGGATAACGAGAGCCGGAGTTTGTTCGACGGTAATATCCGGCTCCACGCCCTCGTTCTCCACGGCCCACTTACCTTCCAGGTCATAAAACGCCAGGTTGGGGGCTGTGATCCCCCCGCCGTCGATCAAATCAGGATAACCAGTGGTTCCGACCAAACCGCCCCAGGTACGCGTCCCCACAATTAGGCCGAGTTTCCTAAGGCGGAAGCAGTAGGGCAGCATGTCACCGCCCGAGCCGGCGGACTCGTTGACGATCATCACCTTCGGTCCAAAATTTCCGAGCTGTGGAATAGTGGCAGGACTGCCATCTCGCCCCACGAAGTACCCCATGTGCTCCCGGGCTAATTCGTGAACAAGATAGTCAGGGGGCCTGCCGCCCTGATTGAACCGTTCGTCAATAACAACCCCCTCTTTGTCCATCTGAGCATAATAATAGCGAACAAAATCCCTGTAGGCAGGTTCAGACGTGTTCTGAAGCCAAACGTACGCTAGCCGCCCTCCGGAAAGGGAATCCACTTTTCGGCGGTTTCTTTCGACCCAGGCCTGTGTCCTCAGCAGCATTTCACTGGCCACGGGGACAATGTTCAGCACCCTTGATCCTTCCAGTGAAGGTTTTGCGTTTACCCGGATAAGTGTCTGTTTCCCGGCGGTCCCTTCGAAAAGACTGTAAACGTTAACAGGAGGCACCAGAGGTTGTCCATTCACCTCGAGCAGATAATCTCCCTCGGCCACGTCAATACCTGGCGCGCTGAGCGGTGCGGACAGATTGGGGTTCCAGTCCTCGCCTGTATAAATACGCCTGATCCTGTATCTTCCGTTCTCGACAGCAATGTCCGCTCCGAGCATGCCGACCGAAACGGGCTCTCCGCCGGGTAAATCCCCTTCGGACGTCAGATAGGAGTGTCCCACGGTCAATTCACCTCCAACCGTGGCCAACAGGTATCCGAGATCGCTCCGGTGTCGTACGTAGGGCACGAACGGGAGGTATTTCTTGTAGATTGCCGGCCAGTCTGCTCCTTGCATCTTGGCATCGTAGAAGAACTCGCGCTGAAGCCGCCATGCTTCTCTGTACATTTGAGCCCACTCAAGCCTGGGATCGATCCTCATCTCGAGGTCATTCATCGGGAGTGTTCCTTCGCCCGCCTTAGCTGGCCGGTCCGTTGAGACAACGCCCCAACGGGTTCGTCCTGCTTGATAGATCAGTTTTTTCTTGTCGGCTGAGAGCGTGTAGGACCGAATTCCTTCCAGAAAAGGTATAGCTGTGCGTGTCATGAGTTGATACTGCTGCAGACGAAGCCCAATGGGGGCGCCACCTTCTCTCATCAGCTCGGTGTAAAAGATAGTCCCGGCTGTTCCCGCTTTCAGGCCGGTGTACTCTCCCTCCGGTACGTTGAGTGCCAGCACTCTCTGCCCGATCCCTTCAAAGTCGATACGGAGAGTCCCGGATGTTTCCGGTTTTGTTTCCGGGACACCTTCTGGTTCGTCGCCAGTCTCCGGGAGAAGCGGCGAAGGCTCGTCCGCAGGCAGCACAACCAGGTAAATCGCGCGGGTTACAGGCCGGGTCATCTCGCTGAGGGCATAGTTCGTACTGGCAAGAAAGTAGAGGTATTTGCCGCTGGCGTCAAATGCCGGGGATGCCGCATCGGCCATTCCATCGGTAAGCTGGTATGTTTTCTTCTCTGCTAGTGAGTAGAGAAAAATCGCCCGCATGTTATTTGAAAGACCATTCGAGTATGCAATCCATTGGGAGTCTGGCGACCAAACAGCCAATCCTATAGGTGAAATCTCATTGGAAAGGCGCCAGGAAGTAGTATCGGTGTCGACCTTTAGCGTCTGTCCGCTTTTCACTTCCAGCATCCAGAGGGTTTGATGGTTATCCTGGAATACAATGTATGCCCCATCCGGCGACCAGATCGGTTCCGAGAAAAACCCTGTAACCGGCAGATCAATCGCCCTCGGCTCTGCAAGCCCCTTTTGTTCTCCTAAATAAAGCTGATATTCGCCACTCTGATCAGAAAACCAGGCCAGTTTTGTTCCATCCGGAGACCAAGCCGGGCTCCGGTCGCGCACACCAGGGCTCCGGGTGAGATTCCGAGTATCTCCCTTATCCACGGGTACAGTAAAAATCTCCCCGCGAGCCTCAAAGGCTGCCCGCACTCCGGTCGGCGAAAGAGACGCGCTCCGTATCATCCCTGCCACCTTCTTCCTCTGCGGTCGGGCCCAGGGAAAGTCGTCCGTCACTTCGATGGAAAGCTGTTGCGAGATTCCGGTCTTGACATCGACCAGATGAATGTACCCGGCCTGTTCATAAACCACAGCATCCGGACCTGCGGAAGCACTCATGATGTCGAAATCATCGTGACGTGTAAGTTGAACAAGCTCCTTCGTATCCATATGGTAGGCGAAGAGGTTGACTGTGAAATTCCGATCTGAAAGAAAATAAATGGTGTTATTCACCCACATCGGATGCGTGTCATTGCTGTTATCCCAGGGAAGATTCTCCACGGAGTAGTCTCCCAGGTTCATGACTTTGATCGGGTGTGTACGGCCGCCCCGGTAATGCCTCCACTGGGCACTTTGGTTTGTAGCCCACATAGAAGGGACCAGCATGGTGGAGAATTCTTCGTAGGCTATTCGGCGAGCGTCCGGAGAATAGTTACCGGTAAACGCCGAGGGCATGGGGAGTGTTTCTGGAAATCCGCCTTCCTTTCCGATCGTCCAGAGGCGCAGGTATGAGCTAGCGTATGTCGAGGGCGCTGTATCTCTGCTTGAAGCGAAGATCACGCGGCGACTGTCAGGCTTCCACCCGCGGGCGACGTCGACCTCGGGATGGTACGTTAGCCTGATGGGCTGGCCTCCGACTGCTGGTACGACACGCACGTCTGTATTCCCGGCCAATGCGGCCGTGAAGGCAATCAGAGAACCATCCGGAGAAAAAAGGGGATCGCTCTCTATCTCCGGGGTGGCTGTCAGGCGCCTTGCCTTTCCGCCAGCCCGGGATACAACCCACAAATCGCCTCCGTAGGCAAAAGCCACCAGTTCGCGGCTCACGCTCGGACGGCGTAGCAGACGCGTTTCCTGTCCGGATGAGAGAAGAGAAAATGAAAGGAATAGAAGTAACCCTAATAGTATTGTCCTGGATTTCATGAGATCCTCCTCAAACGCACACTAGATCCAAAGAAATAAAAATTAAGCTCAGGCGTTCCGGCGATCATGCCGGCGTTTCATGATAACATATTAAGTTAGAAAAGATGTGTTATCAAATTGGCTTAGATATTTGATACGTTGCTCGAGAAAAAAAGTTCCGATCAGAAACAAATCAAGCACAAAGATTAATCTTTGGCGTTCGTTAGCGCACACTCCGTGTTGCGCTAGTGAACACTCCTATTCCACTTGACAGACCAATTCTGATCGCCTTTACCAGGAGAAGAATTGGCATATTTCATGCAATATAATAAACGAAGCAGGACCCAATGCCAAACGCTTACATGAAAATAATACTCCGGAACATCAAAAGACAAAAAGGCTATTCTGTAATCAATATCGCAGGACTCAGTATAGGAATTGCCTTGTTTATTCTGATTATGCTGTTTGTGCTAAATGAACATAGTTACGACAGATTTAACGAAAAGTTTGATAGAATTCACAGAATTGAGTTGGGCAGCGGATGCGTGATGCCTACGGGCATAGCGCATTTTCTTGCGGGACAAATCCCAGAGATAGAAGAGATTGTTCGTTTTTATCCAAGCTTCGGCAAAGAATATTTGATCAAACATGACGGGAACTACCTGAAAATACGTAACTTTGTGTTTGCAGACAGTAGTGTTTTCAAAGTCTTCACTTTTCCCTTCGCTACCGGAATCCCTGAAAATGCACTTAAAGATCCGTTCTCGTTAGTGATCACGGAAAGAACTGCGGAAAGAATTTTTGGAACCGAAAATCCGATTGGCCGGACTATTTTTATCGATAACAAATGGAATTTCACGATCACGGGAGTCATCCGAAATGTCGAAAAATCCCATCTACCCATAGACGCCATTGCATCGTTCGATAGCTTGCTCGACATCTGGGATGTGGATGATTTCTCCCAACTGGAAGATGATTATGCTTACCCAACGTACGTTTTGCTTCCAGAGGAGCACGACGCAACAGCTGTGGGCCAGAAAATCAACGGTTGGTTCAAAGAAAGGCTCAATTTGAAAGAAGGCTCGGGATTTAAACTCCGGCCTTTAAAAGGCCTTTATTTTGCGAATCAGAGGCTTATGGGAGATCATTATCAACGGAACGGAAACTGGCAACTTATCCAGGTTTTCATCCTTGTTGCAGTTTTTATCCTTGTTATTGCGGGAATCAATTTCATAAATTTGTCTACTTCAAGGGCGTCGAACAGGGCAAGAGAAGTTGGAATAAAAAAGGTTGTGGGAGCATCCCGAAAGCAGTTGGTCAGTCAGTTTTTATTTGAATCTGTGCTTACGACCGGCATTGCTTTGGTGTCAGGATTTATTATCGCAGAAGTATTACTCCCGGTGTTTAACAATATCATTTCAGGAAACCTGACAATCAAAGAATTCTTAACTTTACCGATATTGCTGATGTTTATGTGTTGTGCCGTTGTGCTGGGCATATTAGCCGGCATCTATCCGGCTTTGTATCTTTCTGCCTTTGTCCCCAACGTGGTTTTGAAAGGGGTACTGACAAAGGGCCGTAAGGCGGCAAAATTCAGAAAGGCTCTGATTGTATTTCAGTTTGCCGTTTCAATCGTACTCATCATTGCTACTCTCGGAGTTTTAAAACAGCTGAATTTCATGAAAAATGCAGACCTTGGATTTAATAAGGATCATATTTTGGTACTCAATCATAACCGGAACCTCTGGGAAAAAAAGTCAGTCTTGAGAAATGAGCTGCTCAAACATCCGAATATTTCCCAGGTGTCCTTTTCATGCCGAGTGCCGGGTGAGACAATGTGGAACTGGTCGCCGAAAATCAAGGGTAAAACGGCAACCATAAGTGTAAATGCCATCGATCCCGATTTTTTCCAGACATATGATGTGGAAATGGTAGAGGGAAGGAATTTTTCCTGGACTATTGGCGCGGATAGAGATAACAGGTTTATTGTCAATGAAGCCGCCCTCAGTTTTTTTGATCTGGATTCGCCGTTGGGGCAAAGCGTGGAAAGCGTACCAAACGGGGATGGACAGGGAGAAATAATCGGCGTCGTGAAGGATTTCCATTTCAATTCCTTACACGCCAAAATCAATCCCGTGATTTTTTACTGGCTGGACTGGCCCCACAGCAAGGTCAGCGTAAAAATTTCATTCGGCAACAGGACTGCATCGACATCAGAAATGAGAAACACAATCAGGCATATAAAGAAAAAATGGGGTGAATTATGTCCTGATTATCCTTTTGAGTATTCATTCCTGGACGAAAGCTATGACCTGCAGTATAAGAGCGAAGAGAAACTATCCGAGGCTTTTATCCGTTTCGCCCTGCTTGCCGTATTCATAGCCTGTTTGGGATTGTTTGCCCTGGCTGCATTCACGGCAGAGCAACGGACAAAAGAGATTGGTGTAAGGAAAGTTCTCGGAGCATCCAGCTCTCAAATAGTCCTTTTGTTGACGAGAGAGTACGCAAAGTGGATTCTGGTGGCCAACATCATTGCTTGGCCCGTTGCCCTTTATGCCATGAACACGTGGCTGAAGAACTTTGCCTATCGGACCAGTTTAGGGGCAGGTATTTTTCTGCTATCTGCCATGACAGCTATGATTGTTGCGCTCTTCACTGTCATTTTTCAGTCTACAAAAGCGGCCTTTGCCGATCCCATTGATGCTCTAAGGTTTGAGTAAGGGTAATAACCTTTTCAAAGAACAATTTATCCTTAGAGGCCAGTTTTTTAGGGTAAAATTGACCCTTTAGGGCCAAAAAGAACCAAGATTTACACGGATTTATTTTATTGTGTGAGAGATGCCTAAGCCAAACTACTATTTTTAAGTGAGAGATGCCTAAGCCAAACTACTATTTTATTTTTTGTAGATGATGGGAGCGACCATTGGTTCCATCGGCATAGACAAGCTGTTAATTTGGCCTCTGCTGTCAGCGTTAAAGCTGGGCATCAACCATATGGGCGCCGCTCCCAGCCACCCCAGCGGAGTTTTTGCCCGAAATGTATCGTAATGCCAGTGTTCGAATTCAAATTCCTCCGCGTCATTGTATTTTCCGTATAAAATCCCATCCTTCAGTGTGACAATGAGAGTCCCGTATCCAGGATTTCTGTATTCGCCCGCATAGTCTTTTATGGGGTGAGACGGCTGCGTCCCTTCTATCTTTTTTTGCGGCTGTTTCGCCATCCGCTCGTAAGCGACAAGCGCCTTCTTGGTTTCGGCATACCAGTTTTTCGGTTCGACATCGAGAAAAATATCAAGGACTTGTTTGACGACAGTATCGGTGAAGAATGCGGATCCGTTGTGCACGGCAAATACGCCCAGATTGTCATCGGGAAGGAGCCCGATAAAGGCATGATAGCCCGCTGCGGCTCCTCCATGGTTTATATAATATTTTCCCCTGTAGGTGTCCACAAACCAGGCAAGCCCATAACTCTGGGCACCGGAAAACGCCTGTGTTTGGGGCCTCAAAGGGAAGTGAATGTGAGGAACCCACATTTCGTTAAAGACTGCACGCTTAATGAGTTGCTTCTCTCCGGCTTTTCCCTTGTTCAGCAAAAACTGAATCCATTTCAGCATGTCTAGGGTGGAGGAACTGAGTGAGCCGCTCGAGCGCAGGGCATGCAATTCCATCAATTCCAGTTCCTGAGGCTCTGATTCGCCTGCCAGACTCACAGCATGGGGAAGCGCATAGTTCGAGAAGCCCTTCAATTCATCGATCGTCAAGCAGCTTTGAGTCATATCGAGCGGTTTGAATATGCGCTGGCGGACAAAATCCTCCCAGGAGATATTGGCGACACGGTTTGTGATGGCACCGCCGATACAAATAGAGATATTGCAGTAAATGAAGCCCTCCCGGAAGCCGATCGGCATATCCAGATAAGCCATTCGTTTCAGCAGTTCTTCCAGGGTATAGACAGGAGTCGTGATCCACATGAAGTTATGGGGCGCCAACCCGGTTCGCATGGAAAGGGCATCGCGCGCTGTGGTGTGCATGGTCCGATAGGGGTCTTTCAGTTGAAATTCGGGCACATAAGAGCGTACCGGCTCGTCCCAACTGACCAAACCGTCACTGACTAGCATTCCGACGGCCATACTGGTCACGGCTTTTGTGAGCGACCCCAACGGGAACAGCGTTTCTTCGGTGACAGGAAGATTATTCTTGAGGTCCCGGTAGCCAAACCCTTTTGCGAAGACAACCTTGCCGTCCTTGACAATCCCCACGGCAAATCCTGGAACTCCCGAGTCTTTCAACACATATTCCACATGCTCTCTGACCGCAGACAGCTTCTTCTCCAGCTTTGCATCCGCTTGGGAAGAAACTTCGGCCGACAGCGATGGAGCTGTCCCAATAATAATGAGTAGTAAGGCTACAAAAATACGTCTGTAAAGATTTAAAAAAATCCGCGTCATTTGTGATTGCCTCCATTTAAAATAATCATTCTAGTAAGGAATATATCCCTTGCAGATCTGTCGCTTACCGCAGGGATTCTAGCTGAAATTTATATTCTTTCGGTGGTTCTGCGCCCAGAAGGTGTTTGACAAAATAATCCCACTGCCGTCTTATCACATAGGGTTCCATGAAAAAACCATGCCCGCGGTTGGGAACGAGGAGAAGATCGAAATCCTTGTTGGCAGCAATGAGCTCGTTCACGACCAGGAGGGTGTTGTAGTAGGGGACATTGGTATCCATTGTTCCGTGCATCAGGAGAAGCTTGCCCTTCAGATTTTTGGCCAGGAGTTGATTGGCCTGATTGTCATAATTTGTGGTACCGTCGGGATTGGTCTTCAAGAGACCCTGCCATTTTTCACCCCAGTCATCTTCATAGCACCGGTTGTCGTGGTTGCCGCATCCGCTCACAGCCACTTTGAAGAAATCCGGATAGCGGAGGATGGCACCTGTCGAGGCAAACCCACCGCCCGAATAGCCGTAGATCCCAACTCGATCGATATCAATCCAGGGATGCCGCTCAGCGAGCTGTTTCATACCGGCGACTTGGTCGGGAAGGCCGTTATCGCCCATATTTCCATAATAGGCGGTATGAAAAGACTTTGAACGCTTGGGAGTTCCCATGGCATCCAGAGAAATCACAATGAAGCCCAGCTCCGCCATGGCTTGCTTATCCCAGCGCGACGGTTGAAACCTGCGGCCTTGAACGCTTCCCGTCTGAGGACCGGGGTAAATGTTGTTGATTATAGGATATTTTTTTTGAGGATCGAAGTTGGTGGGCTTGAACATGAGCCCGTAGAGATCTGTCTTGCCGTCCCTCGCCTTGACAGTAAAGGGAACCGGGGGTTTCCAATTCAATTCTTTGACCAGCCGGGAAATATCGGCCCTTTCCAATTCGAGAAGCGCGCGGCCATTCTCATCATGCAATACGCAGATGGGAGGATCCACAGGAGTGGAATAATTGTCAGTAAAATATTCTCCCGATGGGGAGAAATTTATTTCGTGGTAGGCGTTGGTAGGCGTCAAGAGTTCAACATCGGATCCGTCTAATCCAACGCGATAAAGATAGCGAAAATAGGGGTCGCCTTGCTCTTTTCCCACTCCTATCAAGTAAACACGTCGTTCTGCCCTATCTATCCGAAGCACCTGGAGCACGTTCCAGCTGCCGCTGGTTATGCTTTTTTTAAGTTGTCCGGTCTCGAGATCATAGAGGTAAAGATGGCCCCAATTGTCACGCTGCGAGAACCATATCACTTCATTTGACGCCGGCAGCACATGCCAATTCGCTATATTTAATCCCGATTCAAAGAACGTGTCTACCCTTTCCTCCAGAATATCCTTTACGGCACCAGTCTCGGGATCGGCCGTGCGGAGTATGACGTGCTTGTGGTCACGGGAGACGGAAACAAAGGATAGAAGTGAGGAATCCGGGCTCCATTCAGCATCTGCCAGTTCCCCCTCCCGAGTGGCGATGTGATCGGTAAATGTGGAACGATGCTGGTCAGGAGGAATCTGAAGCCGTACCATACGGGGTCCGTCGATATGGATCACTACTCTGTGGATTCGGAAGATCTCTTTATCCTCGGGGAGTGGGTATTTCCACGCCTCCAGTTTGGGGTGGCCGACTCTGGTTGTTACCAGGTACATCTCTCCTACGCCTCTCCCATCATGCTGAAAGGTGGCGATTTTCTTTGAGTCGGGTGACCAGATCAGCACGGGCCGGTCGCTTTTGAGCCATCCGGCGTTGTCCGTGGCGTAACCGAAATCCTTCACGCCATCGCTAGTAAGCTGTGTTTCTTCTCCAGTGGAGAGGTCTTGAACCCAGAGGTTGTGATCACGGATGAAGGCACCGCTTTTGCCATCGGGTGAGACGAACACATTAGGATCAATTTCATTTTCCTTTTTACCCTTGAGGCATCGATTATTCCGGATGTCGAAGGTATAGAGGTAGGAATCAACGACAAATCGGAGAGAATTTCGGTCATCGCTAAACTCAAAACTCTCAAATGGGAGTTTAAAAGGATCATACGATGTGCCCACAATCTCAGACAGAGCCGAGGCCAACTTTTCATGATTGAAAGCTCGTTTTTTCTGTTTTTTCTTTGCATCGACAAGAACAAACTCGTGACCCTCGGGAATATGGTTCCGATACCAGAAAGAGTTACCATCGATCCAGTTAGGTTCTACACCAGCCCTAAACACAAGCGGATCCGTATGCTGACTCAAGAATTTCTCGGCGTGGGCATAATCTTCGACTGTTAGAACCTTTTTTTCCTGTGTCTGGACCGCGGCCGGGCACAAAACCGCTATCACCAAAGACCACAAAAGAACCAATGAACGAAACCTTCCGGATATTTTCAAGATGATTCTCCTTCTTTAAAATCGCATTTTTAAAGAGGACTGAACATACATCATTTTCCTGGCAAAAGCAATCAGACACAACCATGGTTCCTTGCCGTTTTCCCGTTCCACTCAATAGAGCAGAAGGATTTGTCAGAAGAATGTGAAAGGCCATATCAACTTATGATATTATTCGGGTGATCCAGACAGAACCGCATTTAAAAACCGAAAGTCAAGTCACAGGAGGAAATTCGATGTATTACATCCTTTTTTATGACGTCATAGAGGCCTACGTTGAAAAGCGCGCCGCCTTCCGAGAGGAACATCTCGAGATGGCTCGCGAGCTCGAGAAGAAAGGGCAGCTCATCCTGGCTGGAGCCTTTTCCGATCCCGTTGACGGAGCGGCGCTCGTCTTCAAAGCCGACGACATCGGTGTCGCCGAAAATTTTGCCAGAAATGATCCCTACGTCAAAAACGGCCTTGTCAAGAACTGGAAGGTGAGGAAGTGGACCGTCGTTATCGGTGCAGAATAGTGAGGAGAGGCACATGATTGCCCGAATATGGCATGGTCAAGCGACCTTGAGCAAGGCAGAAGCATATGTGTCTTTTCTCGGAACAAAAGTGTTCTCCGAACTTCGAAATATTGACGGGCACCAGGGGGCATTCGTTCTTCAACGGTCTCTGCCGAGCGGGGACGAAGTCGAATTCATCGCCATCACTTTATGGGAATCTATGGAGGCCATCCGATTATTTGCCGGCAGCGACCCATCCGCTGCTGTTGTCGAGGACGAAGCCAGGGCTCTGCTCAGCACGTTTGACGATCATGTGGTGCATTTCGAAGTGGCGAGTTCTGCAGGAATTGATTTTTTTTCTTAGAGTGAGATATGGAATCAATCCGGAAAATAACAGATAAGATTGTAACCGCCATGAATGAGGGTGACATTCAATCGTTTGTTTCCGTTTTTAGCGACGATGCGATCCTGTTCCCGCCCAATGAGCCCCCCAGGACAGGTGCCGCACTTCATGACATGATGAGCGATTTTCTCAGCCGGTTCGACATCCACTTCGAGCGCTATGTTGATGAGGAAATCGTAACAGCTGGTGATATTGCGGTCAATCATTACTCCTATGTATGGACCGTCACTCCTACAGCCGGCGGCGAACCGATGAAAGGGGCAGGTCACGGGATCAGAATCTTTAAAATCCAGAGGGATGGCACATGGAAGGTCACCCATGAGATGTGGAGCATCTATCCTCGGTCAAATAAGGATTAAACAATGGAAATCATCGATATCACTGAGAAGCATGAACCGCTGTACTTTCTTTGCCTTGAGGACTGGAGCGATGAGATGAAGGAAGCCGGCAATCACAAAGAAGTGTGGTACAAACAGGTCAAGGAGAAGGGTCTTGGAGTGAAGCTGGCAGCGGATGACAGGGGAGAGGTCGGGGGGATGATCCAGTACATGCCCATCGAGCAGACGCACGTGGAAGGGAAAGACTTATATTTTGTCTACTGCATTTGGGTTCATGGCTACAAAAAGGGGAGAGGCAACTTCCAGAAAAAGGGAATGGGTAAGGCATTGCTCAAAGCCGCGGAGGAGGATGTGAAATCCAGAGGAGCAAAAGGGATTGCTGCCTGGGGGATATCCTATCCTTTCTGGATGAAGGCGTCATGGTTCAAAAAACAGGGCTACAAGAAAGTGGACAAAGATCGAATGGCTGTTCTTTTGTGGAAGCCTTTTACGGAGGATGCGGCTCCTCCTCGTTGGATAAAGGAAAAGAAAAAGCCGGAGAAAACTCCAGGCAAAGTCACCGTCTCCTCCTTCAAGCATGGTTGGTGCCCTGCCCAAAATCTGGTGTATGAACGGGCCAAACGGGCCGCTTCCGAATTCGAAAATGAAGTCGAATTCATCGAGTACAACACCTTTGACAAAGATGTTTTCGATGAATGGGGCATTGTGGATGCTCTATTCATAGATGGCAAACATGTAAGAACAGGTCCTCCGCCGTCATATAAGAAGATCCTGAAGATTATTAAAAAAAAGATAAAGTGATTTCTCAGCAAAAGTCCGGACAAAATAAACTTCAAGAAACATAAAACGTATAAATATCTGGATAAATGAGAAATGTCGAAACAACGAATAAATCACATGACCTTGATCGGTGTAGGCCTCAAATTTGCCCTGATCTCAATTATTTATACCGCAGTAATCTGTGTTGTGCATTTTCTTTGGACGCCCTATCTTTCCATCCCTATTCCACGTGTTTTCAGTTTGATCATAGGAATTCTGCTTATAACGCTAGGTATTCCTATCTATGTGATTTCCGGGCTAACAATTCATAAATATTTTAATCAAGAGAAGTTAGCGACAAGTGGAATTTATGCCTATTTCAGGCATCCTGTTTATGGCTCCTGGATTGTGTTTATTGTTCCTGGAATAGTTTTTACAATAAATTCATTATTAGGATTGACTATTCCCTTTTTTATGTATTCGGTCTTTAAAATATTAATTGTTGACGAAGATAGCTATCTTGAAGATAGGTTTGGTGAAGAGTCTTACGAATATAAAAAAAGAGTTGGTGAAATTTTTCCGAAATTTTTGAAGCTTTCTAGGCCGAAAGGAATCGCATCTCAAAATTAGGATGAGAGGTGACAGCCCATTTTTTATTTTATGTGATCAAGCGTTCCCACCTTTTTTCTGATATATCCTCCTTGCATATTTCTGCATAGGTTTTAATCATCTCGTGATGTAAAATGTATTTAACCGAAATGTACTTTGGGATTTTTATCTGTTGTCTGAATCCATTTGCAGGATAGTTATTCCTGAAAGCGATCACGTTTATTATGTGGTCATCATAATACACCCTGGTTTTATAATCTTCGTCCTCGAAGTTAAACGGAATTTCCTTAAACAGAATCATGGCCAATCCTCCTCAGGTGATTTCCAAAGTTAAATTCTTTTATAACTTGAAATCCTCAGGCTCTGCCTTCTCGAAGCTTTCTTTGCATGATTTCACGGCACCATCGACGGCGTTCCATATTCTCTCAAGTTGTTCATTGTTCCAGCTGTACATCCGTTTATTCGAACACTGAGATAGACTTCTCAGGCTGTCCAGAACCCTCTGGGCCCTCCTTTCCGCAATCCGTTTGAATCGAGCTTCTTTAGTCTCTCCTTTCATCCTGTCCTCCTTTGTAATTATCGGGGTTAATTACTCAAACAAATACGCTTAATTTAATTGTCTGCATTATTTTAAATATAATGTAAATATAATTGATAATATTGTCAATCAATATTGTAAAAAAAATGAATAATTGTGAACAAATCTTGGAGAGAAGGGGATTGGGACAAGAGAGATGGATCAGAAACCAGTTCTATTCATACCTCAAGCTGTCCACAGGATTGGCACAGGCAGTTCTCACGGTCTGAAAAATAAAAGTCAAGACAGCAATCAACAGCGTGATCGAACCGGACAATACAAACACAATCCATCCGATATTAGCGCTGTAGGCAAAGTTCTGCAGCCATTTATTCATCACGAACCAGGCCAGAGGCCAGGCCAGGAGATTGGCAATCACGATCCATTTGATGAATTCCTTGGACAGAAGCACGATCATGCTGCTCACTGATGCCCCGAGAACCTTGCGGATGCCGATCTCTTTAGTCCTTACCTCTGAAGTGTAGGACACCAGGCCAAGAAGCCCAAGACAGGCAACCAGTATGGATAGCGTCGAAAAGATGATGAATATCTGCTGCATTTTCTTTTCTCTTGCGTACTGTTGATCAACGCGAGTATCCAGGAAGCTGAAGGCATATTGTTCTCCGGGAAACGTGTTCTGCCATTTCTCTTGAATGAAAGACAGAGTTTTCTCGACATCGTTGGGCGCGATTCTGATGGAAATCGTGCGTATGTATTCAGGGTCGAGGATAAGAGCCATCGGTTCGATTTCCTGTCGGAGAGACTTATAATTAAAATTTTGAACGACGCCGACAACTCGAGTGGGACCTTCAAAATAAGCCCCCTCCAACTTTTTTCCAACTGCGTCCTCGGGCTTCCATCCGAATCTTTGAGCTGCCGATTCATTCAGGATTATGGCCCCTGGGGTATCAGTGCTGTAATTTCTGGAAAATATCCGCCCAGCCATGACCTCCATCTCGTAGGTATCCACATAGTCATAATCGCAAAAAAACACGTACAGAGACACCGGCTCCTCTGACTCAACCCACGAGTAATAAGTATTGCTGTAATGAGTATCCGCCGGAACTTCGGAGGATGTCGTTACGGCGATTATCCGTGAGTTGCTTTTCAATTCATTCCGGAATGCTTCACATTTTTGGGCGATCTGCCGACTCCTCACAGGAAGGATGACCACGTTTTCCTTGGCGAAACCCAAAGTCCGGCTCTGGATGTATCTCATCTGCTTGTACACAGTGAACATTCCGATAATCAGACTAATGGAAATGCTGAATTGAATGACAACCAAATTCCTGCGAAAAATAGCTTTGCCGCTCCCCGTCAGTTGACTCCCTTTTATGGCTGCGGCCGGTTCGAACCTGGTCAAATAAAATGCAGGATAGATTCCCGCCAGGACACCAACAATTAGAGTTGCCCCAATCAAAAAGGCAAGGTTCCTTGGCTGGGAAAGCACGGTAAGTGACAGATTTTCAGAAAAAATCCCGTTGTAGGCCTCGATCAGCAGTGAACTCATAACGTATCCGAGTGCTAGAGCAACAAAGGCTAAGGATACGGATTCCTGGATAAATTGCACTCTCAACTGGGATTTATTCGCGCCTACAGTCTTCCTAAGGCTTACTTCCTTGGCTCTCTTGTTAGCCCGTGCAGTGGACAAGTTCACGAAATTCAAGCAGGCGATGATCAGAATAAGCACCGCAATTGACGCGAAGATATAGACCGATGCAATGCTCCCTCCCGCCTCAACTTCCCAATTAACGCTGGGGTTTAGATGGATATCCTTGATTGGAAAAAGATGCATTTTAAGGACCTCGTGAATGCTCATATCCTGATTCAGTACGAGCAAGTCTCCGTAATGAGGCTCCAGTCGTTTGGTAACAAAAGATTTTAGTTTGGTCTCGAGATCCGATTTTGAAGTGTTTTCTCCAACCAGAACATAGGTATATAGGTAATTGCCCCTCCACCCGTCGAATTCCTCCTCCGAGTAAGAGGCTATAGAAATCAGCATGTCAAAATGAATGTGAGAGTTTTCCGGAATCTCTTCCAGAATCCCCGTCACTTTGAAATCCACGAGCTCTTCCCGCCATTCAAACGTGAGCGACTTGCCGACAGCATCTCCTATCCCGAAGTATTTTGCCGCCGTTTTGCGGGTCAAAACCATGGTCTTGGGTTCTTTTAAAGCGGTTTGTTCATCGCCTTCTTCCAGGCCAAAATCGAAGATTTCGAAAATTGAATTATCCACAGCAAATAAACCCTGTCTATGGATATCATTTTTATAATCCTTAATGGCGAATTCTCTTCTCCAGATCCGCACGGCATTTTCAATCTCAGCAAAGTCGTCGATCAAAGCTTGCTTGTACAATCCTCCTGTGATAGGCCATCGTTGGTATAAATTGTCTCTGAGCAATTCCCTCTCTATCCTGTATATTCTGTGGACCTTTTGATGAAAGCGGTCATAGCCGGATTCCCGTAGTACCCAAAGGCTGATGATCATGCAGATGGAGAGCCCGACGGCCAGACCGAACACATTGATAAACGAGAATAATTTATATCGTGTGAAATTCCGGTAGGCAATTTTTAGATGATTCTTCAGCAAGGTGAACTGCCAGAACAGATTAGCCATTTGAGTAACCTCACATGTGTAATCGAATTATTCGAACATATTCCATTTTTTTTGCAATTAATGTGCCAGGCTATCTATCCCGGCTGAACTAAAGCTCACTGAATCAAAACCTGTCCGCTTATGAACAAACAGTATTCATTTCCGAACAGCAGGAACAAAGACGAACGTTTATATACAGAAGAAAATTCGCATTAAATCATTTCTTTAGAAAATTTAACGGGGAGTGGTACACTTTTTGCTTTCAAAAATCTGAAGAGGAGGGCATTTATGATTGCAAACGTATTTATTAGGGAGAAATCTTTTGGAGTATTCGTTGATTCGCTTGTGTTGTTTGCAATTACCTTTACAATAAGTGGGCCCGAGCCATACGGAGAAACCCTTGTCTGGAAGGAGGATAAATCAATTATGCAAATCATACTATCCAAAGAAAAAGCCGCCATGAAGCGGTGGCGAAAAGGGGATCCCTGGGGATGGACGGAAATCAGTTCACGGGAAGTGAGTTATATCGATCCCGGTATCACCAAACATATCGATGGCCTTGATGAGTACAAGAAATATTTGCAGCAGTTCGAGGGAAAAATCAATTATCAGGGTTCAGAATTCATCAATCCCAAGGTTGTTACACATGGAAAAATGGCTGTCTTAACGTACAATTACAAATCCACACAAGAAGATAAAGACGGTTCAATCATCGATCAGACACTTTGGAATACGACTGAAGTGTATTGTTTTTTCAACGGCGACTGGAAAATCATCCATACCCATTGGTCCTATGTGAAGCAAAAGCTTCCCGAACAAATCGAAGTCCCGGTCCTGGTGGAAACGCCCCAGACATCTTATAACGATGTCGCTGGAGAGATAATGGCTCTGGAAACAGCTGCTATGGAACGCTGGAGAAAGGGCGATCCCTGGGGTTTTACGGATATCAGTTCCCCTGATGTGACTTATTTCGATACAGGGACAACCTCCAGATTAGACGGAAAAGCAGCATTAAAAGCCGAGTACTCTAAGATCGAAGGGAAAATTCATTATGACATCATGGATTTCATCTCGCCTAAAATCCAAGTTCATAGGGATGCGGCTGTTTTATCGTACCGGTTTTTCGACACGCAGGTTAATCCCGATGGAACGATCGCATCGAGGACTCCCTGGAACTGCACTGAAGTGTATTTCAAAATCGACGGCAAATGGATGATTGTACACACTCACTGGTCTTATATCAAAGGCGAGAAAACATAATTCAGATGCGACAAATTCATTTCCAATGAAGTTGATAGCGCTTGTTCAGCGGTATTCCCTCTAGGGGTTTAAGCCTGATCAATTTATACCCCTGATAGGCACCTCGCAATTATACGAAGGAAACAGCAAAAAATTCCAATCATTCTACCATTTGACCTCTAAATATAGTTTTGATATCGTCATAATTCGGACAAAGGAGGTAACACAATGAAAACAAATATCATCCTAATGTTAGTGGCAATCGGACTTCTCTTGGGAGCCTGTGCAAAAAAAACGGAAGCTCCCGAGGAGACAGCCGTATCAGACAATCCTTTCTTTTCTGAATATGACACGCCCTTCAAAGTGCCGCCATTTGATAAAATTAAACCGGAGCATTTTGTCCCGGCCTTCGAAAAAGGGATGGAAGAGCAGAAGGCAGCAATTGACAAAATTGTTGACAACACAGATGCTCTGTCTTTTGACAACACCATCGCAGCCCTGGACAGATCAGAGAAGTTACTTACCAGAGTATCCAAAGTCTTTTATGGATTGAGCGGGGCCAACACCAATGATGAGATCAAAGCGATCCAGAAAGAGATGGCCCCCCGGTTGGCGGCCCATCGCGATGAGATCAGTCTGAATAAAGAGCTGTTTAAGCGGATTAATGCTGTGTATGACCAGAGGAATGACCTGGATCTCTCCGATGAACAGTTGTATTTGCTCGAAAATCTCTACAAACAGTATGTCCGCAACGGCGCTAACCTGAATGACGAAGATCAGGCCGAGCTCAGATCCATCAATCAGGAGCTATCAAAGCTGACTGTCCAGTTCGGTCAGAACGTCCTGGCTGAAACCAATGATTTCAAAATGGTGATCGATAACAAGGAAGACCTGGCCGGATTGCCCGATTCATCCATCACAGGAGCCGCTGAGGCGGCCGTAGAGGCAGGATTAGAAGGGAAGTGGGTCTTCACTACCCATAAACCCAGCATGATCCCGTTTTTGCAGTATTCTGAGAAAAGAGACCTGAGAGAAAAGCTGTACAGGGCCTACACAAAAAGAGGCGATAACGACAACGAATACGACAATAAAAAAATCCTTTCCGACATCATGAAGCTTCGCGTCGGGAAGGCAAACCTATTGGGCTATAACACTTACGCCGATTATATTCTGGAAACCCGGATGGCTGGGAATCCGGACAATGTCTATGAACTGCTGGATCGACTCTGGGATGCCTCCATTCCTGTGGCCAAAAATGAAGTGAAAGACATGCAGGCCATTATCGATAGGGAAGGAGGCGGTTTCAAGCTGGCTCCCTGGGATTGGTGGTACTATGCGGAAAAGATCAGGAAGGAAAAATACCAGCTCGACGACACGGAATTGAGGCCTTATTTTGTGTTGAATGATGTGAGGGATGGGATTTTCTGGGTAGCCAACCAGCTTTACGGGCTGACTTTTGAGGAGCTCGAAGGACTGCCCCTGCCCCACCCGGATGCCCAGGTCTTCGAGGTCAAAGAAGTGGACGGTTCTCACTGCGGGGTCATTTATATGGATTTTCACCCCCGGGAAAGCAAAAGCGGCGGGGCCTGGTGTGGCACCTACCGAAGTCAGAGTCGGAGATACGGCGAGGAAATCGACCCCGTCGTGAATCTGGTCTGCAATTTCTCCAAGCCAATTGGAGACAACCCGGCCATGATCACCCTTGAAGAGGTGGAGACGTTTTTTCACGAATTCGGCCACGGATTGGATAACCTTCTCTCCAATATAACGTATGGAACAGTCTTTCGATCCCCTGATTTTTCAGAGCTCCCGTCTCAGATCATGGAACATTGGTCCATACATCCGACAGTCATCAAGCACTATGCCAAGCATTACCAGACAGGCGAACCCATTCCTGACAAACTGCTCGATAAGATCGTCAAAAGCGGCTTGTTCAACCAGGGATTCATCACGGTTGAATATCTGGCTGCCTGTTTCCTGGATATGAAGTACCACACGCTCACAGAACCCCAGGATCTGGATATCAACCAATTCGAAAAGGAGTATTTCGATGAGCTCGGGCTGATCCGGGAGATCATTTCCAGGTACCGGAGCACCTATTTCATGCACATCATGGGAGGATATGCCGCCGGTTATTACGGCTACATCTGGTCGGAGGTGCTGGACTGTGATGCCTTCGAGGCCTTCAAAGAGACCAGCCTCTTTGATCAAAAAACGGCCAATGCCTTCAGAACAAACATCCTGGAGAAAAATGGGCTGGCCGACTACAAAACCATGTACATTAACTTTCGCGGACGTGAACCCAAAATCGAGCCACTGCTGAAAAAACGGGGATTTCAATAAAAACATAGTGTTCACTCTGACACAAAAAGCCCGGCAGAATTAAGACCCTGTTGGATATGGCGGCAAGGGCTACATCCTAAAAATTTAGAGATACAATCGGATTAAGCACAGGAATTGAAGTCTTGGCAAAGGCTGTCGAGTGTTTCTAGAGGAGGTCTGATGATGACAGATTGGAAAGAACTGGACAAGGGTCTTAGGAAGTATGTCAATCCGGCAACGCACCCTGTGGCCGTTAAGTTTCTCGACGATGAAGCTCAAATTCCACCAAGGGCAAGGAGACCCTTCAGAGATTTGAATCTGACCCTGGCCCCCTGTCAAGGAGCTGCCATGACACGACGCTACGGCTGGACTGTTGCTTTCACCAAAGAAGACGTGGGATGCGCCATCGCCGCCCACACCTATGGATGGGAAAGAGTAGGGGATACCAGCGGAGCCGTCCACTTCCTTACGGAAATGAACTACGCCGCCGACAGAGAGACAGCCGAGCGGATGTTCAAGGCGTTTCCTGCTCTCGACACGAACCGTGGACCTGTCGTCCTTTTTTATCCCCTGAAAAATGCGGAAATTGATCCGGATGTCATTCTTATCTACGTCAATCCTGCCCAGTGCATGAGGCTCATCCACGGAGCGACCTACAACACAGGGGAGCCTTTGCTGAGTAGTTTTTCGGGAAGGGCTGCTTCCTGCTCGGAAGGGATCATTGGAGCCTTTCAGGAAGACTCGGTGAAAATCGTAGTCCCCGGCAACGGGGATCGCGTTTGGGCATCATGTCAGGACCATGAGATGCTAATGTCTGCTGCAGCGCACCACCTGGAACCCATCGTGCTAGGCTTGGAAAAGACGCATCAGTCAGGAATCAGATATCCCATACCTACATATATGGGCTACGCTCCGAAGGTTGGATTGACGGTCCCCCTGTCAGAAGTTTTTAAGCCCGAAGAATTGCAGAAATTGTATAAAAAGAAGGGCTGATACGACACCCGCTTCCTTGGCAAATGATTTTGGAATTCGCTTCTCTAAGCTGTTACCCCATTTCACGAGCTTTATGACCATACCGACCCTCCATGTATAAACAATGAATATACATTAGGTCACTCAAGTTATTCATTACTTGCCGCTTCTGGCCGGCGTTGGCGTTTCTCTGTCGATTTCCAGTCTATTGGAAACGAGAAGAGGAACGAGGGGATGATGAGCGGAGTTTGGTTAATTCGGCCTCCAATTCTTCCTTTGTCCAAAAATTATCTTTTAAATCGCAGGGGAGGCAATGATGGATATTCTCGATTATTCAAATGACTATCCCACTGTTTATTGTGAATTTTGACATTTAGCACTATAACGTTATAACGTTAAAGCGTTTAGATGGAGGTGAAATATGTCTGAATACTCTAAAAGGGCGACCGTTTACCTGGACCCGATGTTGCATAAAGCGCTACGCATCAAAGCGGCTGAAACATCCTGCTCCATATCCGAGCTGATTAATGACGCGGTCAGGTTTTCGCTGGCAGAAGACGCCGAGGATCTGGCGGCCTTTAGAGATAGGCGAGAGGAGCCTCTTTTGGCTTTTGAAGATGTCCTGGAACAATTGAAAAAGAATAGCCGCATATAAAATCTATCTCCGCAAGCCCGTTTTAAAAGACCTCGCTAAAATTCCGAAACGTGATCTACAACGCATTATAAAACGGATTGAAAAGCTGGGTTTTGATCCAAGACCGGCTGAATGCGAAAAATTAGCAGGAAAAGACCGATTTAGAATCCGCCAGGGCAATCACCGCAAATACGGAGACCTGTTTGACAAGCCCCGGTCGGCCATAGGCAAAGAGATGGACTTTGGTCAGAGGCTGAAGAACCGGCCTGTAATCAGGCTTATAGTCGAGATGGGCCGCATAGATACCGGAGATTTTCTGTTCCACAACCTCTTTCTTCGCATTCTGCCTGAGTAGCACATAGGAAGGCGCCACCCATTCTGCCCAGCGTCGGATGCGGTCTTCGCCGAGGAGTTCGACCCGGGCGATCATATCGAACTGGAGATGGGAGTTAGAGGGAATGTTTCGGATTACGCCTGTGACCGTGAAATCGCTTTCGTGCTGGGCAACATACAGAACCTTCCCGATGGGATCTTCGGAGCCGAAATAGCGGCGAGCCGTTTCCGCGGTGAGGACAATGGAATTCTGAGTGGCTAAAGCTGTCTCCGGATTTCCCTTGACGAACGGAAAGGAAAACATGGCAAAAAATGACGGATCGGTGAGATAGATGTTAAACTCGTCGAAGCTTTTGTCCTGATACCTGACCAGCGAGCGGTGCCAGGGCCAGACGCGGCAGGATTCTTCTATCTCGGGATACTTTGCCTTGAGCTCCGAACCGAGGGCATAGGAGACGGAGGTCCCGAAACCGTCGCTGTCGATGGCATTCAAAATCCGGTAAATGCGGTCTTTTTTGGCATGGAAACGGTCATAACTCATCTCGTGCTGCACCCACAGAGATATAAGAATAAAACATGTCAACCCGAGAGTTAACCCGGAAAGGTTGATCACCGAATAGATCTTCTGCCTTTTGAAATTTCGGAAGGCCACTCTCAGATAGTTCATGGCGTAAGATCCAGTTTGGTCATTGTTTCGATATCGATACTTTCAAATGCAAACTCTGTACCACATCCAAACTACAGGCTAATTGTCCGATTGCGATCCAAGCTCTGTCCACAATTGAACAACCTTTATCCGCTTTCGAACAATGTCAACATTCGCCGGATTTCTTTGTCAAGAATAAGATGCCCGAAAAAAAGGAAACCGCACGTCTCTAAATACGTATAACTTCAATGAGTCCGATTAATGAATCACTGCAGATTGGAGGAACTTGTCGAATGACCTCAGTCAAAAAATTGGGCCTGGGTTCTTTTCTCGGCATTCTGGGAGCAGCCGGAATCATTTTGGGACCGCTGTTCGGCTTATCCGAAATCGTCAGACCATGGAGTTTTATCCTCGGCTTTATTTTCGGACTATCTGCCGGGCTGGGAGTCGCCCTTTCGATTTCAGGGCTTTTGGATAGGCGAAAGGAAAAGCCGGGCGGTTAGTCAGACGATATTTTTCGGAGCCTTCCGGGAGGACTGGATGCAAATCGTGATTCCCGGCACTCAGAGAACAAGTCGTTGTCTCTTCTATTCTGCTTTTCTTTTCCTATTCTTCTTCTCTTCTCTTGTTGACTCCGCTTTCGAAAACCGATATTCTTTCCATAAATCCATCGGAAAATAAGATGAAAAAATGGGTTTAATATGCCCGAAATGTCAGCATGAGAATCCCGACGACACCCTCTACTGTGGCCAATGTGCCGCTCCCTTGAAATCCACCCAAGGGATCTCTGTCACAAAAACCCTGCTAACTCCTAAGGAAAGCCTGCAAAGGGCCAGCACGGTTGCCGGAAGATACACGATCATCGAGGAGCTGGGGCGGGGGGGCATGGGGGTAGTATATAAAGCCGAGGACACAAAACTCAAAAGAACCGTGGCGCTCAAGTTCCTCCCGTCCGAATTGATCCACATTCCCGAGGTCAAGGACCGGTTCATTTGCGAGGCCCAGGCCGCAGCCGTTCTGGACCATCCCAACATCTGCACTGTTTATGAATTCGACCAGGCCGAAGAGACATCCTTCATTTCCATGGCTTACATCGAAGGACAGAGTCTGAAGAAGAAGATCGAAACAGGCCCGATAGAGCTGGATGAGGCTCTGAAGATAGCCACCCAAGTTGCCGAAGCCTTGCAGGAAGCCCACAGGAAAGGAGTGGTGCATCGGGACATCAAGAGCGCCAACATCATGATCGATGAGAGAGGTCAGGCCAAGATCATGGATTTCGGTTTAGCCAGGGTCGCAGGAGGCACGTTAGTCACACAAGAGGGCATGACCATGGGCACGGTGACCTACATGTCTCCTGAACAGGCCCAGGGAAAAAGAGTCGATCACCGAACAGATATCTGGTCCTTGGGTGTGGTGCTTTATGAAATGCTCACCGGGCAGCTGCCTTTCAAAGGAGAACACGAACAGGCCATCGTGTATTCCATCCTGAAGGAGAAACCCGAGCCAATCAAAAGTTTAAAACCAGACATTCCTGTTTCTATCGGGCAGGTTGTGAGCAAAGCACTCGAGAAGGATCCGGAAAAACGATACCAGCACGCAGAGGAGCTGCTGGATGATCTGAAATCCATCTCTGCCGGGATCGTGCCGGAAGAGATCAAAACCAGGCTGAGGAAGGAAAAGCTGCGCAAAAGAAAAAGGGCAGTTCTTTATGGAGGCGCTACAGCTTCGGTCATTATCATAGTTGTGTTAGCCCTGACTATTTTCACCGGTCCGGCCGAAGCCATCGATTCCATTGCGGTACTCCCTCTCGAGAACCTCACCGGCGATACAGAGAAGGAGTTCTTTGTCGATGTTGCGACCGAGGAATTGATCGGGCAGCTGGGCCAGATAAGCGGGCTTCGGCGGGTTATTTCCCGAACATCGGTCATGAAATTCAAAGAAACCGACAAAACCCTGTCAGAGATTGCACGGGAGTTGAATGTGGATTGTGTGGTGGAAGGATCCGTGCAGCAGGCAGGCGACAGAGTCCGCATTCAAATGCGGTTAATAGACGCCTTTCCTGAGGAGCAGAATCTGTGGGGGAAGACCTATGAGAGGGACATGTCTGATGTTCGGGTGATGTACAGCGAAATGGCACGCGCCATTGCTGATGAAGCCCAAATCGATCTGACAGCCGATGAATTGACGCGGCTGACCAGCGCCAGCCAGGTCAACCCCGAAAGCTACGATGCCTATCTTAAAGGATTGTCTCATTTGGACAAAGCCACTCCAGAGAGACAAAGAATTGCACTGCAGTACTTCGATTTGGCCTTAGAGCTAGACCCGAGCAATGCATTGGCCCATGTGGGAATTGCGAATGTCTGGATACTTCGCTATCAAATGGGAATGGTGCCACGCCAGGAGGCTATTCCTCTTATAACGTCACCACTCGAGAAAGCATTGGAACTGGACAACACACTGGCAGATGCTTATGTAGAGCTGGGCGGTTACAGATGTTTTACCGAATGGGACTGGGAGGGCGCAGAGAGAGATTTGCAGCAAGCCATCAGGCTTAACCCGAACCATGCCGGTGCTCACTACGTCTACGCCCATGTGTTATGCATCATGGGACGCACCGAAGAAGCATTACCGCATAGTGAGCTGGCACTCGAGCTGGATCCCCTAAGTCCGGGTTGCTATCTTTTTCATGGAATAGTCCTGCGGTACAATCGTCGCTTTGACGACGCCATTGCAGCTTTCCACACCGCGCTGGAAATTGAGCCGAATTTTCCTTATGGCCTCGACAATTTGGCCTTGACACATGGCGCCAAAGGGATGTACGACGAGCAGCTTGCCATTAATCGGAAGCTACTCGGCCTTGATGTCGAGCTTACTGCGGCCTTAGAGCATGGATTTGAAAAAGCCGGCCACAAGGGTGCTTATCGTGCGGTAGCCGACCTTTTGGCAGGACGATACGGAAAGCCCGGCAATTTCGTACCTGCTCCGACTATCTCAACTACATATCTCGATGCTGGTGAGTACGACTTGGCCATCGATTGGATCGAAATAGCCTATGAGGAGCATGCCCCAAGCATGCCCTATCTCGGCTTGCCCGAATTTGATCCCTTGCGCTCCTACCCGAGATTCCAGGACCTGCTGCGCAAGATGAACCTTCCGGTGGATGTAAAGGAATAGCATTGAGTTGCTCCCGGTATTTCAGAGGTTGAAGATGTGAAGAAGAGACCGGTTAGATTGATGTAGAAAGAAATATTGAGAAGCTGGGAAAAATTGCTTTGTCACGATGGCGGAGGTGGTACCAAGGGCTCAAGCGCAGCTATCAGCTCCGGAATCCGTACAGTCGCAACCTTCCAAATAAGCTCTTGCTTGATTTCCCCGTATTCATGGGCCAAGACATTGCGTTGAGCGATTATGTTCTGCCATGGAATATCAGAGTGTTCATCTTGAAAACCTTTGGATACACGTCGTGCAGCTTCTCCGATAATTTCAAGTGCCCTTTCGACCGCCAATTGGAGTTGTCTATTCTGCATATATTGATTGGAGCTTACGCCGGATACAAAATTGCTGATCGTTTTTGCCGAATCCAGCATATCCCACAAGTAACCTGCGTCTCTATCATCAAGATGCATAGATGATCTCTCTATTTGTCAAGATTGCGCTGCGACGGAAAGGATTCCTTAAAGTGCTCTTCTCCACTAGGTCGACTTTTCTCCCAAAGATTTTCTCTAATTCTTCTATCATTGTGATCCAGTCATATAGATCCAAATCCGCTTCCTCAGAAAGACTGACTACAACATCTATGTCGCTATCAAGGTCGAAATCATCGCGCAAAACAGAGCCGAATAGTGAAAATTCAACAATCCTCCAGCGCAGACAGAATTCTTCAATCTTTTCCTTCGGCAACGAAAGCTTGGTGTTCATGATGGAATCCGATTTTATGCATCTAATATATCAAAACTTTCAAGGATTGAACAGCTTCGCTTATCTGCGAAATTCGAATCATCACGAAAAATTCTTCTGCTATGGAAGAATGATGATCAGGGAATGGCTGGGTTTCAGGATTTTATAATACAGAATAGATGCTGGGGTCCATATAATGTCCATTACATTCTCTCCTTAGCTTCAAAATCAGCGCCCGTATTTTAACAGACTATTCCGGTTGTTGACATCTCCTTAATTTCCTTGATAATATTTTGCCGACCAAATAAGGGGAAGAAGTGGTAACGCAGTGTCCGAAGTGCGGAATCGAAAATCCTGATACAGCTAAATTCTGCAGCGAGTGTGCCACACCTCTTCCATCAGCAGAGGGGACCTCTGTTCTCCAGACCAAAACTCTGGTCTCACCTAAGGAAAGCCTGCAAAAGGGAAGCACTGTTGCAGGGCGATACACGATCATCGAGGAGGTGGGTAGAGGCGGGATGGGTGTTGTCTATAAGGCCGAAGACACCAAGCTCAAAAGAACGGTGGCGCTTAAGTTTTTGCCCCCCGAACTGACCCACATTCCGGATGTCAGGGAGCGCTTCATGCGCGAAGCCCAGGCCGCTGCGGCCCTGGATCATCCTAACATTTGCACCGTCTTTGAATTCGATAAAGCTGAAGACACATCCTTTATTTCCATGGCCTATATCGAAGGCCAGAGCCTGAAAAAGAAGATAGAATCTGGCCCGCTGGAGCTTGAGGAAGCCCTGAGGATAGCTATGCAGGTCGTTGAAGGTCTGCAGGACGCCCACAGGAAAGGCGTGGTGCACCGGGATGTCAAGAGCGCCAACATCATGATCGATGAGAGAGGCCAAGCAAAGATCATGGATTTCGGGTTGGCCAGGATCACAGGCAGTACACTGGTCACCCAGGAAGGGATGACCATGGGCACAGTGACCTATATGTCGCCTGAACAGGCAAGCGGGGTGAAGGTCGATCACCGCACGGATATCTGGTCATTGGGTGTGGTTCTCTATGAAATGCTCACCGGTGAGCTGCCTTTTGTCAGGGAGAATGAACAGGCTGTGATGTATTCCATATTAAAGGAGAAACCCAAGCCGGTCACAGATTTAAAGCCCGATGTTCCCGCATCGGTAGAGCAAGTGGTGGACAGAGCTCTCGAGAAGAATCCGGAAAAACGATACCAGCGGGCAGGGGAGCTGCTTGATGATCTGAAATCCATATCGGCAGGCATAGTGCCGGAAGAGATCAAAGCCAGGCTGAGAAAAGCGAAGCTGCAAAAACGGAAAAGAACCATTGCATACGGTGGAGCGGCCGGATTGGTTATCATTGCGGCTGTGCTGGCCTTGACTCTTTTCACCGGACATGCTGAAGCGATTGAATCCATTGCCGTCCTGCCGCTCGAGAACCTCACGGGGGATGCGGAGCGGGAATATTTTGTGGATGGTGTGACGGATGAGTTGATCGGACAGCTTGGTCAGATCAGCGGTCTGCGGGTCATTTCCCGCACATCGGTCATGCAGTACAAGGGTGTGAAGAAACCGCTGACAGAGATTGCCCGGGAGTTGAACGTGGATGCTGTGGTGGAAGGATCGGTACAGCAAGTCGGCGACAACGTTCGCATTCGGGTGCAGTTGATCGATGCTCTTCCTGAAGAGCGAAACCTTTGGGGGCAGACCTACGATCGGGCCAAGACCGACGTGCTGATGCTCTACAGTGAAATGGCGCGGGTCATCGCCGATAAAGCACAGGTGATGCTGACTGCGAAAGAATCGACACGTCTTACAAAAATTCGCCAGGTCAATCCCGAAGCGCACGAAGCCTATCTCAAAGGTCAGTTCCACTGGAATAAATTCACTGAACAGGATATCGAGATAGCGCTCCAGTACTATGAGCTAGCGCTAGAAAAAGACCCGAATTATGCCCCAGCCTACGCCGGCATTGCCGGATACTGGGGCGCAATGTCATATTTTGGGATGCTTGCCAGTGAGATTATGCCCAAAAGGATGGCAGCCTTGGAAAAATGTCTCGAGTTAGACAGCATGCTGCCAGAGGCACATGGTGGGTTGGCAAGCACAGCGGCTTGGTTTGAATTTGATTGGCACAAGGCGGAGAAAGAGTACCTTCTGACACTTGAGCTTAATCCCAATGATGCCGGGACCCGGGTTTTTTACGGGCTGTTTCTAACTGGAATGGGGCGGTTTGAGGAGGCAAAGGCGCAGATGGGGATCGGCCTGGAGTTGGACCCGTTGAATGCCATGAATCAAGGATATCTGGGAAACGCCTTCTTGCGTGCCCGCCAATTCGATCAGGCCATCGCACAGTACAATAAAAGCCTGGCCTTACAGCCTGATTTCGCAGATTCTTTGAGTGGACTCCTGGAATGCTATCACCAGAAAGGGATGTACGAAGAAGCATTGGAGGTGGCGAGAAGATTTTTTAATGCAAGGGGTTTTAAGGACCTCCTTGAAGCATTCAATCGCGGCAATGAAGAAGGGGGGTATAAACAAGCGATGCGGCAGGCTGCAGAGGAGTGGGCAGTTCAATCCAATCGGGCATACTCTATGCGTATTGCCACGTTCTACATTTATGCTGGGGAAAAGGATCGAGCTTTGGATTGGCTGGAAATAGCCTACCAAGAGCGGATGCAGAATTTGATTTACCTCAATGTGCAATCCAAGTGGGATCCTCTGCGCGACGATCCCCGCTTCCAGAATTTGATCCGGGGGATGAACTTTCCGGCGAATAAAAAGAACTAATGCCTTCCTCCCATAGGATTTTTTTGCCTATGCGCCATCTTCGACACATAGCGTGACTAAATGAATAACTTCAGGCCAGAGATCAATGCATGGCCTGCATGGTCCCAGAAGTAAGTATTTCCAACCCGTATCGCAAGACAATGATGAGGCGATTGCAACGGATCTTTGCATGTAGAAGGCACATAGGAAGATGATCCTGCAAGGACAAGATCGCAGTCCATTTAAACCACATAGTGGTGATGATCCAGCCGAAGCGAGGAATATCTATGTGAGGAGGATAGGAGGGTGGGCGGGTTTTCTCCGAAAACAGATAATGTCTCGCCTAAAGGAGGCGTCACCTATCCAAAACATCATCATGGTTTTTTGAAATGCCTACGTTCCAGCCTGCTGATTGACTCCTGTTGCATGAATTGATATCCTTTTGCCAAATAAGCGGAGGAAAAATGGCCATGCAATGCCCCAAATGTCAGGCTGAGATCGGTGACGATTCCCGTTTCTGCAGCAAATGCGGCACTCCGATTCATTCTTCAGAAAACGCTTTTATATCCCAGACCATGACAATCCTGGAGCCCATGGAGGAACGACTTCCTGGGACTATGCTTGCCGGCAAGTATAAGATCATAGAAATCTTAGGCAGAGGAGGAATGGGCATCGTCTACAAGGCTGAGGACACGAAGCTCAGACGCCATGTGGCCCTCAAGTTTCTGCCTCCGGAATTGATTCAGGATGAAGAGGCCAGAGAACGGTTTGTCCTGGAAGCTCGATCAGCCGCCGCTCTCGCTCACCCCAATATCTGCACCATTCATGAGATCGATGAAGAAGACAGCCGCTCGTTCATTGCTATGGAATGCGTGGAAGGGCAAAGCTTGAAGGAGCAAATAAAACAAGGATCCTTGGGAGTTGAGGCCGCTTTGGACGTTGCCACTCAGGTGGTTGAGGCTCTCGGGGAAGCCCACAAGGAGGGCATCGTTCACAGGGACATCAAGAGCGCCAACATCATGATCACGTCAAAGGGCCAGGCAAAGGTCATGGACTTCGGTTTGGCCAAAGTCAAAGGGGGAACGTTAATGACCAGAGAGGGCACCACTCTGGGAACTGTGGCCTACATGTCTCCGGAGCAGGCCCGCGGCGAAGAGGTCGACCACCGCACCGACATCTGGTCTTTGGGAGTGGTTCTCTACGAGATGCTCACCGGGGAGCTTCCGTTCAAAGGAGAGCGGGAAGCATCGATTCTCTATTCTGTAGTGCATGAGGAGCCAAAGTCGCTCAAGGACATTAAGCGCGATATTCCTCTGGAATTTCAACAGATAATAAACCGCGCCTTGAAGAAAAATCGGGAGGCCCGGTATTCATCTTCAGAAGAGATGTTAAACGACCTGAGGAAATATCAGGATAGGCTGCGGGCAGAGGAATTGGGTGTGTTCAATCTGAGGAGGTTGCTCCGCCACATCCGCAGGCCGCAGGTTGCCATTCCGGCTATCTGTGGGATCATTCTCATTGCTCTGGCATCTGTCTGGTTCGTCAACCGCCAGGCCAGGATCCGTTGGGCCAGGGGAGAAATTCTTCCGCAGGTCGAGAAGATGATCGTGGAGAATGACGTATGGCGGGATCTGGTCCCGGCTTACCGACTAGCCAAAAAAGCTGAATCTGTCCTCGGGGAGGATCCCAGACTGTCGGAGCTCTTCTCAAAATGTGCTCTAAACATCAACGTGAGAACAGATCCCTCAGGCGCCAGTGTCTATATGAAAGAATACAGCCACCCTGAGAGCGAATGGTCCTTTCTGGGGATTACCCCCCTGGAGAAGATCCAGGTGCCCATCGGGGTCTTTCGGTGGAAAATGGAAAAGGAGGGCTACAAGACAGTTCTGTCAGCCGATTCAACCTGGGACATGACAATTTCACAGCCGGGTGTCGTTATTCCCCGCGATATTGTCAGGATGCTTGACAGGGAGGACCAGCTCCCGCCTGGAATGGTGCGTGTTTCCAGTACGGAAACTGAAATGGGAACACTGAATGACTTCTTCATAGACCGGTGTGAGGTGACGAACAAGCAGTACAAGGCGTTCGTCGATGCCGGCGGTTACAGACAGATAAAATTCTGGCAACATCCCTTCATTCGGGATGGACGAGAGTTAACCTGGGAAGAAGCGCGCAGCGAGTTTGTGGATCAGTCCGGCCAAACCGGACCTTCAACCTGGCTGGCGGGTGACTATCCTCAAGGACAGGACAATTATCCGGTCTCAGGAGTCAGCTGGTACGAAGCAGCGGCCTATGCAGAGTTTGCCGGAAAGAGCCTGCCGACGAGCACGCACTGGGATGCAGCAAGAGGAGCCTTTACGCCGATGATCCAATGGCCGCAGCTCGGGGGATTCGCGCTTTTTGCCCCGTTCAGCAATTTCGAAGAAAGTGGTTCTGTTCCGGTGGGCAGTCTGCAGGGCCTCACCGCCTACGGTGCCTTGGATATGGCCGGGAACGTCCGGGAATGGTGCTGGAATGAAGCCCCGAAAGGCCGGATTATCCGGGGCGGGGCCTGGGGAGACAACACCTACGAGTTCGAGCATCAGCGGCAGGCTCCCCCGATGGATCGTTCTCCAAAGAACGGCTTTCGGTGCGCTCTTTATCCCAACCAGGAAAACACAACTGAACCTGTGTTTGGAATGATCGATCCGGTTGAGCCTGTGGATTTGTACAAACAAACGCCAGTACCTGATCAGGTTTTTCAGGTCTACAAGGAACAGTTCGCCTATGACCGGACAGATCTGAACGCTGAAGTGGAAGACAGGGCAGGGAGCCCCAATGGCTGGATCCGGGAGAAGATCTCCTTTGACGCCGCTTATGGAGACGAACGGGTCATTCTGTATCTTTTTCTTCCCAAAAACGCACAGCCTCCGTTTCAGACAGTCATATACGCTCCGGCGGATCCTTGTGTTCTGGAAAGGTCGAGTCAGGATATCGAAAGCTATTATGAATTTGCCATATTTCTTTCCCATCTCGTGAAAAACGGCCGGGCCGTGATCTTCCCCGTCTGCAAAGGAACCTTTGAGCGCGGAAACGATAAACTGACAGCCGTTTATTTTCTCCAGCAAAGCTCTCATCAATTCAGGGAGTTGTTTATCCAACAGACACAAGACCTCAAAAGATCGATCGATTACCTGGAAACCCGCCCGGACATCGATGTCGAGAAGCTGGCTTTTTACGGAATGTGCTCGAGCGCCGCTCTCGGAGCGATCATCCCGGCTGTGGAGGAGCGTCTCAAAATCAACGTTTTAGTGTCGGGAGGCCTGTGGGACCGGGGGCGTTCTGAAGTAAGCCAAATCAATTACATAACCCGAGTGACAATCCCGGCCCTGATGTTGAATGGGAAATTTGACGTCATTTTTCCTCTGGAGACGTCGTCCAGACCCATGTTCGAACTGCTGGGGACACCGGCCGAACACAAAAAACATATCCTCTATGATACCGATCACATCCCGCCCCGGAACGAATTCATCAAGGAAACCCTGTCCTGGCTGGACAAATACTTTGGCCCAGTGAATCGATAAATCCGCGACATAAGTCAGCTGAGCTCATCTCATTGATTCATATTTCGGGAAATGATATTCTTGTGTCAAAGTTGATTCACCAGAGGGAGAGCCATGGGAAGGATATGTCCCAAGTGTCAGTATGAAAATCCTGAAGGAACCCGTTACTGCGGCGAATGCGGCGGGTCTTTAGATCCCGTCGAAGCGATTCCGCTGACGAAGACCCTGATCACACCGGCGGATAGTCATAAAGAGGGGAGTACTATCGCGGGACGCTATACGATCATCGAAGAGCTGGGCCGAGGTGGTATGGGTGTGGTCTACAAGGCCGAGGACACCAAGCTCAAAAGAGCGGTAGCGCTCAAGTTCCTGCCATCGGAGCTTACCCACGTTCCAGATGTTCGTGAGCGGTTCATGCGCGAAGCCCAAGCCGCCGCGGCCCTGGACCATCCCAATATCTGCACTGTCTATGAATTCGATCGGGCCGATGAAACGTCCTTCATCTCCATGGCTTATGTCGAAGGCCAGAGCCTGAGAAAGAAGATCGAATCGGGTCCTCTAGAGCTGGATGAAGTCCTGAAGATTGCTGAACAAGTCGCCGAAGGATTGCAGGAAGCCCACAATAAAGGAGTTGTCCACAGGGACATCAAAAGTGCCAACATCATGGTCACAGACAGAGGCCAGGCCAAGATCATGGATTTCGGCTTGGCCCGGATGACAGGGACGACGTTGCTGACACAGGAAGGGTCGGCCATGGGCACGATCGCCTACATGTCGCCGGAGCAAGCAAGGGGAGAAGAAGTCGATCACCGCACGGATATCTGGTCACTGGGCGTGGTGATGTATGAAATGCTGACCGGGAAGCTTCCTTTCAAGGGGGAGCACGAGCAGGCCATCGTGTATGCCATCAGGAAGGATAAGCCCAGGCCGATCACGGAACTAAAACAAGACATTCCCGTTTCCATCGAGCAAGTAGTGAGCAAAGCCCTCGAGAAGGATCCGGAAAAGCGGTACCAGCAGGTCGAGGAACTTCTGGATGACCTGAAATCCATATCAGCGGGAATCGTCCCCAAAGAAATCAAGGCCAGGCTGAGAAAAGCCAAGCTGCAAAAAAGAAAAAGGGCCATTATTTACGCAGGAGCAGCCAGTTTGATCGTTATCATGGCTGTATTGGGATTTATACTCCTCAAGGGGCCTCCGGAGACGATCGACTCCATCGCAATCCTGCCGCTCGAAAACCTTACGGGGAACGCGGATCAGGATTATTTTGTCGACGGAGTGACCGATGAGCTGATCGGGCATCTGGGACAGATCAGCGGGCTGCAGCGGGTCATTTCCCGCACGTCGGTCATGCAGTACAAGGATACGGATAAATCCCTGCCCGAGATCGCTCAGGAGTTGAACGTGGATGCCTTAGTGGAGGGGACGGTCTATCAGATAGGTGAAAACGTAAGCATCAAGCTGCAGCTTTTCGATGCGCTTCCCGAGGAACGAAGCCTCTGGACAGAGAGGTACGACCGCCCGGCGACCGAAGTGTTGATGATGTATGGCGAAGTGGCCCGCACCATTGCCGATCAGATCCAGATCAAACTAACAGCTGATGAAACATCACGTTTTGCCGGCGCCCGCCAGGTCAATCCCAAGGCCTACGAGGCCTGTCTCTTGGGTTGGTCCCACTGGTCCAAGCTCTCGCCGGCGGATCTGGAAACAGCCAGACAGTACTTCGAATCCGCCCTGGAAGAGGATCCGGATTACGCCCTGGCTCACGCAGGGATGTTTTTAGCCCTGATCACACGTGGGCAGATTGGACTGGTTCCCGCCGGCGAGGTCCTGCCGGAAGCAAAGCCCTACCTCCTCAAGGCCCTGGAATTGGACAACACCCTGGCGGAAGCTCAGTTCGCCATGGCCGCGATGAAAACCTGGTGGGAGTGGGACTGGGAAGGCGGAGAGGCCTCATTCCTTCGTCTCATCGATCTCAATCCCAACTATGCCATGGGCCGGGCGTATTACTCGCATCTGTTGTGTTATTTAAATCGCAATGAGGAAGCCGCAGCCCAGGGAGCGTTAGCCTTGGAATTGGACCCCCTCAATTCGCTGTACATGAGTATGTATGCCAATACATTGCTGTTACTTAGAAGATATGACGAGGCCATCGCTCAGTGCCGCAACGCGCTCAGGACATCGCCCAATAATCCACAGGCACATGCTATTCTCTGGGAAGTGTTCCACTCGAAGAGTCAGTATGGTGAGGCGCTGGATGGGGCGAAAGCGTTTTATGAGGCATTGGAGCTGACGCCGGTCGTCGAGGCCATGTCGAGCGGATATGAAACGGGCGGCTACCCGTGGGCGATGCACGCCGCAGCGGAAACCCTGGCTGCGATCTCGCAACAGGTCTATATCGGTCCCTGCTTCATTGCCTTTCCTTATGCCGCTGCCGGGGAAACAGAAAAAGCCCTGGAATGCTTGGAGAAAGGGTTTGAGATCGGAGATCCCAACATGCCCTATATGGAAGAACCCATTTTCGCCGATCTTCTCGGTGACGAGCCGCGTTATCAGGACCTTCTGCGCAAGATGAACCTGCAGGTGGGGAAATAACAACAGATCAATCGATTGACTTTGATTTTGGTGCTTGATATTCTTTCGCCTAAATCACCTCAATTAGGGAAGAGGGAAAAATGGGAATAACATGCCCAAAATGCCGGCATGAAAATCCTGAGGGGGCCCTTTACTGCAGCAAATGTGCAGCACCTTTAAAAACCGCAGAAGGAAGCGACGTAACAAAAACTCTGTTAACAGCTAAAGAAAGCCTGAAAAAGGGCAGCACAGTTGCGGAACGATACACCATCATCGAAGAACTGGGCCGGGGGGGCATGGGAGTGGTTTACAAGGCCGAGGATGCCAAGCTCAAAAGGGCGGTGGCTCTCAAGCTTCTTCCGCCGGAGCTGATCCACATCCCTGAGGTCAACGAGCGTTTCATGCGTGAGGCCCAGGCTGCTGCAGCCCTGGATCATCCCAACATCTGCACCGTCTATGAATTCGATAAAGCTGAAGGCACATCATTCATTTCCATGGCCTATATCGAAGGCCAGAGTGTAAAGAAGAAGATAGAATCGAGGAATCTGGAGGTAGATGAGGCGGTGGAGGTAGCCTGCCAAGTGGCCGAAGGACTCCAGGAAGCGCATGATAAAGGAGTGGTGCACAGGGATATCAAAAGCGCCAACATCATGGTGACGGAGAGAGGCCAGGCCAAGATAATGGATTTTGGGCTGGCTCGAATAACAGGTGGGACTCTGTTTACGCAAGAAGGCACGACCATGGGGACTGTGGCCTACATGTCGCCTGAACAAGCCCGAGGGGAAAAGGTCGATCACCGCACGGATATCTGGTCGCTGGGCGTGGTTCTCTATGAAATGCTCACGGGGCAGCTCCCCTTCAAAGGAGAGAACGAGCAGTCCGTGATGTATGCCATCTTGAAGGAGAAACCCGAGCCGGTCTCCAGTCTAAAAACCGACATTCCCGTATCTATCGAACAGGTGGTGAGCAAAGCTCTCGAGAAGAACCCGGACAAACGCTACCAGCAGGCAGGGGAATTGCTGGATGACCTGAAATCCATATCGATAGGAATCGTCCCGGAAGAGATCAAAGCCAGCCTGAGAAAAGCGAAGCTGCGTAAAAGGAAAAGAGCCATTGCCTATGCAGGTGCTGCAGCTTTGGTAATCATAGCGGCTGTGCTGGCCCTGACGCTATTCCCCGGACGTGCAGAAGCTATAAGTTCCATCGCGGTCCTTCCCCTCGAGAACCTCACCGGTGATGCCGCGCGGGAGTATTTCGTGGACGGCGTGACCGATGAGCTGATCGGGCAACTGTCTCAGATCGGCGCTTTACGTGTAATCTCCCGCAGAACCGTTATGCAGTATAAGGGTGCGGAGAAGTCACTGCCGGAAATCGCCCGGGAATTGAACGTGGATGCTGTGGTCGATGGAACAGTCTATCAGGTGGGGGACAGGGTGCGCATCAGATTAGAGCTGATCGATGTCCTTCCTGAGGAGCGCAATCTTTGGGCGCAGACCTACGAACGGGCGGGGACCGATGTGCTGGTGATGTACGTGGAGATGGCCCGCGCCATAGCCCGTGAAACGCGCGTCGATCTGACAACCGAAGAAACGACACGTCTCTCCAGCGCCCGACAGGTCAATCCCGAAGCCTACGACGCCTATCTCAAGGGCTCCTATCACTGGAAGAAATTGACCCCGGCCGATATCGACACTGCCCAGCGCTACTTCGAACTGGCACTGGAGAAAGATCCAACCTATGCCCCTGCCTACAGCGGCATCTCTTTTATCTGGATGGCCAGAGCGACAGCGACGGCCGCCGCAGCGATGCCTCATCAGGCGGCACCCAAAGCGAGAGAGATGGCCATCCGAAGTGTGGAATTGGACAGCACACTCGCAGAGCCTCATTTTGCATTAGCGACTGTCGCGACCTGGTATGAATGGGATTGGGAAAAGGCGGAACAGGAGTTTCGTCTGGCTCTCGATCTCAACCCCAACCACGCGGATTCGCATGTTTTCTACGGACTTTTCCTGACGGCGATGGGCCGCCTATCCGAAGCGAGGGCTCAGATGGAGCAAGCGCTGGAATTGGATCCGCTCAATTTCATGTATCTTTCTTACTACGGGGTATCTCTGGAGCGTTCCCGGATGTTCGACGAGGCGATCGTCCAGTACCAAAAAGGCATCGACTTGGCACCCGAGTTCATCGATGCCATATCCGGCCTCATGCACTGCTACCACCAGAAGGGAATGTACCAGGAAGCTTTGGAGGCCGCGCAAAGACTCTTTGTCATCAGGGGAGAGCATGAAGTCTTGCAGGCTCTGGAACGCGGCAATAAAGACGGTGGCTATGTCGAAGCGATGAGGCAAGCGGCAGTGGCGCTTGCCGCGCGTTCAAACCCAGCCTATGCCCTGAGGATTGCCACGCTGTACACATTCGCGGGCGAAAAGGAGCGCGCTCTGGATTGGCTGGAGAATGCCTATGAGGAGCGCTTGCAGAACATGATTTATATCCGCGTGTATCCCAAATGGGATCTTCTGCGTGATGAGCCGCGCTTTCAGGAACTGCTGCATAAAATGAACCTACCGGCGGGGGAAAAAAGTAAAACATAATCGTAAATCTCATCGTTTTATTCTGCATCCTGACTCATCGTGAGGGCGGGGGAGTAATGGTTAAAACCTAGGAATCTGCGGCAAGGGCTCTGGAAAAGCGTCCATGGATTACCGCTGTCTCAGCATCGTCCCATAATGCATCCGCAACACTTAGCGGCTGCATCCGATACAGCCATGATAAGCCTTTCGGCCCTATGTATTCATCGGTAAGGGAATATACCGAATCCGTCAGCGCCTTTTCGAGAGTGATGAATTTCACACTTCTTGCGGCAAGTTCGCACAACAGGGCATCCAGATTATCATGCACAAGGGCAGTGGCGTGTAGCAACAGAATCTGCCTTACCTGACGGCCAGCTTTGCGGCGGGCAACAGAGTCGGCATGCTCAACAGCCGCAATGATATGACGGATAAATTCGTGCCTGATTTCGTCTTGCAAAGAGGAATCTTGGGACTTTACCGCAAACGCATAGGCGCGATCGAGGAGCCAGTCGGATGTATCGACTGTCACGTGAGCGGTTTTCAGCCCCATATCCTGTAAGGCAGATCGCACATGATTGCGTTTTTCCAGGGTGTCACCCTGATGCAGCATCGGAAAACGGAAATAAGGCGTGTTGGCGTGTCCGAATTTCTTCAAAAATTCAGTGCAGAGTGCAGCATCCGCCAACCATTCGCTATCGGGAGTGCTATTCAGGTCGCGGTGTAATGCCGAATGATTGCCGAGATAAAATCCGTGATCTACCCATGCTCGCAAAGCAACTTCATTGCCAACAGCATGGTCACTCACAACAAATCCGGTCGCAGGAGCTTTATGGGCCTGCAGCACATCCGCAATTCCTCCTAAAACCTCCTCGATTGAAGCCCCATAGGGTAGGGGACCAACCCACGGCAAGTCGTCGATTGTGATGGCCAGTTCAAAATTCAGCGTTTTATCTGGTGTGTCCGCTTTTGCCATAAATGTCATTGACCTGTCATGCAGGCAAAGAAAAAAGACGATGCCAACGATAATTCCAAAGATGACACAAATTCCCAATTGCGGTAGCAGACTCTTCCGTCGCCGGATCATACTGCCAATGCTAGGGCAAAAGGTATGGAGGAGGCAATTATAGATCACTATGTACCGCGATATTTTAAAGTGCCCTTTCCCTACGAAACAGACCTGTAAAGAAGAACTGACATTATTCGGTTATAATAATCTCAACATTGTGATCTGAAAGAAGTTTCAGAAATACAGCAAATTTCCCCTTTAACAGATCGTCCAGTTCGGAGCTACAAGCGGCCAAGCGCTGCTGCAAAACCTTGTGAACTTCCAGTGCCTGATCCGTTGGCGGGAAATCCGAAACAGCCACGACCGATGCAAGATAGGCAATCCGTGAAGCGAGCATGGACGGGAACCGTATATTATCCTGTCCCGTACCGGTAATTTTGAGTTGGATCATCTTCTTTTCGAGAGCCAGAAAGGCATCATTCATGGAATCTATGGCCTCAAGCACCTCTTTTTTGTCCTCTTGCGTCTGTAAAATGGCTTTTTTATCCAGTAACTGCCTTCGGATCCTTTCGATTTTATTTATTTCCCCGGTCAGTCTATTCATATCTTCATATAGCTGTTTTAAAAGCTCTTTCTGCGCCTGGATATCTTCCAGGCTGCCTTCTGAGTGCGGGTCTTTGAGGACAACAAACTCTTTTGAGAAATTTTTTCCCTCCACAGCCATTTCAACCGTATAAGTCCCCGGCGAAACCAGAATGGCAAAAGGCGCTATTGTCGATTCGCGGGTTCCGTCTTCACTCATCGGATACCAATCCGCATACAGCGGTTTTGTCCTCAGCACGATCTTTTCTGTCGGCTCTCCTCTCAGGTTCCACCAGGCCCTGTTGATACCAGGTTTTCCTTTTTCTTTGAGCGTCCTCACTGTATTCCCACCTTTATCCTTGATGACGAGTTCGACACTGTCGTTTTTCTCTTTCAACCAGTAATGAATCGAAGCCCTATAGGGAGGATTAGAGCCGAAGGAGGGTTCGGGGAAAAACTGCATGGTGGAAGAAGTGGGTTGAAACCGGTAAGCCGGCCTCGGATCAAACAGGTATGCCTCCGATGAGGTTATCTCCCCATTTAATTGCTGTAGCGGAGTGATGTCATCCAATATCCAAATCCCCCTTCCGTAGGTGCCTATAACTAAATCGTTAAAGTGTTCCGGAATATCTATCCAGTACATTGGAGTATGAGGAAGGTTGGTCATCAATGATTGCCATTTTTCTCCGTCATCAAATGAAATGTAGAGAGCGTTCTCGGTCCCCAAGTACAGCAAACCCGGACGAACAGGATCTTCCCTGATATTCCGCACATAATTTAAAATTCCGGCAGAGACTCCCTGTGTAATTTTCCTCCACGACTTTCCGTAATCTCCGGTTTTATAAACATAGGGATCAAAGTTGCCGAGTTGGTGGAAATCAACGGTGATGTAAGCCTTGCCGGGATCCCATTTGGACGCATCAATATTCCTGACGACACCCAGTTTCGGGAGATCGGGGATATTTTTTGTCACGTCGGTCCAGGTTTCACCGTTATCCTGGCTTACATGCACCAGCCCGTCATTGGTTCCGGCCCACAACACGCCCTTTTTCAAGGGAGATTCATCGACAGCATAGATCACATTGGCGTATTCAACCCCGATATTGTCGCCCGTTAAACCCCCGGAGAATCCTTGTTTGCTTTTATCATTCAGAGTTAAATCGGGACTGACTTCCTCCCAGCTCTGTCCGCAGTTTGTCGTCCTGTGCAAATGTTGACTGGCCACATACACCGTGTTGTGATCGTGTGGAGAAATGAGCAGGGGAAAGGTCCATTGAAAACGGTATTTCAAATTCTCAGCGGGATGCCCGCTCGTAACTTCCGGCCAAACTTCCACCTGCCGGTATTGTTGAGTCTTTTGATTATACCTGGAAACAATACCGCCAACAGGACCACGTCCTGAGGTGCTCGACCAGATGATATCCGGGTCAACGGGATCGGGAGTGGCAAAACCGCTTTCCCCTCCACCCACTTCATGCCACAATCCTGTGGGAATCATGCCCCCGGCAAATATTCCGCCGCTTCGGGTCCGGCTCGGACCTTTCATGGATGGACCATCCTGCCGGTTAGTCAATACATTGTAGGGGATATGGCTATCAGTTGTGACATGATACAACTGAGCCACAGGAAGTTGGACCCGAAACCATGATTTCCCCCTGTTCTGGGAGATAGACAAGCCTCCATCTCCCACCACGATCATACGATCTCCGTCCAGAGGATCAATCCACATTCCGTGATGGTCCCAGTTGGGTTGCGTTCCGAACGGACCGGATTTGGCTGTTTTTCCGCCGTCAATGCTAACCAGGTAATTAGCGGAAAGAAAGTACACTTCATTCGGGTTATCCGGAGAGGCCGCCATATGTGTGTAATAGGCCTGCCGTCCGCCTAAATCCCGGTTGTAGTTGATCAACTGCCATGTTTCCCCCAGGTTGTCAGACCTCCAGAGATCACCGGTATCCGTTTTTTCTCCGTTGAGCGGCACTCCGTCACCCGTTTCGATAAGAGCATAAACCCGGTTGAGGTCTGCCGGCGTCATGGCCAGGGCGATTTTTCCGACAGGCGGGGAGGGGAGTCCGTTCCCTTCCAGTTTCTTCCAGGTCTGGCCTCCGTCTTTCGACATGTGCAATCCACTTCCGGGACCTCCGCTGTTTCTGTTCCACGTTTTTAAGTCAAGCTGCCACATCCCCGCGAAAAGGATTCGGGGATTGGCCGGATGGATGACTATGTCAGAGGCGCCAGTATGGTCATCGACATAAAGCACATGCTTCCATGTAGCGCCACCATCGGTCGTCATGAATACACCCCTATCTTTTTGTGGGGCATAAGCATGGCCGACGGCACCAACCCATGCAATATCAGGATTAGTGGGATGGACCACAATTTTGCCGATACGTCCCGTGTTGATCAAACCCACGTGTGTCCAGGTTTTGCCGCCGTCTGTCGATTTCCATACACCATCGCCAACAGAAACGTTGGAACGTATGGAACTCTCTCCCGTACCGGCATAGATCACTTCATGATCTGAGGGAGAAATGGCTAAGGCACCGATCGCATGCACGGGTTTGTCATCGCAGATGGGTGTCCAGTTGAGCCCTCCGTCCTCGGTTTTCCAGATTCCCCCCGAAGCAGCACCCACGTAATAGGTCAGTGAATCATCCGGAATGCCCGCTACAGATATAATCCGGTTGCCGATAGGGCCAATATGTCTGAATTTCAACTGCTCTAATTGTTCTTTACTGACCTCTTGTGCCTGAAGCTGAAAAGCGGGCACGGCAAAAAAGGCCACCATGACTGCCATAGCTAAAATACTGATTAAGCTATGTTTGGGTGATGATTTCATTTCTTCTCCTCCCTTCATTAATCTACAGAAAACATACTCGGAATCGCAACGAATTCAAAAAGTATAACAAATAATTCCCCACGTCAAGAAAGCAACGCCACCTGTCGAGCGCCATTACTCCGAGGCTTTTCTTTTCAGTTTATGACGCTTTGCAGTTATAACGTTATACCGTTAAAGCGTTAAGCAGGAGGAATGATATGCCTGATTACTCAAAAAGGGCTACTGTTTTCTTGGGACCCCATTATTTATCCACATCTTATCTCTGGTTCTCGTGTCTCTTTCTGCGTCTCTCCGTGGTTATTCCTTGTCATCGCTCAACTAGATCGCGAAAAAACCAAGGACGACAAACAGGACACAGGCTACTAAGCCGCATACGATCGCATACGGAAGCTGCGTCGTCACATGATCGATGTGATCCGATCCGGCACCGAAAGAGGAAAGGCAGGTCGTGTCCGAAACAGGCGAACAGTGGTCACCGAATACGCCGCCTCCGACAATCGCCCCGACCGTCATGAGAACGACCGAAGAAACGGCTCCTCCAGACAGATTCAATGCGACAGGCATCACGAGCGGGGTGACGATGGCGTACGTGCCCCAAGCCGTCCCCGTGAAAAATGAAATGAGCGCTCCCGTGACAAATGTCGCCACGGGAAGGAGTCCTGTGGTCATCCATGATTTCGTGATGGAGATGATGTACTCCTGCGCGCCCAGCGTTTTCGACACCGTGTTCATACAGTAGGCCATGGCTAAAATCAGGATTGCCGGGATCACGCCTTTGATGCCATTCACAGCCGTCTCCATCCCTTCCCTCACACTCTTGAAATACCCGCCGACAGACATGGTAACGCCCATGTAGATCACTGCTGCAAAAAACGCCTCTAAAATTTTCGTACTCTTCAGAACGAAAAACGTGCCCAGCGCCACACCCACGACGATGGCCACCGGAATCAGCAGGTAAACAACGATATTGGCTCTCTTGTCTGCAACCGGCTGAATCAGATCGAAGTCTTTCCCCGTCAATGGCGTCGCTCCGTCGCGGAGAACCTTACCTTCCTTCCGGGCCCTCAGTTCTGCTTTCTTCATCGGTCCGAAATTGGGAACGATCTGATACGCGATCAGTCCGGCAAGGATAACGGCAAACCATCCATACAGGTTGAACGGGATCGACCGAATGAAGACCGCCATCCCGTCCTCAGCTGTCGTGATGGGGCCGTACCCCTTGAGCAGTGCTGCAATATAAACAGCCCAAGCGCTCAGGGGAATCAGCGTGCAGACAGGCGCACTGGCAGAATCCAAAAGGTAAGCCAGCATTTCCCGCGAGACCTTGTGCTTGTCCGTCAACGGCCTGGCGATGGGACCGCTGAACAGGGGGCTGAAGTAGTCGCTGAAGAACACGAAAATACCCATCAGCCAGCCGAACCCGGAGGCCGCCCGCCTTGTGCGTATCCTGCGGGAAGCCCACTCTGTGAATGAACCGATCACGCCCGTTTTCAGATAAAATGCGATCAGGACGCCGACAGCAACCTCGATCATCATCACCCAGACGAAATCCTGATTCCCCAGCGCCGTTTGAAACAGCTTTGCCAACCCGGTGGCGGGATCGAATCCGCCGACAACGACACCCACCACGCAGCCGACGAGGAGCGAAAACACGGCGTCCTTCGTCGCAAAGGCAAGGATCAGGGCAAGAACAACAGGCAGGAGGGAGAGAAGGCCGAGATGCATCTGAGTCTCCATTTTACAGTGCCCGTTTTATCCAGAGCTGATTCATCCTTCTGTGCTGCTTTTTAGTTTCTTTTTGATCGAATCATCCTTTGTCCCACGCAAGCTCCTTCCGCGTCACCTTCATTCCGAATGATTCCAAGCCCTGGACAACCCAGTCGTACGGCACATCCATCGGAGACAGCACACCGGTGGGTAATTTGCCATCCAGGATGAACCGCGCGCCCAAGCCCATCATGAAACCCACCGTCCTCTGCATGGCCGTGAAACCCGTCTTCAAATCCCGCCTGTCGATAAGCTGGTACACGATGCGTTTCCGTTTTCTGCCTTTTTTCCCCCGGACATCCACGCGCACGAGGGCAATATCCCGCTCGGCGTCCGAATACTGAAACTGATCCTGTGATTCTAGGAGTGCCGCAGTGAAAGCAACCGGAGAGACGATCGTCTTCCCGACCGCGATGGATTTCTCCTCTAAAAAACCGCTCCTCGCAATTTTCTCCCAAAAAGCACAGTGCCCCGGATACCGAAAGCCGTATCGCCCCATCTCTCGTACAGACCCCTCGAGCCCGAACACCTTAGCGTAATGCACGCTGTTCCCGTTGGGATAGCACTCCAGCGGAGAGTCGATCTCATCGACCTCCAATATGTGCATGTTCTCAGGAGCGAACATATCCCTCGCGCCGACCTCCACGATACGTCCTCTGCGGATAATCCATGCCGGACGCAGGTAGGCCCGCATGACTCCGATGGCGGACCAGCTGAACTTGTACTTCAGTGGATTATCCGCTACCTCCAGTTCCGGCAGACCCGCCCCGTACGAATGGAATTCCACGACTTCGTCCAGCTCGCTCAGCGCACGTGCTCCCAAAACAAGATCGATGCCAGGGTCCAGTCCGAACTCGGTCAGGATCGTAATCCCTCTCTTTTTAGATTCTTTATCCAGACGGTCGATCTCCGCCTCCATCACCCGCACCTTCCGGGGATCTTGCTCACTAGGATTGATATAATACATGCTGCTGACAATGTTCACGCCCATCTCAGCAGCCGCTTTTCCCGCGGAGAGCGCCATCACGCCGGGCAGCGCTTCCACAACCACGTCGGCGCCTCGCATAGCAGCGACCAAATCCGATTCGTTCGCCGCATCGATGCGAAGACTCTCGACCCTCCCTCCGGAATATTCATCCACAACATCGTCGACATCCGGCCTGTTGTCGGCCACTAGTATACGGCCAGCGTCCGTATTGTGGAACACATCGTACAACGCAGCCCTTCCCTGCATCCCCAATCCAAGAATAACGATCTTCCTATCCGACATTCCGACACCTTTCTTAATTCAACATAAAGTGACGATTTCATTCCGAAGCATTCGACCCATGTCAAGTTATACACAAAAAAGCCTTATTGACAATGTTTTTTTAACATCCAATCGGATTTCCTATGGCCGCGTCCCTATACAATTGCATTATGCTTGGCGAATATGTTGATGAGAAATACATCGATATGCCATCGTTCTTGAGAAAGCACGGGTACGATGAAAAGGCAGCATCTTACAAATTAATATTTGTTCCCTATATGGGAACTTATCTCTTGACATTCAATTGGGAACCTTTTATATTATAAGCGTGCATGTCATTTCGGTTAAAACGCTGCGGGAGCACTACGATAAAAACAAAGAAACGGAAAATCCGTTAAAAACTTGGTACTACGAAGTAAAAAGAGCGGACTGGAAAAACTCCCAGGCTGTTAAAGCACAATTTAGTTCGGCAAGCGTAATCGGTGGGAATAGAGTCGTGTTCAATATCAAAGGAAATAAATACAGGCTTGTGACAAAAATCAACTACAAAATGAAAGTAGTTTACATAAGATTCATCGGCACTCATAAAGAGTATGACAAAATCAATGCGGAGGAAATATGATGGTTCAAAGAATTATTAAAACAGAGGTAGACTATCAGGCCGCATTATCTCGAATCGACAAACTGATGGATGCCGAACCCAATACTCCGGAAGGGGATGAGCTGGAGCTTCTAGTAACTCTCGTTGAGCTCTATGAAGGCCGGAAATACGCCATAGATATGCCCGATGCAGTCGAAGCCATTAAATTCCGAATGGAACAATCGGGCTTGAACCAACAAGATATTGTCCCTTTTATAGGCAGCAAAAGCAAAGTTTCAGAAGTTCTAAATAAAAAAAGACCGCTGTCGCTATCGATGATGCGTGCGCTTCACAAAGGGTTGGGAATACCGGCCGAGATCCTTCTCCAAGAACAGGACCAGGATTTTCCGGAGGAAATCCCGGACATATATTGGAAAAAATTCCCGATAAAGGAAATGATGAGCCTTGGTTGGATTCCTTCCAGCAGAAGTATTGATGGCAATGAAGAAGAAATCATGCGCCGATTCATACAAGATGCAGGAGGCATGAACAGTTTTACACGACTATCATTCCGCGTAAGTAAAAGCCCAATAAAGAAGCTAAGAACGAATAGATATGCGTTGATTGCCTGGTGTCTTAGGCTTATGGAGCTTTCAAAAAAGCATCCCATCCAAAAGGAATATGCGCCGAAATCCATCGATTTATTAGAAGTATCGAAGCTGAGCTATTTCAGAAACGGGCCATTGCTTGCGAAAGAGTACCTCGAAAAACAAGGAGTGCAATTTTTCATCGTGCCTCACTTGAAAAAAACTTTTCTCGACGGTGCGGTGATGATCTCGGATGATAAGAATCCCATTATAGCCCTAACTTTGAGATATGACCGGATAGACAACTTTTGGTTTTGCCTGCTTCATGAATTGGCCCATCTTATGAAACATATATCGATGGATGAACCAGATATCATCGTAGATGAGCTCGAAACTCGGCATTCAAGATTGAAGAGCAAAGACACCCGGGAGAAAGAGGCTGATAGAATCGCCCAAAATGCACTTATTCCGGAAGACGAATGGAAGCAAGTTAATCTGGATGAAAATAACCTGGCTAGGGTAGTGATCGACCTGTCAGAGAAACTCAAGATCCATCCGGCTATCATCGCCGGCCGAATCCGCTTCGAAAAGAATAACTACCGAATATTATCTCAGTTTCTCGGTAGGGGAGAGGTGAAACAAATTTTTTATAGCTGAAAAGCTGAGCTCTCTGAATATGTTGGTGAGAAATACAGTGAGATCCCATCGTTCTTGAGAAAGCACGGGTACGACGAAAACGAGGACTACTCCATTGCTTATCGTACTGCTTGATGCTGATGTCATAATTGACCTTCATAAATTCGAGGTTTGGAGGCATATCGCCAACTAATGAGAAAAACAATGTAGCGAGTTCGTTTTTATATTATCCGAATATGATGAAAATGGATTCATTTGGAGCTTGCACATAATTTGGGATCAAAGGAAATATTTGCGCAACTTACTGAAACTAAATTGAATATGATATCAATACAAGAGAAAACGAATTATTCGTTATTGACAAATGGACGCCACTCTATTATTTTATTATTAGAATCATCCCTGGTGAGAAAATCTCACTAGCCACCTCTGGGTTACGATCCAGGTTTTTTTTATATAAAGAAAGTAATATTCCTAATTGACGGATTCAACCTATATCATTCCATCCTTAGACTCAAGCGAGATACCGGATATAGTACAAAATGGCTGGATGTATCCTCTCTATGCAAATCTTACATTCATTTGTTCGGAAAAGATGCTAAACTCAAGTCAATATATTATTTTTCTGCAATCCCATATGCCAGAAAGAATAAAGAACTTGCAACTCTGGCTCCTGGTTCTTTTTCTATCAGCAAAAAGCAATACATAAGACATCAATTTCCGAATCCAGTTGTTCTTGCCGATGGAAGGAAGATATATAAGCCGAAACGTTGGTAATTCGTATCCTGGCATAGCTATCCGTGAATTCAACACAAATGTTGGGCCCGTCGACTACGCCTTATTCGCTAACAGAAAAGCCATCGGAGTCATCGAAGCCAAACCCACAGGTTCCACTCTATGTGGTGTTGCTGAACAAACCGCCAAATACATCCGCAACTTTCCAGAAAATATCCCCCATATTTCTTCACCATTGCCCTTTGCCTATGAAAGTACCGACGTCGAGACTTATTTCAGAAATGAGAAAGATCCAAATCCACTCTCCAGAAGCCTTTATTCCTTCCACAAATCCGAAACACTTATGGAATGGGCCGACTTACGCTGAGCTTTTATTATAACGTTGCTTAATTCTTCTCCATATTTATCAGAAAAAGCCCTGAATTTTACTACTTAGATATCCACACCTGCACAAAAAACAGGCGATAGCGATATCCACAGCCTGTGAAAATCCGCAATTGCATTATTATCAGCGCATTATATTAAATATAAAAATTGTGTCGCATAAGGTATATTATGTCAACTCATATAATAAATTTTTTTCCTCCGCCTTTATTCTTTAGAATCGCTTTTTGACTTTAGATTTTTCAGTATTTCTTCGAGCACCATTATAATCTGCTCCCGAGTGATTTCTTCTTTTTTAAACTCAAGCCGCAGCCTGTAATCAGAACCCTTGGGGCGATAATTATAAACAAATCTTTTTGCTTTTTTGTCTGATCCTTTTATTTTCTTAGATAATTCGCGTGTGTCTTCACGCCGTAGATCTCTCTCCTGTATATATCGGAACAAAGCCAACATGTCATCAATATTTTTCTGCTTTGCAATTTCAATCAATGTCGACCGGCTTAGTATATGAAATTTATGACAGAGTTCGCGGATCTCCTTTGGAATTTTACTCAGATTTATAGATTCGGTTACTGTTGAGCGGGCTTTACCTATTCTTTCGGCTATACGTTGATGACTATAATCGTACACGCCTGCTAAGGCTAACAATCCGTCGGCTTCTTCAAAAACATCAAGATCCTTTCTCTGCAAATTCTCAATTAGCGCTATTTCCATGGCTTCGTTATCTTCCACGTTTTTCTCAATGCAAGGAATATCCTTCAATCCGAGCTTTTTTGAGGCCATATACCGTCGTTCACCTGCAATAATTTCATACCGCCCGTGTTTTGGCCTGACCAATATGGGCTCCAAAATTCCTTTTTCTTTAATGGAGGCCATTAAATCATTGATATCGCCCATCTCGCTTCGCGCTTGCTGGGGATTTGGATCGATTTTATCCAGGGGTATCATCCGTATGCGCGGACCAGCTGTGCGGGCAGCTATGAGATCGACAAAATGCCCATCGTCGTGTCGCATGCCGAGATCTTTCGGCAATCCTGTTTTCTTAGGTTTTGGCACGCTTCAACATCTCCTTAACAACGCTTTTGTATTGAAACGCCCCCACAGAATTGGGAGCAAACGTAAAAACCGATTCCCGATAAGCCGGACTTTCTTCTAGTTTTACGCTTTTAGAGATAACTTCTTTAAAAACTTTGTTGCCAAAGACTTTTTTAACCCGCGCTAAAGCATCCCTCGAAATGTTTGTCCGCTTATCATGCAACGTAACGAGAACTCCGATTATTTCTAGGCTAGGGTTAGCTACCCGCCTCACTTTTTCGATAGTCTCCAAAAGATCGTCAGTGCCCTCCAGGCTCAAGTATGACGATTGTATCGGAATAAGAATAAAATCCGAAGCCACCAGCGCATTCAAAGTGATCAATCCTAAGGTGGGCGGTGTGTCGATAATCACAAATTCATACTTCTTTTTTATAGGGCTTAGGACATCTTTAAGCTTAAAATGGCTATCTATATCTCCGAGGAGAGCGGGTTCCAGTTTGGCCATTGAAATTTTAGATATGGCCACTTCAAGGCCAGGAATTGTTGATTTGACGATAATCTCCTCAATGCTGCGGCTGCCGTCGACCATGACATCATAAAGACATTTCTCGTACTGGGAAGGATTATATACGGTCGAGATGGTACTGTTTGCCTGAGGATCGGTGTCAACTAGGAGGGTACTTTTACCCATGAAGGCGAGAGCTGCAGCCACGTTCAAAGCGGTCGTTGTCTTCCCTACTCCACCTTTCTGGTTGGTTACAGCTATGATCAAACTATCCTCCAAGGTCAATGCAAATGTGTACGATATAAGAAAACATATGAAATATCAAGAAAAAATTAAATTTAAGATTGTCGGCATGCCGACAATACATTTAAAGTATTGATAAAAATCAATTTAGCGTGTAATTATACAAATAAATGGGTTATGAACGCAGGTAAATTTTATCAGGATCGAGGTCCTCCCGGATGATTCTCAATTCATTAACTTTTGGTGGATCAGTCGTTTTGAGTTTATCGCTAATCCTGACATCCCAGGATAGGGTTTCCTTGACAGCGTTCAGCGATACTTCGGGATGAATTTCATTTAAGATCATCTCATGGGTGTCTGAAGTGAAAGCATAAACGCCAAGATCTGTGATAATCAGAGAGGGCCCTCCCCCAGGAATGCCCAATCTCCGGCGCGGATTGTCGGCAGTGATAAAACCCGGGGTCGTGATGAAATCGATTGTTTCGGGGAAGTTTTTTTGTGTCTGCTTTAAAACAAGGATTATTTTATTGGCATGAATGGAAATCTCGCACGCCCCTCCGCTGCCGGGTAATCTGACCTTCGGCTTTTCATAAGGACCAATTACTGTTGTGTTGATATTACCATATCTGTCGACCTGAGCACCGCCTAAAAAACCCACGTCTATCAAGCCGCCCTGAAGATAATAATAAAACACTTCAACCATGGAGCACACGGATAGGGAATCCGTGACAAGACAAGGATCTCCGATGGATATGGGTAATCGGGAGGGCACGGCCCCGACTGCGCCAGATTCGTAAATCAGAGTCAAATCGGGAGCCTGTAACCTCCGGGCAAGATTACAGGCCAAGTTTGGCAGCCCAATACCCACAAACACGACTTCTCCGTTTTTGAGCTCCTTGGCCGCCCTTGTCACCATGATCTCACTTTGCGAGTAGGAAACCATACTATCCTCCATCACTTACCGCCTTTAATTTAGTAGCCGTAATTCACGGGCGGGGATAATTTTTCTGAGGCCAAAAGTCTTGAAACAACAGGTTCGCCGAGTTTTTTACGATATTCCGATCGGTTCTTGACGCCAATAATCCACTCATCAATATATCTCTCAATGGAGACACGATCCTTGGAAATTTTGTGCCATTCCACATAAAATTGATTGTCCCGATCGTAGAATCCCTGAGCATAGCTGGGGTGGGCAGCGAAGGGCTCGATGACGACAGCATTCACTATCATGCCCGGTATGAGGGTTCTGTTCGGATCAGAACGGATGACACGGCCATCGACCAGCTCTTCAGCAACAATAATCACTTTTTTAGAGGCGAACGCCGCCTCCCTTTGAACACCCATCAATCCCCAAATTTGAGCATTGCCCTCCTTATCGACACGCTGAACATGGATTATGGCCACATCCGGATTCAGTGCAGGGACTGTCGCAAATTCTTTTCCCGTGTACGGGCATCGAACAGATTTGATATTCGGATTTTTTTCTATCAAAGTGGAACCTGAAAAATTATTCAAATGCATAAATGGAAGACGGGATGCTCCGGCAATAAACCTGGCCACCATCCCAAAGTGAGTGTATTCCTCAATTTCGAGAGATCTTGGAATCCCCTGCTCTACCGCCCGTCTCAATCCGTAAAGAGGTCCGACTCCCGGGTTGCCTGCCCAACTGAAAACAAGTCTTTTCACACACCCTGCCGCAATCATCTGGTCGTATATGAGATCAGGAGTCAACCGGCACACCACAAGATCCCTCATCTTCTGCCTTATGATCTCATGCCCTGCCGCAAAACAGATCAAATGTGTGAATCCTTCGATGACAAGTGTATCGCCATCCTTGACAACGCTGGCGATGGCTTTTTCCATAGACATGACTTTTGTTTTCATCAAGCTGTCTCCGTCATGAGTGAACTCAAAACTTTCGAAAAAATGCCCACTGCGCTGTCCACTTGATCCGGGTCAACCACCAAAGGAGGAGCGAACCGAATGACGCTCTCTCCGCAGGGCAAAAGCAATAAACCTTTTTGGAAGGCATCTTGAACAACTCTGTCTGTCATCTCAACTGCAGGCTCCCTGGTCTTTTTATTCCTGACGAGTTCCACACCAATCATCAAACCCATTCCACGAACGTCTCCAACGTTGGGATGGTTTTTGAGAGATCTTTTCAGTGATGATAAAAGGCGTTCACCCATTTTAAGCGCATTGTGCATAAGGCCTTCTTCGAGCAACTCAAGCGTCGCCAGAGATGCTTCGCAGGCCACGGGATTTCCGCCGAATGTGCTGCCGTGTGTTCCCGGCTCCCAGCGCATATATTCTTTTCTGGCAACGACCGCTCCCAGAGGCAACCCCGAAGCGAGTCCTTTGGCGAGAAGAACGACATCCGGTTCAACCTGGAAGTTTTCCATAGCTAGAAATTTTCCCGTCCGCCCCATTCCCGATTGAATTTCGTCCGCCACAAGGAGGATACCGTGTTGATGGGTGAATTCTCTCAACTTCTGATGGAATTCCAACGGTGGAACCACATATCCCCCTTCGCCCAGAATAGGTTCGACAAAAACCGCTGCTATTTCATCGGGGCTTAACAGAGATTTAGATAATACTTTGAGGATGGCATCCGCACAATGGATGCCGCAGGTGCGGTACTTGAGATTGTACGAACAGCGGTAACAGTAGCCATAAGGGATGTGATACACTCCGGGCATCAAGGGACCAAAAAAACGCCTCTGTTTGGGCTTGCTGGCCGTTAAGCTCAATGCACCTATCGTTCTCCCGTGAAATGCGCCGTGGAAGGCAATGATATAAGGTCTTTTCGTGTGATATCGGGCAAGCTTGATGGCCGTTTCAACAGCCTCGGCCCCGGAATTGTTCAGAAAAACCTTCTTTTCACCCGACAGAAAAGTCATCGCAGCTAATCTCTCTGCTAAGTTGGCGAAGGAAGGATAATAGAAATCTGTCGAGCAGATGTGAAAGAATTTCTCGGCTTGTTGTTTGACAGCCTGAACAACGCTGGGGTGGCTGTACCCCGTAATATTGACAGCTATTCCGGCCATCATATCCAAAAATTGATTGCCATCCACGTCCACCACCACAGCGCCCTCCCCCCTCTCGACAACGAGAGGATATTCCTTGATGTACGAGCTCGAGGTGAACTTCTTGTCTTTGGCCAGAATTTCCGCCGCCCTTTTTCCGGGTAATTTGCTTTTGATTAATGGTGCTTCAAGAGACATGTTTTTATCCTTTTCAAAGCCGCTTGAGAAGAAGCGACATTCCTTGGCCACCGCTTACGCAGAGGGTAGCCATGCCCAGTTCTTTATCTTCCTGAATCAAGCTATGGAGCAGTGTCACCGTGATTTTGGCGCCGGTGCATCCGATGGGATGACCCAAGGCAATGGCGCCTCCCTTAATATTCCGTCTCTGGGTATCCCACTTCAGTTCCCTCTCAACGGCAAGCACTTGAGCGGCAAAGGCTTCGTTGACTTCGATCAAATCAATATCAATTAGCTTTAAATTGTTTATTTTCAATAGTTTACGTGTGGATGGGACAGGACCCAGTCCCATTTCCTTGGGATCGACGGCACCAGAGGTCGCTGAAACGATCTCTGCTAATGGTGTCAATCCAAGATCTTTGGCGTGGTCTTCGGTGGTCAGAACGAGTGCAGCTGCTCCGTCGGTGAGCCCGGAAGAATTACCTGCCGTTACCGTTCCTCCTTGCTTAAACACAGTGGGGAGCTGTGCCAATTTCTCCAAGGTCGTATCCGGCCTCGGATGCTCATCGGCCTCGATCAATTGCTCTTTCCCTTTTCTATCCTTTACCTTCACCGGAACGATCTCATCAGCAAATGTTCCCTCATCCATTGCTTTCTTGGCTTTCATCTGGCTTTCGTAGGCAAAACCATCCTGCTCCTCCCGGGAAATATTGTATTTTTCAGCCAGAATTTCAGCTGTCTCACCCATGATCATGTCGGCCAGAGGGCAAAAGAGACCATCTCTGTACATTCCGTCAACCAGCACGCCATCGCCTAGTCTATAGCCCCATCTTGCGCCGTCCAGAAAATAGGGTATCTGAGACATGTTCTCGATGCCCCCAACCAGCACAATGTCGTTTTCACCCAGAAGCAGGGATTGATAGCCCAAAGCGATTGCCTTGATGCCCGAAGCACAGGCTTTATTGACTGTGTAAGCGGTTTTTTCTTGCGGAATTCCCGTCCAATAGAGAACCTGACGGGCCGGATTTGGCTTGTTGCCCGCTTGTCGCGCCTGCCCGAAAATCGCTTCATCCACCTGGGTAACTTCAATACCGGCTCTTTTAATGGCTTCCTTGGCTGCTATTGTGCCCAGCATGACGGCGCTTGTGTTTTTGAAGCTCCCCCCGTATTTTCCCACCGGAGTCCGCACGGCACTCAAGATGACGATTTTTTTGGCATTGCTATACACGCTTCATCTCCTTTCCTTGAATTCTTATTCCAGTGCCATTCCAAGTTAATTCATTTCATCACGGTGTGGCTCTGCTCCCGCATGAACTGCTGCACATAGAATGGTCCGCATCCTCCTTTTCCCGTCGAGCCGGATTTTTTCCAACCGCAGAAGGATTGGACTCCGGGCCATGCGCCGGTTGTCGCTCCGGAACGCCTGTTGACATACAGCACCCCTGTCTCGATTTCATCGAGGAAATACTGGACTTCATCCTGGTCTTTGGAAAATATGCCCGCGGTCAAACCATAGTCGGCTTTGTTGCTCTCGGCGACAGCCTCCTCGAGAGAATTCACGGATGCCGTAACCAAAAAGGGCAAAAAGAGCTCTTCCCGGAATATCCTGTGATCCTTTGGCATCCCCTTAACTAATGTGGCTTCCACATAATATCCTTTGCTGAATTCACCCTCGGTGAGGACATTTCCTCCAACAACGATTGTCCCCTCCTCCCGGCAGATATCGGCCCAGGCCTTAAACGTCTCGAGTGCGCTTTGATTGATGACCGGACCCAGAAATACGTCTTTTTCCGCTGGATTGCCCACCTTAATCGTCCGAATCTGCTGCATCAGCTTATCCAGGAATTCCTCCTCCACGCTTTTATGGACATAAACTCTTGAGCACGCACTGCACTTTTGACCGCTAAGACCGTAGGCCGACTTCATAACCCCTTCAGCGGCCTGATCGAGGTCGGCATGGGCGGTGACAATAGCTGGGTTTTTTCCGCCCATCTCAAGGATACACGGCCGTATAATTTGACGGCTGAGACCATTGTAAATTTTCAATCCCACCTCTGATGATCCGGTGAAAACAACGCCCGCAATGCCCCTGTTGTTAAAGATAATATCCTGGAAGTTACCGCCCGGACCTGTGATGAAATTAACGACACCCTCCGGAACACCCGCATCTCGGTAAATGTCATATAGCTTTAAACACGTCAGAGGCGTATCTGACGATGGTTTGAGTATGGCTGCATTCCCGGCTACCAACACGCCGGCACTCATGCCTGCAGCCAGTGCAAGAGGAAAGTTGAAGGGCGAGATGACCATCCACACTCCGAAAGGCTTTAAAATGCTCTTCGTTTCCTCGTTCGGGCTCAGTTGCCCCATGGGCTGAATAAAGCCTTGTGCCTCTTCCATTTGGCGGCAATAGTACCGGATAAGGTCAGCGCCCTCCTCCACATCTCCCATCGATTCAAAACGGCTCTTCCCTGCTTCGATGCTCATCAAGGCTGCCAGTTCGTATTTGCGTTCGCTGATAAGCTCTGCAGCCTGTCTCATGATTTCGACTCGCTCTCGGTAATCCCTGTACTTCCAATTCTTATAGGCTTCCTGGGCAACCTTGATCGCCTTTTCCAGCACTTCGGCTGTTCCTTTCTGGAAATAGCCCAAGACAATCTCTGTGTCTATAGGACTGACATTTTGGAATTCTTCGTAGCCGGAAACTTCTTCTTTTCCTATGTGCATAGGATAGGACCGGTTAAAAAGGCTGTACACATCGCGGATAGCTCGGTCAAAAGCTTGATGGAAAGATTCCAAACCAGCCGGGTCCAGTGTGGTGTAAGTCACTTTGAATTCCTTGTTTTCGCTCATTTGTCCTCCTCCTTAAATATTTATCATTTCTTCGAGCGTTTCGCTCAAAATTTCTTTAATTTCCAGGATTTCTGTTGGTGCAATCGTAAAAGGTGGGGCTAATAATATCAGGTCTCCACTTTTTCCATCGGCATGTCCCACATGAGGCCAGAGAACCAAGCCTCTCTTCAGGGCTTCCTCGAGAAATTTTTCCGTATATCTGTATTCCCGCGGAAAAGGCGTTCCATTTTTTTTCTTCTGCACAAATTCGATTCCAAACAACAAACCCTGACCCCGAATATCACCAACGTGTTTATCCGCTGAAAAGGACGATAGGTTTTTCTTGAGCAAAGTCCCCATCTTATTGCATTTCTTTATAAGCCCCTTCTTTTCGATGAACGTTAAAGTTGCGATACCTGCTGCACATCCAACCGGGTGCTGGGCAAAAGTCTGGGCATGCAAAAAACTGCGGCCGTTGGCATAGATTGTATCCACAATCTCATTTCTGGCTGCAAGAGCACTCAAAGGGACATATCCTCCGGTCAGTCCTTTTCCAAGGAGGATGATGTCGGGCTTCAAACCGAAGTGATGGCAAGCAAGCCACTCCCCTGTCCGGCCGATGCCGGTCATGATTTCGTCGGCTATCAAGAGGACCTCGTGATCATCGCAAATTTTCCGGATAACTCTGAAGTATTCCTGAGGGGGGACTGCAGCTCCTGTTGATGCCCCTCCGATAACTTCCGTTATGAAGGCAGAGACATTGTTGTCACCTAATTCTTGAATCTGCTTTTCAAGCGCATGGGCACATTTGAGCTCGCAAGATGGATACGTTTCATTGAATAAACAACGGTAACAATAGGGCGCCGGGATCAAATGAGAGTTCATCAACATGGGCTGATAGATGGATTTATACGACTCCCGAGCTGACAGGGCCAGAGAGGCCAAGGTACTTCCATGATAGCTAGGTCTACGTGAAATAACACGAAACTTACTGGTCTTTCCCTGTTCAACCCAGTACTGACGTGCCAGTTTGATCGAGGCTTCGACAGCTTCCGTGCCGCTTGTTAAAAAATAAACCTTGCCTCGCCTGAAAGGAAGGAATTTCGAAATGATCTCTGCGAGATCTTCCACAGGCTCGTGACTGAACTGCAATCCGTTGATGTATCCCATCTTTTGGGCCTGGGATGAAATGGCAGCAGCGATTTCTGTAGCGCCATGCCCTATGTTCACTACGGCCGCACCGCCGCACGCATCTATGTATTTTTTGCCCGAAGCGTCGTAGAGAGAGACCCCTTTTCCGTGGGTTATGAGCGGAAAGGCCCGGTGGAGGTTCCGGTAAAGGACATGTCCCTGCGGATAAGCCACCGTCATGTTTTCCTCTCCTTAGTCTCCGCATATCCCAAAGCAGCTGAAATGGCACTGACCGTTTTTTGGAGAGGAGGGAGAAGGTCTTTTTTCAGGTTTTCCAGTGCGAAACGACTTGAACTCACGGCGATGTTTACCGCTCCAACGACTTTCTGTTCTTTATTGCGCACCGGCGCCGCAACAGACCTCAAACCCGGCGCCAGATCTTCATCATTGAGGGCGAAGCTTTGATCTCTCACATCATCCAAAATTTTTCGAAAACTATCTCCTCCGTCAGAAGAATAACTCTCTGCTTCCGGTAGTGTCCGGAGATATTCCAGGTATTGCGCAATCCACTTCTTTTCTTGGAACGCGGCCAGCACTCTCCCCATCGAGGTGTTGTAAAGTTCGAGGCGGGATCCGATATGAAGGTTGATGTTTACGATTTGCTGTGTTTTCAATCTTTCCACATATATCAACTGCCACCCGTCGAGTATGGCCAAGTTCACCGTTTCCCCCACAGACTTGGAGAGACGTTCAAGATACGGACGGGCAACTTCACGCAGTTCAAGGCTCGATAGAACAGAATATCCGAGATTCAAGACCCTGGGCCCGAGCATATATTTATTGGATGACGAAACGGAAATCACATAGTTAAGCTTGCACAGTGTTTGGATAAGACGATGCACGGTGCTTTTGGGAAGTCGGGTTTTTCGGGATATTTCAGCGATTCCCAGAGCGGGAGTTTCGGCATCGAAAGACTCGAGAATCGCAAGTCCTCTGGACAAGGAATTAACGAAGCCCGTGTCCCCTTCATCTCTTTTTTTGAAATATTTTTGTTCCATTTTACAGAATGATGTTTCGTATTATGAAACAATTATTCCCCACTAAACTCTTTTTTGTCAAGCGCTGTTCAGTTTTTTTCAAAAAGTGCACCACCGCCATGGTTTAAAAGCATATTTTCCGGTATTCTCTACCAAGAGCAAGCACTCTCAAGCATTGAAAAACGACATTCAAAGAGATGGCCATATATTCTTTGTTTCCGGTCCTCACATAATCTTTCTTTATAAGCTCCATTTTGTTTAGGTTGCAAAAAATTGAAATTAGGAATACATTCATTACCATAAGGTCTGCAGCCGGTATCTCACTGAAACAGACCGGAAAGGGAGAAGAAAATGTTGCGGCAAATGGTCATCACTACCGCGTTTCTGACCGTCTCGATCATGGCCTGTTCAACCCCCGAGAATGAGGCCATGAAATCGTTGAAGGAAATGGGGATTACCTACAATACGGAGAATTTCCTTGAATGTATCGATTCGGGAAATGTCAAAGCCGTTGATTTTTTCCTCAAAGCCGGAATGTCAGCCGATGAGACATGGAAGGGCAGAATCCCCCTTATCGAAGCATCTCGGAGAGGACATACGGAAGTGGCTTTAGCTCTCCTCGATTCCGGAGCGGCCGTTAATGCTCAAGATAGATATGGGGTGACGGCGCTGATGTACGCTGCGATATCCGGCTCCCCAGGGATAATGGACCGATTGATCAAAGAAGGGGCCGACGTCAATGCTCAAGATATAGACGGGAGGACGGCTTTGATCGAGACATTGACAACAGAAAACGACTGCCCACCCAAGATTATCCGCGCCCTGCTCAACGCGGGCGCAGATCCCAACGTGACAATATACGGAGGCTTAACCCCCCTGATGCTGGCCGCCACTGGAAATTCAGAAGTCATCAACATACTTATCGAGGCAGGAGCGGATGTGAATGCCCGCGATGGGCGTGGAAGGACAGCTTTGCAGCGCGCCAAATTCAGCCAGGAGAACATTCAGGTCCTTAAAAATGCAGGAGCAGAGGAGTGAGGAGATCACTCCGGAAAAGGAGGATTTGAGCATGAAAACTGAAAAACTCATCCTGAGCCGACGTGACTTTATGTGCGGACTGGGAGGAATGACGCTTAATTTTTGCCTGGCCCAATCCGCCATCGGCAAGAGCACCGAGAAGGCCAGGACCTTATTGATCTTTCACGATGTTTATCAGAGACACATTACAGGGGAGTTCCACAGTGAACATCCTGCCCGTCTCCAGGCGATTCAGGAAGGCCTGGCAAAGAACCGGCTTCTTCAGAACCTGCAGCTTGTAGAACCACACGCCGCTGCCCTGGAATGGATCCGAGAGGTCCATAGCCCGGATTACATCCAGACCGTTCGGCATGACTCTGAGAGCGGCGAGCGTTTTCTCTCGACCAAATCCGGAAACACCGCGCTATGCACGGATTCCTACGAGGTCGCACTCTGGGCCGTGGGGGGGCTGTTATCCGCCTGTGATGTCGTTATCTCAGGACAGACCCTGAACGCCTTCTGTGCCGTTCGCCCACCGGGACATCACGCCTCTGGAAGCCGGGGAATGGGATATTGCCTGTTCAACAATGTGGCCGTAGCCGCAAAATATCTGCAGAAAAAACACAAATTGGGTAAGATTCTCATCGTCGATTGGGATGTTCACCATGGTAACGGGACACAAGATGTCTTCTATGAAGACGGCAGTGTGTTCTTTTTCAGCACTCACCAGTGGCCTTGGTATCCCTGGACCGGGGCGAGCGAAGAGATTGGAACCGGTAAAGGCCGAGGGGCCACACTTAATGTTCCCCTTCCGGCCGGGTCCGGAGACGAGGAGCTGATTGCCGCTTATCAAGAAAAATTATATCCCGCTGCCAGTGCCTTCAAACCCGAAGCGGTCCTCATATCAGCCGGATTTGACTCGCGAACCGGTGATCCTTTGGGACGATTTAGAGTGACCGACAACGGTTTCAGAAAGCTGACGCAGATCCTTCTCGGAATCGCCAGAGAACATGCGGAAGGGCGGGTGATTTCAGCCTTGGAAGGAGGTTACAGCCTGCCTGGCCTATCCGCCGCGGTGCCCGCTCATGTGGAAACACTCATTAACGGGTAAATCATCGCACTCTTCGTTAAAACGTCAACAAGACAAAGGCTTTTATTATGATCAGAAAATCCTATTTTGACACATGCGTGACTCAATTCTCCACTAGGAATGAGGAAGCCCTGAGAAAAAAGAACGGACGATGTCATAAGCGATCAAACTTCAGGGATCTCTGGCTGCGGGTTTTTCTTTCAGGAATTTGCCTTTATGGCGCTCTCGTTGCGATTCAGTGCAAACATACCGCCGAAACAACCAAAGACATCCCTGTCTATAAAGCATTCCTTGACAGGATTATCTCTGCCGAAGATATAAATGCTGACCTGCGGTTATTAACGGCAGAGCCCCATATGGCCTCGTCACCCAGGAACGAGAAGTTGGCCGAGTTTATTTACAATGAATGGAGGGCACTTGGACTCGACGAGGTCAGGCTCGCTCAGTACGATGTTCTTCTCTCCTTTCCCGAAGAAATCTCTGTCGAGCTAATATCTCCCCGACGAATAAGCCTCAAACTTAAAGAAATCGGGTACGAAGAGGATCCTGATACGCAGAGAGAGGATATCGGAGTTCCCTACAATGCTTACTCGCTCTCCGGAGATATCACAGCTCCCCTGGTCTATGCCAACAGCGGTAATCCTCAGGATTACGATTTTTGCGAACGGAAGGGCATAGATCTCAAGGGAAAAGTTGCTCTTGTAAGATACAGCGCCCCTTACAGCTACCGCGGATTCAAGGCCCTTACCGCGGAAAAACGGGGCCTGGTCGGGCTGCTGATCTATTCCGACCCCATGGAAGATGGCACGGCCAAAGGCCCTGTATTTCCAGACGGCCCATGGGGACCGATGAGTCATATCCAGAGAGGTGGGATTCCCTATGATTTCATCTACCCTGGAGACCCTTTAACCCCGGGCTGGGCCTCAAAGCCAGGCTGTGAGAGAATCCCAGAAGAAAAGGCCGCCTCCCTTCCCCAAATCATCAGTGTCCCTCTTTCGGCAGAAGACGCTCTTCCTCTTCTGGAGAATATGGGCGGAGTGGAGGCCCCCGAAGAATGGCGCGGAGCGCTCCCTGTACCTTATCGACTTGGAGGGTCTCAGGCAGTCATCCGTATGAAGGTAAGGATGGCCAGTCCGATTAAGAGGATAACGAACGTCATCGGATGCCTGAAGGGAAGCGCTCCTTCTGAGGGAATCATCATAGCCGGGAACCACCGGGATGCCTGGATTTTCGGCGGACATGATCCTTCCAGCGGCACCGCCTGCATGATGGAACTCGTCAGAGCTTTTGCCGAAGCCAAAAAAGCGGGATTCCGACCGAGGAGAACCGTGTATTTCGCGAGTTGGGATGCTGAAGAGTTTACTCTCACCGGGTCCACAGAATGGGGAGAAGAGAATCGGGAAATGCTGCAAAGAGATCTCGTGGCCTATCTAAATGTGGACAGTGCGGCAGCAGGCAGGGATTTCAGTGTCCAGGCGGTCCCTTGTTTGAACCACGTGGTCGAACAAGCCCTCAAAGAAGTGCTGGACCCAGCCACACAAAAACCTGTCTATGAAAGCCTGGTAGGACAGGATAAATCCCAGCAAGGCATCGATAAACCACCTGAAAGTGAATGGATCGAACCCATCGGAAGCGGATCTGACCACACGGTTTTTTTGAATCACATCGGAGCTCCCGCTTTGGACATGACTTTTTCCGGGGATTATGGTGTCTACCATTCCGTATATGACAATTATTATTGGATGACCCGTTTCGGTGACCCCGGAATGCGCTACACTGCGACTCTGGCAAAAATCTGGGGTCATATCATTGTTGAGCTGGGCTCTCGGCCATTCCTTCCCCTGGACTATGAAACATACGCCGGTGAATTGAAAACTTACCTTGGAGATTGGGCGGAGAAACATGACCCCGAGAGAAAACAAGGCCATAAGCTCTTCTCGCTTCTAGATGACTTGGAAGAGAAGGCCTTGATGTTAAATTCATTCATTTCAAGCTCTTCTCAGGAAGAGGAGGTTCACGACCCCCAAAAAACGCGCAGGGTCAACAGGCTGCTCATGCAGCTGGAGAGAAACTTTACCGTTCCCCAGGGTATTCCCGATAGACCTTGGTTCAAACACCTCGTTTTCGGTACGCGCTACACCTATGCCGTGCTTCTGCTTCCCGAGCTGACCGAGGCCTCGGAAGCCGGAGACGAGCAGGGTATTGCCCGAGCTCTCCGCAATCTCGAGAGATCAACGGAAAAATCGATCGCGGACCTGAAAGAAGGCATCGACATCCTGAAAACGATATCGGAATAATGGCGAGTATCCTGTCAGTGGAGGATGTCTCTCCATTTTGGCTGGCGAAAACCGGAGACCGATCTAAGGGAGATACAGAAATGAACAGACGCCTTTTCATCAAAAACAGTTTGGCCGGAATACCGTTGCTTTCCTCAAGTTTTATCTTCAATATGAGCCGGGAGAGTTTTTTGGATGCTGAAATCGGATCCCCGGAACGTGGGCAGAGGGCAAGGGCGCGGGAAATGGGGATCATCATCGGAGACCTTTCTCCAGGGCCAATGAATGCCATAACCGACGTCCCGGGAGTCAAGGTCGGGCAGACAACCATCCTTGAAGGTCAGGGCGAACATGCCATTCGAACCGGAGTGACGGTGATTCGTCCTCCAGAAGGACAGCATCACGGGGAAAGACTGTTTGCCTCTTTTTTCAGCTTGAACGGCTGGGGAGAGATGACTGGCTTGGTGCCTATAGAGGATAAGGGATGGATAGAATCGCCGATTTTTCTCACGGGAACCTACAACGTGGGGATCGTCTACAGTGCGGCGGTTGATTACTTGACCCAGAGGAACTCAGGTCAAAAGGGGCGCCCGGTACCGGTGCCAGTCGTGGCCGAATGCTTCGATGACTTCTTGAGCCATTCGCAAAGTCGCCGAATCAAAAAAGAGGACGTCTTTACAGCTCTTGAGAGTGCGACAGACGGACCGGTTGAGGAAGGGTCTGTGGGCGGAGGGACCGGCATGACATCCTTCGGCTTTAAAGGCGGCATCGGTACATCATCCCGGGTCGTTGGTATTGGCGGCAACAATTACACAGTCGGAGTTCTCGTCATGGCGAACACAGCCAGCCGTCGTCAGCTGCGGATCGACGGTGTTCCGGTGGGAAAAGAGGTGCAGGGCTTTGAGTACACAGAAGGCAAGACAAAATCCATTATCCTTATCGCCGCCACCACGGCTCCTCTTCTCCCCTATCAGCTGAAAAAAATTGCCAAGAGAGTGGCGCTGGGGCTTGCCCAGACAGGCGCCATATCTCATACCGGAAGCGGAGATATCGTGCTGGCTTTTTCAACAGGCAACAGAATTCCTGTGGAAACAAATCAGTCCTTTTCCGGGATAAATGCGGTGAACGATTTTTGGATAACCCCGCTTTATCAAGGGACGGTTGAAGCCACCCAGGAAGCCATCATTAACGCTCTAACCACGGCGGAAACAATCGTTGGAAAGGGAGGGAATACGGCTCACGGGATCCCTCTCGATCAAGTTATTGACATCATGAAAAAGTACCACAGACTCGAGGATTGAAACCATGAACAGCCAGAATAATCGCGAAATGATAGACAGCATCCCCTGGAAATATCAAAGAGGAAATCGAAATGCCATTACCGACGTTCAGCATATCAAAGTAGGACACCTGACCGTCTCTAAGGACCTGCTGGATAGATCTGGAAAAAAGATCATGATCCGGACGGGATTGACCGCCGTTTTCCCGGCTGACATGCGAAAAGAGGAAAGGTTCTTTACCGGTTTTCTTCAATCCAGAGGCATCAACGATATCAGCGGATATGCGGTCGTTGAAGATTTCCAGTATTTGAATTCACCCATCGTGCTCTCCAACATCCACAATTTCGGAGCGGTCTACAATGCCATCCTCTCTTACGGGTTCAACCTTGGTCGGTCGGAGATCTGGCCTCCCATAGTTGTGAGCCTTGATGATTCCAGCTTGGATGGCTCAAAGGAATCGAGCGTTACTGAATCCGATGTTTTGAAACTGCTCGCCAGCGCGTCCTCTGGCTCTGTCGCGGAAGGGTCGGTGGGCATTGGGACAGGGCTTCAAACCTTTGGCTGGAAAGGAGGCATCGGAAGTTCATCTCGGACGTTCACTGTCGACGAGAGACTCTTTACTGTGGGCGCTCTCGTTGCCGCCAACTTCGGAAATGGACAGGGCTTGGCTGAACGAATCGCCGGAGCTGACCTGGAGAACAGAGCACCTCATGAGACAGGGTCCCTGGCTATGATATTGGGTACGGATGTGCCCTTGCTCCCCTATCAAATCAAGCGGATAGTCTTTGACACTGTTCTTAGCCTTCCTCTGGCCACGGTAGCGAACAGAGATAAGGACTCCCTGATATGCCTGCTGTTCTCCGTTGCTAATGCTATGTCCATGAAGGACGAGGGGCCCAGACTTTTCAGGTACACTCTGTCCAGCGACGCTGTCCTCAAGCAGGCGGCAGATGCGGCCTCTGAGTCCGTCAAAGAAGCCATCTTGCGCTCGATCTGTTTATCGAAACCATTGGATGGCATATGGGGAGAAAAAGTGAGAGCCATGCCGGGTTCACTGTTTCGCGCAATTTTAGAAAACTTTAAAAAGTCGGTGTAAGCGACGTTCATTCAAAACGAAGAAAGCCGAAGATATCGAAATACAAAGGAGATTAGAAAAGGTAAACGAATGAAAGGCAAAGTCAAATCCATCACCAATCCCAGACTCAGTATCGACATCCTGAGTCGGGAAGACATCCTCCGTATTCATGCGTCGACACTGGAAATTGTAGAAACAGTTGGAGTCAGGTTTCCCTCCAAAAAAGCGCTCGATATTTGGGAAGCCCATGGGGCCACAGTCGATCGGGAAACAAAAATTGTTAAGGTTCCGGCTTCCGTTATCGAAAGAGCGCTCAAAATGGCTCCTTCGGAATACACGTTGGCAGCACGGGACTCTTCTCTGGATTTGCCGCTTGATGGCAATCATTCCTATGTCGGAACAGACGGTTGCGGGGTGGAAATTCTGGATATCGATACAGCGAAATGCCGGCGCTCTTGTCTGAGAGATGTGGAGGAAATCGCCAGAGTTGCCGATTATATGGAAGAGATTGCTTTTCAATGGGTGCCTGTTTCAGCGCAGGACCGTCCGCCTTCATCGCGAAGTCTGCACGAGCTTCTCGCTATCTGGGAGAATTCCACGAAACACGTCCAGACAGAGAGCGTATGCAGCGAGAGGGAGGCTCGAGCAGCCGTCGAGATGGCGGCCATTCTCGCCGGGGGGCGTGATGCCCTACGGAAAAGGCCCATCCTTTCACTCATGGAATGCACGGTCTCCCCGTTAGGACAGGACGGGGGCAGTCTCGAGGCAGCACTAATAGGGGCCGAAGCTGGAATTCCGGTGGGATTCATGACCATGGCCTCTTGCGTTTCCACGGCGCCGGCCACGCTGGCCGGAAACCTGGTTGTCGGGAATGCCGAGGTTTTAAGCGCCTTAGCCATGATCGAGCTGGCCTATCCGGAAACGCCGGTGTATTATGCGGCGGCACAGACTGTCATGGATCTTCGCACTGGAGCCTATACGGGGGGAGGTCCCGAGGATTTTCTCTTCGGGGCGGCATCAAACAAATTGGCCGATTTTTACAACTTGCCTCTTTCCATGGGCTCCTTCGCCACCGGGGCGAAGCAGCCGGACTGGCAGGCTGGTATCGAAAACAGCCTGTCCACCCTGATGGCGGCCCTGGTCATGTCCGACTTGCTTACGGGTGTAGGACTCTTGAACGGAAGTAAAATCTGGTCTTACGAGCAGATGATCAAAGACTGTGAAATCTTCGGAATCATCCACAAGATGATGGGAGGAATTTCGGTCGATGAGGAGACCTTGGCCTTAGATATCATTCGAGATGTGGGGCCCAGAGGTGATTTTCTGACCCATGAACACACCCTCAAGCACATGCGCAATCTTTGGCTCCCGACACTCATGGACAGACGTCCGTATAGCCACTGGAAAGACAAGGGCGACAGCGCTCGTGAGTGGGCTTTAGACAGGGCCAAACATATACTGAAAACACATCATCCGGAACCACTCGACGGCAAATTGTGTGCAGAACTGGGAAAAATCATCCAGTCTGTTGAGAATGAAAACAAAGATTAAAACTCGTTCTCCTTTCGAGGGTATTATTTTTTATCCTCCTTGACCGGGATAGGGGGTTTCTGGTCGGGATCGAGACCGCTCTGATACGTGTATCCATCGAGCTTCTCTTTAAACTCTTTGGTCAAGGCATTTCGGATTTCTTCGTCGAGCAAAAGATCAAGAGCTGAGGTGGCCAGCACTTTGGCTGCCAGAAGGAGGCCTTTGTACCCTAGAGGATGTTTGGACGATGCGACGACAGCCCAACTGTGCCAGGGGATATCGTAGGGTGCACAGGTCGCCGATAAGTGAAGGGTAGGAGTTATCCAGCTCACTTCGGCCACATCCGTAGATCCGCCCTCAGGATATTCAGGCGTTTCCTTCAAAGGTTTGATATCGGCATTCATCCCCTTTTCCTCAACACCCGTCTCTTTTTGGATTCTTTTGGCGTAGGCTAACTCCTCTTCTGTGTATTGTATCGGACCGATCCATTCCAAATTCCTCTGCATGACTGTGGCTCCTGTCCGGTTCACGAGCATTTCATGGTAGCTTCCCTTGTGGTTTATTTTGCAGGAGGTCCCCGTAGCGATGGCCGCACCCTGCACAATTTTTTTAAATCGTTCGAGCACCGTCTTCACACCCTCTCTGTTTGCATCTCGTATCCAGAGCCAAACCTTAGCGTATTCAGGCACGATGTTGGGCACTTTTCCGCCGTCCAGGACAACGTAGTGTATGCGGACGGAGGGCTTCACATGCTCTCGCAGAAGGTTGACTCCAAAAAGCATCATCTCAACGGCATCAAGAGCGCTGTTTCCCTTCCAGGGATCAAAGGCCGCATGAGCTGTTTTTCCGAGAAATTCAATCTCCAAATCGTCGATTGCCTGGCTACCCTCCACATCCACGGATGTCTCGTAGGCCGGATGCCAGGCGAGACAGGCATCCAGATCGTCGAAAAGCCCATCTCTGGCCATGTAGAGTTTCCCCCCGACATCCTCCTCAGCCGGGCAGCCGTAGAGCCGTATAGTGCCTTTGAGGGCATGTTTGGTCATGATTTCCTTGAGAGCGAGCGCTGCTCCCAGGCTCCCAGCCCCAAAAAGGTTGTGACCGCAGCCCTGTCCTGCCCCCCCTCCATCTTTCAAAGCCTTTTTATAGGGAAGGCTTTCCTGAGAAAGCCCCGGTAAGGCGTCGTATTCGGCCAGAATCCCGATAATCGGTTTACCCGAACCATAGCTAGCCACAAAGGCTGTGGGTATTCCTGCGACATCTTCGTCAACCTGAAAACCTTCTCTTCTGAGAGTCTCTTCAAGTAGCCGCGAAGATTCATACTCTGTCATGGCGATTTCGGCGTATTCCCAGATTTTATCGCTCACTTCGATAAGAAGCTGCCTTTTTTGTTCTACGACCTGGAGCAGTTCCTTTTTCAGTTGAGGAACTGAAGCCTGTCCCTGAGAAAAAAGGAATTGACCGAAAATCAAAGCGGTGAGAATGATCAGGCAAGACATAATTTTTTTCATGGTTCCTCCCTATTTGATTTAAAAATCCGGTTGTGAGGGATTAAGTCAAGCATCTTGAAGTGTACTATCATACACCATTTTGTATTTTTGAATAAAATTGTTTTTCAAGCCTAGGGCAAGCTAAAAAATGATAAATTTAGATTTGAAGAATACCGCGCTCTCTCATTTATTCACTCAGGGCCTCGCTTCGAAGAGAAAGCATGAGCAGTTGGTTCGAATAACAACAGAATCCCGATTGTATCCGAACAGGCAAAGTGATAATATGCAGGGACTAATATGCCTTACAATGGGAATTCTCGATGAAGACACAAGGCGAAGAGGCTGTATACAGGCTGAGATGGATCGTTCTTTTAATTATGGGTATCGTGGTCTTCGGAGCCTATTATGCTTTCGATGCCCTCAGCCCTTTAGCTTCATACATCATCGAAGGGTTGGGAATAACACGGGCTCAATACGGACTTCTTTTCAGTTATTACAGCCTGCCCAATTTCCTTATGGTACTCCTGGGGGGCATTCTCCTGGACAGGATCGGCATCCGCAAAGCGGGAGCCCTGTTTGTCACCCTCTGCGCCGCGGGAGTCCTTTTGACAGCGGTCGGCCCCACATTTGGAATCATGCTTGCCGGGAGGTTCATTTTTGGGCTGGGAGGCGAGTCCCTGCTCATAACCAAAACGAAGATTCTGTCCAAATGGTTCAAAGGGAAAGAATTGGCTCTGGGTTTTGCTCTGGCTTTATCCGTTGCCAGGCTCGGTACGATCGCCGCCCACAATTCTTCGGCCTGGATCCAAGCCATGACGGGCTCCTGGCGGTTTGCCATCTGGATCTCGTCCTTCATCATGTTCATCAGTTTCGCCCTGTTCCTGGTTTACTCTAGAATTGATAAGAGATCAGAGAAGGTTTTCGACAGCGATGGGGGCCAGGAGAAGAGAGCGCACTTTGTTATCAGGGACATCTTTCAATTCAGACCCTCCTACTGGTTTGTGTCCATCCTCAGCATGACATTTTATTCGGCCATCTTTCCTTTCACCGCCTTTTCCACAGTGTTCCTGCAGACCAAGTTCGGCTTCAGCGCCGTCAAAGGAGGTTTTTACACATCCTTGATCATCATCGGATCAATGTTTTTTACTCCCCTTTTCGGATTTCTCGTGGATAAATTCGGGAAAAGGGCGACCATGATCATCATCGGATCAATCTTGCTGATCCCGGCGCACGCTTCCTTGGGCCTCACCTCCTTGCCTCCCGCTCTGGCCATGGTCCTGCTCGGCTTCTCTTTCTCGCTTGTTCCCGCTGCCCTCTGGCCGACCATCCCTCTCATCGTAGAGGAGAATAGGCTGGGAACAGCTTTCGGTTTGATGACCTTGCTGCAAAATATTGGAATGACTGTTGCCCCTTGGATGGCTGGGAAATTGACGGATATTGCGGGCGGTGACTACACGAACGCCATGCTGATGTTCGCCTGCTTGGGTTTCCTGGGATTCGCCTTCTCTATTCTTCTCAAGTTCGCCGAGAAAAAAGAGGGATTGGGAATCGAGCTCCCTACCGAAGACGCCCAGGCCTGAAGGGAAGTTTTTTTCGCGTAAAGAAGGATAACCAATGAAATACAGAGCACGTCTTCCTGTGAAGAAAGAATGTTTGACCGTCTTGTTGACACTGGCTTTGTTTGCCCATCTGGCTGGCAGTACGCAAGGACAAAACTACAAGCTCTGTGTCAACAAGGGAGTTCCTGGTGTAATGCGAGACGGGATCACTCTCTTCGCGGACGTCTACAGGCCAGATGCGCCCGGGAAATTTCCCGCTGTGCTCATCAGAACCCCCTACAATAAAGACAGCTACGGGGAATATTCTTCTTTCCCTCTCAAGGCGGTGAAAAAAGGATATGTGGTCATCGTTCAAGACGTCAGAGGACGCTATTCTTCCGAAGGAAAATTCCGGCCTTATATGCAGGAAAGCCAAGACGGCTATGACTCCGTCGAATGGGCCTCAGCTCTTCCTTATGTTGACGGAAAAGTGGGCATGTACGGCTGTTCCTATTTAGGCGCCGTCCAATGGCTGGCCGCCATCGCTGATCCGCCTCATCTCGCTGCCATTTTTCCCCAGTGTACTTTTGCCAACGCTCGCCACTTCTTCTATTTCGGGGGGACGTTCGATCTCTCCTGGATAGGATGGCTCTATGACAGGCTTCCGGATATCCAAAGGCACCGGGGAATGAACATAGGACCTAGTTCAGAAAAAAAACATTTTGCGCAGTGGGAAAAGAACAAATGGAAATGGCTGAGTTATGTGCCGCTCATCAAGCTGCCCATCCTAGAGGGATACTGCCCCTATTATTACGAATGGCTTGCTCACCCTGACGATAGCCCTTTTTGGAGCTTTGCCGACATCGAAATGGGGCATAAAAACGTCAGCGTCCCGGCCTATAACTTAACGGGTTGGTACGACGACGGATATGGCCAGCCGGGCGCTGTGTTGAATTATCTCGGCATGAAAGCCAACGGAAAAACAGAAAAGGCACGGAAGGGACAGAAACTCATCATCGGTCCCTGGACACACTGCAATTGGGAATCAGCCAAGGCAGGATGTTTGGATTTCGGCCCTGAGGCCACCATCGATGTCGACTCGCTGGCGCTCCGGTGGTTCGACTTCTGGCTCAAGGACAGGGATGACGGGATAATGAAGGAACCTCCGGTGAAACTCTTTGTCATGGGAGACAATGAATGGAGGGATGAACACGATTGGCCATTAGCCCGCACAGAGTATACTGCGTTTTACCTTCGGAGCAACGGCAAAGCGAATTCTCACTGGGGAGATGGGACCCTGAGTCTGCAAAGTCCGGTTGAAGAACATTCGGATTGTTATATCTACGATCCTTTAAACCCTGTTACAGATTACTTTTTCACTGAAGCGGGTGCGCGAGATCTCAGGGCCATAGAGGTGAGGAACGATGTCTTAGTCTATACGTCGGATCATTTAACAGAGGATTGTGAAATCACAGGACCGATAACGGCCGAAATATTCGCCTCTTCCTCTGCCAAGGACACGGATTTCATTGTCAAGGTGAGTGACGTCCACCCCGACGGTTATTCCCAGAATATCACACCTCCCCTATCCGGAGTGATAAGAGCCAGGTACCGCGACTCCGAATCCGAGCCGTCGTTGCTGGATCCCGGCCGTATTTACCAGTTCACAATAGAACTGATGTACACGAGTCATGTTTTTAAAATGGGCCATCGCATTCGTGTCTTTATCACCAGCAGTTATTTTCCCCATATCGACCGGAATCCCAACACTGGCCGTCCATTCGGCAAAGGCAAGGAATGGCTGCGGGCAACGCAGACAATCTTTCATGATCCAAAGCATCCGTCAAAAATCCTATTACCGGTTATTCCTAGGGATTCGGCAACTTAAAATAGATATTATGCGGCAAATCCGCGTGGCGCTGAGAGATGGTCGAACCCAACATAGACTTTTCAGCACCATCGCTTTGATTAGAGAGGGAGGGCAGGTTATTAACTAAGGAGTCGCCATGCAAAAATCAGAAAATGAAAACACGAAGAGTGCTCTCGAGACAGAAATCATCGAACTTTTAATCCGTTTGGTGAAAGCCAGAAGTTATCCCGGTATTCCCGAGCAGGAAAAAGCCGTAGTTCTGGAATTGGCGGATTACTTGAGCAGTTACGGCATCGCTTCGGAAATAACAGAAGTCTGTGACGGGAGGCCCAACCTCGTGGCCTCTATTAAGGGATCAAATCCCGGTCCTCACCTGCTCTTGTGCGGTCACACGGATACCGTTCCTCCCAATGTGAGAAGCCCCATTGACCTCTTTGCTCCTGAGATCAAAGAAGGAAGACTCTTCGGCCGGGGAGCGGCGGACATGAAAGGGGCTCTGGCAGCCATGGCCGGAGCTCTCGTCGAACTTGAAACAACCGGCAAGCTGAAAGCCGGAAAAGTCACCTTTGGGGCTGTCATCGACGAAGAAACGCAGACCCTGGGATCGGAACATCTTGTCAAAAGCGGCTTTCAGGCGGATGCAGCGATCATCGGGGAGCCGACAGACAACCACATCGACATCGGGCATAAGGGCTTGGAGTGGCTTGTGATTGAGTTTGAGGGAAAAGCCGCCCACGGAGGGACCCCACAATCCGGCATAAACGCTGTCTCGGCGGCAGCGCAATTTATACATCTCGTCGAGAACAACCTCGTCCCGGAACTCCGGAAACGACGCGATCCCATCCTTGGACAACCGGCAGTCAACATCGGAACAATTCGGGGCGGCGATCAACCCAGCACGGTCGCCGCACACTGTGAAGTCAAGCTCGACCGGCGATGGGTGAACACCGAAACCATTGAGCAGGTTTTCGAAGACTTCGAAACTCTTCTTCAAAAGGTTCGAAGCGATCGGCCTGGATTAAAAACAAGAGTCTCCAGGGTGCCGGAAAGTATGGCCACGATGCTTCATGGCCCTCTCACTATTGATCCCCGTCACCCGGTTGTGCTGGCAGCTCAAAGCGCCCTGCGAGATTTTCAACAGCCGGCGGAACAATTGGGCGTTTTCCCGGCCTGGACCGACGCAGCCTTGATATCGAGAGAGGCGAAAATTCCCTCCATTGTCTGGGGGCCGGGGGAGCTGAACTTTGCCCATTCACCCGAGGAAAACATAAAACTGGACGATGTCCTGCTGGCCATGAAACTCTATTCCAAGGCTGCCCTGTATTTCACGGGCTCTCTCTCCTTTCCTTCCAACGAAAGAGAAGGCGAATGAATCACAAAAAAAATCACGAATCTCCGCAGCTGCTGCGAAAAATGAATCTTCTGGATACGACTTTTCTGGTCATTGGTGCCATTGTCGGTTCCGGCATCTTTATGACCACGGGATTCATCGCCGAGTACCTTCCCAGCCCGGGTATGATCCTCCTCATCTGGCTCGTCGGCGGCTTCATTGCTCTCAGCGGCGCCCTGGCTTTTGCCGAGCTGGGCGCCATGTTTCCCACCTCAGGAGGGCAGTATGTCTACCTGAAAGAAGCTTTCGGCCATTGGGCTGGGTTCCTGTATGGCTGGGGATTTTTCTGGGTCATCGAGTGCGGCGGTGTGGCCACTCTGGCTGTCGGGTTTGCTGAATATTTCGGCTATTTCGTTCCTCAGTTGTCAACGAAGGTTATTCTTCTGAATTTGTCTTTCGCAGGACACGATTATACGATGTCTGCCGGTCAACTCATTGCTGTCCTATCCATTGTCGTTCTTTCGGCGGCGAATTATTTCGGTATCAAGAGCGGCATCACGGTCCAGAATATATTCACTTTTTTGAGGATAGCTTCCGTGGCTGCACTCATAGTCCTTGGCCTTTCGATCGGACAGAAATCCGGCGTAATGAATTTAAGTCAAATGTTCTCCGGCGCTTCAACCTTCAGCTTCAAGCTCTTTGGTCTGGCTCTGATTGCCGTTCTCTGGACCTATGACGGATGGTACTCCGTGAGTTGCACAGCCGAGGAAATAAAAAATCCGGGCCGGAATATTCCTCTAGGATTGATCTTGGGAACATTCTGTGTGACACTGATCTATTTTCTGGTCAATCTTGTCTATGTTCTGGCATTACCTGTGAAAAGCATGCAAGGAGTAGCACGTATCGGCGAGCTGGCCTCGACGCATCTTTTCGGCCCGACAGCCACAATTTTTATCACGGGAACTATCATGATCTCCATCTTCGGATGCCTCAGTGCCTCCATTCTCTATGGTCCGCGCGTCTTTTTTGCCATGGCCGAAGATAAAGCGTTTTTCCAAAGCATGAAATACATCCATCCCCGCTACCGCGTCCCGACCAAGGCGATAATCTGGCAGGCTGTCTGGTCGTGCCTCCTCTGCCTGACAGGAACATACCAGAATCTCTTCGAGTATGTCGTCTTCGCTCTGGTGATATTTTGGGCAGCTACCGGTCTGGCTGTCATCGTTCTGCGCCACACACAGCCAGAGACCCCGCGACCTTACAAAGCCTGGGGATATCCCCTTCTCCCCATCCTCTTCGTGCTGATCAACCTCGGCGTTTTTCTGAACACTATCCGGGCACAACCCTTCAAATCTCTGATCGGCTTGGTGATTCTCCTGGCCGGCATCCCGGCCTTTCTCTACTGGAAATCAAAGGAAAAGAAATCTCGCTGAACTCAGCTGAAAGAGAGGCACATTCCGTGCACAGGTGCTCTGTTCCATGCGGCTTACCCTCTCTGCGATTTCGCCAGAAAGTGATCCGCCAAATTCGAAGAAAAAATCATAGACAGTCACTCTGCCTTTGCAGAGTCAAACGACGAAACTTTGCTCGCTAAAGCGTTCTACTCTATCCGATTTCGTGAATGAGTACGTTTTTGAACTGTCTCAAAACGAAAATCGAGCTGCTATCTGTACTCTCCGGGGAGGAATGATCCTCGCCGGCAGCAAAAAATCTTCGGATAATCCTCTCGTCGTTAGGGCTTCGATCGCCGTCGCTTCATTGAACAAATTGAACGCATCCAAGGCAATTCTTATGCGATACCTTTCTGAAAAGGAAAATTCCTTTTCCACTCTCAAATCGAGCAAATTCCAGGCCTCGAGCCGGTGGTTCGCCCCCCTCGGCTCGGCCATGATTTCGACGGCTCCTTGGTCCAAAAAATCAACGATAGATATGGTCCTGGCAAGGGGTTTGCCGGACATGGCCATATAACTGGCGCTCACATTGAATCCATAGGGGAGAAAGTAAGTCCCCTGAACTTTGAACATGTATTTTCTGTCACTCTGCAGCAGCCCATCATATCCGGTATTGTTGATGAGGTCGTTGGGGTCTCTCAAACCGGAAAAACTTCCCTGCGTCAATTGTCCCGTCGATGAAACGCCGGAAGCCTTGGAAATGACAAAGGAGGAACTCATCTGCCAGTTGTTCGTCAATCTTTTATTGAGGGTGATGAACAGGCTGCTGTATTTTTGCTTGAAATCCGGATGATTGATGAGCGTGAGCACATCATCACCCGGGTCTGTGGTTTGATTCCAGACTTGAATCGTTTTTCCCGCATACGCATCGTAGTAATCGACCTGTTCAAACTGGCCGGTCGTATTCCACCAGGATAAGAAATCTTTGGTGTACTTGTAGACATAGGTCACCTCAACCCCAAAATCCGCAAACAATTCGCGGGTGATGCCCACGGAAAACTGTCGGCACAGGCTGCTTTTCAAATCGTCACCCACAGCTCGGCCGGATCTAGGATCCCAGACCCAAGATAGGATATCATAGAGGCCTGTATCCCAATTGTAGAGATACGCGTACACAGGTTGAGAACTGATCGAAAGGGGGAAAAATGTTGCCAGGTACATTCCTTCGTAGTAGTGCCCGTAAGTCGCCCTTAAAATGGTTTTTCTATCGGAAGTCAGCTGTAAAACCAGTCCGATTCTGGGAGACCAGTTGTTCCAGGAAAGAACATTCGACACCCCTTCAATTGTGTTCCCGGTCGGATTCCCGTCCATGCCCAATTCATCCACATCCAGAAGGTTCCCGTTCTGGTGGTCAAATCGCAATCCCAGGTTGAGAGTCAACCAATCATTGATGGACCAGGCATCATCGAAAAAAGCCCCAATTTTGTTGACGCTGAGCCCGTAGTTATAGGGATTCTGGAAATACGCGTAATAAGGATAGCCATCATAGTCATAATAAGCCACACCGCCTGAATAGGAATAAATACCGGCATTATGCCCCCGGCTGTACTGCACGCCAACCTTGAAGTCGTGGTTTCCCTTGATGAAATTATCCGCGAAGTAGCTGAGCGTGGCGTTGGCCTGGATTCGTGAAGCGTCGCCTTTTGACCAGCCCCATATTCCGTTGGTCGAATACCCCGTCGCCCCATCATAGCGGGTGGACTCATCCAAGTTTCCATCCATCGGAACCCATTCATCGTGGGCAAACCAGCCACCCAATTTGAGGTCAAAAAGGGCATTGGGACTCAATATCGATGTCCAGAGCAGGTTTGGGACGAGATACCAGCCAGGCTCTTTGGCACAGGCATCGTAAGGAGTAGCGGGAGTGATGACGTCGGGCAAATCATATATTTCATGCTGATACGATACTGTAAGTTTATTACTTTTATTCAACTGCATGGTGAATTTGGCAAATCCCCTTTTGTAGTCTGACTTTGTGGGAAACTCCGGAGGAGTTCCGAGTTGGGAATAAGCGGCTCGTTTCCATTGGATATTGCTGTAAACCCAAACCGTATCTTTTTTTATGGGACCGGATAATTCCAGGCTGAAATCATTTTGGTAGTCGACATTATACGGGTATTCCGCGTCAGGTGCATTGTTGCCAACGAAACTCGAAGGAAGAATATATGTGTTGAGTTGCCCCTGAAAGGTGTTGCCTCCCGATTTGGTGACCACGTTTACAACCGCTCCCTGAAAATTCCCATATTCGGCAGGAGCACCGATCGAAATCACCTCCCCCTCTTGATATATGTCGGGGTTGTTCCAGACCCATGTCGTGCCGTTCCAATCAAAGGATGTATCGACTCCATCAACCAGATAAGAATCCGAAAAATAAGCTGATCCAAGCGAGGAATGCCACTCTTCTCCCTGGGTTTCGTTGGCCGAGACACCGGGAGCCCAGAGCATGATATCAATGTACGTAAAGCGGTTTTTAGGCACGTTTTCCAGTATTTCCAGGTTGTAGTTTGCTGAGGTGCCTGATTTGGTCACGTCCACCACAGGCGATTCGCCGATGACGGTCACGGTTTCTTCCACCGCAGCTTGGGTCAGCACAATGTCAACGGTTGCCGTCTTCCCGACGGACACGATTACGTCTTCTCGTATGACTGTCTGGAAGCCCTCCAAGGAACAGGTGATAGAGTACGTTCCTGGAGCCAAAGCCGGAAACAAAAACACTCCGGTGTCGGTAGTAATGGCAAATTTGGAACCACCGATCTGGGCCGGGCTCTGGATTTCGACACTCACGCCGGGAAGAGTTTCCCCGGCTTCATCTTTGACTGTTCCTCTTATCGTTCCGGTGAGCCTTTGGGCGTGAATAGAGCTGACAGTCAAGGTGAGGACAAAAATCGATAGAACACCGACCATCACGATCCGCGTTTTTAAAGTCATTTGCTCCTCCTTCAGGGAAGCACATTGCGATTTGCTGGGATTCTTCTTTGCATGTGGTTCCCTCTTTATTTTTTTCAGTATTTACCCAATCTTTACACTTGTCAATATTTTTTTTGATTATATAAAAATACGAAAGAACCCCCAAAAAAGTTTTGGCGGCCTATCTAACGATCAAAGATGCGGATCGAATTAGCGGCGCTTTTTAAAGCTTAGTGTTTGCTAAAGGAGTATTTTTCAGTTGGATATCCCGATAATCTCGTTTTCGAAACGAAGTCCATCCTGCGCCTGAAAAGAGAACAGAATGATGCGCTATTAGGCGCTTTTTTCTCGAGCTTTAATGAGCAGGTTTTGAACCCGGCAGGATCAGTCAGCCGTGCCGCCGCCATCAACGACCAGAGTGGCACCGGTCATAAAGGATGAATCGTCAGAGGCCAGAAAAAGGGCGGCTTTGGCTATTTCTTCGGGAGTTCCGATACGCCCCATCGGACGTTGGTCGCAGGCCTGTTTGTCATACTCTTCCCACGTCATACCCCGCATCCTGGCATCCAAATCGAGCATAGGGGTGACGACATCGCCCGGGCAGAGACAGTTGACGCGAATCCCCTGCCTCGCATGATCAATGGCCATGGCTTTCGTCAAAAGGACCACACCGCCTTTGGAAGCACAGTAGGACACGGCTTCACCTCCACCCACGATTCCCCAGCCGGATCCATTGTTGATGATCACTCCGCTTCCTTGCTTGATCATCTGAGGGATCACGAATTTGGACATCAAAAACGTGCCCTTGAGGTTAATGTCGAGGGTGAGATTCCATTCCTCCTCCGAGCAGTCAACGGCAGTATTCGGGAAATAAACACCGGCGTTGTTGAAAAGAACGTCCAGGCGATCAAAAACGTCCAGTGTTTTCTCTACCGTTAATCGGCATTCTTCGGCTGAACTCACATCGGCACAGATATGAATGGCCTCGCCCCCTTTCTTTATTATCTCCCCGGCCACCTCTCTGCACCTGGGCTCATTGCGTCCCGTGATACAGATTTTGGCCCCTTCCTCGGCAAACAGAAAAGCAGTGGCTTTGCCTATCCCCGAATTACCGCCGGTTATCAGCGCGACTTTGCCTTCAAGCTTCATACTGTACTCCTTTATAATTCTTGAGTGTGTCATGCTTAATTCTGAGTTTTTTCTCCTGAAAAGTATCAGAACGTGTATTCAAAGTACTCGGATTCGCAGGGATTGCCCTTGGCCAGATACATCTTCTTCGTCGTGAGGTTGATAATCACCGAAAACGTTGTCTTGACGTCTTTCCCATGACGGCAAATCGACCTCGGCCTGCTCACATGGTCTTTCAAGAATGACTGCAACATTTCAAACGTAATGTTCCCCTTGCTGTTTTTCATGAGCCTATAAGCCCGGTTGTAACGGACAGTGGATGAAGTCAATTCCTGTCGATCGAGCTCGTACTGGAGCATTCGCGGAGAGACATAGTGATTGGTATGCACCAGAAAACCCTCTGTCGCATAGATGGCCTCGTAGTCTGTCGCCGAGCCTTCTATGCTGTAGATCTCTCCATTGGAATCGGTCAGGACCATGTTGTAGTTCGAGGCACGGGGTTGTAGTATGGAGGCGTCTATGGCTTCGGCGATAGTCTCGGCGGCAAGAATCTTGCGACAGAGAAGAAGCCGCGGAACACCCAGCTTCATATCATTCATGCTCAGTTCGTTACCCGTCAGGCTGATACCCGAGGAGTTGAATCCAACGCTGATTCCCAGCCCTCCGTATCCGACAGCCAGTATTTCCGGTTCACCCTCAACCTGATAGTGGACAACAACCGCATATTTTTCCAGGTTCGGAGAAGTGTCGTTGTTGTGCGCTGCATAGACCGATTCATCGCAAGTGACATCGCCGTTGGCAATCAGGTCACTGCATCCTCCCAAATAATTTTGGGCATAGATTTCTTCACACATCTCGGCAAAGAGGTCGACCATATCGATACCGGTGGCATCGGACGCGCCCCGAATCTCGTCCACGTATTCGGGCACATATTTTTCCGAGTACTCCAGGAGCAACCGGGATTGGGCCCTGATATCCTCCCAGTTTCCGTTTCGTTCATTCACAACATAATGCTTACTCTGTTGAACAAGTTCTATCAACTGCTTTTTCATCAGAGTTCCGATCTGGTATCCTACCTCATAGTGATTTCCCTTCACCCGGATGACAGGTATCCTGCTCTCAGGGGATTGAGTTGGAAAAACAAGACATGGGGACACAACCAAACATACCGTGATGAGAAGGACCGAAAAAGGCCTTTTTCGAACCATTTTTACCTCCCTGTAGCGGAATGCTTATTTTCAATCGGGTCTTGAAAATAGTAATCCTTCGGGATGAAATATTCAAATTATATCGTCCTGGTATACCGGAGCACTTGGAGAATGGCTCAAACCGCTGCTTCACACACCCGCGTTCATTCGGACAATCTGCACGCTCACGATTAAAAACGGAAAGTGCCATCATCGAAGAACAAAGCAAGCCCCCAGGGGAATAAGCAGGATTTTACAAAATTCGCATTATTCTTACTAGATTTGTTGTTCCGAATACCCTTTAATGGATGTGTGATCGCAGTCTCCGCATGAGGTTTGAGCGCCCCATGCGATCCAAAGGAGTTGGGTATGTGCGATTATCTCGACACTTCCATCGACCTGGACGATCCGGAAGTGGTCTCAGCCATGGATGACCTGCCGCTTTGGTCAGCTCCTTTCGGGCTGATGCTTCTGGAACGAGTGCCGCTTAAAGAAGGCATTCGCGTCTTGGATGTCGGATGCGGATCTGGTTTTCCCCTGCTTGAAGTGGCCCAAAGTCTGGGGCCATCATCGGCCGCCTGCGGCATCGATCCTTGGAGAGCCGCCCATGTGAGAATCAGACAGAAAATCAAGTTGTTGCAGATCAAGAATGTGTCGCTCATCGAAGGAAGCGGTTCGGCCATGCCATTCAAGGACAGCTCGTTCCATGTCATCGTGTCTAACCTGGGGGTTAATAATTTCAACGCTCCACAAGAAATCTTTGATGAGTGCTTCCGCGTGGCCAAACCGAAGGCTCAAATCCTGCTGACGACAAATCCGAAGGGACACATGGCCGAATTTTTCGAGGTTTTCGAGGAGGTGCTCAGAGAATTGGAGAGAATAGATGTGATGGCTGATCTTGTCAAACACATCGACCACAGGATGACGGCGAAGGCTGTGGGCCGTTGCCTCGAACATTCGGGCTTCCGTCTCAGCTCGATACACCGCAATAAGTTTTCGTTGCGTTTCCTGGATGGGAGGGCATTTTTTCGCCATGCTTTGATACGATATGGCTTTTTGGATGAGTGGAAAAAACTCATTCCTATCCAGGACCAAAAAAAAATATTCCTGAAACTGGAAGAAAGCTTGGGTAAACTCGCTGGCATAAAGGGAGAACTCCGTTTGACAATCCCCGTCGCCTGCATCGCAGCAGAGAAACCGGGTTCGGGCTATTGACCCTGGTGGGCCAAGGGAGTAGAATCAAGCCTACGTCAAATCCGCAGAGAGGTAAATTATGATTGACACACGAAGACCTAAACTGGAGCTCCTGAGCAATGAGTTGATCCAAAAAATCATCGATGAAGCTTATATTCTCCTCGATAGAGAAGGCGTTTTCGTTGAAAATCAGGAGGCGTTGACATTATTCAAGGAAGCAGGCATGAATGTCGATGGTTCATCTCAGAGGGTGCATATCACTCCCCATCTCGTGGAAGAATCCCTCTCATCGACACCCTCCTCAATCAAAATGTACGACAGGGACGGAAAAGAAGAATATGTCCTTGGCGGAGATGAGGTTCATTTCGATCCGGGTTCGTGCGCTGTCAGCCTCCTTGATACTGAAACACAAATGGAACGACAGGCCGTTACCAGCGACTTAATCCGTTTCGCCCGTCTGACCGACTGCCTGGAAAACTTTCATTTCCAGAGCACAGGTATTCTGAGCAAGGATGTCTCGGAGGCCATAGCGGACAGCTACAGGATGTACATCGGACTGCTCTTCTCCACAAAACCTATCGTCACCGGTACTTTTCGTGTAGAGGGATTTCATCCCATGCATCAAATGTGCCTGGCTATTCGGGGGAGCGCAAAAAACCTGGCAGAAAAACCTCTCGCCATTTTTGATGCCTGCCCCTCCCCTCCTCTTAAATGGAGCAATTTGACTGCACAAAGCCTCATCGATAGCGCCCGAGCGGGCATCCCCTCCGAACTCATTTCCATGGGGTTGACGGGAGCCACATCACCCGTAACCCTCGCCGGCACCCTGGTCCAGCATGTGGCTGAAAACCTGTCGGGTCTAGTCATCTGTCAACTGGCAAAAAAGGGATCTCCGGTTATTTTCGGGGGTTGCCCTGTCAGTTTTGACATGCGCAAAGGGACAACACCCATCGGGGCCATCGAAACTTTGATGATCGACTCCGGTTATATCCAGATCGGTAAACAGCTCAGCCTCCCCACCCACACATACATGGGAATGAGTGATGCCAAGATCGTCGATACGCAGGCTGGCTTTGAAACCGGCATCGGTATGATCATGGGCGCGCTGTCCGGAGCAAATGTTATCTCAGGCGGAGGGATCTTGGATTTTATCAAGTGCCAGAGTCTGGAAAAGCTCGTCATTGACAATCAGATCTGTGGTTCAGCGTACAGATTGATAAAGGGCATTTCCCAGCATGACGATCCCATCGCCCTGGACCTTTTTGCTGACTTTGCGGCCAATACTCATTTTTTGGAAATGCCTCATACCCGAAAATGGTTTAAAGAAGAACACACATTTCCGGAACTGATCGATCGTGATCCTTACGACATCTGGGCCTCTCAGGGTAGAAAGACAATCTTCGACCGTGCCAAGGAAGAGGTCGCCGATCTGCTCGAAAAGTCCCCTCTCTCACTTCCGTCCAAGGAGCTTCGCGAGAAACTCAAGGACATAATGCTTTTGTTTGCAAAGCAGAACGGCATCGATTCTCTGCCTGAAGTCGATTTCGATAGGGCTTAAAAAAAATCTTACCGGTCTCCTCTCATTCTCATCGGAGGGCCTAAGGGCTTGAAATTTCACTGGCTCAGTTAGGTGAAAAGAGTTAAGATGAATGCACCCACCGAATGAAAATGAATTGAATGAGCAACACAAAATGCGGCTGGACAGTCAGCCAGGGACAGCGATTGCGAGAACTCAATGCCCCGGAAAACGTGCTGGAGCAACAGTTTCCCACCGAAAGAGAACGCAACATGAACTTTCTCGAACTCGAGCAAACCTACGTGCGCCAAAGCCGTGAGCATCTTCGGAAATTGCGTGAAAACCGAAGGCGGCCCCGACTCTGTGAATTGGAAGAGGCATTGGCCAAGGCTCTCCGAAAGGCTGGGTTCGTCCAGGTTGTCACCCCAATTCTGATCTCAAAAACTTCTCTGGACAAAATGTCAATCCGGTCCGAACATAAGCTTTACAAACAGGTATTCTGGGTCGGGGACAAGAAGTGCTTGAGACCGATGCTGGCTTCGAATCTCTACTCTCTTCTCAGAAAGCTTGAGAAAATCTGGGTCAAGCCCATCAGAATTTTTGAAGTCGGCCCCTGCTTCCGGAAGGACACGGCAGGAAAACACCATATGAACGAATTCACGATGCTGAACTTAGTGGAAATGGGTTTGCCGGTCAAAACGGGTCAGAGAAGACTCAAGGAACTCGCAGACATGGTCATGAAGACGTCAGGCATCAAGGATTACAGGACCGTCACTCACAAGAGTGAGGTTTATGGGCAGACCATCGATTTCGTTGCGGGCATCGAGCTGGCCTCTGGCGTCATCGGGCCCCATCCTTTGGATTCCCGTTGGGGCATCACCGACCCCTGGGTCGGTATTGGCTTCGGTTTAGAGAGACTTCTTATGGTCAGAGAAAATTTCGGAAACATTCAAAGAGCAGGACGCGCCCTGCTCTATCTCGACGGTGAGCGATTGAATATTTAAACTCGAGAGAATACCCTTAAGTGGAAGCCTGTGCATTTTTGAAAGATGTGAGGGAGAGGAAGTCATGAATGAAGAAAAATTTTTTAAGGAGGCTGAACAGGCCATTCTCAAATACGATTTGGAAAAGGCGATCGAAACCGCCAAATCGGGGCTAGCCGCGGGTTTGGATCCCATCGAATTCATCACCAAGGGATTCCGTGAAGGCATCACCCAAATCGGAGAGCTTTTCAGTACTGGCGAAATCTTCATGCCCCAGCTCATCCAGGCCGCTGAGGCCATGAAGGCTGTCAACAAAATCATCACTGAAGCTATTCCGGACGAAGACCAGCCCAAAAAAGGACGCATCGTTATTGGCACTGTGCACGGCGATGTCCACGATATCGGGAAATTTCTGGTGATTTCGCTGCTTCAGGTCAATGGCTTTGAAATCTACGACCTCGGTCATGATGTGGAGTGCCAACGATTCATCGACAAGGCTCTGGAGGTCGATGCCGATATCATCGGAACGAGCGCCCTTCTGACAACAACAATGATCGAACAGAAGAAATTGGAGGAAGAGCTCAGAAAAGCCGGTTTGAAGGACAGGTTCAAAACGATGGCCGGAGGAGCCCCTGTCACTCAGCGCTGGGTCGAGAGAATCGGTGCCGATGCCTATGGAGAGGACGCCAGCGACGCGGTCGAAAAAGCCCTTCGGTTAATGGGGGAAAAAAACTGAGGCCGATCGAAATACTACTGGAGCAAACAAAACGAATAATAGTCTTGCCATGCCCGATCAAAAATGTGCTTTGAGGATAGACGACATCCTTGAGAAAGCCCTCTGCGGAAGGGCTTTGCGTGCAGATGAGATCGTCAATCTTCTCTCGCTGAATGATCGGGACAATATCAATCGTGTCTTTCGTACAGCCCGATTCCTGAGGGAAGAGAATTTCGGCAACACGGTTTTTCTGTATGGATTTCTCTATTTCTCGACCTTTTGCCGGAACAATTGTCGATTCTGCGGCTCCCGAATTTCCAATCCGTGGGCTAGGCGGTACAGGAAAAGCGAAGAAGAAAGCATCGAAGCGGCATGCCGGCTGGCCGAATCCGGGGTTCACCTCATAGATCTGACCATGGGTGAAGATCCTCTCTTTTACTGCAGCGACTCCGGGTTCACTCCTCTGTTGGAATTGATTTCAAAGATCAAAAGCCGGACAAATCTACCTCTCATGATATCCCCGGGAGTGGTGCCGCTGGAAGTTCTGGCTGAATTCGCCCAGCTCGGCGTCGAGTGGTACGCATGTTATCAGGAGACCCACAACCGCCGCTTGTTCGCCAAGCTCCGGCCAGAACAGGATTACGACACACGGCTGTATACGAAGGCTATGGCCAAAAGAAAGGGGATGATGATTGAAGAAGGGATTATGACGGGCGTAGGCGAGTCTCTCCCGGACATCGCACACTCGATAAATGAGATGCGCGATTTGGATGTTCATCAAGCCCGGGTCATGAGCTTTGTCCCCCAGAGGGGAACCCCTATGGCCAGAAGGACTTCTCCCCCGCGGCTCAGAGAACTCTTGACGATAGCGGTACTCCGCCTCCTTTTTCCGGACCGTTTGATACCCGCGTCGCTGGACGTCGACGGGCTCGACTATGTCCAGGAGAGATTAGAGGCTGGAGCCAATGTCATAACCTCCCTGATTCCTCCTCATCTGGGACTTTCCGGCGTATCCCAATCTTTTTTGGGAATAGACGAAGGTTTTCGGACCGTGAAGGGCGTAGCCCCCGTCCTGGAGAAAGCGAGCCTTGCGGCGGCAAGGCCGCAGGATTATCGGCAATGGATCGACCGTCAGCGTCCCGCAAAAATTGATCGTACCGAATACTGTGAGGTTCTGGCTTGAAAGTGATCATAGTCGGGGGAAAACTTCAGGGGATTGAAGCCGCCTACCTGGCCCGCCAGGCCGGCTGGCAGGTTTCACTTCTGGATAAAGACCCTGACGTTCCGGCCAGAGGACTCGCCGATTCCTTTTTCTGTTGCGATGTCACACGCCACGAAAGAGACCTGTCGCTCCCTTTTCAGGAGGTGAGCCTGATTATACCCGCTTTGGAAAACCAAGAGGCTCTGATTTCTTTGAAGGTCCTTGCTGAGCGTCTGGACATTCCGATCGCCTTCGACGCTGAGGCCTATGCCGTGACCTCATCCAAAATGAAGTCCGACCGCCTTTTCAGGGAGCTCGGCATTCCATCTCCCAGGTACTGGCCGGGGTGCGATTTTCCGCTTATCATCAAACCTTCCGGACTGAGCGGAAGTGAAGGCATCCAAAAAATCCGGAATAGAGAAGAATTGGCGTTTTTGCAGGCAAAAAACAATTTGAAAGGCTCCCAGTGGGTCATCCAAGAGTACCTGGAAGGGCCTTCTTATTCTCTTGAAATCCTAGGGTTTAACGGGAATTTCTGGCCTCTGCAGCCCACTGTCATCGAGGTCGACAGGACTTACGATTGCAAAAGAGTCCTTGCTCCGACAGGCTTATCGGAACCTCTACGGAACGATCTGACTCACATGGCTACAGCCGTAGCTAAGGCTCTGAACCTGCAAGGTATCATGGATGTGGAGGTGATCCTGCATGCCGGCAATTTGAGGATGCTGGAAATAGACGCCCGGCTTCCAAGCCAAACACCCACGGTGGTGTTGAAATCGACAGGCATCAACATGCTGGACTATTTGTCCAAAATTTATGCCGAGGGGAAGGCTCCCGATATGGAATATCCAGTTCACGAAAGGAGCGTTATTTTAGAGCATATGCATGTGACACCTCATGCCATGGAGGTTTGCGGTGAGCACATTATGGCTGAAGCTGGAGCTCTCAGGCACGAAAGGGATTTTTTCGGAGCGGATGAAGCCTTGACGGACTTCAACTCAAACCACTCCCCATGGGTGGCTACTCTGATACTGACCGGTAACGATAACCAGGAGGTGCATCGCAAGCGCCGCCGTTTCATCAAAAACATCCGCGCGGAATTCGGTTTGCCGGAATGTCTGGAATCGTATCCGGAAAATAAATAATATTCATGAATATTTTATTTGAATCACGAGGGCGATAACACGGGACACAGCGATGACACGTCTGAAAAGCTCACAACTCTCTGGAATGAACGCAAATCTGACATTTTACGATAAGGAATTTCAGAGAAAAACAGGTATTTCTCTAAGTCAGGTTGCTGCCCGGGCAGCCGGGACTTCCGATGATGATCTCTCTCATGTTTGTCAGTCCGAGCTGGCTGCTGTCATTCCAATTACCTCCGGAAAGGGTGTCATCGAAGGGTTTTCCAGAGCCGTAAACGGCATTATCGAGCACATGGGTTGCCCCTGTTTTGTCACCTCCGAAACAGATGTCGCCGGTCTGGCCCAGAGCATTGAAAAAGGAGCGAGCATTGTTTTCCTTGCCGATGACCGAAGGTTCGTAGCTATAAAACTGGCCGAGGGTCGTGTTGTGGACAACACCGAGGCCACAGCCTGGGGCTATGCGCATGCTCTCGACGCCATGATCGGTGGAATGCAAGACAGGGAAGTGCTTCTCATCGGAGCGGGGAAAGTGGGCAATAACGCTGTCCGCGCTCTTGATCATCTCGGTGCCACTGTGGGTATTTTCGACATTAACACCAACAAAGCCGATGCGGTAGCCGCAAAATTCAAAGCGAAACGAGAGTTTGATCTTTCAGATGCGCTGGCAAGATACACTTTTTTCTTCGACGCCTCCCCTGCCCCTGCCTTTATCTTGCCTGAACACATCAAACCGGATACGGCTGTTGCGGCCTGCGGCATTCCTCTTGGCCTGAGCGAGGAGGCCCGCTTACGCATCGAGGAAAGACTCATCCATGATCCGCTGCAATTGGGAGTCGTCACCATGCTTTCGATGGTGGTTCTCCCCGAGAAACGATTAAAAATGGGGGGCAGATCGGAATGATCGCATAGACTCTAAATCTATGAAGCCGGGTGCGACTCCCGGGCTCCCCGCTGAAAAGAATTGAGGTGACTTAAATATGTAGAGAGAGATGTAAGGCATGGCCGAAAAGAAAATCAAAGATAAATATTACCGCAAGCAGGTCGACTTCTTTCTCCTCATCCAGAAGATCAGGTTGTGGCCTTCCCGAAGCGGTCTCCTGCACGGTATCAAAGACATCACGGTTCAGGAACACCAGGCCCGGATAACCACGCACTGCAACGAATCCTTCACTGTCCGTCATTCCAAACGAAGCCGTGCGGCACGGTGGCTGCGCAATAAATGGTATTTCACTCTCTGCAGGAAATGCCGAATTCCTGAATGGAAGGTCGAAAAATACAGAAAAACACACTTCAGCCCGCATCGGGGAACGTTCCTCAGAAAGGAAACCGGGAAAACGTCATGAATCATGCTAAAAATGCTCACAAGTGTCCTCGCTCCAGTCTGGACGTCAATGCCGATTGCCTTACTTTTTTGCCTGTTCTCTGGGAATGCGGATGAAAAAAAAAGAAGGATAAAACTTCATTCGAAGTGAAAATTTGCATGAAAGGAGGTGAATAAGATTTGTCGAAAATTCTAACCCGAATGGGAGATGGATTTCTCTTCGAAATCACGGAGGCAGAACTGAAGCAGGAGTTTGAAGAGGGGGCGCAGGATGCAGCAAAAAGAGCCAAAATCCCTCCGCTCACTCAGGATGAATTGGATCGACTGTTCGAAATTTACAGCACACCCTCCCGTCCCACCGGTGTGGCCATGGGGAAAGAGGTCGTCTTCACCTACGATTCGACCTGTGGTGAGGTTCAGCGCACCCTGACCCCAATCGACAGGACACAATCGCTTCAGCTGTTCGAGCGCATGCTGGGCGCCGACACCGTAGAACTGGGACACAACGACTACAGCTTCAAAGCTGTGAAGCCCGTCATCAGTTATGAGCGAACGGTATTGGATCAAGCCTTGCTGATAACGACCGTCCCGGTTCTCTACGGGGCCATGCCCAACCTCGGCCTCTATTACAAACCTGAGGGCCCTGTCCCCAATCCTTCTGAGCTCATGGCGGTCGGCAAGATCAAGGAAGCGAGAGCAACTCATGAAGAAGCCATCGAGTATGCGGTCAAAGATATGGTATACGTGGCCGGCGAACTCTATGAATCGGGAATCGACGCCATCGATTTCGATACGACAGGTTCCGCAGGCGACCCTGATTTCCTGGCGACTCTCAAAGCAGTGGAAATCCTGAAGAACAAGTACCCGGATCTGTGTATCGAAATGGGCATGTCCGGAGAGTTCATCCTGGGTATGCACGGAGAACTGAGCTACGACGGTGTCCGTCTGGCCGGCCTATACCCCCATCAACAGGTCAAACTTGCGGAAAAAGCGGGAGTCACGATTTTCGGTCCTGTCGTCAACACCAACACCAGCAAAACATGTGCCTGGAATGTGGCCCGTGTCATCACATTTTTAAAACACTGCGTCGAACAGTCGAACATTCCTGTCCATGCCAACATGGGCATGGGTGTCGGAGGTCTGCCCGTCACGCCATACGTGCCCATCGACGCGGTTTCAAGAGCCTCCCAAGCTGTTGTCGAGATCACACGATTGGACGGGTTGTAGGTGGGCGTCGGTGATATTCTAGGCATGGCCGCGACTCATGCGATTGCGTCGGGCATGGGCGGGATGCGCACCGCCGGAGATCTGGTGGCGCGTATGCAAATGACCCGGGGCATGAGGCTCCAAGAAGCCAAAGAGTACGTGGCCGAAAAATTGAACGTAGGCCTCATCGAGCTGTCGGATCCGCTGGTGATGTCGGAAAGAAGAGAAGATTTAAAGCTGGGCCTGGTGAACCCTCCTCCCGGCTACGTCAAGGGAATAGAGGCCAAGTTCCATATCGCAGAGCTACTGGAGATCGAGATCAACTCATTGCGCAGATTCAAGGACAAAGCTGGGCTGTAGAAAAACTCAGATCCGGAAAATATTCGTATATCCGGAGCGAAAAAGACGTGGGTATGAGTCTGCGGAAACGCAGCCTGATTCCGGGAGGAGAGATGCACATTCAATTCCTAATGAAATGTTTCATCACTCCATCAGAGGTCCAGGCCGAAAGCAGCCCCGTATAGTCCAGCTCGAAGGCAAGGACATCGCCCACGCCGTAACGACGGTCACAGTCTTCGATGTCCACGATGGTATGATCGAAGGACTGTCCCAGAATCTGCAGCTGAGGATCTACAGGCCAACAATTTTCAGCCGACGCATCCTGGTGTCCGAAGGCTAAAAGGGCAAGCCTGCGCTGGCCGAGATCAGGGAAGGTTTTGACCTTCATGAAACAATCAGCGCCTGTCTCTCCAAAAGGGACGGTCAGTTTCGTGTTGGCCTCGATGATTGCCGCTTTCAAAATGTAAAGCTTGGAGCAAAACCGGCTCTAATATTGACCGTATTTGGCTGCGGCCTCGACGATGGCCCGCACATTTTCCCGTTTGGAGTCCCAGGGAACTTCGCATTCCGTACCGAGCACATAACCGCCTCCCTCCGCACAGTCGTCTATCAACTGCCTGCAGTACGAATCCACCTCTGCAGGTGTTCCGTAGACAAGCAACGAGGAAGGCACGTTACCGTAGATGCAGACGTTGTTCCTCAGCGCCTCTTTGGCCTTTTTCATGTCCGTTTTTTCGAAATCGATGAGGACTTTCCCCTTGGGCAAACCCTCGGTGATTCCTTTGATCGTATCCAGGCAATGGGTCAAATCATTGTCCCAATGACAGTAGACCTTGAATCCTCTGCCCACCAGAATGTCCACCGCCTTTTTCGCATAGGGCCAGAAAAATTCATCAAAAATCTTCTTGGACATTCCCGGGGGCCCTCCGTTGACAAAGAAGACAGTCTCTGCACCGGGAACCTCTCCTGCCCCCATGATCATGGCATCTTCCATCCCCCGCATGAGCTCATAATCCAGCAAGAACTCACTCATTTCCTTGACCTTGGCCGGGCGCTCGAAAAGATCTTCGGTCAGCTGATCCAAACCTCGATAGTACTGAAGGAGGTCCAGAGGATGACAGACTCGTCCGCCCATTAAAAGAGGAATTTCATACTCCGCGACGAATTTTCGCCAGGCCTCGGCATAAGTTTTCTTGTACTCGAACTCATAATAGAGCATGCCTTCAACGGGGCGGCCAAAAACTTCTTTGAGTTTTCTGTTGTAGAGGATGGGCGCAAAACCTCTCTCTATGGCATCGTCATAGTCATCCAGAATGCGTTGCTCATAAAAGCTGGGGATGTTGCCCTTGGGCGGAAAATCATCCCAGATCCGCCAGTCCAGTGTTGCCTGATCCCACCCGGATTTTCCGATGATCGACAGATGGTCAAAGGTCGTTATGTTCGGATCCACGAAATCGCCGCAAATATCCAGGCATTCCACTGTTGCCCGGATGAGTTTTTCCGGTTCGTAGAACATCTCTCGAACAGAGAGCCCGGCGAGATAGGGAATGATGTAACAGTTGATCGGTGCGGCTGGAACGCGGTCCGCTTCCTCCAGGTTCCAGGCTGCATGCAATCGTTCATAGCTCGTCATTTGGGCGGTCATGCCGATCACCTCAACTTACCTGTCACGACGGCGGACCCATTCCTCGATGATGCGAATTCCCTCGCTCGCATTCGAGGTGGCATGATCCACACCGATGCTGGTCGTATCGACTTCGCCGACCACTCCCCCGCCGACGATGACTTTGACCTTATCTCTGAGCCCCGCTTGTTCAATGGCGGAGACAGTGCTTTTCATCACAGGAATCGATGTCGTCAACAATCCGGACATGCCGACTACTTGGGGATTTGTCTCTCTAGTTTTGGCGACGAACTCAGCCTCTGAAACATCTACACCCAGGTCGATAACGTCAAATCCCGCACACTGCAGCAGGGTGGCCACTATTCCTTTCCCGAGGTCATGGACATCGCCCGCAACGGTTCCGATCAAGACTCTTCCTTTGACTTGCGTATCCCCATGGCATTCTTTGATCACCGGATCCAGCAGAGCGGCTGCCGCTTTGAAAATCTGAGCGGCCCGCATCAGTTCCATGAGGAAGAAATTTCCCTTTTCGAATTCGGCGCCGGCTATCTCCAAGCCCTTTCGAGCCTCCTCGATGATCTCAACAGGATCCCTGCCAGATTGGATACCCTCCTCGACAGCGGTGATGACGCCCTCTTTGTCGAGCGAGGCCATGGCTTCGCTCAGCTTTCCCATGGTTCCTCTCCCCTTTTCCACATCAGTTTCGTGAGAACAAAACTCCAGGGGGCGTATTTCAACATCATATCCGCCCCTTTTCCAAAAAGCCACTTCGCTTTAGCTTTAGTGAGCTCTTCTTCCGTGGGAGGATTTAATCCCCGCTTGATCTCATCCAAAATGTTCTTCACATTGTCGTTCATTCCCGTTTACTCTCCTTTCATCCCAATGCGCTGAGACCGACCTGGATTATTCCGTATTTTTGAATTTACGCTGTTAACATGTCAATACCGACCATATTTTTTTGCCGTCTCCAGAATAGTCCGCACGTTTTCAGGCTTGGCGTTCCAGGGCGTTTCGCACTCGGTGGACAGGATGAATCCCCCTCCTTCGGCACAATCCTTTATCAGCCTTAGACAATAGTCCTCGACCTCTGTCGCAGAACCATAACACAGGAGTGCCGCCGGGATGTTTCCGAAGAGACAAACACGATCGCCCAGTATTTCCTTGGCCTTTTTCATATCCGTTTTTTCGAAATCGAGCAGAATCTTTCCTTTGGGTAATCCCTCTCCGATATCCTTCAATAGGGGAAGTACGGATGTCAAATCGCCATCCATGTGCACATGGGCTTTAAATCCCCTGCCGACGATCATATCGACTCCTTTTTTTAAGGTAGGCCAGACGAACTCTTCGAAGACCTCGGGCGAAACATAGGGAGGGCCCACAACCCCGGCTTGAAAAAACACGACCTCTGCTCCCGGCACCTCGCCGGCACCCATGACCATGGCCTGCTTCATCCCATTCAGGATCTCATGCTCGAGAACCCAGTCACACATGGCCTTGACCTTATCGGGAATCTCGAAAATATCGCTGACATACTGATCGAACCCGCGGTAATAGAGAATAAGCTCAAAGGGAATAGTGGATCGTCCCCCCATCTCAAGGGGCACACCGTATTCCTCGACAAATTTTCGCCAGGCCTGCGCGTAGACATGCGGGTATTCGAATTCATAAAAGATAAAATCCTCCATGCTTCGAAAGAAGATCTGTGTGTCGATCTGCCTGTTAAACAGCAGCGTTGAAAAACCCCTATCCATTACATCGTCATAGTTTTCAATGATGCATTTTTCGAAGAAGCTGGGAATATTCCCCTTGGGCGGAAAATCATCCCAAATTTTCCAATGAAGCGTTGCCTGATCCCACCCCGATTTCCCTAAGTAGGACAGATGATCCAGTGTCGTGATGTTGGGGTCGATGCTGTCGCCTATGAGATCCAGGCACTTGATGTAGGATTGGATGAGTTTGTCCGGTTCCAAAAACATCTCGCGAATGGTGATTCCTCCCTGAAAAGGAATGATGTAACAGTGCAGGGGCGAGGCGGGTACTCGATCCCCTTCCTCGAGGTTCCAGGCGGCATGGACACGTTCATATCTGGTCATGATTTCTTTCATGGGCCTCGTTCCCTAATTCTTATTTTAGGCTTCGAATCGCTCAGGCTAACTACTATCAACGTTTTTCACTCTCTTGTCAATACGCAGTTATCCCGGCGGCAAGAAATCCGCACGGTCTACCTACCGTCGTAAACCTCCCGGAGCTTGAGAGAGAATTGCATCGCGGCAAATTATGGTTATAATAACTCATGAGAACGCGCTATGACGACGAACAAGGATACACCTAGGTTGGAGATCGATTTATCGAAGTTGGCCCACAACGTGCGGCAAATCGTCGACATCTTCGGCGCTAAAGGAGCAACTGTGTTCGGTGTGACCAAGGGAATATGCGGTGACCCGAAAATCGCCAGCGTCTATTTGGACAACGGGATCACCGTTTTGGCGGATTCGCGGCTGGACAACCTCGCAAAATTGCGGGCTTCGGGTATCACCGCGCCCCTCCTGCTTTTACGATTCCCGAGCTTAAAGGAAGCCAAATCCACAGTAGACCTTGCGGACATCAGCCTGCAGACCGAGATCCCCACCATGAAGGAACTGGCCAAACATGCCCAGCAGAAAAACATCAAGCATAAGGTCATCCTTATGGTTGAATTGGGAGATCTGAGAGAAGGGCTCATGCCGGAAGAACTGGACTCCGTCGTTGAACAGGTCCTCCCTCTGGAAGGCCTCGAACTGGCCGGCATAGGAGCGAATATGGCCTGTCTGGGAGGGATCATCCAGGACGATAGGAACATGACCGAACTTTCCCATCTTGCCGAAAATATCGAAAACAAATTCGGGATAGCTCTGGACTATGTCTCTGTGGGCAACTCGGTGGTCTATTCCTGGTTCAAGGATACGAAGGATGTCAAGCGTGTCAACAACGTACGCCTGGGGGAATCCATCCTGTTGGGAGGCAGAGACCTCCCCGAGCAAAAAATACCCGGGCTCAACCTGGATGTGTTCACCTTGGTGGCGGAAGTCATCGAAGCCAAGGTCAAACCCTCAATCCCCTGGGGGGAAGTGTTCGTAGACGCTTTCGGAAATATTCCGAAATTCCAGGATAAGGGCCTCATTCCTAGGGCCATTTGCAATGTCGGGCGTCAGGATGTTTCTGTCCAGGACTTGGCACCGCGAAAAGATGTCGACATCATCGGGGCCAGCAGCGATCACCTGATCATGGACGCCAAAAATTCAGGCCTTCGAGTCGGGGACGAAGTTGAGTTTGATATGTATTACGGGGCCTTGCTCTCCATCATGACCTCTCCCTATGTCAAAAAGTACTATATGAATGATCCATTCCAAAGCAGGGATGCGGGCTGACGGCCATTTCTGAGAGATGCCTATGATAAACCAGGAACTCTGGAATACGCTTAAAAAGCTGGATCCCATGGAGGTCGAACGGCGCAGCCTTGCCAGATATGACATCAAGAATAATACCTACACACTGAAAATCTGCAATCGGGATTACATCGTAAAACCTGACGAGCACATCATCCAGCCTGCCGAATCCCCCTCCGAACCTCCCATATTCTTTCTCTATCTGGCTTCTGTGAACTATCTCATCGGAGCCGAGAATATTCCCTTGGATGGTCGTTGGGTGAGCGTCAAGGAATTTCCGAGCGGGCCTTTGTTTTTCCGTGGTCCGCACGCCATGGCGGCGGGGAAGATCGAAGACATGTATGGCCAGGATGTAGACGGATTTTCCACTGTTTGTCAGCGCTTGGGGGGCATCCAGGTCGAGGCTGGAGACGCGGCCTTCGAATTGCCTGTGTTCCCGAGACTGCCGGTCAGGTTGATCTTGTGGCTGGCCGACGAGGAATTTCCCGCACGCCTCACTTATCTCTTCGACCGCACGGCGAATGTTCACCTCCATCTGGATGGGATTTGGGCCGTCGGTGAACTCATCGAAATCCTTCTGACTTGATAGAAGAAGCTGGATGTGTTTTCAGTCTGGAGCATTCAAAAATTTGAACAGCGTTCAAATAATTGAATGTTTCGACTATAAAATTTTGATATTGAAACCACATTTCCCCTAATAATTCAAAATTCATTTGGATAAGCAAAGTTGGCACAGATTTTGTATACCTTTTTGAAGAGGATGTGCTATAAGCCTTAAAACATCTATAGAATGAAGAAATGTATGTAAAAAATCTTGACATATGACCATGATCGACTTGATAATTAAGGTACACAAACAAAATCCCAATCTAAAGATCAACAGGGATGGGTTTTTCTATATATATACGGAAATAAGAGCGCAGATATCGGCTCAATTCCAAAATTTTAACTAAAGGAGTTAATATGGGTACAAAAAAGGCTTTATTCATCACTGTGGCGTGTTTTGTTGCCTTTGCACTTTTGGCGGCAGACATGTCCTATGCCCAGCGTCTCACGGGTCGATTGACAGGTATCGTCATGGATGACGACGGTATTGTGATTCCCGGTGTTGAAGTAGAGATCTCGAGCCCCGTACTGATGGGGACCCGATCTCAGATCACAAATGAGGACGGTGAATATCGATTCATCAATCTTCCCCCCGGAACGTACAAGGCTGTTTTCACTCTTCCCGGATTTCAGACCATCGAACGGGAAAACTTGAGAGTCGCCCTGGACACCACGACCACTGAAAACATCACCATGCGGCCGACCACTCTCGAAGAATCCATAACGGTGACCGCGGAATCACCTGTCGTCGATGTCACCAAGTCCAGTATGACCACCAATTATGACAAGGACGTCATCGAAAAGCTGCCGGCGGGACGGAACACCTACTTCGACATCATCAAGCAGAATCCCGGCATTTCCTCTTCGCACGGAGGCAGTTCATCCCGGATGATGGCCTTCGGTTCCAACGCGGAAGAGAATGCCATGTACATGGACGGCGTAGACTTGAGCAATCCGGAAATCGGAACGGCCTGGCTCTGGTCAACCGCCGACATGTTCGAAGAAGTGGAAGTCAAGGGTATCGGGGCAGCCGCCGAATACGGCAACTTCACCGGAGCGGTGGTCAACATCGTCAGCAAATCGGGCGGCAATATCTTCTCGGGTTCGGCAGCCTATTACGGGCAGTTCAAAGCGCTGACAGGCGACAACAATCCGGATACGGAGCAGTACGATTCCTACAACAGAGTCAGATTTTTCGATCTCGCCGCCACCCTGGGAGGCCCGATCATCAAAGACAGAGTCTGGTTTTTCGGTGTCTACCAACTTGCCAATGACTATGAATCGTGGTGGCAGTACGATCCGGATTATCCGTCAAAATACGAGGGTAATGAGCAGTTCATCAAGTTCTCCATCCAGGCGACAGAACGTCATCGATTTGTCCTTTCCTATGACCATCAGTACGGCTACTATCCTGATTCACCCAGCGAATTCCAAACACCCGAAGCGACCGGCGCCGAGACGGATCCCACCCACGCCTGGAATGCGCACTACACATTCCTGATCAGCAACAGCGCCTTCTTCGAGCTCAAATATTCGGGCTACTGGAGCGGCGCCGATTACCTGCCCACGGAGGAAGGCGGCGGTGACGTCAACGAGCCCGTTCACTATGACGGAGCCACCGGTGTGACTTCCGGCGGAGTTTACTGGCCATGGCAGTACATCGTCACCCGACACACGGCCAACGCCACCCTCTCCTATTTTGCCGAGGATTTTCTGGGCGGCGACCACGACTTCAAAGTGGGCATCCAGTACAACCACGGCACATCCGAAGCCTGGGGGAGTTTCAGCGGCGGGAAATACTACTATGACTGGTACGGCGAACCCTATCTTCGCTACGACTACAATGTCTGGCGGTACGGCGGAACGGTCAACACCATCGGAGGATTCGTCGACGACTCCTGGAGAATCAGCGATAGGCTGACCATCAATGTCGGCATCCGTTTCGACCATCACAACGCCTACATCCCCGCCTTTCCGATCATGGACGGCTGGGTAGAGACATCGGAGAAAGGGCCTAGAGTCGATGACCTCATCAACTGGAACTCCTGGTCACCGCGCGTTGGTTTCGCTCTGCAGTTGACATCAGACCAGAAAACCTTGCTGAAAGGCTCTTACGGGCGGTATTACACCTACCCCTACATCGCTAACTTCGAATGGCCCGGACCCAATGTTCCGGATTGGATCGCCTACTACTGGACCGGCAGCGACTGGGAACTCTGGTACACCATCCCCGGAGAGCAGGGTTACACGGTGGATCCCAACATGAAGAACCCCTATGTCGACCAGTTCTCGGTGGGACTCGATCGCGAGCTCTTTCCTAATTTTTCAGCCGGCGTTACATACATCTACAAGAACGCCAAGGACAACATCGGCTACACGGACATCGGTGGAATCTACGATCAGGTCACACGAGTGTCCCCCGACAACGGACAGACATACCAGGTGTGGAACATCACCAATCCCGGAGGAGAGGATCACTTCCTCACCAATCCCGACGGCTGGGGTCAGAAATATCACGGTGTCATTCTGGCCTTGAACAAGAAGTTCTCCGATCGCTGGATGATGCAGGCCTCGGTGACATGGTCCAAGTCCGAAGGATTGAATCTTTCCTCGCGCAGCACAGGCGGTTACAGCCAGAGTCAATCCCTGGTCTGGTACACGGGCAAATTCGGCGCGGATCCCAATGACTTGGTCAACGCCAAGGGTTACCTGAACCTCGACCGGCGGTGGCTTGCCAAATTTTCTTTCGGCTACAACTTCCCCTGGGACATCCTGGTCAGCACCAACTTTACCTACCAGACCGGAAAGCCGCGGATGACTTTTGTCCGGGTCTTTGATTTGGCGCAAGATCCTTTCACTGGCCTCCGCATCATATCCGACGAAAAGGGAACGGACTCGACGCTTCTGGACGGGACGACTATTCCCGGCCGGTTCGACAACTACTACATGTGGGATGTCCGGCTGCAAAAGACATTCTGGATTCACAAATCCTGGCGGATCCATGCCTTCTTCGATTTCTTCAACATCCTGAACTCGGATATGTTCACCAATTACTGGAGGTTCGACAGCTGGCGTTCAGGCTTCAACGAGCCATCGGACATGCCCTATCCCAGACGGATTCAAGTCGGAGTGAAACTGGAATTCTAATAGAAGATAATTTTAACAGAATTAAAGGAGTTCCCCCTATTCCAAGGGGGGACTCCTTTCCTTTTCAGGATCAAAGATTCTTTTGCAATTCTCTGGCCTTGTTGACGTGCTTCTGGGAAGCCTCAGTTCTTCCCATACGGTTATAGATATCAGCCAGGACAAAATGGCCCAGGATTTCGGTCCTTTTTTCCGGCTTCAACTCGAGACCGCGGAGGGCCATCTTTTCCGCTTCGCTCAAATCCCTTCCCGTGTCCATGTACGCCTTCGCCAAAAACACATGGGCGTCAGCGAATTTTTCGTTCTTTTCAATGCAGCTCTGGAATTCTGTGATGGCCCTTTCATTATCCTTGCTCTTGACATACAAGAGCCCCAGGTTGAAATCGGGCTTGTGATTGTAGGGGCTCGCCTCCTGTTCTCTTTTGTATTCTTGGATAGCCAAATCGAATTGCCCCCGGGCTTCATGGAGGAGCGCCAGGTTAAAATGGGCGTTGTTCAGAGCAATGCTCCGTTCGATGCTTAGAGCCTTCCTGATTTCCACTTCCGCCTCATCCAGCCGGTTCATCTTTAAATACACCGCCCCCAGTTTGCTGTGGAAAACCGGGGCCTCTGGATCAAGCTCTGTCCCCAACTTCAAATGACTCAGGGCCAGATCCAATTCGCCACGGCCTTCATAAATATCCCCCAGGTGCAAAAGCGGTTTGGTGTCACGGGGATCAAGTTCTTTCAGGCGCTTGAATCCCACGAGGGATTCGTCGTCTTTCCCGAGATTTTTGTAAGCGAGCGCGATGCCGAATATGGCTTCATAATACTCGGGATCGACATCGAGGGCCTTCATATACTCTGCGATCGCTTCCTCATATTTCTCTTGCTTGGCATAGATTGTGCCCAGGATATGACGGGCTTCCAGTACGGACGGATCCTTCACCAGGACATCCTTAATTTTCTGTTCGGCCTCGTCCATTTTGTCTTCGGAGGACAGGAATTGGGCCAGTTTAATCTCGTTGTAGAGCTCGATCTTATCCTTGGGATCGGCCAGCCTCTCCCCTTCTTTTCTCGAGGGGGCGCGGAATGATCCCAAATACCCCAGAGCTTGGAGTTTTTCCAGAGAATCCTGGTCGACCTTCTGGGGCTTGACTTCCTCAATTCCTTCCACCGAATATTTGGCAACGAGTGCGTCCAGTTCTCTCTGCAGTTCGTTGCCGAGCGAAGCCCGGGCATTGACCATGTTTGTCAATTCGCCCGGGTCCTGCCAGACATCATAGAGCTCCGGTTTGGGAGCGCTGATAAATTTGGTCTGCCCCTTCCGGACTGATTTCAGCTCGCTCCAGCCATAATGATAGTTGGGCCAATAGGTCTCGCTGTAGGCCAGGCGCATGTCCTCTTTTTCATCCCCGAGAAGAATCGGAAGAAGGCTTTCCCCCTGAACACTATCTGGGATCGCGCTTCCGGCAAGGCCTAAAACTGTCGGCATGAGGTCGACACTTCTGACCTGGTTTGTGATCCGTCGACCGGACAACTTGGCTTGTGGGAACCGAATGATGAGAGGAACCCGGACAGCCGAATCATAGATGAAAAACCCATGGGCGTTCTCTTTGTGTTCGCCAAGGCTTTCTCCGTGGTCAGAGGTGAAGATAATGAGCGTGTTCTCCCAGAGCCCGTTTTCTTCCATGTACTGGCGGAATTCCCCCATCAGTTGGTCCACATAAGCGATCTCGCCGTCATAGAGCCCGAAAGGCCGCCCTCCATACTCTGTTTTATAGGGCTCGGGGGGATCATAGGGTGTATGCGGGTCATAGAGATGTATCCAGGCAAAGAATTTCTGTTGTTTGTTCTCGTCCAGCCATTTGTATGCCTCGGTCAGGACCTCATCCCCTCTTCTCTGGACAGCATCGAGGCTTACTTTTTTATACTTGGTCAGATCGAAATTATCGAAGTAATAGTCAAAGCCTTGATCGAGCCCCCAGCGGGAATCCAGGACAAAAGCGGCAACGAATGCTCCTGTCACGTATTCCCTCTGCTTCAAGGACTCAGCCAACGTGACTTGGCTTTCGTCGACGTAGAATCCTCCGTTGTCCCTGATTCCGTGATAGAGCGGGTAGGTCCCGGTGTGAATAGAGGTGTGGGAGGGAAGCGTCAAAGGTGTTTGCACGATATTGTGCTCGAAGAGAACACCTTCGCTTGCCAGTTGATTGATCTGCGGTGTCTTGACTCTACCGTATCCGTAGCATTCGAGATGATCCGCCCTGAGAGTGTCGATAGTGAAGAGCACGATGTTCATTGTGCTCAAATCGATAGGCCCCAGCAAGGACTGCATCGATTTCAGGATTTTGTCTTCTCCAGGGACCGCTGCTTCTTTCCCTCTGATAAACACAAAATAGAGGACAAGACATACCACCAAGACTAACACTATTCCTAGTATGATGATTTTTTTGTTCATAATAATCCTTTAAACCTATTTTAGAATATTTCTTGCTGGCAATAAAGTCGTTATGATGCATGGATGAGAATCCTCCGCAGGCTGTCTTGACTTTAGTGAGAGCCAGTTAGTATAATCCTGGCCAAATGACAGAACCCTACGATCCCCTGGCATCTGTTCAAGCCGCAGGCCCGCCGGGAACCATATCTTTCATCTACGGCCTCCCTGATACAGCAACTTTTCCTGTTGCCGAGCTTAAGCATTGTTATGATAGAGTTTTTGAAGAAAATTCCGAGTTAGCCCTTCAGTATGCGCCGGAACAGGGCTACGGCCCTCTCATTGACTTCCTCAGGGATAAAATACAGCGCGATGAGGGGATTCGGATCGAGCGGCCTCAAATGACGCTGACAGGTGGAGCAGCCCAGGGGCTTGACCATCTCTGCACCATGCTCACCAGGTCCGGGGATACCGTATTGGTGGAAGCCCCCACATACCGAGACTCACTGGAACTCCTCCGCAACCATGGATTGGAACTCGTCAGTGTTCCGACAGATCAAGATGGCTTAATCGTAGATGATTTAATGTCCACCCTCGATTCTCTCGAGAAAGAGGGGGAAAAACCTCGTTTCCTTTACACCATCCCCACCTTTCAGAATCCGGGCGGCCTGACTCTCTCCGAAGAGAGACGCAGGGCACTCATCAACATGTCTGCACAGAGAGACCTCTTGATTGTCGAGGATGATGTCTACTTCGATATTGCCTTCAAGCCACTGGATGTGACCCCTCTTTTCACGCTTGCGCATGGTAAGAATGTCGTGCGGTTGGGCAGTTTTTCCAAGATTATCGCCCCGGGATTGCGCCTGGGTTGGGTTTCAGGCCCACCGGAAATCATAGACAGTCTCATCCAGAGCGGTCTGCGCTGCATGGGAGGAGGAGCAAATCCCGTGACCGCCAACGCCATCTCGTTTTTCTGTCAAGAAGGCCATCTGGATTCCCACCTAGCGAAGGTTAAGCCTGTCTATAAACAGAGGCGAGATGTTATGGTGGAGACTCTCCGTTCAACAATGCCCGGTGGGGTGAGCTGGACAGAGCCAGAGGGAGGGTTTTTCATCTGGTTGACTCTTCCGGATGACCTCCTTTCAGTCGATATTGAGGCATGGGCCAAAGAGGCAGGAGTCTGGGTTCCTCCAGGCGATCTCTTTTTCGCCGGGCCTCCTCCCGGGCAGCATATCAGGATGGCCTTCAGCTATGTGCACCCTGATAAAATTCGGCGAGGAATAACTCAACTGGCCCGTGTCATAAAAGGCAAGCTTTTGGTACCGGGTGAATGACCGGGTTTTGCTCAATGTTAAAGACTCGCCGGGCATTTTAGGGAGAGGCTCTATATATCCCGTATTCGCGGTAGTCCGTAATGACCGTATAATATCCGGTCAGGAGCCAATCTGTTTGGCTGTCTCCTGTATCCACTAAAAAAGGACGCCCCTTCAACGCATTTATCTTTTGTGCAGTGGCGATTATGTTAACATTGTCCATGCCCGTTGAGGCAATATCTCTAGCCATCTCATCTCCTCCGGTGCAAATCAGCAAATCCACACCGCGTTTGCCCATGGCGCCGGCGGCTTTTCGGGTCCCCTCGGAGGATATTTGGACTGTGCTGAGACCCTCAATGATTTGAGGGCTGAACCCGCAACAGAAGGCTGTGTTCTTCCCCATCGGCCCGGGGCAGGTGATGAGCACCACCGGATCTTTCAGCTTACATTCGACTAATATGAACTTGAACAGGACAAGAGACCGTGGTAAAAGTACGTTTATTATGTACGCAGCCAATCTGATAAAAGACGTGTGCCGATATTGGGGCTTGAACCTTCACCGGATCTGTCCGGAAATCGATATCGCCGGAAGTCCGGAACGATGCGATTTCCGCATTGTGATCGAGGACAGCAGGCGGAGGCTTTTTATTCTGGAAAATATCTCGGCAAAATTTGTGGGACATAAATTGCGAATCATCAAGGCCCTCGACTTTCTTCACTCGAACAAGTTGCCAGGAATAAGACCTTATGTACCGATCAGTGAAGAGGAATATATCGCCAATCATCAGGATGACAGTTACTGGCAGTTGTCGCCTTATCTTAACGGGATTCCGCTGAACCGGCCTGAATACATCTTTGACCGCTGGCGAGGGAATGTTTTGGCCGATTTCCTGATCAATCTTAGGGAAAAATCGGCAGGAATCCCGTACTTTGACAGAGTTGATGTCTTTTCTATCAAGGACTACGTGTATGATATGCGGACCAAATTAGACCGCCACGAACCCGCCCTTTTCAAGAAGATTCAACCTCTCATCGGCTTTATGGAAAACACATTTATGAGTGTTCATGACCAGCTTCCAAGCTGTTTCTGTCATGGAGATTACCACCCTCTCAATATCATCTGGTCTGAGAGAGGCATCCGTGCGGTCATCGACTGGGAATTTCTTGGATACAAGCCCGAAGCCTACGATGCCGCCAATCTCGTCGGCTGTATCGGCATCGAAAATCCACAGGGTCTCCTGGGGGATTTCATTCAGGATTTAATCCGGAGATTGAAAGCAGCTGCTCTGTTCGAGGATATCAGCTGGGAGTACTTTCTGGAGTTTGTGCTTTCGCTTCGCTTCGGATGGCTATCCGAATGGCTCAGGAAGTCGGACACCGAGATGATCGACCTGGAAATCGTTTACATGAATCTGTTGATGGATAATCGCGACACCCTGAGAAAAGCCTGGAAGATTTGACCTGTTCTCATCCTCCAAGTTCAGCCCGCGGACGGAAACCCTCAAGAAGTCATCATCTGTCCGTCGATTCCAACCTTGATCTTCTTCACGTTTATGCGGACACCGGACTCCTCAACAGCCCTGTCAACGATGTGTTCGAGTCCGGAACAGCAGGGCACGACCATGGTGGCCACAGTCAATGAGTAGATCGTGTTGTTCTTGAGAATCTCGGCAAGCTTCTGGATGTAGGGTGTCGTGTCATCCAGTTTAGGACAGGCAATGATCAGTTTTTTCCCTCTCAGCAATTCTTGGTGGAAAGTTCCCAGAGCAAAGGCCGTGCAATCGGCGGCAACAAGCAGATCACTTTCGTTGAAATAAGGTGCAAAGGGGGAAACCAAATGGAGCTGTATCGGCCATTGGCTCAATTCCGAGTTCCCTGAAACTGTTTTCTGGCCCGGCTGCCCCTCGGGCCTCTGGATTTCTCTGGCCATGCTTCCAGGGCAGCCCTGTGGGAAATGAGGCGCGGGTTCTTTCCTGGATGATGATGGAGGGTTTGAGTCGGCACGGCTGTGGTCATGGCCGATACCATGCACGTTCTCAGCGGCCTCTTTTCCGCGTGTCGTCAGGACATGCGTGTAGGTCGCCCGTGCATCGTATTCATCGCTTTCCCTCTCGATGATTTTCAAGGCGCCCGTGGGGCAGACATCGAGACAGGCTCCCATTCCGTCACAGTATATTTCCTTGGCCAGTACGGCCTTGTTCTCTCCATCCAGGACCAAAGCACCTTCCGCACAGGCATCGGTGCACAGACCGCATCCGTCACACAAATCCCGATCTATTTCAATGATTTTTCGAAGGGCCATTGCTAACTCCTTTTTCTTGAATTGACAAGGACAGTTTAATCCTTTGAGGGAGGCGAATCTTTGACTCAAGTCAAAAAGAGATAAGTATTATTTGCCCAACTCTTCTTTTAGAGTATGGCAGTTAAGAATCCGGATGGTGTTCCCTTCCACGCTTATTAAGCCTTCAGTTTGAAGCTGTTTGAGATTGCGGGAGAGGGTCTCGCTGATCGTCCCGAGCAATTTGGCCAGTTCGCCCTTCCGCATCGGTAACTCCACAAGACATTGTTGCGTTCCCTTACAACTTGAAACCAAATACCTTATCAACCGCTGCCGGACCGTTTGCAATTCCAGCGATTCTATGCGCCTATTCAAGACGATGCATTTTTTGGCCAATAAAGTGAGAAAAAATTTGGCCATAGAGGGCTCATTGTCCAGTTTTCGAAAAAATTCTTTTTTGGCGAAGAACAAGAGTTGTGAGTCCCGCACAGCTTGAGCATACGAAGGGAATGTGGTTGAAATGAAGACAATGGCCTCTCCCAGAAAATCCCCTGGGCCGATGCGCACCACTTCCACTTCCCTCCCCTGTTCATCCATTCTAAAAACCCGCACCTCGCCCGACATCAGGTAGTAGAAGCCATCGGCCCTATCCTCTGCGTTAAACAGAAACGCATCTTTTTTTAGGGCTACGGGATTTCCAAGTCTCCTGATCTTGTCATCCAATTGCTTCATCTCGTACTCTCTCCATGAGGATTTCCTCCATCATCCCCCGTTTCACACCGGGACAGAATTCGGAATGTAAGGATGACCCCTTCTATCCTTATCGCTCATGATACAGCTCTTTCGCCAATAAAGTGATCTAGGATCAAACTTTTCTCTATTACGCCAAGCCGCCTCCGTCGACGACTAGAATGGAACCGGTAACCCACGCCGACAAATCCGAAGCAAAATAAAGGACCGCATTGGCGATATCCGCAGGAAGGCCGATTCTCTGTAAGGGCCTGTCGGCAGCTCGCTCAAAAAACTCGCTTTCGCTTACTCCCATCTGGACGGCCTCTTCATGGAGGAGTTCTGTATCTGTGTCTCCTGGACAGACACAATTTACCCGTATCCCGTCTTTGCCGTGATCGATAGCCATAGCACGGGTCAGGTTCACAACGCCTCCCTTCGCCGCACAATATGCCGCCGCTTTTTCTCCTCCTGTGAGCCCCCAACCGGAACCGGTGTTGATGATGCTTCCGCCACCGCTTTTCATCATTTCCGGAATGGCTCTTCGCGAGAGGAGGAAGAGACCTTTCAGATTCACATCGAGTACCGCATCCCACTCTTCTTCGCTGGTTTCCAAGATAGTTTTGCGCCATATGATGCCGGCGTTATTGACAAGGATATCCAATCTGCCGAAATCACTATGGACGAGGTCCACTGTTTTTTGGCAGTCCAAATCAGAGGTCACATCACAGGGATAGAACCGGGCTTCTGCCCCCCTTCTCTGGATCTCCTGGACAGTGTTGTGACCCCCGTTATGATCGATGTCCAGGATAGCCAGAGTTGCGCCTGCCTGGGCCAAACGGACAGCTGTGGCCCTGCCAATGCCGGAGGCCCCTCCTGTGATCATAGCCACTTTCCCTTCCAAAGATATGAGTTTGAGCGCCTCATTGTCGATTTTCATATCTTCTCCTCCTGCAGCGAGTTTTTCACATCGACCCGTGGATTCTCACTCAGACTTATGAAATAATCCCGCCGTTTCTCCCCCATCGATAGCGATAGCTTGTCCTGTGATGAAAGAAGACTGCTCTGAAGCCAAGAACACAAACAGGTCGGCCACTTCCGCAGTCCTGGCCTGCCTTCCCAGCGGTATTCCCTTATCAAGTGCTTCCAATTCCTCAGGGGAATACTCTGCCTCTTGCATTTCAGTCAGGACATAGCCCGGACACACAGCATTCACTCTGAGCCAGGGTGCAAACTCCAAAGCCAGAGTCTTGGCCAGAACGATCACGCCCGCTTTGGACGCATTGTAATCCGCATAAAAGGGGTGCCCTTCCAATCCGTTTGTCGAGGCTGTGAAGAGAACCACTCCTGAATGTTGTCTCTGCATTCTGCTAATGGCCTCACGGGCACAGAGAAAAGCACCGTTGAGGTTGATACTGAGGACTTTAGCCCATTGATCGAAATCAAGGTCCAAAAAGCCGCAGCGATAGCTGATACCAGCATTGGCTACCAGCACATCGATACCTCCGAGATGCTCATCTATCCAAGCAAACGACCGTGTGACATCTTCCGGTTGACTGACATCCGCCTGAATGCCTCCTCCAAGCCCAGGATTGCCCTGTAATGTGTCAGCCAGAAGCCCTTTATTCCAATCTAGAATAACGACTTTGGCATCTTCGGCTACGAACCTTTGAGCTATGGCCAATCCAATACCCCTGCCGCCGCCTGTGACCAGGACTCTTTTTCCCGCCAAATCCTTGTAGCTGCTCATGGGATTCTCCCTTCCAATAATTAGATCCAAGTTTTCATCACTATAGTACAAATACCTCACTTGAGCAATCCTCTCTGTTACCTTGAGGGGATCTTCCGGTCTTTGAGGGGAATTGTTCCTGTGGACATAATCATCTGGTCATAGGCGGGATTGGAAGACCGTCTGAAGCCTCGAACATGTTAAGGGTCCCAGAACGAACGCCGGATAAGAGATAGATATTCTTACCGTTGAAACCGCATTGTCAATATTGTCCAATAAGGACAAATAAAGGTCCGATTGCGTTGCGGAGGGCGGATGGCGGGGTTTTCGACGAATACGGACCTTTATTCGCCTTTATCCTTTTCATTCCTGAAACAAAAAGACATCACGTTTTAAAAGGAGACGCACTTTGACAGAAGAGCATCGAAGGGCTATCATAATTCGTGCCTAGAAACATGGACAGAATCGACACAGAAAGCCTCGAAGGCTTTCATTTCCGGGGCCTCAACCCCTATCTTTTCATCGGGACAACCAGCGACCGGTATGCTGGATGGATCGGCCAGATCTACACAGAAAAAAATTATGCAGGGCGAATCAGAACCCGAACAAACAGGATCGGCGGGAATGTCTTCGTGGAGGAAGTCCTGCCCGTTGACAGTGTCCAGGAGTATTTCGAGCATTTCCCCGTTCTCGAGATAGATTTCACTTTTTACAGAACTCTCCTCGACAAGTACGGAAATCCAACGTCTAACTTCCATGTTCTTAGCAACTATCGCCGGCACATGAATGAGACGGACAGCGTCATTCTCAAAGCCCCCCAGGTCATCTTTGCCAGGAAGCTACGGAAGGGCGGGGCCTATATCGAAAATGGGGACTACTTGAACACGGATTTATTCACCCGGAGCTTTTATGAACCGGCGGTGTCAATTTTGGGACAATCTCTCTCCGGAATCGTGTTCGAACAGGAATATCAGCGCCAAGATGAGGAGTCAACAGCCGAGAGGCTTGGCTCAGAATTGGACCAGTTTTTCAGATCTGTACCTAGGGACAACCGCTATCACGTGGAAATAAGGACAGGGCGCCTCCTTTCCCCCCCTCTTTTCGATGTCCTGGAAAAGAATGGAGTCGGGCTGGTGATATCCCACTGGACATGGTTGCCCTCGCTGTGCGAACAATTCACACGATCGCATGGAGCTTCTTTCAACAGCGGAAATTCTCTCGTGATCCGGCTTCTCACACCGAGAGGGAAATCATATGCCGAGACCTATGCCGCGGCCCATCCCTTCGACGCCATGGTGGACGGAATGCTTCACCGGAGCACCGTTCAAGATACGGTGACCGTGGTGAGAGCAGCTCTCCGAGATGGAAGATGGGTGTATCTTCTCATCAACAACAGATCTGGCGGAAACGCCCCTCTAGTGGCTGTCGAAATCATCAAGCATTGGGAGAAGACTTCTTCTCATGATTGAGTAGCCAGACCTTCCGCCATAACCCTCCGCCGAATCCGACAAGATCTCCTCCAGAACCGATGACTCGATGGCAGGGCACTATGATACTTATGTTGTTTCTCCCCGTTGCGCCTCCGACCGCTCTCCCCCCCTTCTCATTGCCGATACTCACGGCCACATCCTTGTAAGAGACAGTCCGGCCGTAAGGAATCTTCAACAGCCGCTTCCACACCTTTTTCTGAAAATCGGTTCCCTCCAGGACGAATTTGACGGAAAAATCTGTCCTTTCTCCCCGGAAATACTCGTCCAGTTGGGTACGACATTCTCTCAGGATTTCCGGAATCTTGCGGTCTGAGGGCTGCTTTTTGTCGGTAAAATTAATGTGCGTTACGGCTTCTGAAGTGCCGATGATTTCCAGCCAGCCTATTTTTGATTTGTAGTGGGTTCTAAATCTGTTCATCTCCTCAACTTCCCAAATTGTTTCCATCCATCTTATGCCGAATCAAGAGAGAAATCAACATCCACAGCATCCCCATTTCCCCGTCAGCACAAAATTTAATTCCGGAACACTAAGCAAACTAGAAGTGTGCGGACGACGCCGCACAAAGGCCCCAAGCAGGCCTGAAGCGCTGACCGAAGGCTTGACTTTGAGAACGAATCCCTGTTTGTAGGGGCGCCAGAGAGGTCAGGGAAAAAATCGAGGCGATATTGCCTTTATAAGGCGCATAGGATTGGATATACGTCCAGGTTCATGGCATTTTGGCGACAACAATGGACAGGGCCCCCAATTCCACATCGTATCTCTTGATCTCGATCAAGTCATGTTTTTTTATAAAGGATTGCAGCCCGCCCTCTCTCAAAAATTGCCGGTTATTCCGGAAGTGATCTCCACCCCCAATCCTCTCGATAAGATAGACGAGAACAGAACCTACTCTCGATTTCCGGCTCCAGGAATTCTCAAAATCAACGAGAACGATTTTTCCTCCAGGTTTCAGAAGCCTCTTGCCCTCGTTCATGAGGGTATCTCGAACCTGAGGAGACTTGTCATGCAAAGAAAAGGAGATAATAAGACCCTCGAATGATGCATCATGGAAAGGAATATTCACCGCATCGGCACAAACGAATGGGATTTTCGGGTATTTGTACAGGGCATATTTAAGTACGGAAGAACTGAGGTCGAGGCCAATGCATTCCTCTTCGCCGGGTCGGATGAGGTGGAGTTGCGTTCCTGTCCCGCAGCAAATATCGAGGATTGGAAAAAGTTCGGACTGATTGACGATACGGGCGACTTCACGTTTGCAGCCCTTAACGAGGGGCTCGATCAACCAATCATAGAGCCTCCCTGATAGAAATAGTTTAGCCATCAGTAAAAGAAACGCTCCTCCCCTTTTTTCGTAAAACGGATGTCCTCATCCTGAAGCAACACTTCGCCATAGATTCTGTTCAATCTTTTTCCCAGTCGGCTCCACACATAATTTTCTTTGGCATTTTTCAACGCCGCCTTAGCCATTTTGAAACGCAAGCTCTGATCAGAATACAGGTTTTCCAGGGCCAGCACGAGATGACTCACCATCTGTTCTGGAGGTCCCGGCTTCACCTTGATGCCCCATTTGTCCTGTATATGCATCTCCAAGCCGCAAAAATCCACACAGACCACTGGCAATCCTGCAGCCATAGCCTCAATAGCCCACACGCCTTCATCCCAGTTCAACACAGGGCACACAAAAATATCGCTGTCCCGCATCCTTTCCAGCATCGAATCTTTATCCCCCTGGGGATATATCCGGATTCTCGCCTGGAGATCCATCCTCATGATCTGGCGCTCCAAGTGATTTTTTTCCGGCCCATCTCCGAAGATGACAACGTCGGCCTCAGGATGTCTCTGGACAAACCGGTGGAAAGCACGGATTAACTCGATGAACCCACTTTCCCGGACCAAATCACCGGCGCTGAGAACACGAAAAGTGGTCCTCTCTAGATTCCTTTTCATCTTCGATAGGCCGGAAACAGAATCGACGCCATAAGAGGGGAAAAAATGTATTTTTTTTCTGTCTATTTTGGGAAATCTATCCACTGTGCCAGGATCGCTGATGAGAATGGCATGTGCATTCTCGACACACTTTTTCCGAGCATGTCGACGCCGTCCCCATCCCTGGACTGTCTGTTCCCAGCTTTTTTTGAGGTTGAAGGTCTTAGGCCGGAACCGGTTGAGACTCTTGGGTATACCTTGGTCATTCCACAGGGGACCCCAGATGAAAGGAATGGAGAGAGAGCCGCCGATAAGGCTGGGAAACCACTCGGGACCTAGAGTCAGATGGTGAGTGGCATCGAACCGATACTCGCCATGGAGAGTTCTTGCCTCCTCCAGTGCTCGCCTTTGCCAGAGATAATAACAGAGGTATCGACCGCTGAAAGATTTGCGCAAAAAGCTGTGCGATTTGGGGAGATTCACAAAATGGATGTGGGCATCGGGCAGAGCTCCTTCGGACAAAGATTCAAGAATAAGGTCTCTGTTCCCATTCGTGGTCAGCACCCAAACATCGCAGAACTGAACAAGCTGCTCGACCAACTTCCAGCCCGTATAGCCAGCCCTGCACTCTACCCGAGATGGTTCTATGGGGTAAAAGGCATAAGCGGAGACCAAAATCTTTAGCTTATCCATTTTCCGGACATTCGTTTATGTGGATGAAACTCTCACGACCTTGATCATGAGAAGATATTCCTTTAGTCGTCTGTCAGCGCTGGAAAGGGTCAGGATAATGATTCAAGCAGAAAGAGTCAACATCTAACACAGTTCCTGAGTGCATGGCCAAATGCCCGATGCCCATCGTTGAGAGATGAAGCAAACCGCAGGAAAGTCATTATCTTTGTTCTGTATCGCCTGGCCACCAGACACATTCTGTTCACACAGGCCGTGGTCTACCGCTCCGCATTTTGCCTGGTGGACCAAATGACCAATAACATTCCCAAGGGTTCCTTTCGCGGATTTGGAACATGCATCAAAGTGTTGTTTTGCGCAGGAGATAGATTCTAGACGGATTTTACGAGAATTAGTGGAATTCACACATCAATCTCAACGTCAAATCCCTCCCGCATCGGGTTTGATCTGAAAAAGGGCATGAGCTTCACGATTTGCTCTTGATAGTAGAGGCTCTTTTCGTTGGCAATAGCATCCTCCCTGGTTTCCCACAAGGTATAAAACATGGCTTTTCCCGTTTCGCGATCGAGAAACATCTTCCATTTAAGGAATCCCTTTTGTGACTGTGCGGCAGGGACAATACTCTTTTCGCAAATCCTGATTGCGTCATCAATCTTATCTATTTTAAGTTGAACCGTTGTGAATCTTGCAAACATGATCGTGCCTCCTTCAGCTATTTTCCCCTAAAATTACTCAAAATCACCTTTAGAGAATACATTCAAGGCTATATTACTCGCTCAGATTACCGTTTCCCTTTTTTAATGCCAGCAAATATAAAATAATGCTTAAATCTTGATTAGTCAAACGATTCTAGGCTTTGGACATGATTCATTTGTGGATTGCATTTCATGCATTCCGAATTCTTTTTTAAAACGCTTAAGGCATTAAGAACAATTCATTTCCTCAAATGACGTGGCATAATCGGCCTCCCTGATATATAATGGAGTCCTTCGGAGAAATCACGTGATCCGGAAAATCTCTTCGCTCGTTGTCTCCTTTGTCCTGTTTGTCTGCCTCCCTTCAGGGGCATCCGACGAATCCTTCTGCCAGCAGGTTGCCAACTACACCCTGAATGTCAGATTGAACACAGAGAACAAAACCATATCAGCGAGGGAAATCCTGGAATGGACAAATGACACTGAGTTCCCCACAGATGAGCTCTGGTTTCATCTGTACTGGAATGCCTTCCAAAACAACATGAGTGATTTTTTGGTAGAGGGTACGGAGAGATGGGGAAAGATATTCCGAAATAACAGGGAAGACGATTGGGGATATATTAGAATAGACGACATCCGCCTAGTCGACGAAACAAGGTCAGAGGAATTCGATCTTGCGCCGACCATGGAATTCCGTCATCCTGACAACACGAACACCGCAGACAAAACAGTCATGTCCGTCAAACTCCCGCAGCCAGTAGAGCCAGGAGAGACGATTGTCCTTCATATCGATTTTCACTCCAAGGTGCCCAAACCTATCCACCGAACAGGTGTCTACAGGAACAGCTATTTCATTGCCCAGTGGTTCCCTAAAATCGGCGTTTTTACCGGCGGCAAATGGAACTGCCATCAATTCCATGCCACATCCAATTTCTTCGCCGATTACGGCACTTATGACGTCAGGATAACGCTTCCTTCTCGCTTCGTTATAGGCGCGACCGGTGAGCATCGGGAGAAAAAAGAAAACAACGACGGCACTGTGACCCATCGTTTTGTCCAGCACAGCGTCCACGATTTTGCCTGGACAGCCAGTCCTCACTACCTAGAGTACAGGGAAGAATTCCAGTTTGTACCCGGTAAATCGACTGAGATTACTCTTCTTTTGCAGCCCTATCACAAAACTCAGAAAGACCGTTACCTGAACGCCACCAAGAATGCACTCAAGTATTGCAGTCAATGGTACGGCGATTACCCCTACACCACAATCACGTGTGTGGACCCGGCTTACAACAGTCGTTGTGGAGGCATGGAATATCCCACGCTTTTCACGGGAGGGACTTATTTCCTCACCCGGAAGGGAATCCCCTGGCCAGAGCGGGTGACTATCCACGAGTTCGGCCATGGTTATTTTTTCGGCCTTCTCGGTTCCAACGAGTTTGAGGATGCCTGGTTGGATGAGGGATTCACCTCGTTCCTGGAATCGGAAGTGTATCACGCCGCCTACGGGTATCCTGTAGCTGTTCGATCATACTTCGGAATCCCCTTCATCTTCAAAGAGGCCATAATGCCGATTGAATCGGAGGGCCTGTCCTCTCATCGCCGGACATATAACATGGACATCATGCAGAATTTTACCTGGCATTTCATGAACGCATCCAGTTACTTTTCCAACTCCTATGACAAAGCCAAGCTCATGCTGCGAACTCTTAAAAGGTTCATGGGTAAGGATGTTTTCAATCGCATGATCAAATCCTACTCGATCAGAAATTGGTTCAAGCATCCTAAGCCTCAAGATTTCTACGACGTCGTGTCCGAATACGCAGGACAGGACATGAGGTGGTTTCTTGACCAGTTCGTTCATGGCTCGGGCAAACTGGACTATGCCGTGGGCGCCATAAGAAGCGAAAGAAAGAGGATTCCCAGAGGATGGATGGGCGCAAAATACCGAGAGGCCGGGATACCGCGCACAACGAGCACGGAATACAGGACTGAAGTCCTTCTGAGGCGTGTCGGCGATGTGCGCATACCCGTAGAGGTGAACATTGCCTTCGAGGATGGAACGGAAGTGCGCGAAATATGGAACGGACAGTACAGGTGGAAGAGATTTATCTACGAAGGCCCTTTAAAGATCAAAAACGCCGAAGTCGATCCCGGACACAAGCTTGTTATCGATATGAACCGTACAAACAACAGCAAAGTCATGTCGCCCAACAGGCTTGCTCCCCTGAAGTGGGTCTCCAACTGGCTTACCTGGCTCCAGCATGCCTTGGAGTCTTTTGCACTCCTCGGCAGTTAATTCTTCCAAAACCGAAATCCGATTGATAATGCTCTCCGGAGTCTTTATAATCTTACTTCAAAACTTAAAAAAACACCGATTGCGGAGTGAGCATGAAGTACGATTTTGACAACATTATCAAAAGAGCTGGAACTCATTCAATGAAATGGGATTCGGCCGAAAGAAGAATCGGAGTTCCTGATGTGCTGCCGATGTGGGTTGCTGACATGGACTTCATGGCCCCCCAACCTGTCATCGATGCGCTGAGAAAGCGAGTCGAGCACGGGGTTTATGGCTATGCCGAAAAACCCGATTCGTATTATGAAGCGGTCATCTCCTGGCAGAGAAAAAGATTTGACTGGCACATCAAGCGAGACTGGATCGTTTTTACCCCGGGAGTTGTTACGGCCTTGTGTATGGCTATACAAGCGTACACCGCCCCTGGGGATAAAGTGGTTATCCAGCCACCTGTCTATTATCCCTTTTTTGAAATCATCCAGCATAACGACAGAAAAGTCCTCAACAATCCGTTAAAAATCAAGGGCAACCGGTATGTCATGGATCTGGATCATCTAGAAAAAGCTGTTGACGAACGCACCAAAATGATGATCCTCTGCAGTCCGCACAACCCGACGGGAAGAGTCTGGGCCAAAGAGGAATTGGTCCAATTGAGCCAAATCTGTGAAGCGAGGGGAATCATTCTCGTCTCCGATGAAATTCATGCCGACTTGGTCATGAGGGGGCACACACACATTCCCACCGCGAGTCTATCTGACAGAACAGCTAGTTGTGTTGTCACCTGCAATGCCCCGACTAAAACATTCAACTTGGCCGGTCTGGAAGTGGCCTACGCGATCATTCCCGACCAAAAGCTCCGTCATCTCCTGAAGAAGACTCTCACTCAGACAGGATTGATGCTCTCCAACATGTTTGGAATTGTTGCCCTCGAAGCGGCCTACAATCGCGGAGAAGAATGGCTGGAACAACTTTTGAGCTATCTGCGTGGCAATTTTGAATTCTTGCTGTCTTTCGTAAAAAACCATATGCCTCGAGTCAGCGTTTTTCCTCTGGAAGGGACTTATCTCGTCTGGCTTGATTTTCGCAAATACAATCTTACAGACAAGGCCTTGAAGGACTTGCTGTTGAAAGAGGCCAAAGTATGGCTCGTGGATGGCCCGCGTTTCGGACTTGGAGGCGAAGGTTTTCAAAGGATAAACATTGGTTGTCCAAGGGAAACGCTGGCCCAGGGATTAACTCAGATTGCCCGGGCCTTGAAAAGGTTTGATTGACAAAAAAACGCTCTTACGGCATCGCGCAGTAGAACTTTCTGTTGCACCTGTAGCATTTCCAGATAACAACCTCAGCTTTGCCTGAGGGGTCGGCAACTTTCTCTTTTGTGCCTGTCTTTAGTACAAAATCTGATTCGCAGTGAGGGCATTTGCCGTCTTCGGATTTAAGCAGCTCTTTTTTCCCCATCTTACTCCTTCGATCTTTTCTCCACTTTTTGACCATAGATATGCTCGAGGAGAGCCAAAACGCGATCGGGAGGGGTATCGACAAACTCCACGCCTATTTCGAAAACCTCGTTGCCATACAACTGTTTGATCCATTTAACTTTTCCGATCACGCTGATCAGCCTGTGGCTCCTGGCCAAAGCCAGCTCTATTTTCAGGAGAGTATTGATAGCCAAGTCGGCATCGGTCTGGATTTTTGCGCCACTCATCGAGATGTCTTTGGTCAGCGCATAGAAATTGCCCAGAGCACTTCGAGGTTTAAATTTATTGACGACAGAGATCGTTACTTTATTCTCTTCGTCCTTCCTTTTTTCCCTTCGCTTTTCTCGTGTTTCAGGCACTCCTGCTCCTCAATCGATGTCTAGCCACCGTTTTGCAGTCTAACCTGGCGTCTCGCCGACACTGGAGACGCAGTTTTTAAGCCCCTATCGCAAATTTCCTTATAGCATGTTGTTCATTTTCTTTCAATAGGCAAAACAAGGCAAGAGGGGCCGCCCGCCCCCTTCCGGAACTCAGAAAGATCAATTCTATGAACCCTTATGCCTTTTCGGTCCAGAGTTTCGATGGCCTCAAGATTCTCGGCCACATTGGCAATCACCTCGTCTCCGGAAAGGCAAATCACGTTACCTGTTGAAGGACCGCGACGGGATACTTCGATGACGTCAAAACCATTGAAAAAGCTGCCGGGGAAAACATTCCGGCAGCAGAGGACTCTCTCCGGACCAATGACGCTCATGGCACCACCCAGATGAAGATAATGTTCTGTCAATGATACTGTCCGGATCTCGTATCCCATCTTCGTCAGCAGGGCTGAGACCTGCTTAACTCCTTCCCTGTTTGTCCTCCTGGAGTGCCCGATAAAGGCAACTTGCCCAGCCAGGATGATATCGCCTCCTTCGCCGGTCCCAGGTGCCGTGATTTCGCCGGCCAGGGGTTCCCCCTTTGACTCGAGGATCCTGGCCATCCACTTCCCCTCATCTCTTCTCGTTGGCAGTCCCAGCCGCAATTGAATGAAACCTTGCGGAGTTGATACGGAGGCATCACGCGTAAAAACCGAATTGGGGTGCCCCTTGAGCTCAGGGACATCGATCACCTCCGCACCGAATTTAGCCAGAGTGGATTTCAATGCACCGTGCTGCTTCCCCGTCTCCATGGGGTCAGCAAAGGCTGTGATGTTGTGGATCTTCAGGTCATCCACGCTAAAATACTCTTTCTTCGGCGTGCACACGACCACTTTCGTCAACCTATCGCCTTCATTTTGCAACATCTGTCTTTCGTCCTCCTTTGTATTTCAAGAGATTCTGCTCATTCAGATTGAGTTTTCTTGTCCAAACATAAAACACAGGAATTCCCAGAGCTGTGAAAGCCAAGCCGATAAAGGACTCCACGGGCCTCACGATGAGGGTGTTTATCAGCACGCCTGACAGAGCTATGATGAAGATCAGTGGAGTGACCGGATAACCCCAGGTTTTATAAGGGCGAGGAAGAGCGGGGTTTTTTCGCCTGAGAGTGAACACAGCCGCTGCCGCTATGACCCAGAACAGGACACCAATGAACATGGCATAGGTGAACAACTGCTCAAAGGTGCCGGTCAGGGCGAGCACACACGACCAAAGAGCCTGAATGAGAATGGCAAACGCTGGAGTCTGGAATCTAGGATGTAAATTCCCGACTCGCCGAAAAAAGAGCCTGTCCTTAGCCATTGCGTAATACACGCGTGCACCGGCGAAGATGGCCCCGTTCAAAGCTCCCAAGACTGCGACAATCACGGCTACCGAAATAAGCTGGGCAGCCGTAGCGCCAAAAAGAGCCGTTGCCGATGTCTCGGCAATGCGAACGACGCCTGACATCTCAGATATGGGAAGGGATAAGACATAGACAACGTTCATGAGCAGATAAAGGATACTGATCCCCACCGTTCCCATGAGCAGGGTAAGAGGAAGATTGCGCTTGGGGTTTTTTATTTCTCCGGCAACATAATTGATATTGTTCCAGCCGTCGAATGCCCAGGAAATAGCGATGAGAGCAAGTCCAAACCCAACAAGAATCTGGGTGAAATCCATTCCGGCCGGAGCCAATTGGAGCTCGATCGGGTTTCCCAAGCCCACGATCAGCCCGAAAACAATAATGATAATGATTGTTGTGATTTTGGTGACTGTAAGCACATTCTGAACGAGCTTTCCAAAGGTAACTCCGATGTAGTTGAAGGCCGAGAAGAGCAAAATGGCCAGCACGGCGACGACCTGACCGGCTGAGAGGCTGAGAGAGATCTCCGTATCGCCAATAGACATGCCCGTCGAGAAGAGTGTGTTTTGAGTGGACAGCGCGGGAAAAAAGTAGCCGAAATACACGGCAAAGGCAACACCCAGTGCGGCAATAGATCCTGTCATATTGACCAGGAAAAGCTTCCATCCGAAGAGAAAGCCAAAAAGCGGGCCGTAGGCTTCTCTGAGATAGACATATTGTCCCCCGGCATCCGGCATTGCGGCTCCGAGCTCAGCATAAGTCAGGGCACCGGCAAGAATAATGAGGCCTCCGACTAACCAAGCTAGCAGTATCAGGCCCGGGGATGGAATGGACTGGGCCATAATGCCGGTGGTGAGAAAAATACCCGAGCCGATGACGATTCCCACCATCATCATGGTGGAATCAAAAAGGCCCAATTCCCGTGTCAGCCCTGATGATAATGGTTGTGGTGAATCGAATTTTACCATGGCCTGCCAGACAGCTTATAAAAGCAGTGGTGGCAGGTCAAGCTCTACTTTCAGACATGAAACATCCCCCTAAACAGGGTGGGTGGCAGGAGCATCTCTCCAAGCAGGCACAAATCCCACCCCTCTATCCTGAGGCGATATGTCAGGGAAAACAGAGTTTTCTACTTTCTGACGTAATCGCTTCATTTTGTCTTCAACGTGATACTTCCGATTCCCGCATCAATACTGATTTTTATTGTGACTTTGGATGTGCCGTAGGCTTCGTTGGTGTACTCGCTTCCATCCTTGTGCAGGCCGCTGGCATTGACCGACCCGATGCCTTTATCGACACGCACTTTTACACCTATGTCCTCCGGCAAATAGAAGGTGACGCTCCCAACGCCCCCATCAACATCAACCCGTAAATCTTCTTGCCTTTCGCCACTGAGGTCGACCCCCAAATCGCCTACACCCATATCAATATCCAAGGACTCCAGCTTGAGTTCCCTCAAATCCAGGTCTCCCTCACCGGCCCCGAAATCGATCTTGATCCCGATAGGCACGTCCTCACGCAGGCTGATATCCCATTTGTTTTTCGTCGATCCCATCGGTACGCCATGACTCTTGCCCTGACGTATCTTAAGAATACCTTTTTGTCCCAAAACGTCATATTTGACTCTGGGTTTCCACTTGTCCACGTTGTAGGCGAAGGTCGCCTCCATCAACTCTCTGGCGCCTCCATGAATGTCCAGCTCCCCGGCGCCCATTCTCACTTCAAGGACTACGGTTTCGGCTTCCCCGAGCTCAATCGTTCGCGTCGTCACCTCCATATCGCCAACTTCAACGCAGGCCACAGATCCTGCAATCAGAAGGAAGATGAGAATGATGGTCCTCGTCCTTTGCGTATGCATTGTCTTTGCCTCCTCAATCCTTTATACGAATTTGAACAGGATTCCGTTCAATCTCACGATTTTCCCGAAAAGGACATTTTTTAACCCCGAGAACATGAATCCGACAAGAGTTCGATCAAGGATTTCCAAGTTTGTTCTTCAGATGCCTGGCGTCGCTATTCGAGAGAGAAGATATTCCTCCAAACACTGACAAACTTGTAGAGCCTGATTTTAAAATGAGAATCAGAGCCACAAGGAGCTTCATGTCTGAGATTGTTCAAAGTTCTCTGGATTTGAATCTCACGGCACATCCACCTCTCTTCGAAAAACCACTTTGCCTCCAACGATTGTGAAATCGACTTTGGAGGTCATGATCTCTTCCGGCGGGATTGTCATTAGATCCTTGTTGAAGATGACTAGATCGCCCAGATAACCTATTTTTATCATCCCCTTGCGATCCTCCATGAATTCGGCATAAGCTGATCCACGGGTGTACAGTTCAATGGCTTTTTCCATACTCAATTTCTGGTCGGGAAACCATCCTTCTCCAGGCTCGCCCGCTCGATCCTTGCGTGTCACAGCGGCGTAAAGCCCTTCCAAGGGATCAATCGGCTCAACAGGCCAATCCGTTCCAAAAGCAATCTCGGCTTTAGCTTTCAAGAGTCTCTGCCAGGCATAGGCGCCACGGCATCGTAGAGGCCCGATTCTTTTTTCAGCAAACCGTTTGTCCGTGATGCAATGGGTGGGCTGCATAGAGGCCACAACTCCTAATTCAGAGAAGCGGGGAATATCCTCCAAGCGAAGAATCTGCGCATGCTCACTGCGATGGCGATGATCTCGCCTGCCGTTGATTTGGATGGCCTTTTCCACTGCGTTCAGCACCCAGTTGTTCCCTTTGGAGCCGATAGCATGCGTTCCCGTCTGAAATCCCATCGCATCTGCCGCCACAATCCTTTTCTCATAGTCATCGTAGGGCATCATAGGAAGACCGCTGGTGTGGGGATCATCCTCAAAAGGCTCAAACATCAGAGCTGTTCCCGAACCCAAAGTTCCATCGATGAAAGCCTTCAGGTACCCGAAGCGGACCCAGTTATTGGCTGAGGGATATTTTTCCCGTAGTTCGCACATCCGTTTGAGCCCCGCATCGTGTGGAGGCAGAGCCATACTGAAGGTTACACGGCAGGTCAGTTTACCCTCCTCTTTAAACCGTTGAAACCGCCTGTATTCCCCGTTGAGCTGCTGGATACTCGTTACGCCAGTGCGCCGTGCTTCTGCCAGTGCCATCTCCAGAGCCTGATCCTGACGTTTCCTCTGTTCTTCTGGAGCCAGGGTAACAGAGCTTTTCATCTTTAGCAGGCCCTGGGCGCCCTCCTTCAATATTCCAGTCGGCTCTCCTGTCGCCGGATCTTTCACGATCGTCCCATTGGGTGGATCCGGAGTATCTTTGGTGATCGCGGACATCTTCAGAACATAACTGTTAACCCAGACCGAATGGCCGTCCGCCCGGCTCAGAACAACAGGATTGTCCGGTGCCACAACATCCAAGCTCTCCTTGGTGGGCCATTTCTTATCTGGGAAGGTCTCATGCTCCCATCCCCCTCCCCGGATTAGTTCTCCGGGCTTGGAATGCTCAACTTTATCCGCCACCATCCGCTGGATAGTGAGGACATCGCGGACATAGCGAAAATCGAGAAGCATCATGGACTGCCCACCGCCCAGGAAGTGGATATGGGCATCGTTGAATCCGGGGATGACGAGACGGCCCTGGGCATCTATCACCATCGTCGTTCCCTCCTCTATATACTGTTCTATATCTTCATCTGAAGTCACGGCAATGATGAATTCACCCTTGACCGCAACAGCTTCAGCCCGAGGGTTGGCCTTGTCAATGGTGACAATTTTGGCGTTCCTGATCACCAGGTCAGCTGGCGGGCCTTTGTAGGATTTGCCGCAACCGGCAAGGACGAAACCCACCAGGATCGGAAACAAAACAGCGGTTATTTTCTTTGTCATGGAGATTATCCTCCGTCATTTGCTGAGCTTTGTTTTCTGAGCAAATGGATACCATAGATCTTTAAATATTCGAGAGTTCCGATTGATAAAAAGATTACAGCGAGGGAACGCTGGACAGTCATGATGTTTTCATAGCCCGTATAGTCAATGAAAAACATAAGGATACAGGCTAGGAGTAACAAGGCACCGTATATCTTTTGGGCGACAGTCCCCCATCCCCAAGGACTGTGTTTAGATATAAGAAGACCGATCCAGGCAGCCAACCATCCGATGGCTATACCGGCAAGCACATCAAGGGGCCAGTGGACTCCCACTACGATCCGCGACAGGGCAATCGCAAAGGCCCCGCCGATTAAAACATATCTCAGCCAGGTTCTCGATGTCGTCATGGAAAATACTCCAGCGAGAATGAAAATCATGGCGGCATGGCCACTGGGGAATGAATGCTGCCCCCAGTCGGGGCCTATCAGGTTAAAGGCATTTGCAGGAAGGACCTGTGGCGGTCTTGGAACATCGACCACACGTTTTAAACCTTGACCGAAGAGAGTGAAAAGGATGGCTGCCAGAAGTGCGGCCCAGATAATAACAGGCCGCTTTTTAATCCAGGGAAGAAGAATGACAAATGAAACAAGACCATCGGAAAAAAACGTGAGGACAGCCCAGATCATCCCGCCCGTGTATTCCGATGCGGAATTGATGCGCAGGAAAAAAGTCAAATTGGCACCTGTCCAGTATACCACCGCCATCAAAAACAGACAGATGAGAGGCAGGCACCAAATCCAGGCAGGTCTTGCTCTGATGATTTTTTCAACGGAATGATCGGACATCCCGCTTAGGATACTAAATTAATGCCCCTGTGTCATTCGCAAAAACAATCGCTAAAAGCGAAGGAGCGCACCTTTCCAGCTCCTAGATACCACCACTAGGAAAAAAAGGGAGACACTCCGGCCGTAACGCTTGCTTTGAGAGGGAACGGATCGTGACCTTTTATTATCTGAGAAAGTCGCCTAGGGAGAGTGCCGAGGCCTGCGTCGACCACAGATGATATTGCGATCTAAAAAACGACAAGATCCATAAGTGGGCTTTTCGCCACATTTAAATTACTTTCAGCAACGGAAGTGTTGTGCCGAGCAGGGAAGAGACCACCCTGATAGCTAGAGGAATCTCAGTCTGTCTCATCAAACTGAAGGAACTCTATGGGAGCACCATTGTCGACAATGAAAGCCACACTGACGCCCCGGGATGGACTGTTCGGTTCGATCAGGATCTCTTTACCGGCTATTTCTGCGGCAAGGTCATCGACTTCAAAAGCCACGTGCGGCACGGTCTTGACAAGTTCGGGTAAAGGGCTATCCGGCTCGAAGCGCATCCATTCCACGCCATAAGGGCTTTCTTCGAACCCGGAAATATACACTTTGACATCTTTGAGATACTTCTCCCCAACTCTGGTTACTTTCGTGGGAATGCCCAGATGATGATAACGCCTCATGCGGATTTCCGAAGGCTCAATCAACGATAAATACTTTGGCCCCCTTGTCGGTATAAGCCATATGGGGATTTGACTCGTCATCAGCAGCCTGAAAACTCGTTCCCGGGGGCATGCGATAAATCTGTCCATCTTTCAACTCAATGGTCAGCTCCCCTTCCAACACCAGAAGGACGTGCCCTCGTTCACACCAGTGGTCGGATCGAAATCCGGCAGAATATTCGACAATGCGCACCCGAAGATTCTCCTGCTTAAAAATTCGCCAGAACGACGTCCCTGTCTCACCCTTATACTCTTTGGTTGGGATTTTGCTCCAATCTGTAAAGGTGAAGGGTATATTCTTGATATCCATTAGGCCTCCTTAGTTATGATTTTCGGGAATCTCGAAGATTTCACCTGTTCGTGTCGACACATAATCTTTGCCGACTGCTTCTTTAAACAGGATAAATGCGAATTTTCTCATTATTGCCCGTTCTCTCATTCTAATCCCTTCTTTTAACTTTTAGAAGGCAGACATCAAACGCCCCTTCGCCGAAAGAATCCGTATGACCGAGGACAGTGATGTCTCCTGTTTGAGTCGCTACCATAGAGCTGGCCCAATCAGAGTGGATCCCTCCCAGTGATTTTTGCCATAGCAAGGTACCTTCGGAATCCAATTTGGCCAGATAGATTTCATTGTTATCATCAAGGGATTTCGTTGTCCCTGCGACATAAACACTCCCGTCTTCAGTCCCGCAGACTGCGTTGCCATAGTCATAAAAGGGCTTGTGCCCGAAGGCCCTTGACCAGCTCACACTCCCTGACCCGTCGACTTTCAGCACGTAGATATCCATGATATCGTTGCAATCCGTGTATCCTGCGAGGACTGAGCTGCCACCCTTCAAGGTATGCATCGATTTCCCCCAATCAAAACCATAGCCCCTGCGTCCCTTGTTTCCAAAGGAATTCGACCACAACATATTCCCCTCACCATCGACACGAATTTGGTAGATATCGGCATTTCCCTGCCCGAAGGTGCCTGTTGTGGCCCCGATTAGACATCCCCCATCGCAGGTGGCCGCCACAGAATATCCGAGATCAAACCGATCTCCACCGTATGTCCTGCTCCAGACTTCATTTCCGTCTGGCCTGAGCTTAATCACATAGATATCCTCTTCGCCCTCTCCGAAAGAATGGGTGTAGCCGCAGACATAGATGTGGCTATCCGGAGATTGGCAAACGGCCATGCCCACATCCCAGCTCGGGCCGCCGAAGGTTTTCGACCAGAGTTCTTGTCCCCTGAGATCGAGTTTAATCACATAGACATCTCTTGATCCCGACCCGAGCGAGGTTGTGTACCCTGTTATGATATACCCATCACTCAGTGTGCAGCACCCGTTACCATACTCGGTTCCCGACCCGCCAAATGCTCTCGACCAAATAGGATGTCCTTCCGAATCGGTCTTGATAACCAGGATGTCTGCCTCTCCTCTCCCATGAGAAAAGGTGTAGCCCGTGATGAGGAAACCGCCATCATCCGTCTCACACAAGCTGCGGCCGCCCTCCGCACCCATCCCGCCAAACGTTCTAGCCCAAAGGACATCATCGTCATTTAAATCAATTGTATTCACTCTGATGAATTTGCCTGACCGAGGCTTTTTTGCGTTGGAGATGTCTTGTCTGGCTTCGATGACCATGGCTACAGCCTGACAAAAATGGAAACCATAGTAAAGATCTCTTGCACCAGTTACGATATTGTTCTGAATGGAGGGCGGGTGATCCTGCCCCAGGAATTCAGCTCCCGCTTTTTCGTATTCCTCCTTAAAACGGGGCGATCCGACCACTCTTTTTCCCTCCAGGAGACCGGCTGCAGCCAAGACGCGCACACCTGCACAAACAGCTGAGACAACAAGCCCCTCCGTTGAAGCCTTCCTGATCAAGTCCATAGCTTCGCTGCTGTCTAAAATATCTCCGAAGGGTTGGGGAACCGGGTTGTAGCTCCCGGCAGCCGGCATGAGTGCTATTCCGCTGTGATTCTCCTTACGCGTGATCTCAGAGATCGACAGATCAGGAATTACAGGCTTCAAACCAATCTGATCGGCTACAGGCGGACAGGCTGGAATGACATCGAGACTGCCTGTCCGGATTAAATTCCAGCCAAACAACTCGAAGATATCTTTGTTGTAGAAATAATTGAGCCCGTAGTCCCTTGCCACCAGGAGCAGAAGGTTGATGCCCGTAGTCAAGGGCTGTTTTGGCCCGTCACCCCTACAGGCGCTGATCAAAAGGGACATGACAAGGCATAGACATAAAATCAAAGCAGGCCGTCCTTCAGCGCGAGTTTTGCACATGGGCGTCACTCCTTCACGAAAATCTTCTTCTCCATAGGTTCCCTGAAAACAGCTAGATTCGGGTATTGTTGTTCCAACTCCGTGGCATAACCGTCAATTACTTCGGCCCTCATGTGCATCGGAATGATGATTTGAGGCTGTATGTTGTTTTTAAGGATTTTCTGACCCTCTTGATTGAGGAGAATAAAAGGATCGATGAAGGCGATATCAATCCCCGCAAGTCTTTTTCTGATTCTCATCGTCAACTCCTTTTGAATATATCGATCGCTTTTCACTCAAATCCTTCAGGCCTGAGGTTTTCGATGATCCGAGCGTCAACCCAATAGATATCTGAATTACCGTTCTGAGGGCTTGCATGAAGGTGTTGGATACGGCTCCAGGTTACTCCTTCCCATGAAAACAGCTCTGGATCTTTTCTGGTTGAGGCAAAAAAGAAGTACCGCCTATCCGGAGACACGTAAGGCGAAAGAGCACGATCTTTGGGCAAGTTGATTTTTTTGCCTAAGTTGAAGCCTTCACTCCAGGTATCATCTTTTTTCCGAAAAAATACATAATAGTCAGCAAACCCTTCTGTCACGCTATCATCCCGTCCTTCCACACAGGCAACGAGAAAGTCCTCATCGGGAGCGACATAAGCGTTGTAGGGAGTTCCCTTTCCATTTATTTGTTCCGGTAAAGCCTCCGGCTTCGCATAATCTCCGTTGAGGCAACGAGAGCGCATGATTCGGGTTTTTCTCTCCCCAGGTATCGACCGGGTAAAGTAAAGGGTTCCGTCGCGGGTCACAGATGGAAAATACTCTTCGTTATCGGTGTTCACCGGAGACCCGACATCTTGAGGCTCTCCCCAGGCTCCGTCCTTTGCCCGGCTGACCACCCAAATATTCTGGTGACCCCAACCGGCTTTGGGTTCTTCACCTTGTGGCGGAAGAGTCGACAGAAAGAACAAGCGCATTCCATCGGGCGAAAGGCAGGGCTCGAAAAAAAGAAAATCCTTGTTTTCCGCGAACGGAGCAACCTTGGGCTCTGTCCATCTCTCTCCCGCCAAGTGCGTTGTCATGATCGTAACTTGGCCGCCAAGGATAAGCCCGTAGTATATTTCTTTTCCATCCGGACTTATGGCTAAATCTCGTTCATACAAACCCGTAGAGATAACGCCCGGAGCGAATAGCTCAGGTTGCATCCCCGGTGAGGATTGACCTAAGTAGCTACCGGTAAAAGCCGGAAAGTTCGGTTTTTGGCTGCAACCGGGAAGGGAAAAAAGGAATAAACAAAGGAAACAAGAAAATATCGCCGTCGATTTATTCATCTTCAGAATCCTTTAACTGACGTAAATAATATAGATATTATGCTGGGAAAGGAAGGTCTCGATCCGATCAAGCTCAAAAACGCTCTCTTCAATCTTCTGGAGGACTTCCTCTTTGGTCAGGAAATGCCTGGTACTGTACTCGAGCTTGGCCGGATCTCTGTCGATGATCACAACCTTTGCCTTCGGCTTGAGGCTGTCAGCAAGATGATTGAGCAGAGAAACGGGATGGGCCAAGTCGTGAAAGGCATTGACAATGAAAACCATATCCAATCCTCGAGGCAAAAGAGGATCATCCACTTCACCAACAATGGTCTCGATGTTGGTAATGCCTTCCCTCTCACATCGCTCTCTCAAAGAGCGAAGTGATCTTTTTGAAATATCGTTGGCATACACATATCCGGACTCCCCTACCCTCATTGCCAGCTTAAAAGTGAAGTATCCTGTCCCCGCGCCAACTTCACCTATGATCATTCCTGGTTTCACACCGACGACATCCATAACTTTGTCGGGTTGATGGTATTTGTCACGAACATCGGATGTCAGGCCAAAACTGAGACAGCACGCTCCAATAACTAAGGCAAGACCTATTTTTTTCCCTCTGTGCATGTTTTTTTCTCCTGATTGGATTATGACAGCATATGTTAAGGAATTTTACAACAACCCCCGGCCCTGTAAATATTTTTTGACTCCTGCCCTTTCTTTTCGGTTGGCCCGGGGAATCATTCTCTTAATCTGCATCTTCCTCCTTAAGTAATGCAATTCCTATGCCACAGCCGGACTGTTGTTTTTTTTGCACAAAGACTTAGACATTTTTTAAGGAGCACAGGGAATGAACAGACCCGCGTTTGCCGGGTCAAGCCGGGCTGGCTTTTTCCTTGTAAGACTCAGTAACGATGGCCCGAATGGAATGCTAAGAAAATGCTTTAGCTAAGGCTTGATTATGATACTTCAAGATAGCTGGTGACAATACATTCGATCCAGGTATCGCAGTTGAGAAACGTCAAAAATTCACCCCAGGATTCCCACTCCTTCAGCACATCAGCCTTTTGGATTTGCCCCAGATCTTTTCCAGCTTTCATTTCTTTGTGGACGATATCGATAGTGGTCTGGAGCATCTGACGATAGTCTTTCAGATTGGCCATGGTGTAATCGCGGCCGTGCCCGGCAATGAATTTTGTGGCTGAGGGAAAAGTATTCACGACTTTGTCAAGGAAGTTCATATATTCCTTTACCCGGGAACCGACGGCCGGAAAAGACTGGGTCAAGAGCAGGTCTCCCATATGGACAACTTCAGATTTCGAAAAATAGACAAGAAGATCCGTATCGGAGTGAATGCCAGGATATGGAATAATCTGGATTTTTTCTCCGTTAAAATTGAGGGAGTAATATTTGCCAAAGGATTCCGCCAGCTTACCTTCCAGATCGCCATTACCCGGAAAGACGAAGCCATAGGACATGCACTCTTCCAAATTATCGAAATCGACAATAGTGGCGTTCTTTCCGCAAATCCAATTACCGCTGACATGATCACCATGAAGATGCGTGTTGATGATATACTCCGCATCACCTTTGGCCAGCTTATGGATCAATGAATTCAGAGCTTCAGCGGTTTCCTTGAAACCCGTATCCACGAGCAAAACGCCATCAGGACCTACGGACATGACGATGTTCGTACGGAGAGAATAGGGAAAGGTGATTCGATAGAGATTTTCGGCCATTTGAACGATTTTCGCCTCTTCAATCTCCTCAATCGAGGTCGCTTCAGAGACAAAAAAGAGACAAGTCAGAACGATCACCAGCTCTCGAATAAGTTTCACCCGCAATGTCATGGTTTCATTTCATAAGCACTATCTCGTCTCACATGCTTGCCATTCAAAAAACGAAAACTTATTTGTTCATCTCCCAGAGTACGTTCACTATGGCCCACCCATCCTTATATCTTGCCAGCTGGAGGTAATCCACAAAATCCGGCGATACGATTTTCACACAAGCTGTATTTTTGTAGGCATCGAGAATGGTCATTTTAATTTTTTCTTTTTTTTCGGGGCTCTTTCCCGCACCTGCTTTGGTGTATTTCACCATATCCTCAGCACCAACGCTCCGCATGATAATTTTTCCCGTTTTTTGGTCAACAAAAACACCACGCTTGGCAAGATCAGGATGAAGAGCCCGTTCCATTCGTTCGGCATTTCCTTCGTACCAGCCTTCGATATAATCCAGCGCAGCCTCTTTTATGGCCTCGTTGTCTTTTGTTGAGGCCTCATATTCTGAGCCGAAAGACGCAACCGACAATACAGAAAAATAGAGAAGAATCAAAGCGATCAAAATCAGGATTGCCTTTTTCATTCAAGCCTCCCAAAAAAGCCTTTGCCGTCCTGCACATTCAAACCCCATGTGTTTCCTCTGTCAAATCGGCAAAAGAAACATGACAAAAATGAAGATGAGGATAAAGCACAATAATTTTGATGTCGGTATAGACATAACCTTTCTCCATCCGTTCCGGATAGAAAGCAATAAATGTGCCATACGGATTTTATGGGGAATTCAGAAGCTAGACAAAAAAGAGTGTTCGGTACCATGACAACAATTGCACGATTCCGAACAGTGCGGGTGCTCCATGAGGGATTAAAAAAAAGTGTTGAATGGGGGCGCCTTCAGCCTCAAAAAACAGAACGCCAGGTCGGCATCACTTTACGACGCGGCCCTTGACGTCTTTAATAGCGACCCCCCCGCTGCCGTCGTCCTTCAGGTAGACATCTCCGTTGACACCACTCACGTCGATTGACCCAGAGCCATCTCTGAGCGTGACGTTTCCTCCGATGTTTCTGGCGTAAAGAGAACCAGAACCGTCATCGATCTCCAAATCGCCTTTAACACCGATCACTTTAATCACTCCTGATCCATCATCCACCACGAGGTCTCCCTTGATCCCTTCCACACGAATCTCTCCAGACCCGTCATCAATCCTGACATCTCCGGCGATGTGTTCAACGCCTATATCGCCTGATCCGTCTTCGATATCGATGTCCATCCGCTCAGGAACCCTGACGGTCAAATGGATAGCCTTTCCCCCCAAACTAATGACGGAAAAGCGCGATTCGAAGTGGCTGATTAAGACAGCCTTACGGCCTCTTCGCTCAAGAGACAGCTCCACCTGATCTTGGATGATACCCTTCGCCTTATTCTCGCTCACGCCTTTTATCACGATTTCTGCTGTCACCTCAATCTGGTCGAGTATTTCAGATCCCTGAATAACGAGAGCTCCGGCTCCACAGTCTATGCGGAGGACCTCAATCCCATCGGCAGACAGGCGGAGGTGTTTTTCCTGTGAGTGGGCATAACCAAAGGCTGCGCAACAAAAAAAGATTACCACTAGAGTTGCTTTTAGCTTCACGGTATCCTCCTTAAATACAATCCTTCTCTCATTACTGGATACGAATAAGATTGACAAAAGGTTCCTGAAACGGAAAAGCCCGGGGCTGAGGGCTCAACCTGATGACTGGATCGTCAATGTGCTTTTAGTTATTTAACAGTCCGTTCATGGGGGTCGGCGCTCATGTCCATGATTTTATTCAACCATCGGAATATATCATGCCACTTCCTGTAGTCTCTATGTCCAGCATCTTTGACTTCTTCATATTCATGGGCAATGCCGAGTTCGGTCATTCTTTGGGAAACTCTTCGGGCATTTTCCACAGAGATCATTTCATCATTTTCTCCATGGACGATGAAATAATTCATCTCCTTCCCCTTCTCGAGAATGTCCAAGATGTTCTCCCCATCAAGACCGGATGGCGGCACGATGGGTCCGGATCGGATGATAGCCGCCCGAAATATATCAGGATACAACAGGCTTAATCTATAAGCCCCATACCCTCCCATTGCAAATCCATCAAGAATGATATTCTTTTCATCTACATTGTAGATCTTCTTCACGTGGTTGATACATTCGATGACGTCCTCCCCTGAATCGCCTAGATACCAGTCAGACAGTCCCCTCCCTCTGGGTGCAAGAACGATGAAATTACCCCTCCTGTAAATGGAGCGCATGGCCAACATAATGTTGCCCCGCTCATCGACGCCGCTGGCATGAAGAGTGACGAAAAGTGGCAGAGAGCTTTGCCCGGTGTATGTTGGCGGGATAAACACAGAGTATGGCTGGAGAGTGCCGTCGATAGAGGACCTGTGGGCCAACCGAGAAATGTTGCCTGTAGGGAAAAGGGCTGGCCTCCCTTTCTCAATGCTTCTGGCCAATGTATCGAGCTCTTCAAACCATCCCGTCAACTGTCTCACATCAGCGAAAGGATGAGCGTTCTCCATAAAATCCTTAATCCACTCCAACCTTATCTCATAAGTGGGCAAGCTGGCCACAAAGGCTTCCTCATCTTCTATATCCTCGCTGTTTCTGGCTTTATCCAGTTTTGAATAATAGTCTCCAAACTCTGCCCTGTTCAACACGAAAAAACCGTGGTTGGCAATGTATCTCAGAGAGTCTTTATTGCTGATGATCGCATAACTCAGATCATAGAAACCCGACCTGCTACCCTCGATTTCAACCGGTTTTTTGATGAAGTTCATCCCTTTCTTAAAAGAAAAGGCTTCAGTACTGGAAATGTTATCTTTTCCCGAACTCAGCTCGTACCTGACTTTCCAATCATCGGTATCAATCGGTGAGTTCACCGCAATGGTGAGTTCTTTCTCCTCATCATGATAGAAATGAGTGGCGTTGAATGTCGATTGAAATTCGGGCATCTTCGGAGAATGCTTGACAAATTGAAATATCTCAGCTTTTCTCGATTTAGAGGCCGGTATGTTGTATGTTTCATCTGGATGAAGCTCGAGAATATTTTTCCGTCCTTCCCGGTCATAATCATCGTAAATGAGGTTGAGTCCCCATCGTTCATGAAAAAAGGGCTTAAACGGAAGTAGCAATTCCCAAGGGATGCTCAGTTCGAAGACGACGGTATTTTTTTTATCATTTTTTTCTGTGGCGAGCTCGACATCCTTCATCTCTAATCCCGGGAGATATTCTCCATCTTTGTTTAAAAGAACTTTGATGACATTATCCTTCTCTCCAGAAAAACCAAATATGTAAAACCGGTCACCTTCTCCTCCTTCGTACGGATCAAGAAAGACAAGGTAAAAGCCATCTCCATTCGGCCTGTTACGGTTGGGGAACTCAATCACATCATCCCTGACCGACACAGCCGCATAGAACTTTTTTGCACTAAAGGTAAACTTCGCCGTTACTGCCAAATCAGAGGACGGGGCCACACTCTTCCCATCCGGAGCCACGGCAACGGGAATCTCTTCAATACCGCTCCATTCCTCCAGTATTCCGTCGACCTTGATCTTCACATCAGTCTGGAATATTTGACGCTCCGTATTGTTTTCCTGGACTGCAGAAAAGGAGGCAGACAGGAGCATTAAAAAAAGGATCGCAAATATCTGAGGCTTATTTGTCATGGTCCTAACTCCAATAGTATTCTTCTCTTAAAATCACATATGACTGCTTTGGATAAGCAGTCTACATAATTTAATCTAGCAGAGATTGCCGGATTTTGGAAGCCGCATGCTCTTTTTCACACGAACTAAAGGCAGGAAAAGAGGACACAGAGTGATTCAGAAGAGGGAGTCTCAGAAACTAGGGAGTGAAGTGACTGCCTATATTTTTAAACAAAGACTGGATGTATTCTCTGAATTGAGGGTCGTTCTGGAGAGTGTGAGCTCCAATGGCCAGGCCTCCAACGGCATAAGTGCCAATAGCAATACCACCCACTGCTATATAACCGGTGGCCAGGCCTCCTGCACCGCCCAGGATACCCAGGGCTACCCCGGCGAAACACACCAGACCTAAACTCACACCTGCAAAGGCAATCACTCCTACCGCTATTCCGCCTATGGCAATGACACCGATGGCCACGTTGCCGATGGCGATAAATCCTCTCGCCACCTTCAGAGTGCCTCCAGACCCCGGTCCGTAGACGATATGAACAAGAGGCATGCCGAAAAGAGTTGCAGAGGATTTGTATTCGTAGCCAGCATAACCGCTTTGCATTCCTGCCTCTGGCCTAATCGGATAACCACAATGAGGGCAGGACCTCGCCTTCTCGCTCACGGATTTCGCACATTCAGGACAAGAGATCAGCGCCATGGTCAACTCCTCATAACAAAATTAATCGGCTAATTGGCCTCCGTCTCCCACGCTCCAATCGCCGTCCATGTAGACATAAAGGACTGTTCTCTTTATCTCTCTCTCTTTCTCATCTTGGTATTTGATGTCAACGAGCTTCCATTCTTCCAGCCCTTTAAACATCATCTTGAGCTGTGCTTCTGTCGGGCCGGCAAAACGGGAGCCCCGAAATCGACGCAAAACAGACTCATCATCCCCATAATTAATTATAGACACCGGAAAAATGTCTCTGGCCTCGGCATCGTTCATAATGTACTCTTCAACCAGGTCCCTGGGCGAGTAAAACTCATCCATGACCGTCCACTCATAGTCAGAATCAGCCCCTTCAGACGGTTTGTTCAAAAAGACATTATAGAGATAGTATCCGCCGACCAATATGATAACAAGGGCGATGATGACGATGATGGCTATTCGCAAGGAACCCCTCATAAGAACCTCCTTTTCCTGGCCATTTCGGCTGTCAATATATTCATTTATAGTGAGGTAGTCTGGACCTTGGGTGAGAGCTGCGAGTGAACATCTGGGAAGTCACCTTTTACTGAATGAGCCTCAATGTCAACGGGTAGCGGAATTTTTCACCGCTGCTGGCTTTTACCGAAGCAATGACGACCATCACCAAAACGAAGACACCTATGGCGGCCATCAAAAATATTCCTATGACGATCAGTATCAATATGGCTGCGATTACTAGATAGATTGTGACAGAAATCTGAAAGTTAAGGGATTCCTTTCCCTGGTCATCGACGAACTCGGATTCGTCCTTTTTCATGAGCCATATCACAAGAGGTCCGATGATATGACCGAAGGGAATGATAAATCCCGACAGGGCGGCCAAATGACAGCCCATTCCCCAATTTCTTTCCTGTGCCTGGTCCATCTTTGGCATTCATACCTCCTCGAACATCATGGAATGCTGCCTTCATCCTTTCATCACTAACTGGAAAAGCAGTTGAAAAAATGATAATTCTTAGAAAAGGCTTTGTCAATCCGCAATAGCATGGATGGTCATCCGGGTCACGGCGACCAATCCTGACCGTTAGGAGTGAAAAATGCATAGACTTAGAAGAAAGACATTCATCCCCGCTCCTCTTGATGAGGTTTTTGCTTTTTTCAGTCAGCCACGCAACTTAAATCAAATCACCCCTCCCTGGCTTCATTTCAAAATTCTCACCGAAGATATAATTCAAATGTCGACAGGGGCCACCATTGATTATTCGATCCGTCTCCACGGAATTTCTTTGAAATGGAACACCCAAATAATAGATTGGGATCCACCCCATCACTTTGTGGATCTTCAGCTTAAAGGGCCCTATAAGTTCTGGCGTCATATCCATCATTTTGAACAGACGGACAGCGGAACTGTGATGCAAGACACTGTAGAGTATCTTGTTCCGGGGAAAATGCTCGCACCCCTTTTTCATTTTCTTTTTGTTCAAAAGGACTTGGAACGCATCTTTGACTACAGAGAAAAGATGTTAGCAGAGATATTTGCCAAAAAAGAGTAAGCCTGCGGTCTGATATGCCCGTTATTCAGACCGATAGCGGATTTTACCGCCAATGATTGTGTATGCTACTTTGGATTCAAGTATTTCCTGGGGCTTTACCTTTAAAATATTCCTGTCAACCACCGTGAAGTCCGCATACTTCCCCACCTCGATGGAACCAAGGACATCTTCTTGGAAAGCTGCATAGGCGGCCCAAATGGTGAATCCTTTGATGGCCTCCTGGATGGTCATGCGCTGCTCAGGGTGCCATCCCCCTTCTGGCCTGCCAAGGCGATCTTGTCTGGTCACAGCTGCGTAGAGACCATAAAAGGGATTGTTGGATTCGACCGGAAAATCTGACCCACATGGAATCACCAAACCAGCCTCTAGAAACCAGCGCCAGGCATAAGCTCCTTCCGAGCGAGCCATTCCAACTCGCGTTTCGACAAAGGACATGTCCGAAGTGCAGTGTGTGGGCTGCATGGCCGGGATTACGCCGAGAGAGGCAAACCGCAAGACATCGATCTTTCTGACGATCTGCGCATGTTCGATACGGAACCGGTGATCTGTCTTCGGTTTCTCCTTGAATGCCCGCTCATAGGCATCGAGACAGAGGCTGTTTCCCCGGATGCCGATACAATGCGTGTTCACACCCATGTCCGCGATAAGAGCAGCCTTGGAAACCTGGTAGATGTATTCGGGTGTTATGCGCAAGAGACCCGAGTTATCGGGATCATCCGCGTAAGGTTCAAAAAATGCGGCTCCTCTGGAACCTAAGGCCCCATCTAAAAAGAGCTTGATGCTTCTGACAGAGAGCATGTGTTGCCCGTATTCCTCGATCCGATGCTCTCTGAAATAGCGGACGAGGTCGATGTCCGCGGGCAGATCCTTTTCCTCACCCAGCATGGCGTAGATCCGTATTTTGAGTTGATTGCGGTCGATCAAATCTTTATACATCGCTATCGCCTGAGGTCCGACTCCGGCTTCGTGGACACCGGTGAGCCCGACCTTCAGACAACTGTTGACGGCTTTAAGAAATTTCTCTCTATACCGTTCTTCACTGTCTTCAGGGATCCTAGCCAGCAGGGTGTCCATGGCTCTGTTCACTAAAACTCCGGTCGGACTACCATCGGCTTTACGAACGATGACACCACCGAAGGGATCGGGGGTGTCTTTCGTGATACCTGCCATCTCTAGAGCCTTTAGGTTAGCAAATCCCGCATTCCCATCCACTCTCATCAGAAAAACAGGGTTGTGCGGTGAAACAGCACTCAGCTTGTCATGGACAGGAAAGGTCCGTTCATCCCAATCGTTCTGATCCCATCTCCCGCCTAAAATCCACTCACCCGGCTGACTTTCATTCACCCGCGCGGCTACCTTGTTTATGATTTCCCGATAACTCCTCGTTCCAGTCACATTGAGGGCAGTCAGTTCTTCTCCCAAACTGTGAAGGTGGGCATGTGCATCTACCAAGCCTGGTAGAACACACAGGCCAGTGCAGTCAAGCACGGTCGTGTTGGGGTAGATGTAATTTTCGATGCCTCTGTTGGATCCCACAAATACAATTTTTCCATCGCGAACAGCAACCGACTCTTTAAGGGCAAAGTTATTATCGACAGTGATGATCTGTCCCCCTTTCAAGACCAAGTCTGCCGGCCCGGGCTTGTTGCAAGCCATCGTCAGGCTGATCGTCAAGACCAAAAGAAATGTCGCATATCTCATCTTCTTTCTCCCCAGGAAGCAATCCCGTGTGGGACAGTGCTGCCCACATACGGGTGCTTCTGATTAATAAGTAGCTCTTTAACGCTCATAAATCAAGAGTAATTTGGCTCAATATTCGGCGATAAAAAACGCTAGAATAGTCTGGGAGTAGATATGAACCCTTAATTTTTCATGCTTCAGGTCTTCGAATAATTTTCCCGTCACACTTTTTGGTCACTGCTAGCAAACCCAGAATCCATAACCTCCCGGAGTCCAGGAAGGACTCACCGTGCTTTTCGACCTTGCATTACGCCTTGAAAAATGAGATAAAAAAAACCATTATGGACAACACGCAACCTGACAGCCGCAATCTGCTGAAAAGAATCGATATGAAGCTTCCTCTTATAGGCTTTTATGATGCACCTGATTTCAAACCCTTCGAGCCCCTGACCATACCGGAGCCTGGAGAGTGTGTTTTTTCTTTCTTTACGGATTGGCTGAAGGGAAAAACCCTGCACATAAACAATGATCACTACGGTTGCGGAGGGGCTGGATACTGGATGTGCGGGATAAAGGTCAGATCCAAAGAGGAATTCATCAAGTTTCTCGTGGAAGATGAAGGATTAAAAGCATCTCCGAAGCTTATGGAACAATGGCTCAATACTTCCAAGCCCTACCAAGCCCGCTTTGCGCATATGTTCATTGGGCCACTAAAAGAGGATCAGTGGACCTACATGAAAAGCGTCACCTTTTTCGTTAACCCTGATCAATTGAGCACGCTCATGTTGGGTGCTCAATATCACAGTGCACCACAGGATCCTCCTCCTGTTATCGCCCCTTTCGGCTCAGGATGCATGGAACTTCTCCCCTTTAAGAATGAGAGCATACCACAAGCAGCTATCGGCGCTACAGATATTGCCATGAGACAGCACTTGCCTCCTGATATTCTCGCTTTTACAGCCACCGCATCCATGTTCCAGCGTCTCTGTGAATTAGATGAAAAAAGTTTTCTGTACAAGCCGTTTTTGCAAAGGCTGAGAAAAGAGCGGGGCCTGCCGGAACCAATTTGATTTTTTTCTTATCAATCCTATGAAAACTATATAAAATATGTTATAATGTTTTCAAACAGTCGATGTTTGCTGGCTGGCAAAGACTGCGTCCTCCTTCAAACCCCCTTTTGCTTATTTCCCCGATCAGCCAGCACCTCTACCTTTTTTCATCCTTTCGAAAATAGGCCTCCCTGGCGGACATGACGGAGGTACTTTTTGTTCTCTCGGATACCCTGGAGAATGCTGGGCAGAAGCGACCGGATTTCGGTCTTATCATAATCACAGCGCTGGATGTCAATCCCCTTATCCAGAATGCAACACTCAATCTCTCTGATCATTTTGGCATATTTGACAGGGCTGTTTTTTCTCCGCGATTCAAAATAGGTCACTTGCACTAACATCATCTTGCGACCGGAATGGCAGTGATTCAAAACAACCACATGTTCTTCCTTGTTTGACTGGTTGCCATCCAGGTTCAAGTGGAATTCTCTCTTTATGAAATTGTCGTTTCCGTATCGACCCAAGTCTTGTACTTCATCATAGATTGCCCTAAGGAATTCGGACTGTTCATTTTCCTGAAGACAGGATGTTGGTTGGTTAGGAAATATGGATTCCGGCGGTTCAGCACCCAAGGAACAGGCACTTAGGATAACCATGGCAATCCCTTTAAAGGCTAACCTGTAAAATGTGTGCCTAGCCATCACTCCCCATTTCTACGCCCTTTATTGTAAAAATAATCGGAGGTTGCCCACAAGCTTTTTGTTCAGATCATTTTGGAAATGCCAGGACTCGTCCGACTCCCATCTGGACAAAATTCGGTCCGTAGGCTTTTTCAAACAAGGCGATTTGCTTGTCGCCTGTGCAGTGCGTTGCCCCGCATTTGACCACTCCCATCTCTTTGAATTGAGCTATTATCTGGTTCACCGCCTCATCCGAATGCTGAAGAAGGTGAAATCCACCGAAGACAATGTGGATATTTTTATCAGACATTGCTCTGGCCTTCCGGACAATGTTCACAATCCCTTGATGAGAACAGCCTGTTATGACAACCAACCCCTGGCTGGTCTCGAGAATCAAAGACTGCTCTTCAATCGGTCCGCCCTTCATTTCTCCCGTTGAAAAGACGCCTTCACACAATTTAACGGGTTCATCCACTGGAATCGATATGGCGCCGGCCATCTTTACTCCTTGAACGAATTTTTCGGAGAACGAAGCAGGATGATAGACGGATACATCGCTGTTTTCCCTGAAAAAGGCCGGTAGGCCGCCGGTGTGATCGCCGTGCTCGTGAGAAATGACAACCATCTCAACTTTCTGGGGATCAACATCCAGCTGGCGCATGTTGTGCATGAGAATTTCTCCCTTAGTTCCCGTGTCAAACAGAATGGTCTTCTCGATTCCTTCAATGAGGCAGGCATACCCCCAGTCAGATTTGGTCCCTTCCGCGTAAACATAATTGTCATAGAGGATAGTCACCTTGATCTGATCTGTCCCAGAGGAAAAGAGCCCCAATAAAAGAGAAAAAATCATCATTAGGCCAAATAAACCCAAAAACAGTCTCTTCATACTTTCCTCCTCCAAAAATCTATGGTTACCAGCTTTTCATGATTTCAGAAAAGCACATCAGTCCGCTTCCTAAAACGGCGCCATATCCATGACCCGGAAAGGTCCAGGCTCCGGATAAATAGAGGTTTTCAATGGGCGTCTTGGCCGGGAATCGCCTGGGCCCTGTGTTATCCAGAGTCTGATTCCAGCCATAGATAGCTCCTCTGGGGTTACTCGTATAGCGGATATTGGTCAAAGGAGTCCCAATTTCTAGAACTTCGATCGCCTTAGACAAACCCGGGAGCAGGGTCTTCTCTGTTATCTGGATGAGGATATCGGCTATCCGCTCTTTTTCTCTGTTGTAGGCAGTTTTATCGCCTTTCCAATAATCCCCGGCATACTTCTCCCAATGGTCATATCCCTGGAGAGCGATGATTCCTATCGTGTTTTTGCCTTCGGGTGAATACCCTTGGTAAATGTTATCGTAAAGAGACAGACCAAAACTGGGATTCGCCATATCCGCTTTGAGTATTCCCCCATACTCGGCGTCCATATCATAACCGGGATAGTAAAAGATCTCGGAGTCTTTGACCTTCACCTCTCTCACCAGATCTTTCTTCAACCCCAAAAAAACGAGGAACGAGGAAAAACTGATGCTGAGTTTTTCCATCTTTGCATGGAGGGATTTCAAATAATCTCCCTCATTCAGCATCTTATCCAAGGTATCGAAAGCATTGGCGTTGGACACGATCACTTTCCCCTTGAACATTTGGCCGTCTGCCGTCTGGACTCCGTAGGCCGCATGCTCTTTGGTCAATATTTTTTCCACCTGCGTGCGAAGCAGCACTCTGCCCCCATTCTTGGTGATAAATCGGACAAAAGCATCGCTGATTTTCTGAGATTTACCGACAGGGTAAACGCCGCCTTCTGCAAGATAGCTATAAGCGGGCACCGCATAGTAAAAACTGGCTAGCTTGGATGGGGGAAGGCCGTAGTAGCCCCACTGGGCGGAGATGATAGCCTTCAGCTTCGGATTTTTGATCCTCATGTCCATGACTTGTTCCCAAGTCTTGTTGAAGGTTTTGAAGAGATAAGGGTATTCTTTCGGGAATGTGGACATATTTACTTCATTTTGAGCCGTAAAAATTTTGCCGACATCGCGGTTGACGCCTTCCATATCCTCAAAAATGCCCTTGATCCCATCGACTTCTTCCGGAAATAGCTTTGACAGTTGGGCTGTATAGCCTGGCAGATCTCTGTTGGGCACGGTGATATCATGCTCCGGAAAGATCGCTCTGTAGAGGTTGGGATGGTCTACAAATTCCACTTCGGTTATTTCCGGAAAACCTGCAATCAGATTGCGAATTCCGTCTCTCTCCCCTGCTCCGGTGGAATGGAGAGAAACGTCGAACACAAACCCACCCGGCCTCTTGAAAGTCGTGGCATAACCTCCGGGTCTGTTGTGTTGCTCCAGAACGAGCACCTTGAAATTTTGGCGAGCGAAGGCCGCAGCACAGCTCAGGCCACCCAAGCCCGATCCGACGATTATGGCATCGTAGTGATCCTCGTCCGCTCTTCCGGTTTTTCCCTTTGGAAATGAGTCCCAGTCAAGGGTAAAAGCGGGGATTCCAGCGAGTAGCGATTTTATAAAATCTCTTCTTGGCAGGAATTGTCGAGACATGGCACCTCCTCATTTGCTGTATTCATTTGGGATTTCCCTTGTTCCTTTTAAAGCTTAGCGAAAAGAGTATTTCAAGTCAAAGTTTTCCATGCAACGGTTCAATTTTATTGGCCATAAAGGGACCGCGTATGGAGTGATCAGTCAACCATGTCATCAATAGTTTTGGGCGCCCCGACCACCTTGATTCTGTTAGACTCCAAGATTGTATTGAGTTCTGGGATGTCCTCCCGGATAAGACCGTTCACACTTTCGACAAATCCGGATACAAGTTCTGTCAAATTCCTTATCTGCTGTCGGGCTGTCTCGGTTGGTGTTTGAGGAAATCCGCCTAGGTTCGACACCAGAAACATAATGCGAAAGGACAGAGGGCCGCCCCTTAAAGCTGTTTCCCGCGACCCCCCCAGAAATCTTCCTGTCGGCATGATTTCGTCTTCGAGCTTTTCGAGTTTTGATTCGAATTGGCTGAGCTGGGTTTTCACATCCTCGGAAAGGTTGTCTTTTTTTTCTGTTTCCTTCTTGACTTTATCCACTTCACGGCGGACTTTCTTGACCGCAGTCACCGAAAGCCCCATTTTTTTTGACATCAGCAGAGCTTCGATAAAAACTTCTTTTTGTGCAGCCCAGACTTCATCTTCAATGGAGACACGTGGATCGGGATCGAAAACAATGTCTTGAGACACAGTCCGATCATCGACAACAAGCTCACACGTGTAGCGCCCCGGGTTGGCATACAGGAATCCGGCCATGGCGCCTCCCCCAGGCTTAACTTGTTTACCCTCCTTTGTCCTTGGGATGTACTGCAGATTCCAGATCTTTCTCTGGAAGCCTTTTTTCTGAGGAAGCTTGACTTCGAAGATTTGAAGACCGGCTTCATCTTCAATGACAATATGGGGATTTGCGCTTGGTTTCTCCTTGAAATATGTCGTCAGGTAAGCGCCGTATTGCGGGTTTTTCCCTGCAAAGGCAAGCTTGGCGAAGGTCTCACGTGCCTGGCGCAAATAAAACTGGGTTGTTTTCCGTACAGAAAAGAAATGCATATCAGCCTGAAAAACATCAGGTGTCATCTCTTGAAGAGGCAGGATATCATCCATGATCCAGACACCCCTGCCATGGGTGCCGATGATCAGATCATTCTCGTTCGGATGGATAGCGATATCACGCACAGCTGTCGTCGGCAGATTGTTTTTCAAAGAAAACCAGCTCTCTCCTTTGTCCATTGAGGCGAATATGCCGAACTCCGTGCCCACAAAGAGCAGATTTTTGTTCATCAAATCCTCGCGGACCACGTGCACCCACCCGAAAGGCAGGTTTCCCCTGATAGATTCCCAGCTCTCACCATAATCGTGAGTTTTGTAGACATAGGTGGTGTAGTCATCGCTGCGATGGCCATCAAATGCGGCATAAGCCGTACCGGCATCGAAATGAGAGGCTTCGATCCGAGAACACCAGGTGTGAGGAGGCAACTCAGGCATATTTTTGACTGTGTTTGTCCAAGTCGCTCCTCCGTCTCTGGTGACCTGTACGTTGCCATCATCGGTTCCGCACCAAATCACGCCTTGTTCAACCGGTGATTCAGCAATAGTGATGATGGTGCAGTGTATTTCAGCGCCGGTGTTTTCGGGTGACAGAGGGCCTCCCGAGTCTTTCTGCTTTTCGGGATCATTGGTGGTGAGATCCGGGCTGACGATATCCCATGTCAGGCCTCCATCCTCTGTCCTGAATAGAAAGTTTCCGCCGGTGTAGACGATTTTGGGATTATGAGGAGAAATATGGATGGGGGCATTCCAGTTGTAGCGATAGGCCTGATCCTTGAGGGCTGCCATGGGCTTGATGTTCTGGCTCTGGCCGGTCTTCAAATCATACCTGTACATCCCGTTCACCTGAGAGTTTCCGTAGATGATGTTGTGATCCGAAGGATCAACCTGGGCATAGAAACCATCCCCGCTTCCCACCGGGTACCAATCTTCGTTCGTAATTCCCGAATTATGGAGAGTGCGGCTCGGCCCTCCCCAAAGACCGTTATCCTGGAGTCCGCAGTAGACATAATAAGGAGAGCGTCTGTCGAATCCAATCTGGTAGACCTCGGCTAAGGCCATATGTTGGATGGGCAGCCAGGTTTTTCCTCCATCATAGGTGATATCAATTCCGCCGTCGTTTCCGTCGATCAAGTGAAGGGGATTTTGTGGATCGATCCAGAGCGCGTGGTGATCGGAATGCGTGCCTCCGGAATATAACATGAATGTTTTGCCCATATCCTGGGAGACGAAGCCTCCTGTGGAAAAGACATAAATGACTTTATCGTCACTGGGATCGACACGGATCTGACTGTAGTAGAAGGGCCTGTTGTTGACTTGCTTGAACGTCTTTTTATCAGCCGTGCGCGTCCACGTCTCCCCCCTATCTTCAGACCTCCATATGCCGCTGTCCTCGGCCTCAATTAGAGCATAGACGATATTTGGCCTGCTGCGGCTCACTCCGATACCGATCCTCCCCATGATTCCCTGAGGGAGATCTTTGGTCAGCTTATTCCATGTCTTCCCACCGTCCGTCGTCTTATAAAGTCCGCTACCAGGACCCCCACTGTTGAAATAGTGGGGGAAACGGCGGTACTCATAGGCCGCTGCATAGAGGGCGAGGCTATCCGAGGGATCCATAGCAAGGTCAGCAAATCCCGTATTTTTGTTGATAAAGAGGATTTTTTCCCAGTTTCGTCCTCCGTCTTGGGTTTTATAAATGCCACGCTCCTCATTTGGCCCCCAAAGATGCCCCATGGCTGCAACATAGACGATATTGGGGTCTCCAGGATTGATGACGATCCGGCTGATATGCCTTGTATTTCTCAGCCCCATGTTGGCCCATGACTTGCCTGCGTCTGTTGATTTATAGACTCCATCGCCGATGGTAACGCTGTTCCGGGCAGTCGATTCTCCTGTGCCCACCCAGACAATATCAGGGTGAGATTGGGAAAGGGTGACATCTCCCACAGAAACCGTGTTTTCTTCATGAAAAACAGGTTCCCACGTGATGCCGTTATTGACGGTCTTCCATACGCCGCTTGGTCCGATGGCGGCATAGATGATCCAGGGTTGTTTTTCGACAACATCCAAATCGACGGTGCGCCCCCCCATGGCCGCAGGGCCGATGCATCGCCAATCGAACGTTTTGTACAAATCTCCGATTTCCTCCGCACTCTGTCCATCAACAGGAATCGGAGCCAGAAAAAAAATCAGGAGAAGGCTTAAATACCCCATCGACCTTTTGCCTGTCATTGATCCTCCTTTCAAAACCACTGGCGCTTGACTATAAATATTTTGTTGAAAACACACGGACAACAAACATTCCTGGCATCCTTACCTATCCATAATTCAAGCAGAAATCATGTCGTGCAACGCATCTTCAAAATCAGGATAGATAAATGGAAAGCCCCTTTCATTCAGGACTTTTGGCACGACTCTCTGTCCCTTCAGCAGAGTTTCTGCAAACTCCCCCAGGACAAGCCTGAGTATATTCCCAGAGATAGGAGGCATGAACGCCGGTCTTTTCAAAGCCCGGCTCAGCAGCCTTGTCATCTCTTTGTTTTGTACGGGATTTGGAGAGGTGCAGTTTATTGGCCCCTCAATGTCTCTGTCTTTCAACAGATAAAGGATGATGCCAAGGACGTCTCCTCTATGAATCCAGGAAAACCACTGTTTTCCAGTGCCAAGACGGGCTCCAAGCCCCAATCTAAACAGGGGCAGAAGCTTGCCCATGGCGCCCCCCTCTCTGTCAAGGACAACACCTAAGCGACAGAGCACAACTCGCGCTCCGCTCGCCTTTGCTTTCAGGGCTTCCGCCTCCCAATCCAGAGAGACAGTCGCCAAAAAATCATTCCCGGGTGGGATGTCTTCATCAATGATTTCATCACCATGAAAACCGTAGTATCCAACTGCAGATGCGTTGATCAGATCGATCTTCTTATCTTTGGCAAGCGAGATGGCATTGACGATATTTCTCGTCGTTAAAACCCGGCTTGTGCGGATAAGTTGCTTATTCTTGCTATTCCATCTCTGAAAAATCGATGCTCCGGCAAGATTGATGACCACATCGCTGTCTCCCAAATAGTGTTGCCACTCGCCGGGCTCCATAGAATTGCCTTCGACAACAGAGACCTCTTTGGGTAGCCTTTTTTGGCGAGAAGACGGCCGGGTGAGTGTGGTCACAAAATAACCATTCTGGATGAGGGACCTTGACAACGAGGTCCCCACAAAACCCGTGCCTCCTGTAATGAAAATTTTCACAACGAGGATAATCCTTATTCGCTATTTTCCGCCAATCTGCATGAGATCGATGCGAAAAGTCGGCGCGGTGAAACTCTTGTTCAAATCCAAGTCACTGCCAACCATATCGATTCCATTCAGCATTTCCGCAGCTCTTCCCGCAACAGTCAGTCCCTTTACGGGAAAGGCAAATTTGCCGTTTTCTATCCAAAAGCCGGATGCGCCTCCGCTAAAGTTGCCGGTTACGGGATTGATGCCGTAGCCCGTTACGCCCTTGAGGTAGAGACCTTTTTTTGTGGCTCTGACGATCTCTTCTGGATCACTCTTACCGGCTGCCACATAAAAATTATGAGGCCCGATCCCAGGAAGGCTGGAATACCCGCTGCGGGAAGCATTTCCTGTACTTTTCACACCCGCTCTCTTGGCAACAATCGTGTTGTACATGAATCCCTTGAGAACACCTTCATCGATAATCACTCTTTTCTGAGTGGGAACGCCTTCCCCATCAAAGGGTTTACTGGCCACACCCCTCGGTTTTGTTCCATCATCGATAATGGTGAGCAATTCCGACGCAATTGTTTTATCTAGGCTATTCCTGAGGAAGCTGGCCCCTTGAAGAACGCGTTCCCCGTTGATCGCGCCTAAAATCCCCCCCAGTATAGCCGGAGCAACATCCGGGGCAAAGATTACCGAGGCTTTCTGCGTTTCAACCATTCGAGAATCAAGCATCTCATAGGCGTCCATGGCCGCTTTCTCTGCAATTTTTTCAGCCGTCTCGAGATCGTTAAAAAAACGTCTCTGGCAGTATTCTCCGCCTGACGACTTCTGCTCCCCCTTTTCAGCGACCACAGAGACACCGTAAAAACATGCCGATGCTTTATAGCCTTTAAAAAACCCGTTGGAGTTGGCAATTATTGTCTCACTTTCCCCTTCGCCATACCTCGCTCCGGCGCTTTTGGTGATTCGAGGATCTTTCATGGCCAGCTTTTCGACCAATCCGGCCAGCTCGATCTTCTTCTCCATGGATGTTTGAGCGATCTCGGGATCATGAAGCCCATCAACTGGTGTCGCTCCTTCATCTTTGGGCAGCACGTTATTCTCGTCGGGTGTTGTTGTCCGGGCATAATCCATAGCGGCGGCGACAGTGTTGTCCAGAGCGTTATTCGAAAAATCATTGCAGTGGGAGAAGGCCATCCTTCCCCCCCAAAATACGCGCAATCCAACACCCCGCGAAGAGGATTCCTCGACTGTCTCGATCTCTCCGTTCCGGACTTCAAGATTCAGGTTCCTTCCTGTCTCTATGAGAACTTCAGCTTCATCAGCACCCTTATTCTTGCATTTCTGGATGAGTTTTTCGGCCAGTTCTCTGTAGTCGATAACTTCTTGATTCATGATCGCCTCCTCGCCTGACTGCCGCCCACATTGATTCCCTTGATCCTCACGGTTGGTTGCCCGGCTGAAACTTCACATTCCTGTCCCTTTCCGCAGATACCAGGCCCAAAAGCTAGGTCGTTTCCAACAGCATCTGTCTTGGAGATGATGTCCAGGCAGCTTCCGATCAGCGTGGCCCCTTTTACGGGAGTTGTCTTTTTCCCATTCTCGATCAAGTACGCTTCACGACAGGTGAAATTGAATATTCCGGTTATCGGATTGACACTTCCACCACTCAAACTCTGTACATAAAGTCCATCCTTTGTGGAAGCCACGATGTCTTCTGGATCATCCTTTCCTTGATCGATGAAGGTGTTTGTCATGCGAGGTATGGGAAGATGGCGGTAGGATTCTCTCCGCCCGTTTCCGGTGCGCTCCTGATTGATTTGTTTGGCTGAAAGGATATCAGTCATGTATTTCTGCAGCACCCCGTCCTTAATCAGAACATTGCGCTTCATTTGAGTGCCCTCATCGTCAAAATTGGTTGTTCCTCTCATGTTTGGCAAGCTACCGTCATCCACCATTGTGAACACATCGCTGGCGACCTTCTTTCCTAATTTCCCCGTAAAAGCACCGATCTTTTTGGCGATATTATCTGCTTCCAGCGGATGCCCAACGGCCTCATGGACAAGAACACCGCCCCATCCGTTCTGCATGACGATATCCATAATCCCGGCCGGAGCGTCTTTGGCCTCGAGCATAGCAATAGCTTCTCGAGCTGCCCTTCGAGCGACATCTTCTGGGGTCACATCATCGAACATCTCAAATCCCGAGTGACGGCTCAATCTTTCCCGGCTCAAATGTCTGGCCTTCTCTCCGACACCCAGCGCCTGGACGATAAAGAACAACAAAGGCAAGGCATCGCTCACGAGCAGGCCTTCACTATTAGCGACAGTCCTGCCTCTGATTTCATCGTAATAACTGATAGAGGCCATTTTGATTTTTGGATCATAATCAAGTGCAGCCTGATTGGCTCTCCTCATAACTTCCAAACGCCTCTCATCGGCGATGCCCTCTAGCGGCAGCTGCACGGAGATGAAAGATGCCCGTTCTTGTTCATGGATATTCACCGGAGGGGTGGTTTTGCTCCCAGTTGCCGCATAAGAAGCCACTTCTGCAGCCCGAAGAAGGTTGTTCTCGTTGATAGCGTCTGTGTAAGCGAAACCCGTTTTATCTCCTGAGATAACTCTAACGCCCGCTCCCTGGTTGATCCCAAAAACAGCACTTTTGAACTTGGACTCTTCCATCAAAATCTCCCGAGAAACCCTGTTTTCCACGTAGATATCAGCAAATTCTCCGCCCTTTGCTAAGGCCCTGCGAATTGTCTTGTCCAGCAACTGAGAGTCCATTTTTATGTCTTCGGATATGTCTTGAGTTCCTCGACAGGACATAAGCTGGCTCATCAAAGCTGGCGTGGCGGCCAGGGCAATCCCCCCCTTCATGCTCATTTGAAGGAACTTTCTTCGAGGAATATCCCCGATAAAATCAGACGTTAATCGCATGTTTTACCTCTCTATCAATTCTTATATGATTAAACCCGTATGATTTGACCCATCATTATATGCTACTGGAACTCAGGATGCAAAATTCAGAGATTTCGAATTCGGAATCACCCAAATAGAGGAAAGAGCGAAGCCTCGGTCACCTGTCTTGTCGGGGACGGATAGCCCTGCAAAGGCGAGTTAATGTCGGTTCAAGGCGCATGGGGAGAGTTGTTGGCGTTATCGCCAAGACGGAGATTTATCCCTAGCCAATCAATATCGCTAGAGAATCGAAAGAACCACAGGGTCATCATACTGAGAGTACCCAAGAAGAAAACGCGAATGAATCTGAAAGGAGGTTATCGGGATACCATTCCGGGCCTTATATTCCGGGCTGTCAGAGTGGTTCCCATTGCTTTTTCTAAGGCGGCCAAAGAAAGGATATAGTCAGCAATAGCTCGCAATTCATCACTCCTAGCTGTGGCCAAATCCCGCTGATGCTGAAGAACGATGTAGTTTGTCGTCAATCCCACTTTCAGTTTTTTTTCTTCGGCGTCCAGTTTTCTCTCGGCCAATTCTCTCGCGATATTGTACGCCTTGATCCGTTCGAAGTTGGTCTGGACAGTTCGGACGGCATTCCTGATCTCGAGGAACACACTCTGCTCTTTGTCCTGCAGCTCCAACTGTCTCTTTTCCAGATTAACTCGAGCTTCAGCTAATTGAGCTCGGGAAAAAAGAGTGTTGGTGGGAATGGTCAGAGTGAACCCCACATACCAGTTGTTGTACTTGAAGCTAAAGGCATCGTTCAACGCATCCGAAGCTTTCCCAGGTATGACCCCAACCACATTGCCTGATAACGGATCGTTATTCTCATAGAGAATCCGACTTCCGGACAGGCCCGGACTCCAATACGAGGCACTCAGATTCAGTTCTGGCAGAAGTTGGTTTTTGGCGTACCCGACTTCAAGGTCTTTGTTCTTGAGATCCAACCTGATTTCCTGCAGATCCGGACGATTCTCCATGCCTTTCCTCAAAGCCTCATCGATGGTGATCTTGTATTCCTCATAAGTCGGCCTATCGGTAGGGATAACCGGGGCCTGCATATCTTTCTTTTCTGCCCCGAGATTGATGATCGTCTTTAGACTATCTTCACTGTTTCTGACCTGAACTTCAGCTTGGAGGATATCGGCTTTTCTTGTGGCCACCTCCGCCTCTGCGGTAAGGACCTCGATGGGTGCCAGGGTGCCCACTTCGACTTCCCTCTTATTCTTAGCCAAAAGATCCTGGGCCAGATCGAGCGATTGCTTCCTGACTTCCAGGTTGGCAATGTTGTAGGCCAAGTTCCAGTAAGCTTCCTCGACGGAATAGATGGTATCCAGGAGAATGCTCTTGAATTTGGCTTCAGATATATCGAAGTTATTTTGGGCAACGATGATTTCCTTCCGGCTGGTCTTGAATCCGAAATTTTTCAGCAGCGGCTGAGAAAAATTAAAGGAAAGGCTGCTTCCGTATCGAGGATTGATGGTTTGGAAGAGCTGGTTCGAATCGCTCTTGTAGGAGTAAAGGTTTACCGAGAATCGGCCTCCGGTGGGGATTTCCTGCCTCACTTCCAATTGATAATCGATAAAATCCGCCGAGACCTGGTCCGCGGCTTCAAGAAATGAAATGGAGGGATTGTTTGTGTGCTGATTGCCGTATCCGAAACCAAGCTGGGGCATGAATTTTTCTTTGGCACTGGATACGGAAATTTCTGAGAGCTCGGGATTTCTTATCTCGACGGCAACACTCAAATTATTCCTCAAAGCGGTCGCTATACATTCATCCAGGGTAAGACGGAGTTCCCTTTCCTGCCCACTGAGGAAAGATCCGAATAAAAAGAATGACAAGGTGCATATCGTTAAGATGCGGCTTTTCATTTTAACACTCCTTCACTTGAACATGGCCGTCGATCGATAAGAAAGCGACCCTAGAGAGATGAGGGTGCACGACGGACCACGAATTAAGGCACAACTCTATTATTGAACCCATCCATCCAAAAGATGAATGGTTCTTCTTCCATAAGAGGCATTTTTCTCCGAATGTGTCACCTGGATAATCGTTGTTCCGTTATTGTTCAATTCCTTGAACATCTCCATAATCTCAGCCCCTTCTTTGCTGTTCAAGTTTCCTGTGGGCTCGTCGGCAAGGATGAGTTTGGGATTGGTAATGATGGCTCTAGCTACAGCGACGCGCTGTTGCTGTCCCCCAGACAATTGATTGGGAAAGAGATCTTTCTTGGCAACAATCCCGAATTTATCGAGTGCGTCGCAGACTAAACCTTTCCGCTCGGAACCTTTGACTTTTTTATACAGAAGAGGCGTCTCTAAGTTCTCATAAACCGTCAGCTCATCGATCAGATGATAGGCCTGGAAGACAAACCCTATGTGATGCTTGTGAATCTCGGATCGCTGTTTTTCACTCAGCTTGTGGACTTCTCTATCATAAAACAGATATTCACCATTCGATGGTGTGTCCAGCATGCCGACAATGTGAAGAAGCGTTGACTTGCCAGCGCCAGATGGTCCCATAATCGTTAAAAACTCCCCTTCGTTCACTTCAAGGTCTATATTCCGAAGCACATAGGTTTTCACGAAGCCCGTTGAATAATATTTCGTGATATCTTTCAACTTGATCATTTCTATCTCCTTGCTCCTCTGTCAGCACAAGAGAAGCCCTGGCATAATGCTGTCTTTTCCGAGCACAAAAGAATCTTACTGCGCTTACTAAATCCTGAATTCTTTCTGGATGTTTTCGGAAACAACATGGCCATCGAAGAGATGAATGATGCGGTGGCTGTATTCAGCGTAGGCTGGCGAATGAGTGACCATGATAATTGTCGTCCCTTGTTCATGGAGAGACCCCAACAGGTTCATCACTTCCTCTCCGTGGGCCGAGTCGAGGTTTCCTGTCGGCTCATCTGCCAGTATGAGTTTCGGCTGAGCGACAACCGCTCTGGCAACAGCAACCCTCTGTTGCTGGCCTCCAGAAAGTTGTTGAGGAAAGTGGCTTTTCCGGGCCATTATCTCCATTTGTTCGAGCGCTTCCGACACTCTCTTTTTTCTCTCCGAGGAAGAATAACCGAGGTACAGCAGAGGGAGCTCGACATTCTCATAGACTGTCAGCTCGTCTATAAGATTGAAGCTCTGGAACACAAATCCGATGTTGTTTTTTCTCAGATTTGCCCTTTGTCGCTCAGAATACCTGGAAACTTCATCCTCAAAAAAGAAATATTCTCCACTGCTGGGTTGGTCGATCATACCGAGGACATTGAGCAGGGTAGATTTTCCACACCCTGATGGCCCCATGACCGCAACATACTCTCCTTCCCTGATTTCAAGATTGATATTGTTTAGAGCCGTCGTCTCCACTTCTTCTGTGGTGTAAATCTTGGTTAAGCCTTGTGTCTTAATCATTTGTCCCTCCTAAAAAGGATTAGCGCTGTCAGCACTGTGGCTTCAGCATTGTTTAAATATATCACACACATATATTTTTGACTTGGTTAATTTATATCACTTCAAAAGCAGCCGCTCATGATTTCCAAAACTCTCGTAGGAAGACGTGATGACCTTTTCACCGGGATTGAGGCCTTCTAGCACTTCATGCACGTAGGCGTTTGACATCCCTAGCTTAATCGGCCTTTTCGTGGCCACTTTTTCTGAGTCGTCAAGCACATACACCCAGTTCCCGCCCGTTGTCTGAAAAAAACCTCCCTTGGCAAGAAGAATGGCGTCCTGGGAGATATCTCCCATTTCCAGACGAATGTGCAGCGTCATTCCACGTCTTATACCATCAGGAACTTCGCCGACAAATTCCATATCAATCTCGAATCGGCCATCGATAACCTCCAGGAAAACCCTCCTCACATTTAAATTATAGGTACTGCCGGCAAAATCGAAGGTCCCCCCTCGCCCCTCTTGAACACGGGCAAGATAATGCTCATCGACAGGAACTCTGACTTTAAACGCATCCATGACATCGATCTGACCGAGCCGTTGCCCGGCAGACTTGGATTGGCCGATCTCCGCATCGAGTGCCGTTAGATGACCAGAAATGGGAGCTCGAATGATGAGATTATCTTGTTTTTCCTTGACTATTGAAAGGTTATCTTGCATTCTTTTGAGCGATGCCTCAAGCGCATCTACTTGAGCTTGTCTGAATTCCAGCTCGTTCTGCTGGCTTTCCCTGGTCAGTTCCTTCGCTTTCATTAAATACTCATACTCGTCCTTGGCCAGGTCGAACTGATGCTGAGCAATCAGATCATCCTTGATCAGCTCTTGATATCTCTCATAGGTTCGTTTCTGTTGTTGCAGCCTGTTCTCGATAGTCGCCAACTCTTGTTTGAGCTGCAACTTGTATTGTTCCATCTGGAGACGCGTATTGCGCAAATTATTGCTTTGCTGGAAAAGCTCAGCCTCACGCCACATAATGTCCAAAAGGAGGTTCGTGTTGGCCAGCTTCAAGATTTTATCTCCTTTTTTAATCACAGAACCGGCTTCCATATAAATTTCTTCAACCCTTCCACCATCCACGGCATCAAGATTGTACGTATCGATTGGCATGACCTCGCCGATCACCGGGATGAATTCCTGGAACGGTCCTTTGGAAACTGCTGAAATGGTAAGCCTCTCTTTTCTCACATTGAGAGACGATTTGTTAAATTGGAAAGCAAAAACATAGACGACAAAAATGACAAAAACACCAATAGCGGCAAAGGTGGCTATTCTTTTTGGCGGCCATTTCTTTTTTTTAATCGGACGATCCATTCCCATTTTTATGCTCCATGTTTGTTCAAATGATCGTTCATTTTTTCAATTATAGGCTCAACATTGAAACTCATCGCTGATTACAGTTGCAATTATTATGCCACATTAGAATGACGCAATTTCCAGGAAAAAAGTTTAATCAGTTTACAAAAAAAGTGTTCGCTGGTATAACAAATAGTGTACGGCAGCGGACATCTTCCCCAGTTGAAATGAGTGGATAGGAATACAAGGAAATGATTGAACATAGAGATTTCTGTGTTATTCGAAGGAGTCAATACAGTGCTGTGTTCAAAAGCGGACACATGGCACAGTTTTTGCAGATAAAGGATGCAAAGGTATGAAAAATGAAGAAAAAGAAAGGTAAAGTGCTGATCGTCGATGACGATGAAGACATTCTTCAGGCTGCACGTCTGTTCCTGAAACAGCATGCCACAGAAGTCCATATAGAAAGCTCGCCCCACACGATCACTACCCTTATCAAGAATGAAAATTACGATGTCATCTTCCTGGATATGAATTTCGCCAAGGGTGCTACTTCCGGCCAAGAAGGATTTTACTGGCTCGACAAGATACTGGAGACAGATCCTTCAGCCGTAGTTGTGCTCATCACCGCTTTCGGAGATGTAGGAATGGCTGTCAGGGCCATCAAAGAGGGAGCCACCGACTTTGTCCTGAAACCATGGCAGAATGAACAATTCCTGGCCACGTTCAATGCGGCGATTAACCTGCGTTACTCCCGGGTTGAGGCAGAGAGTCTTCGATCGCGGCAGAAACAACTGAGTGCGGACCTGGACCAACCCTTCCATGATTTCATCGGTGAGAGCAAAGCCATTCATGATGTTTTCAGCACGATTACCAAGGTGGCCAAAACGGATGCAAATGTCTTGATACTCGGGGAGAACGGCACGGGAAAGGAGCTCGTGGCCAGAGCCTTGCACAGGCAATCTCCGCGGACAGACGAGGTTTTTATTGCCGTGGATATGGGAGCTCTGAGTGAAACTCTTTTTGAGAGTGAACTGTTCGGGCACGTGAAGGGGGCCTTCACAGATGCCAAAGAGAGCAGGGCCGGACGATTCGAAGTCGCCTCTGGAGGAACGCTATTCCTGGATGAAATCGGGAACCTGCCCCTGATGTTGCAGGCAAAGCTTCTGGGAGTTATCGAATCACGGACTGTGACTCGCCTGGGATCTAACAAGTCTATACCCGTTGATGTCCGGCTCATTTGCGCCACCAATATGCCAATTCATGAAATGGTGACGAACAATGATTTCCGCCAGGACCTCCTCTATCGTGTCAACACCGTTGAGATCCACATCCCTCCGCTCCGGGAGCGAGTTGAGGACATCCCACTGCTCGTCGATCACTTTTTGAAGATCTACTGCAAGAAATACAACAAAACTCAGAAACGAATGAGTGCGGGAACACTGAAAAAACTGGAAAAATACCAGTGGCCGGGCAACATCAGAGAACTTCAGCATGCCATCGAACGGGCCGTCATCATGAGCGACTCCTCTTCGCTCCAGCCGACCGATTTCCTTTTCCCTTCTCCAGAAACAAAAGGAGACGGAATTCAACTGGATACGTACAACTTAGAAGAGGTTGAAAAGGCGACCATACGAAGAGTCCTCAGCAAGCACGGGGGGAATATCAGCCAAGCTTCCAAAGAGCTCGGATTATCCAGGACTTCTCTCTATCGCCGGCTGGAAAAATATGGTTTATAAACGTTTCCGAATCCATATCACAATCCGCGTTCTGTTTCTCAGTCTCTCTCTTTTGCTCTTTTTTTATCTTCTATTCCGGACAGACCTTTTTGCAGCTCTTTTCATCACGGGTATAGTGACTATTTACCAAGTTTACGGCCTCATTCGCTATGTGGAAGGCACAAACAGGGATCTGTCGCGGTTTTTCGAGTCAATCAAGTACGAAGATTTCTCACAAACATTTAAGGAAGATGGCCGAGGAAAATCCTTTTCCGAATTGAGAAATGCCTTCAACGATGTGGCCAATGCTTTCAGGAAAGCCCGTTCGGAGAAGGAAGAACACTATCATTATCTCCAAACAGTGGTTCAGCACATAGGCGTTGGGCTCATCGCCTTCCAAAAAAACGGAGAAGTCGAACTCATCAATACTGCAGCCAAGCGCTTGCTCAAGCTACCCCGGCTAAAAAATGTCAAAGCTCTCGAGCCTTTCAGCAAGGATCTGGTCAATAAACTGCTCAATCTCGGACCGAAGGAAAGAGCACTCGTAAAAATCGACGACAACGGAGAAATGTTGCACCTCGCGCTCTATTCAACAGAATTTAAACTGGGGGGACAGATTATTTCACTCGTTTCCATCCAGAATATCCAGAGCGAACTGGAAAAAACCGAGATCGAAGCCTGGCAGAAGCTCATTCGTGTCCTTACCCATGAAATCATGAATTCCATCACGCCCATCTCCTCTCTTGCCTCGACAATGACCGAGTTGCTAAATGAAAACCTTTCAAACCTGGAAACAGAAGACGAAAGTCAAAAGGAATCACTGGATGACATCCAGCAAGCAGTAAAAACAATCCAGAGAAGGAGCCAGGGACTTTTGCATTTCGTCGATGCCTACAGAAATCTAACGCTCATTCCCCAGCCCAATTTCCAGGTTTTTGCCCTTCAGGAACTTTTCGACCGGGTTGAAAAACTCATGCAAACGAATATCCAAGAGAAAGGCATCGACTTCATGGTAAGTGTCGATCCCAAGACACTCGAAGTCACGGCCGATCCAGAGCTCATCGAACAGGTTCTCATAAATCTGCTCTTAAATGCCCTCCAAGCTCTCGAAAATCAGGAAGACCCCAGAATACAGCTCCAGGCGAAGCTTGATGACAGGGGGCGTATTCTCATCCAGGTAACAGATAATGGACCCGGGATATCGAGTGAAAACCGCGAAAAGATTTTTGTCCCCTTTTTCTCTACAAAGGACGGGGGCTCGGGCATAGGGTTGAGTCTCTCAAGACAAATCATGCGCCTCCACAACGGGACAATCAATGTCTACTCTGAACCCGAGAATCAAACAACCTTTTCCCTGCGCTTTTAGGCAAGAGGGAATTCATCGAGGTATTGAGGAACGCTAACAGCCCATTTCAAGTCGCCTTTTATTCTATCGGCAAGGGCAAAGGCGGCCTTTTGTTCCCCATGTGTCACAAAAACCTTCTTGGGAGGCGATTCGAGAGTGCCGATCCATCTCATTAAATCCTTGTCATCGGCATGAGCGGAAAACCCCTCAATCTGCTCAATCCTGGCCCGGACAGGATACATCTTGCCGTGGATGCGAACCTCCTTCTTACCGTCAACGATATGTCTTCCCAAAGTTCCCTGCGCTTGGTATCCGACAAACAGGATCGTAGACTCTTCCCTGTGTATATTCTGAACAAGATGGTGTTTGATTCGACCCCCTGTACACATCCCCGACCCGGCCATAACGATACAAGACCCGCGGATTGAATTGATCGCTTTGGACTGTTCTATCGACCGGACCAGCCGGAGCCCAGGAAATCCAAAGGGAGAATTTCCCTCTTCAAAAAGAGCGATCGTTTCTCGATCCAAGAGATTTTTGTGTCGTAAAAAGACATGAGTGATGTCCACAGCCATAGGGCTGTCGAGGAAAACCATGAGATAGGGAATAAGGTCTCTTCTCTCCAACTGGCTCAAACAGTACAAAACTTCCTGTGCCCGTTCTATAGCAAATGTGGGGATGATGACGTTCCCTCCGGCCGCGACCGTGTCCTTGATAATTCTCTGCATTTGATTTTCAGCACTTTCAAAATTATCATGGCTTCGGTTGCCGTATGTCGATTCCATAACAACATAATCCGCTTGGTCAAAAACAGAAGGATCCCGCACCAGCGGCTTATCCCATTGTCCGATATCTCCGGAAAAGATAATCCGCCGTTTCTGTCTTTGTTCTTGTACGGTTAATTCAACCATAGCTGAACCGAGGATATGCCCTGCATCATGCAAGCACAGACTGACGGCATTGTTGAGCCGGTGTCGAGTCCCATAGGGAACACCTTGAACCAAAGGGAATGAGTTTTGGGCGTCTTCCAGGGTAAATAAAGGTACTTCAGGATAAGGTCCCGTCCGTTTTTCTCTTCTGTGCCTCTTTTTTTTGTAGGCCGCGTCTTCCTCGTGGATTCTGGCCGAATCGAGAAGCACAATCTCGAGCATTTCCTGAGAAGCAGGAGTTGTCAAGATAGGGCCAGAAAAACCTTCTCTCACCAGCTTCGGAATCAAACCGGAATGATCCAAATGGACATGGGTCAGGATAAGGGCATCGATGCGAGATGGAAAGACTGGAAATGGTTCCCAATTCCTGTAGAGAAATTCACGCTCTTGAAACTGCCCGCATTCGACAAGGATGTGCAGGCCTTCAGCTTCAAGACAATAGCATGAACCCGTCACTTGCCGGGTCGCGCCCAGAAACTGCAGTTTCATACTTTCCCTTTCTTCACTCTTTATATCTTTGTCCCGGAAAAGAAGATTTGCGCGATAAATCCTGCAAAAGGAGGGAAAAAGAAGGTGCAAGTCAACCGTATCACAGTGAATTTCCATCCCATGATGCCCACTTCCATAGGAACCCGGGCAATGGCCCAAAGAGACCAGGCTGTGATAAAGGCCACCATCGTTCCCACACCCGCACCGGCCTTCATTAATCCTGCCGCAAGCGGAAGGCTCACGTAGGGACCGCCGGGTGTTATTCCTCCGGCTAAGGTCCCGATGAGGAGCCCGCGAAGGCCAGATTCGGTCCCGATCCATTTTGAAATTTGTCCTTCAGGGAGCAGCACTTGTGTCATTCCCGCCAGAACAAATGCAAAAAACAAAAGAGGAAGAATCTCCACCGTCATCTTCAAAGAAATTTTCAGGCCAGCAATGTGTTGATCTCCACCTTTGAGATAGCCAAAGATGAGAGCGGCAATAGCCAAAACAGCCATGATGAGGGTGGGAACAAGCATCTTGTGACTCCTTACATTAAACACTTTATTGTCTTTTTTCCGTTACCGCAGCACACGCTGTGCCCAATTTCTCAGACCGAGCTGACTGCATAAAACCAATCGGCCACAGGAAAATTCTGGACATGGCGCATAGAAAATTGTAGCGATGTCCTCCATAAATGGATACACAGGGGTTCTTTGGAGTGAAAAAAATCAGTCCTTTTTTTTCTTCTTATCTTTCTCCCAAAAAGCCAGACAGCTTGTATCACAGAAATGGAGCACATACCCCTCTCCTTCTGCATGAACAGCAGCAGCCTTAGGAACCATTTTTTTGCAAACCTCACATGCAATTTTTTCGTTTTCGTCGCTCATATTCATTCCTCTCAAAAATCTATCATCCCTTTATACCACTCCCTCTTCATATCTGCAAGACCCTCTAAATGCCCCCAATAATCGAACTACGTAGCCGTTGGGAACTTTTGAGAAAGAAAAAGTATCTATCTCCAGACAAGATTTTGAAGGACCCTAGCGAAGAAAAAAGAATTACTCTGAGTGGATTTATTACTGTTTCACCACTGATCCGTTCAAAGCGGTTCAGGATTTAATAAAAAGCCGTCGTTATCACAAGGGCTTTATGTGCGATTATAAACAGGAAAAAGAAAAATTAGGGCTTGATGGGAATGACCAACTCCCCATACTACCTTCAAAAAGAGATTGTACGCACTGGGATTCTGACTCTGGGAGTGGTACAATGATTGAGGGCAGGTTAAGAAAGTCGTGCTGAATCGGACTTTAAAGAAAAGCACAGAGTGTCTGTTCTTTTTCTTGTTTTTCCGGGGAAAGGAAGAGGATAGGAAGTGATACTGGAATTCAAAGAAAGATATCCGAAAGTGGATCCAACTGCTTTTATCGCTGAAACTGCAGTGGTCGTTGGGGATGTAGAAATAGGACCAGGGGCCAATATCTGGTTTCATAGCGTTGTCAGGGGAGATCAGAACTACATCCGGATTGGTTCAAACTGCAGTATCCAGGATGGCAGTATCCTTCACGTCGAGGAAGAACTTCCCCTCATCATTGAGGATGAGGTTGCCTTCGGACATTGTGTCATCGCTCATGCATGCACAATCAGGAAAGGCTCTCTCATCGGAATTGGGGCTATCGTTTTGAATGGAGCAGAGATCGGGGAGGAATCGATTGTCGGTGCAGGATCGGTTGTCACCCCCAAGACGATTATCCCAGCCAGGACCCTGGCACTAGGAAATCCAGCCAAATCGGTTCGGCCCCTAGAAGAAAAAGACTTCGCGCTGATCCGAAGGACCATCCGCGAGTACCAGGATTTAAAAAGGATCTATCACCCCGATGATCCCTTTAAAAATCAAGCGTAAGAGCTTCTCTTCAAAAATCGACACTGTTTTGACAGATCAACAGGACAAAGATAAGGAGACTATGCCGTTTCCCTCAGGCGATGAAGTCCTCAAAATTGCTTCGAATTGTCAATTTAGTATAAGGTTTTGCTAAAACCCCTTTTCCTTCAGACACATCTCGATCCAATCTCCCAGCTTTTCTTCGAAATCGGCCTCGTCCCACTTATCTATATCTTGGCAATGGGCACTCAAATAGTAAAAATTCTTAATCCCTAGTTCTTTTTCTGCCCGCTCCCCTGTTATTCTGGCAATGTTGTTCAGGCTAAGACAGCCCTCCAGCTCAAAGTGGATAATTCCTTCTATGCCTACCTTTCGACAGTTATCTAGAACTTCAAGTATTCGTCGATTCCCTGATGCACCCCAATGATGAGTGGCAAAAAGCGCAGCCTCCTCCTCTAACGGGTCACGCATGGGACGTCCAAACCTCTTTTCAGCGGATTCTTTGTCCATAACATTGTATCGATGCGGAATACCCATACCTTCCTCATATAAGGGACTGGCACAACCTTTTTTTTCTAAAAATGTAAAGGGATCATAGTAGAACGGTGCGCTACACATCCAGTAAACACGGAATTTCTCAATATTATCTTTTAGGGGGCTCTCTCCCCTTTTGGCTTTCTCTTTAAACTCATTTACGTACTGTTTCATGTAGTCAACAACTCTCCTGTCATCAGGAACTTGAGTTGGCGCCATTCTAAGAGCATCTCTCCCTGAATAAGGACAAGGTTTTATTTTGGCCAGCTCTATGACATCCTTTGCCGCCATTGTGTATTCTCGGTTTATTCTTTGATACTCTTCCAGCTTCTCAGCATCGAATTTAATAAAATCAGGCCACTTCCCTTCGCAAAATTCTATAAATTCCAATAATTGGAGTTTAATATACTTCATCGCCTCCAAGTATTCATCTGGTCCCATATCTAATTCTTCCTGATAAGGCATGTCTATCCCAAAAGCCGGCACATTCCAATAACGTGCAACAGATAACATTGCCTGGCTTAACAGATCGCAATCGCCTACAACCGGGACAACCATATTTGGAGCTGGCATATCCCCGCTGATCCCTATCGCATGAGACAGCTTTACACGATCACAAATATTGTCAGGGTACCCGAATTCTCGGCCGATGTTTAAATATCGGCCCACCTGTTCCCTGCTCAGATGGTCCGCATTAAGCTCGAGGTTGTTAGCTCGAAATCCCATTGAAATGAAGAATCTGTCCGGTGCGTTTTCACTATGGTACACGACTGGAACGGGATTGCCCTCAGTAAAATGTTCGGCTTCCTTTATAGCCTGGTCATATAAAATCTGATACAGCAATGCATTGCTCTTTGCCATATTCGGTTTTGGATTTTCTTTTATCTCCCTCACACGCCGCGCATATTTATCAGCCCACTCTTGCCAAAGGTTATGCCTACCATCGCTTTTGATCTTCATTTCACTCTCCTCTTTAGAAATATTAATCACCTGACAGCAAAAAATCCCTGGCGAAAAGAGCAGCGCCCAGGGCTCCAACAATTTGGGAATCACATGCAATATGGGCTTTTATTCCTAACTTCTTTTCCAAACGGGATACGATACCGATATTTTTAGCGACGCCTCCACTGATGGCAAAATCCTCTTTCATTCCTAATTGCTGTAGCAATGGGAAGATTCGCTTGACAATACCCTCACAGACGCCGGCCAAAATATCGTTCAGATGAACCCCTTCGCGTCTTAGCAACAGAATATCTCGTTGTGCAAAAACGGCACAAAAATGGTTGATGTTTGCAGGCCCTTTCACTACCTGTAAAGATAATGGACCTATGTCGGCCAAACTAATGCCCAAAGTGGATGCTGCTCTTTCTAAATAGCGCCCGGTTCCTGCCGCACATTTATCATTCATGATGAAATTAGTGACTTTGCTTTTTTCATCACTGCTTATGGCCTTACAATCCTGCCCTCCCATGTCAAGAATGGTCCGCACTTTTGGAAAGAAAAAGTGAATGCCCTTAGCGTGACATGAAATTTCTGTGACAGTCTTATTGCAGAAAGGAACTACAATCCTGCCGTAGCCGGTAGCTACAATATAATCTATGTTGTCTACGGAGAAGTTTCTATCCATCATCGCCAGGGCCTCTTTCATCAGTCGCCAGGAAGTTTCACTGGTATCTGGCCCGGTTAGAATAGTGTGTGAAACTGCAATTTTATCGTCCCGCAATATGACCACATTTGCGCTGAGCGATCCAATATCTATACCCGCAGTAATCATTTTCCAGTTATCACTTTCCCTTCCGCAATTACAGCTGCACCAAGAGCGACGATGGTAATCGGATCTTCAAAAAGTACGATTTTATAGCCCAGCAATTCTTCAATAGCGGTTCGTAATCCGATGTCTTGAGCCATGCCACCAACAAGAGCGACATCTTTTTCTAAACCTACCTGCAATAGCTGAGGGTACAGACGCAGCGCTAAGCCTCGATAGACCCCCCTTAACAGATCTTCAATTTTCTTCTCAGAGTGGACTAAGGAAATAATCTCAGACTCAGCAAACACGGCACATAAACTGTTCACTTCTATTTTTTCGGTTGACTTGAGAGAAAGTCCTCCCATCCTCTCAAAAGGGATGCCCAAAATCGATGACACAATTTCCAAATAGGCACCAGTTCCCGCTGCGCACTTATCACTACTAACTGCGCCTGTCGCAATTCCTTTCGCGCATTTTACAGCCAGGGTGTGTCCTGCGCCGATATCAAGGATGGTGTGCACTGAAGGCAATGCTTTATAAACCGCCCGCGCTAAACAGATAGAATCAGGGGCAGACTCATCAGCAATTGTTATATGAGATTTTCCTTGTCCTGCAGCAACTATGTATTTGCAGGATTCTCCAGGGGGAATACATTGATCCATTGCGATTTTCAGGGCTCTTTCAGCTATGGTAAGCGGGTCCTCCAAACCGGAAGTTAATACTGCTTTTGAGAGAATTTCCCCGTTACTCAATAATACGACTTTCGTCGCATACAGACCCGAGTCGATTCCCGCAACTACCAATGCTTCTCTCCTCTGCTAGATTTCATCAAGAGGGATTCACTTCAATCTCAGTGTCTCTAGAAAAGCTTCTATTCTTGTGTTAAGCTGACCGACGTTGGCAAAATGATACTCCCTGGTGAAACTCATCGCTGGGATTCCTAATCCCTTCAATCTGTTCAGAAAATATGGTGTACAACTGAGTCGATCTTGATCACCAATATGAGGGAGTTGTAGCACCCCCTGTATATTGTATTCCTTTATCCACTCAATAACGCGGTCAACCTGTTTATGCCAGAACCATTTGCATGGCTCTGACGGACGAGTAATATACCTTCTGGAAAGAGAATGAAGCGGATTTGTATCGGTCTCAACCTTATCCCAAAAATATCGTGAACCATTGTCCAGATCATCCATCGCGATAGTACCATGAGTCTCGATCAGCTTTGTATACTCCAGGTTATCAAGATGATCACTCACAAGAAGCAGTCGCGGAGTCAGTTTCTCCAAGGGTGCCTTCCGTTGCTCAAGATATCCCATGAGAGAATCCAATTGAGATACGAACTCTTCCTTAGGCATGAAGTAAGCAGCCATGACAATCCCGGCAGCCTCTGTTCCTGAGATGGCCGGCACCTTTCGTTTTCGCCATTCGTAAAGTGTCGTCAGGAGCTTTCGCATCTTATTGTAGAGTCTGATCACTTCCCATAGTCTCTCATCTTCAAGCGTAGCATTGAAGCTCTCGTGAAGCCAATCAACAACTCTCATAAGATCGCGTTCATAAATTTTTACACAAATTTCTGAATCACCGTGGGGTACATGAAGGAGATAGTTAAATTTAGGCTTTCCAAGGTGCAATGGAACATCATAAAGTCTTCGTTCATCATCATCCCAATCTGTAAAAAGTATACCATCGAGAAAGTCTAATTCACCGATAAGCAAAGACTCCAATACATGATTGCAGAACCTGCACATATCGGGCGGGCGCCATATTTCAGCTAAAGGGGTAGAAGCGTTTTGGGTACCAACGATTCGATAAGGTAATATTCCTGCTGCGTATAGAATTTCCTCAGGAGCTAAAGTGTCTAATATCCCAACAACTTTCTTTCCTTTCTCTTTCCAGCTTAAAGCCCATGTGTTGCGATTCTGTGGCAAGTGAACCGAAACTAATTCTTGCAACTTTTTTTCGTAATCCTCCGAATTCATTAAAAGTTCCTCCTGTCTCCCGTAATTTCTCATGTTAGCCTAGATCAGAAATTTCTCGTTGTGTATAGTTCCTCTCAAGACCTTTTCAGCTTAAAGCCGGCTTTTCGTCTATCCCATGTTCCGGGAACAATGCCCTCGTTTATTAAACTCTTTTTGATAATTCTCATGGTCGGAGTCTTTTCAAAATTATTCACGAAACGTATATACCTGGGGATCATAAAATAAGGGACATCATCTTCTAAGCCTCGTAAAACGTCTTCACACTCGACGGTGATTCTATCCCTTACCCTGATGGCGACCATAATTTCTTCTTCGTCCCTTTTTTCGTCGCGAATCCCATAGGCAGCACATTCGATGATATCCTCATTTCTGCAGATTAGCCGTTCAATCTCTGTCGCAGAGCAGAAATTTCCTCTCACCCTGATACAGTCCGCTTTTCGACGCATAAAATAAAGGTTTCCCTCTTTATCCATTTTTCCTATGTCTTCGGTGTGGTACCACGAGCCTCGTTTGGCGTAGGAGGTCTTGTCCGTCATATTATAATATTCTTCAAACATGGTGTGAGGTCTGATATTTCTTACGACGATCTCACCTTCCGTCCCAAACGGAACTTCATTGTCATGTTCATCAAATATCTTAATTTCATAGTCACAATGTGCTTTCCCTGCTGAGCCTAGAACGGGTTTGTGCAAGTCACGATAAGCAGCGATGCCAGCTTCAGTTGAACCATAGATCTCCACCATGTGTTCTATCCCAAATCGTTCTTTGCAGCTTTTTTCAAAATTTACCCTTAAGGGAATAATATACATTTTATTCAATGGATTGTTGGCGTCATCCAAACGTCTAGGTTCTTTTGCCACCTCGGCAAAAGCCCCTCCCATTGATACAAATTCAGTGCAATTGTACTTTTTAATATCATCCCAAAATGTTTTAGGATTAAATCCTTCTGCTAAAACAAACTGGGCATCAGCCAGAAAGGCCGCCAGACAGGTTTCTACCTCGCCAGTAAGATTACACATGGGCAAACAGTTATACATGATGTCATGAGGGGCTGTCTCCATATGCATGACCTTGTGTTCTGCGAAGTAAACCATATATTCATGAGTGAGGACGGCTCCTTTTGGCGGTCCCGTGGTGCCAGACGTGTACTCGATACCTTCGACATCACAGTTAAATACTTCTGCTTTGGGGGGCGCGATTGAAGCAGACATTAGATCTCGAAGAGCATATGAGTTAAATTTATGGATATCAATTTCCTCTTTAGAAGGAGGTCCCTCCGTTAATCGGTGGGCAACAATTATTTTTTCAATTTGCGGCACATTATCTTGGATCGAGCGGAATCGATCTAAAAACATTCCTGTGGCGACAAAAGCTATTTTTGCATCGCTGCGATTAATGACGTCCGCCAGGCTTTCTCCTCTATAATTGTTATTGATGACAACATGCCATGCCCCTAACTTAACCACACCCCACCATATAAGAAGATACTCGGGGAAGTTAGGGAGAACAGTCACTATCTTATCCCCTTTTTTAACTCCCATCTCTCTTAAAGCATTCGCTACTCTGTTAGATTGTTCGTTCAATTCCCTGTAGGAATATTGCTCTTCTTTGAAAAACAGGAATGTCCGATCACCGTGGAATGCAGCCTTATCCTGCACAATATGCCCAATCGTTCTCTCAGCAGGAGTTTCATAAAATTTCATGTGCATTCCTCTCTAACATCTTTCTTCTTCAGAATTATCTTCACAATTTATAAATGTTGCCACTGCGTTTCTTCGTGCTCTTACTTGAAAATGACTCGGAGCCTTCGGAGCGGTAAAAACCGGTGGCGGGTGTTTGGTTACATCCCTGGCTGGAAAGATTAATGCCATGACATTTCATTCGTTTATTAAGAAGATATTGTGGCAACGCCTCGAATGTAAGGTTCTCGTAATATTGGATAATGCACGCTGGCATCATGCCAGAATTTTGAGACCTTTGTTGGAGAAGTTAAGCTATCTAACATTTGAAATTTTAAATTAGTATATCTGACTATAGTTATTTGTCAAGCTCTTTTTGTTTTACCCTGTTGATGAGTTTCCTAAACAATGAAAAGCAACTTGACCGCTGATAGGGCATTATAAAAACAGCTTTAGAGCACATCGAGGGTGGAAAGAAGCCAATTATTAACCTTTTCCATTCCGAATTGATATATTTCACCCTCCCTGTTATCCTCTGGAACCTAAACGCAGACCTCCGTGGATAAAATAAACCTCCCCGTTCATGGCCTCGTTTTGATACAGCTCACCAATTAAGGATGCCACCTCTTCTGGTTCCACCAGGCGCTTGATCGGAACATTTTCGAGAATTTTTTCCAACGCTTTTTGATTCATGCCTCTCACCATGGCTGTTGCTACATAACCCGGTGCAATCGCCACACAGCGGATTTTGTGAGCCAGGTTTCTCCTGAAAAACTCAGCAACGATTACTTTGGGCATCACCGACATAGCTGCCTTGGTGGATGAATAATTCAGCTGCCCGGCTGTACCCAGGGAACCGATTGAAGAGATCAGACAAATTAACCCTTTGCAGTCATTGTTGACCATCTGCTCTCCGCACTCACGAATGGTCAAAAAAACCCCGGTTACATTAATATCGAGCACAGACTGAAATTGTTTCAAGGCCATTTTGCCCTTAACTTTGCCAGTTTCCCGATCAGGAGATAAAAAAAGCCCGTCTTCAATAATACCTGCGCAGGGTACGACGAGGTTGATGGCGCCAAATTCCTCAATGGCCAATTTTGCCAAACGGGTATTATCCTCCTCTTTAGTGACGTCACATACAAAGGTGGCTACTTCGCCGCCTCTTTCTCGAATCTCTTTTCCGACGCGGGAAAGGCCTTCTTCAACAATGTCACCGAGCACAACTTTGCCACCATTTTGTATCCAATACTTGGCTATACTTTCGCCGATTCCGCTGCCGCCTCCGGTTATAACTGCCACTGAACCCTTAATATCTAACACTTTTCATTCCTCCTTTCTGTGTCACATTAAGTCCGGCTGGGAACATCAGTTTTGCTTCTGTAGGTTTTTTTCCCCTTAATAACGAGTTCTTCTATGAGTTCCATTACAATATTGCGCGCCGCATTCTGAGGATCAATACTGCGGCTCCAAATTTTTTCTACTGCATTGTCGATATTTTTCTTAGTAACGATGTCTTTCCAAAGGATTTGAGAGAATTCGCTTTCTATTCGGGCCCGCAGTTCGAGCTTGAGCTGAGCCTTTCGGCGCTCTTCTAGATGTGAATCCTGCTTGAGATAGCGGGAGTGGTTCCAAACTCCCTCATAAAGTTCGTCCATGCCAACGTTGGTGGAGGCTGAAGTTAAAAATATGGGGGGAATCCATTCCCTTTTTCTCAGACTTCGATCCAGCATTCCCTGGATGGAAAGGGAGATATCCTTTGCTCCGGGACGATCGGCCTTGTTGACCACGAAGATATCAGCGATCTCCAACAGGCCAGCTTTCATGATCTGGATGGAATCCCCAGATTCCGGTGTGAGAATGACAAGCACAGTGTCAGTGGCCTCAGCAATATCTAATTCAGATTGGCCCACGCCAGCCGTCTCAATAATAATGATCTGTTTACCACTGGCATCCAGGATCCGGGAGGCTTCCTTGGTGGTCCTTGAAAGCCCCCCCATTACCCTATCCGTGCTCATACTGCGAATAAATACATCCATCTTGTCCTGTTTCACATGCATCCGAACACGATCGCCCAGCAAAGCACCGCCTGAAAAAGGGCTGGAGGGATCAACCGCAATAACACCAACCGAATAATTGTTTTTACAGAAACTAGCAATCAGCCGGTCCACAGTCGTACTTTTTCCCGCTCCGGGGGGTCCGGTCACTCCAATATAATAAGCCCTCCCTGATAACGGAAATATCTTTTTTAATATATAAGGCGCATTCTCATTTCCCCTTTCGACCATGGATATCAGACGTGCGGTCGAAAGCTTATCACCTTTCAGCGATTTTTCAACCAGCTTGTCAATCTCCTGCATTAGTTTCCTCATTTCATTGAATTTATCACGTAGCCCCTTGCATACTCTCTGTTATCCCCTCAATAATTACCTGCATGGGGGTATCAGGGAGGTATACCTTGTGAATGCCGTAGTCTTTTTCCAGCTTTTTGGCATCTTCCGGAGGCATCACGCCACCCATGAAGACTTTGACATTATTTAGCCCTTTTTCCTTGAGCATATCCACCACGATCGGACCGAGGGTGAGATGGTTTCCACAAAGACTACTCAACCCCACCACATCAGCATCTTCCTCAATGGCAGCCTCCACAATTTCTGCTGGAAATTTATTTCCTAAATATACCACGTCCATGCCGGCTTCCTTTAAAAATTGCGCTACGAGATAAACACCTCGCCAGTGAATATCCAGCCCCAATTTCGCAATTACGATCTTAATTTTCCTAGTCATTCTCTTTTCTTCTCTCCTGCTTAATTGATTTTCAATTTACAGTAAAGGAAAGGACCACAAACCGTATTCTTCTCTGAAAAGCTCTTCAATTTCACCCAGAGTAACCAGGTTCTTGACCGCATCCAGACAGTATGGAAAAAGATTTTCATCGCTGTGACACTTTTTACGGAGAATTTTTAAGGACTCTTTTACGTTCTGGTCATTGCGCTCTTTTCTGAGGCGCTCTAACTTGGCTTTTTGTCTTGTATAAGTTTCCGGGTATTCAAACACTCTGATGGGCGCAACCTCCCTCTTTTCATCTCTCATAAAATTGACACCCACAATTTTCATTTCGCCGTTTTCGATCTTTTTCTGGTACTCATTGTTATAATTGGCAATTTCACGATGCAACCAGCCATTTTCCACGGCAGAAACCAGACCGCCCATATCCTCAATTTTCCTGATATAATCGAATGTTCTCCTTACCATTTCCTCGGTGAGATGTTCCACATAATAAGAACCGGCCAACGGATCTACGGTGTTGACCACGCCTGTTTCAGCCTGGATAATTTGCTGGGTGCGTATGGAGACCAAAGCGGCTTCTTCAGTTGGCGCCGAATAGGCTTCGTCATATGAATCCACATGCAGAGATTGACAACCACCAAGGACTGCGGCAAGTCCCTGCAAGGCCGACCGCGCAATATTGTTGTGCGGTTCTGTGGCTGGGAGGGTTACGCCTGCTGTCTGAACATGATAGCGCATAAGCATCGATTTAGCACTCTGAGCTCCAAAGCGTTCTTTGGCGATTTTATACCAGACCTTGCGGCTTGCACGACATTTTGCTATTTCCTCGAAGAAATCATTATGCAGATTCCAGAAAAAAGAGAATCGCGGAGCAAAATCGTCGAAGTTCAAACCTCTCTTGATCAGCTCCTCGGAAGTGGCAATGGCATTGGCAATGGCGATACCGACCTCGGCTACCGCATCCGTGCCGGCTTCCCGAAGGTTATATCCATTGTAGCTGATGGGATTCCAGCGGGGCACATTTTTGCAGATCCACTCGACAACGTCGCACTGCATCCTGAATGAAACTGATGGTGGCAAAATTTCATAACCACTACCCACACATGTTTCCATGATGAAATCATTCTGACAGGTCCCTGCAAGTTGGTTCCACTGAGTTCCTCTTTCCTCGGCGATGGAAAAATACATTCCGGGAATGACCAAACTCGTGCTGGGAAGATGGGTTACAATGGATGTGCTCACTGTGCCAAGGTCGATTCCCTCAAAATAGGCATCGATGTCCCAGATTGAATCAACAGCTGCGCCGCATTTGCCCACGTTGCCTTCTGCTTCGGGGTCGTCTGAGTTATAGCCACGAATGGTTGGTAAATCTAAAAGAATGTTAATGCCCGTTGCGCCGTGATCCATCAAATAACAAACTCTTTTGTTGCAGTCCTCCGGAGCTCCCAAGCCGGCCAGCTGTCGAACAGTGAAGAGTCGGCCGCGATACATGTTGGGATATACGCCCCGCAGGTAGGGCGGCAGCCCTGAAAAACCGATGTCTTCCAAATAGCGAATATTTTCGACATCCGCAGGGGTGTATATCAATTTGATGGGAATTCCGGAATGGGTAAAATACTTTCCCTCCATTTGTCTATCGGCTTCCCGGAGGCAGGTACTGAACCAGTCATCATATTGTTCCTTAATCCGTTTGACCTGTTCTTCGCTGAAAAGGTATGTATTTTCATCTTTTTTCTCTGACATACACAACTCCTTCTAAGCGCCCTTATTATTGTTAACATTTAGAGATCATGCGAATCAAATGGTTTTTCATTTGAAGCTGGGCACAATCTCTCCACCTGTCGTGAAAACTCTCATCACTCCTTTTTTAAGTTGTTATTGAGCTTCCTATTTTGATATTAAATAATTGTATACTTTTTTAATTAAAAATTTTCAATCATATAAAATAGGGCAAGTCGTTTTAAAATCACTTCATCATTCCTTGCAACTCGATAAGCTGATCCGGGAGAGGGCGCTATTACCGCATCCCGGCGGCTCCGTATTGCCTACAATGTGCGCCTGCCCCGGGGATGACTGATCAACAGCAGGGCCTCAATGGGCTGTTGCCTTGCGGCGTTCACTGAGCGAAATCAGGCGCGAAAAGGCACGGGGATTACCTCTTCTCACTCCATAATTCAGTGTTGCACGCGATGCTGGTCGAACCAGTTAGAGACAAACAGGACCTTCTGCATGTGATGGCTTGGCCGGCCGATAATGCCATGCCCCTCGCCCGGAAACCTGACCAGAACCGCCTCAACCTTCAGCAACTTAAGGGCTTGATAATACTGCTCTGATTCAGACATCGGAGTGCGATAGTCTTCCTCACCCGTCATCACCATTGTCGGAGTCTTAACGTTCTTTACGACCGAAAGAAGGCTTAGCTTCTCGTAATGCTCCGGATTGTCCCACGGAAACCCCGGGAACCAGTACTTCAATACCATGATTGGGATGTCCGTGGTCAGTAGGAAGCTATACCAGTTGATCACCGGATAGAGGACAGCAGCGGCCCTGAACCGTGTCGATCTACCGATCATCCAGGCCGTCAATACGCCGCCACCACTTCCCCCTGTCACAAACAGATTGTCGGGATCAACGTAGCCTTTTGCGATCACCGCATCCACGCCGGAGTTCAAATCGTAGAATTCATCGCCGGGATATTTAAGGTGAATCAGGTTTGCGAATTCCTCGCCATAGCTGGTGCTGCCCCTCGGATTCGTGTACAAAACGATATAGCCCTTTGCTGCCCACAGCTGTTTCTCCAGGTCGAATCGGTCACCATAGTTGAGGAATGGGCCGCCGTGAATTTCAAGCATCAAGGGGTATTTCTTCGAGGGGTCAAACCCGGGGGGCTTGATTATCCAGCCGTGAATCGTTTTTCCATCCAGCGAAGAAGGGTACGAGATTTCCTCCACGCGTCCCAGCTCTTTGTTGGCCAGAAGCTCGCGATTGAGGTGCGTGATCACTGACATGCCGGGACGATCAACGTGACCGACCGCAATATCTGATGGCACATCTGGCCGGGTGTAGGGCACCGCGAACTCGCCATTCCTTGAGAGTGAAAAACTACCGATGCTTGAGTAGAGGCTTTCAGTGAAGCCATAAGTTCCGATGTCCCTGGCGATCTCTTTAACCTTCCCATCAATCGAGCAGAACCCAAGCTTGGTATTGCCCTGATCGTCATACAAAAAGATCACTCCGCTTCCATCCGGTGCAAATCGAGGGGCAGCCACGTCGTAGTCCGGGCTCCCCAAAATCATTCTGGCCCCGCTGCCATCACGGTTCATCAGGTAGAGATGATTAACCTGATAGATCTGACGTTTATCGTCGTACCCTGTATAAGCGATGTACTTCCCGTCCGGCGACACAGTAGGCGATCCATCGGGACCGCGTCTGTCAGTCAACGCCTTCGTCCTCCCGTCAGAAACTGAGACCTCATAGATTTCAGAGTCAAATGGTTCATACTCCGCATCCGCATGTTGATTGGAACTTAAGATCAGGGACTTGCCGTCCGGTGTCCATTCAACCGCTCCGCCGCCCCAAGGCCCTCTGAGAAAAGCGTGTTCATCGGTCGTGATTTGCCTCGGTGCGCCACCATCGGCCGATATCACGAAGATCTGTATGGAGTCTGGCTCCAAATAGCCCACTCGATCGAATCGGTACATCAATTGGTCGAATACTCTGGCCTGAGCCGCCCATTTCGCTCCAGCCGGAGGCGCCGGGAAGCTGCCGATTTGTCTCGGCACTCCAGGAACCTTCGACTTAAATGCGATCGATTTTCCGTCAGGCGACCAACTTATTGCCGAGGGTGGACTGACAAGGTTGGTGAGTTTGGTCGTCTGTCCTGTATCCATCCATCGTAAATAGATTTGGGGTATGCCATCGCGGGTCGATAAATATATAATTCTGGTTCCGTCGGGTGACCATCTGGGCGACATATCGTTGAAGTTTCCGGTCGTCAATGAGCGATGGCCAGTTCCGTCCTGGTTGATGATCCAAAGATTCGAACAGCGCCTGTCTGACATAATATCGCAGAACATGCGGACATATACGACGCGCCTTCCGTCAGGCGAAATCTGGGGATTGGCGGGAAACTCCATGTTGAACAGGTCGGTAGGCGCAAGTTTCGCAGGCTTAACAGCAGCGCTTGTCGGGACGGCAAACCAAATAGCTGCAAGGATCAACGAGATTATCGGCTTGAAATACTTAAGCATCTCCATACCTCCGGGTTTTTAGTCGATATTTGATCGGCGTATTCGGTGACAGAGCTCCTTCACCATCAACAATCGTACCGATTTTCGCGGCGACCAAGCTGCCTCCATCGTGCTATTGCACTACTGGCAGCCAAACTGCCGTCGACTGGCGTTTGGAGCGGAGAATGGTAATCTCCGCCTTCTGATAATCAGTCGTTTTCGCATCAAATATATTCGGTATGAACGTTTGCGGATTGCGGTCATACAGTGGAAAGAGGGTTGACTGTATCTGAACCATGATCCGGTGCCCAGGCTGGAACACGTGGTTCACGTTGGGCAAATCGAATCGATACCTCTGCGGTATATTAGGCGGTATGGCCGTTGGATGCTCGAAGCTGTCTCGGTAGCGGCCCCGGAAGATATCCATGGCAATCGGAAGTTCATACCCGCCAAGTGAAGGAGTGGTCACATTCTGGGCGGGGTAGACATCGATGAGCTTAACTACGAAGTCACCGTCGCTTCCCGTGGTCATCGCGCGAATATCTGCTACGGGAATGCCGCGCACGCGCACCGGCGAGTTCAGCTCCAACGTCTCATACACGAGCACATCGGGGCGCCCGTCAACAAAGCGCTGATCCTGCACCAGCCACTTACTCCAGGGAATATAGCCGATCGCGGTGGTCCAGATGTCCAAAAAGGGGTCGAGCACTGGGCGCGGCAGGAATGGAACCGGCCTGACGGGATCGCTGATGTATGCATCGCGCCCATCCGATTCCGTGGGCTGATCAAAGGACAAACTGAAGCCTGCACCGAGATAGAGAGGCTTCAAACCTGTTTCACCGTCACGCTCACTGGCGCTCGGCCAGTCCTGAAATCGCTCCCACCGATTCTCGCCCGTGTTGTAGACCGTAACACGTGCGAGCTGAGCCGGAGGTCCGTCGCAAAGGTGCTCGTTCATAAATGGCAGCACCATATCGCGGTTATATTGCTTCGCGGTATCCCCTTCCCAGAGAAGCACGCCAAGTGAATAGCCGATGCCATTGACCTGGCTGTGAGACCAGGGGCCGAGAACGAGCCAATTGTTTTCCTCGTGACCCGCCGCTTTCAGTGCCAGCCACGCATGATTCGCACCCCACATGTCTTCCTGATCCCACAGGCCTTGCTCCCATAGCGTTGGGACTGACGAAGGACGGGCGGCGAGCAACTTGTCGAGGGCCTGGCCCTGCCAGTATGCGTCGTAGGCCGGATGGGCCATAATGCGAGCGACCCACGGGAGCTTATCGAGCCCGCGCTCGCGCACATAGTCGCCGGTAGAGCCCGCGCGCAAAAACTCTTCGTACTTATCGAAAATCTCGCTCGGATAGACCGCGCCCGCGCCGCGCTGCGCGGTCTGCATGTAAATGTAGCTGAGCATGAGATTGCGGAAAGCACCATAGTGAAACCAATCATCCCCCATCCACCCGTCGACCACGGGGCTCTCAGGCACCGCTGCCTTGAGCGCCGGATGCGGATCGAGCAGTGCCATGGCTGTCGTAAAGCCTTCGTAGGATGAGCCAATCATGCCGACCCGACTGTTCGATTCCGGCGTGTTTTTCACCAACCAATCGATGGTGTCCCAGGCATCGGTCGTGTGGTCAACGGACGTGGGATTCAATGGCCCACGCACAGGACGCATCACCACGTAGTCGCCTTCCGAGCCATACTTGCCGCGCACGTCTTGATAGACGCGGATGTACCCGGCCTGCACGAAGACTTCATCGGCAAGCGGAAGCGTAGCTAGTAACGACAAACTATCGGAACGATGTGAGCGTCCCGCTGCATCGTAGGGCGTGCGAGTAAGAACGATGGGGGCATTCTGAGCGCCCTTTGGCACGAAAATGATCGTCTGGAGCTTCACGCCATCACGCATTGGAATCATCTCTACGCGCCTGGTGTAGTCCTGTTCGGGACGTTTGAGCTTAAACTCCTTTGGGATATCGCTCAGGCGATAGGCTTCTCTCGATTGCGCCGGCGGGGAGTCGGCCAGCATGGCTATCGCAAGAACACACAACCCAATCGCAGCCGCTATAAATCCCACCAGCGGTTTGCTCACGGCTTTTTTCCTAATTGAATTAAAGTGAGTGACCTGTGACACCGTACTCGTGTCCTTGTTCATTATCTTCCCTCTCTCATGACATCCCGGCATTAAACAAAGAGATGTTTCTTCGATTTAGGCAAATCTCGATTAGAACATGAACCGAAAACCTGCTGTAGCTGTAAAGGATCTTGGAGCATTTATTTAAGTGCTTCAAGATCTTAGCTGCCTTTTCCAGTGAAGTTGACTCTTTCTCACCGAAAAATATTCCCCAAATTTTCCATAATTCCAAATATAGATAACTATATTTAATTTGTTTGTCAAGCTTTTTTGAATTTTATGTTCCGACAAGATCAAAAGTAGATGGTATGCGAAAATCAAAAGTAGACGAAAAATAGACAAAAAGTAGACAGTGGGGGATTTCAAGAGATAGAAAGCTCATGGTAGAACACCTCGTGAGGAGGAGATTTTACCATGAGCAGACAGCTACATAAGCGGCTTTCCAAAGAGTTTGTGGAAGAGATCCTGGACGCTTTTAACGATCACCGGATTGCTGAGGAGAAGGCTTGCGAACTACTCGGAATAAAACGCGCACAGCTTTACAAGCTCCGTCAGCGATGGTTACAGTTTCTGATAGGGAAAAAACCATTTACTCTCTATTCCCGCAAAGAGAGCGCCTTCCATCGATTGCCAGAGGATGTGGAGCGATGGTTTCATGAGGAGCTGCATTTTATTCAGAAGAAAGCGAGTGTTTATCGGGCCCGCTTCAATTTTGCGGTTTTGGCTGAGGAGGCCCAGAAGGTCTTTGGATACCCATTCCATCGAGAGACAATCCGCTATTTTGCTCTGCGCCATGGGTATTATCATGCCCGTCCTGAGGAGAAACGTAAGGTCTATGTCCGTTTTGAAACCCCAGGACCGGGATTCCTATTCCAGCACGATGCATCCAAGCATCGTTGGGTACCGGCCTTGGGAGGTTTTCAGTATGTGATCTTGACCAAAGACGATTATTCACGGCGTTTTGTTGGGGCACAACTTGTTGAGAGAGAAAGCAGTTACGAGCATCTGGAGACGGTCAGAAACACGGTCGAAGAATATGGCCTGCCCTTGGCCTATTATGTAGATCAACATAAGATTTTCCGCTTTGTGGAACACCATGGCGTTCATGTCAAATATGCCTTAGGGTTGGATGAAGGCAAAGTCCAGTTCAAAAGGGCGCTAAAGAGTCTTGAGGTCGGGCTCATCTATACTGAAGAAGGCTCCCCAGAAGCCAAAGGGAAGGTAGAGAAAGCCTTCGATTACCTGCAGAGACGTGTTCCGTATCTTTGTGAACGACACAACATCAGAACTCTCATTGAGGCAGGGAAAGTATTAAAAGATGAAGTTGCGTTTTATAACGAAGTACGACCTCACATAGAGACAGGAGAAACACCGCTTAAACGCCGGGAAACTGCTCTAAGTGCGGGGAATGGGTTCCTTAGGCCTTTAGATCCTTCCATTAACCTTGATCTGGTCTTCTCCCTTCATTACCAACGCGTAGTGAAAAAGGATGGCTCATTATGTCTACTTTTGATTTTCGCGGAACAGCTTTTTGAATTTTAGTAAGCTTACGCTATTTTGAGCTTTTTTACTTATCAGATTGCAAAAGAGTGACAAGTCTGTAAATGTGAATTTTAAAGGACAGGTGCCTGCGTGACTGGCAGTAATTGAAGTCGTCGGTTCTTTTCCCTCGACTCTAGTCCCCTATTCAACTTTGTTTTGCATGAGATGACGATCAGGTGGGTTCTTTCTTTTTCTCAATGAGATTCCAGTCAGGAGGCTGAGTCCCCAAGAGGTGTCTGACAAAAAAATCACGGCGGCGGCGCTCACCGTATTTTCCCCCGCTTGTATGATTTTGCCCCGGGAGCACGATCAGCTCGAAATCTTTCTCAGCTTTAATCAGGGCGTCCACTACTCTCATGGTTGATTCCGGTGGCACATTCGTATCCAACTCGCCGACTAGGAGGAGCAGTTTTCCTCTCAGTTTATGAGCATTGGTCGCATTAGATTGCTCTTCATAATGCGGTCCGACAGGATAGCCCATCCATTGTTCGTTCCAGAAGGCCTTGTCCATCCGGTTGTCGTGGCAACCGCAAGAAGAGACAGCCACCTTGTAGAAATCAGGATGGAAGAGCAGGGCACCGGTGGAGTTCTGGCCTCCGGCTGATGCTCCATAAATACCAACTCTTTCGACGTCCATGTAGGGATACTTTTGGGCAGCGGCTTTTATCCACAGGATCCGGTCCGGGAATCCGGCGTCGGCGAGGTTCTTCCAACAAATGTCATGGAAGGCCTTGGACCTATTGGCAGTACCCATTCCGTCAATCTGAACTACGATAAAACCCAATTCGGTCAGAGCATGGCCCCTGTGGTTGGACCTGAAGCCCTTGGGTACATGCGATCCATGAGGTCCGGCATAGATATATTCGATGACGGGATAAGATTTCACCGGGTCGAAATTCATCGGCCTGAAAATGACGCCGTAGATATCGGTTTTTCCGTCCCGGCCTTTGGCAACAAAAGGCTCAGGCAACTTCCAATCCGTCTTCATGAGCTCAGAAATATCCGCATGTTCAAGCTCCATAACCACTGTGCCGTCCGAAGCCTTTTTCAAAACACTCACCGGGGGCTTATTTATCATGGAGTATGTGTCAACAAAAAAGGTGAAATCTGGAGAGTAAGAAAGGATATGGTTCCCCTGCTCTGGTGTCAGATCGATGAGGCCTGTGCTGTCAAAATTGATGCGGTAGCCGTGAACATTGTAGGGATCTTCGCCAGGATTCTTGCCACCTGTCTGGAAGTAAACCTGTCTTGCCTTCTCGTCCACGTGATCGATTCTGCGGACAACCCATTGGCCACGGGTGATTTGGTTCTTGAGCTTGCTTTCCCTGACATCGTACAGGTACAGATGCCTCCAGCCATCGCGCTCCGAACTCCAAATTAATTCTCCATTCGTGCTGGCATATTCCATAATGGCATTAAAGCGATCGATGAATGTCTCGGCCGTCTCTTCGAGGATCGTCCGTACTCTCCCGGAGGAGGCGTCGATGGCATAAGCGCGGGTCAGTTGTTCGCCCCTTTCCTGATAGCTGATAACCAGGTTACGGCTGTCCTCGCTCCAGACCGGCGGGCTGACTCCCGAGGGGGCAGGATTCAGGCTGAGGTTGACCTTTACGGGGGACTTATTATCGACGGAGAACACACAGAGTCGGGGCACATCGAGCACATCGCCGGGGAATTGGTAGGTCCGAGAGGTCATCTTTGCCTGGAATTGGTCCTGCGGAGAGGATTCAATCAGGTAGACCGTAGATTCTAAACCTCTCTTCCATTGGAAGATAGCGATTTTTTTCGAGTTGGGCGCCCAGGTTATAGGCTCGTAATAAATATACCCTGCTGATCCATAATAATTCTCCCTTGTTCCATCAGTAGAGAGCATAAACTCTTCCGCTGTCTCAGTAGAGCGGATGAAAAGGTTGTAATCTTTAATATAGGCCAGCCATTTCCTGTCGGGCGACATGACCTCCTGGCTGCGGCGGGGACTTCTGGTGTCTTCGACGTTCTCTCCCTTTGAAATAGCGTTGGTCTTGAGCTGATAAGACCAGCGGAATCCAAGGGTTTCAAACTCGATGGCCTGCCCATCCTGCACAAACTTGATGATGGAAAAAGGCAAATCAGAAGCTCTGACCTCTTTTCCCGAAGCCTTGGATAATTCGTCGGCGAGTTTGTCGTGGTCAAAAACCGGAACTTTGCTCTTTCTCTCAGCATCGACCAGCAAAAACCGGTCCCCGGCCCTTGTGTGGACGCGGTACCAGAACCGGTTTGTTTTTTCTATCCAGTTCGGACGGACCTCCTCGCCGTAAACCAGCTCTGGCAGTTTCTGTGCATAGCTGTCCGCCCGCTCGTAATCGGCCTGAGTTCCCTGACAAAAACAAAGAACTGGTAATATAGCCAGCCAAAGTGGGATCCATACATAATGACTCCTCCTGGAATTTCTTCTCATGATTTTCCTCCTAAGCTGTGGAGTCGGGATGCAAGTTTTTTTCCTCGCCTCAATTCATCCAAATTCCCTGGGATTTCTCTCTACTGACGATCTCATGTGAGCTTATCGGCAGAAAACTATCAACGTCAATTTGCGGGTCCTTGATTGAGCCATGTACGACCAAATACGGCGCCCAGGGGTGAGCCATTGAACCAGGAATAGGATATCCCTGAACAAAAGATCAAGAAGAGAAAATTGGAGCCTTGAATCTTAAAGATATGGGGAATGCTCGCTTCAAGATTCCCAAGGGGCATTGATCTGACAGTTCGGATCATAGTACGTAACTCCTAGGCCCATGAGATTCGCGTGTGAAGAATCTCCTTTTTCTTTATTATGCACACAGGATGCAAGAAGTGGCCAGTTGCACGGCATTCGCTTGGCGAATGTGATTTGAATTGCCTTATGCGCAGGAGTTAGAGGGGCCAGCTCAATGCCAGGATGAGCGGGCCCCATGTTTTTTCCTTTTTCAAGATTCGTGATGTAATAACGGTCCTGACCGGACCCACGGGCAAGCCCGTGGACGGGCGTTAGAACATGAATCGAAAACCTGCTATAAAGGATCTTGGCGCATTAATAGCAGTTGGCATACCAAAGGTCGGGCCGGCTGTCGCAAATACCGCGGTTTCTCTTCCTTGGTTGAACAGATTAAATACATCCAACCAGAATCGCAGTCTAAAATCCTTTATGTTGAAAGATTTCTCAACTCTCAAGTCTAAAATGTTTTTAGACGCCATTCGACGAGAACCATGGGGTTCAGTCAATATATTTACTGATCCCTGATTAAGTCCAAATATATTTAGCTGTCTTGTCCACGTCCAACCGCTACTGTAGGTATAGTACGCGCTCAGAATAATATCCAGTGGCATAGCATAGGTGGCTTGAATTTTAACCTGATGAGGAGCGCTAATTGTATTGTATCCCTGCAAGTTAATCTGATAATTCGGATCTTGGAACAGAGCTGATTTGCCAACATTATGAGCACCGCCAAAGGCATTATAATAATTTGAGTAATTTCCTTCATCATCGCTATACACATACGAGGCGAAAAGCTGCCAGTTGTTTGAGAATCGCTTGGTGAGACTGATTTGCAGGGCTTTGTACTTTCTATCCGGTGTTAAACTAACGATATCGGGAAATGCAGCTCCTATATCTTTTCCTTTTTCAGGATTCGTGATGAGATATTGATTTTGGCCGGGATTGAGCTGGTTATAGACAGTGTATATCTCTCCTGTCTCAGGATCCACAGATTGAACTGGCGCAAACATACCCTGGACATTAACTGGCTCAATAAAATCATTCCAGTCTTTATATACAAATGTAAGGCTTAAGGTAAAATCTTGGCCTATTACCTGTTCGATTCCAGCCGAAAATTGATCCACGGAAGAATGTTTGATATCCGGATCTATACTGTAAAGGTTTTCAGCAGGAGTTCTAAACAGCTCAATCAACGTGCCATATGCTGGAACGAAGTACGTAACAGCGTCTTCTTTTTGGAGACTTAAATAATCTATGTAAAAGCTTTTTGTGTTTTCATAGTATCTTCCGTAGTGACCTTTGAAAACTGTTTTATGTGTTTTGAAGATATCCCACACGAAACCGATCCGGGGTCCAAGACCAGTCGGCGTATAGACAGTTTCGTCTCTGACTATTCCTCGATAGATAGTATACCGTATACCGGGATTGATGACGAATGACTCTGAAATCTTCCAGGAATCTTGGGCGAAGAAAGTGTATGTCTTGTTAACACCCTGCACATTATAGCCTAAGCCCCCAGATGCCAAATAAGGGTAACCAAAGACGTCCATATATAAAAGGTCGCCGTTCGGGCTCCATTCAATTTCACCATGACCTCTCCCGTATTCTACCCCGAATTTAAAGTCATGAGAACCTGCGAAATCGTCAGCGTAATGCGACAGAGCCGCGGATACCTGGAATCGCCTTGATGGAAAAGTTACTAACCCTAAGTAGCTCGCGGTGGTCCAAGCGCCTGTCACCAAATCTATATGACCAGGGGTTTCCGTATCACCGTTACTTGGCTTGAAGTCTAGAGTATAATTGACAATTGAAGCTCTTGCCTCAAAAAGAGTGGCACTTGAAAATTGATGAACAAAACTTACAAGTCCGATATGATTGGATTCTTGGGTATCTGTATTTGCTTCATCTCTGACAAAAGGATCCATATAAATAGTTTCTCTATCGATCTTGAAATATGAATAAGAAGCTTGTATTCTGCTTTTTTGGTTGAGTTGAAAGGTAAGCTTGAAATTCATTTTAGGAAAAGACAGAGAGCTGGATTTATCGGCAGATCTCATAAGAGATTCCCCCGAGGTATATTCGAAACCGGCAAAAAACCAGAGCTTGTCCCTAATCATAGGGCCACCAAGATGGAAGCTGGCATCAAGTGAACGAGTTACAGGGCTTTCACCGACCAAACTCCATTGTGGATCATCCTTTATAAAATTATCACTGTTCCAATCGAATCCTCGATACCTCAATAGACCATCCCCGCTAAATTCATTCCCCCCCGACTTGGTGATAACATTGACCACAGAACCTGTGAAATCTCCGTATTCAGCCGGAGCGCCCAGGCCCATGACTTGCGCTTCTTCAATAGTGTTGTAATCAACCCGGGAAGATTTGCTCCATTCACCACCATAAGCAGTTGCTAAGTCGACTCCGTCCATCTTAAATGCGTTGGAACTAAAATCGCCTCCGCCATAGGAACTCCCATCCACAACGCCTGGTGCAAGGTTAACAATATTTGCCGTGTTTTGGTCTGTGGGTATGTTTTCAAAGAAGTCTTTGGTGATGATGGTCTTTGCCATAGATGTATCGGTGACGTCGATGAGAGGTGCTTCTCCGATGACCGTTACTTCCTCTGCAAGCTCGGCTGTGCTAAGGGTAAAATCAACAGTCACAGTCATTCCAACGTGTAATCGAACGTTTGTCTTCTGCGCCGGTGTAAAACCGTCTAAAGTCACTTCTAAGGTATAAGTCCCTATAGGAAGAGCGGGGATTCTGTATTGGCCAGATTCATTGGTAATTACAGATCTGGTCCCCATAAGATTTGGAGAAGAGGCAGTAACAGATGCACCCGGCAGGACGGTACCTTGTTCTTCAACCACCTTGCCCTGTATTGTCCCCATCTCTTTTAACTGGGCCAACGAGATTCCGGACACCAGGATAAGGCTTAAAAAGAAAACAAGACTCGCACCATAAATTTTTTTCATTTTATCTCTCCTTCAATTTTTTTAACCGGCGAAATATTTATTCCGCTCTCATAGGAAATTTCTTTCAAGCATAAACTTTTGCTTTCCTGACCGAAGAAATTCAAAATCTTGAATCCTTTTTCAAGTGAAACAGACTATTAGACTTACGAAAAATTATCCCCATTTTTTTCATATTCCAAATATAGATAACTATATTTAAGATATTTGTCAAGCATAAATTTTTCATTTGATTTCACTCTTTTAATTTGCTTTTCCTATAACCTTATCTTTCCGTTTCCAAACCATTATTGACCCGAAAATTAGTAATGGTATGAGAAAGACTACGATTAAAGTCCACCCTGCACCCGTTAATCCTTTGGCCACTAGCGGGATTAGCCCGAAGCCCGATAATGAGTAGCCTATTACCAGCAGAAGCACCAGCAGCCCAATGGTATAGGGTCCTCTCTTTTTGTCTCCATACTTAGCTGTTAGAAGTGCCATAAATCTCTTCACCGGAGGAAAGGTGACCGCTACTCCCGACGTCACCACAGCACCAATTAATATCACGTCATAAGCATATCTAACTATCGGTGCGCCTGAAGCGATAGCTACAAAGTGCAAAGGTAAAGTTTCCTCCACGATTTTGGGATAATAGGCCATGCAGATGATGTACTCAAACAGAACAAGCACTCCTATAAAAACTCCGCCTATTGCTCCCGCCCAAAAAGCGCCCCTTCTCTCTAGTATCACTTCCCCGACTGCGATGAGCATGATAATTCCCAGCAAGTTATATGCTGTGTAAACTGTCCCGTCCCATAACCAGCCACTGGGTGCACTGGGCCCAACGCCTGAGGCAATGACAGTTGCCGATTTACTGGCGATCGGAACAAAAGCAACAACAAACACAATAACGGCTGCGGCCAACAGTACCCACGTGATAGTGAAGTTAAACGCTCTGATGACACCCGCTCCATAGACTACTACCAAAAATATGATTATAGACATTATTGCGGTTGCAGCTAAGTATGGAATTCCCAATTCGTCACCTAAGAGTGATCCCCCGCTTGCTGTTATGACTCCTAGAACCAGGATGCATAATAATAAGTAAGCAATCTCGAACACATATTGGCTTCTAGTTGCCCATTTGGCTGGCATAAAGCCCTCATACAGCTTGGTGACGAAGCCCCTATAGTCATAGATTTTCCAGCGTCTGGCAAGCTCCATACCAATTAAGCCAAAGTAGGCGAACAGCATCAAGCTCCAGATCCCCCCCCATAAACCCCAGGCGCCATGCCTGCCGAAGAACTGTATTATTTCTCTTCCGGAGGCAAATGCTCCGCCGAAGATGGCAACAGTGTAAGTGAAACCTACGGCTAAAATGGCGTAAATTGAAGTTCTGCCCAAGTAAATTTACCTTTTTTTCAATTCAACATTCAGAAGAGAATTCCTTTCATCCCTCCTTTAAGTTTTCTAAACAATGCATAAGTTTTTCTTGAATTTTTCTTATTGAAGAGAATTAAATTCAGACTCCCTTTTCCAGTGCGTTGACTATTTCTCTTCAACTATGCTTCCCCATATTTAAAAAATTTAACATAGCTAACTATATTTAATGTTTATTTGTCAAGCTTTTTTTAAAATATATGTTTCAATAGGTGAAGACAATCTGAGGGTTCTTGAAAAAGTCGTCCAGGACCAGCATAGATTAAGGTTCCTACACCTCCTTGATGACCAGTTAAGAGAAGGAGAGAGCGGAAGTACGATTAGGCGCGACATACAAAAGATCTGAGGGGGGCCGGCATGGATAAATCCCTTTAGAATCGCTCAACGAAGGATTCGCGCTGACGTCTCGCCAAACCTGCATCTATGTGAAATGGATGCACTCTTGCATCCGAACAAGTCCGCGCTGCATTGACGCATTGCCACTGTCATGCAGTGCAGTTCACCGCAACGGCAGCTCGGTTGCCAGCTTCAGCAACTTTAAGCTGAGTTTGGGCAGGTCGGCAAGGTCGGTCAGGTTTTTTCCGTTGGAGGACAGGAGGACGATTCCCACCTGAGGTTTTTTGCAGATACCGATATACGCTCTATAGGCACCTGTAGCGCCGGGGTGCACCCAGGCGTCGCCCTTAGGTAAGGCTAGCTTCCTCCAGCCAAGCCCCTGGAGCATATCCAGCCGATTACTCGGCGACAGCGCTTCGACTGGCCGGATGAAGGCTCGCGGCCTGAATTGTAGAACACGCTGCATGGCTGCTGATAAGGCGGAGGCATCAACCGTCAGGTTCGCCTCGGCGAAAGTCAACATGTCCTTGACAGTCGAGCGGATAGCGCCCTGAGAACCCAGGACATCGAACTCCCAGGGGGGAACCGGAATGCCCTTGCTGTCATAGCCTATGGCCATCCGGTCCCGCTGGTCCTTGGACAGAGTTATCGTGGTGTCCTTCATGCCGAGCGGTTCGCAGATGATCTCCTTCACGAGCATTTCGTACGGCTGGCCCGACTTCAGTTCGAGAATGTGCCCGAGCGTGCCCATGCCGATGATGGAGTATTCCCATTGAGTGTCCGGTTTATGCTTCAGCTTGACAGTGCGCAGGCCCTCATAAAGGTCCTCCTTTTTGTACTTGGCGTAATATGTTCCGCGTCCTTCCCAGGTGTGTGGGTCCTCAAGGATGAGTTTCTGGAAGTTATCGGCCACGCCGGGCAACCCGGAGGTATGGGTCGCCAACTGCGAAAGAGTGATCGCGGCCACCTCCGGCGGCAGTTCCAGGTTCCGAGGCAGATGCTCGGCGATGGTGTCGTCCAGACCGACAAGCCCGTCCGCCTCCAGTTTCGCCAGGAGGATGCAGGTGAAGATCTTAGTGATCGAGCCGATCTCGTAGACCGTTCCGGCATCCGGAAGTATGGCCTTGACGGCGTCGGGGGAGCAGAAGCCCTTGACGTAGCGCTTGCCGTGCTGCGTAACACCCACCACGAGTGTGACTTCCTTTCTCTTCGTGCAGTAGTCCTCGCCAGCCTGATCGATCCGGGTAACTAGGTCGTGTGAGTCGGCCTGTTTCGCGTACGTGTTTCCAAGAACAAACACCACTGCAATAAAAAGAAAAAGTCTTAGGAAATTTCTCATTTCAATAATCTCTCCTTGCTTCTGGCCCAAGCCTAACAAGTGAACGAGGCTCTTTAATTTTTCATCAACTTAGTTTACCGCGACGATACATCAACTGCCAGCTTCAGCAGCTCGAAGCCAAGATCAGGCAGGTCCATGAGGTCGGTCAGGTTGTTTCCGTTAGAGGACAGGAGAACGAGGCCCACCTGAGGCTTCTCGCAAATACCCAGGTACGCTCTATAGGCGCCTGTGGCGCCGTCGTGCATCCAAGTATCTCCCTCAGGCAAGACAAACTTCCACCAGCCAAGCCCCTGGAAAAAATCCGGCCAGTTATACAATTTAGGTCCCGAGGTGCCGTCCGGCCAGTCGAAGTGCTGTTGTCGGGCATGCTGCATGGCTGCTGACAGGGCGGAGTCATCACCCCTCAGGTTCGCCTCGGCGAATGTCAACATGTCCTTGATAGTAGAGCGGAGAGCGCCCTGGGAGCCCAGGACATCGAAGTCCCAGGTGGGCACTGGATTGCCCTTGTTGTCATAGCCTATGGCCATCCGATCCCGCTGCTCCTTTGACAGAGTTATTGTGGTGTCCTTCATGCCGAGAGGCTCGCAGATGATGCCCTTCAACAGCGTTTCCCAAGGTTTGCCCGACTTCAATTCGAGAATGTGCCCGAGCGTGCCCGTACCGATGATGGAGTACAGCCACTGAGTGCCTGATCTGTGCTCCAACTTGACTGTGCGCAAGCCTTCGTATAGGTCCTCCTTTTTGTACCTGGCATAACAGGTGTGTACGTCCTCGAGGACGAGCTTCATAAAGTTGTCGACAATCCTTGGCAACCCGGAGGTATGGGTCGCCAGCTGCAAGAGGGTGATCGCGGCCACCTCGGGCGGCAGATCAAGGTCCTTAGGCAGGTGCTCGGCGATGGTGTCGTCCAGGGCGACAAGCCCGTCTGCCTCCAGTTTCGCCAAGAGGATGCAGTTGAAGACCTTAGTGATCGAGCCGATCTCGTAAACCGTTTCAGCATCCGGAAGTATGGCCTTAACCGCGTCGGGGGAGCGGAAGCCCTTGACGTAGCGCTCGCCCTGCTGTGTAACACCCACTACAAGTGTGACTTCCTTTCGCTTCGCGCAATAGTCCTTGGCTGCCTGATCGATCCGGGTAACCAGATCGTGTGTGTCGTTCTGTTTCGCGTACGTGTTTCCGCTAACAAACACTACTGCAATAGAAAGAAAAATTCTTAAGAAATTTCTCATTTCAAACATACCTCCTTTCTTACGCTCCTAGTCTAACGAGTGGCCGAGACTCCTTTAAATTTGCCTCAACTTATGACGGATAGATAAAAATAAAAAACAAGTGTTTCTAGCAATCTGAGTGCATCAATCGGACAGGGGTTTGGCGTTCGCATATCTACCGTGTATAGTTAACTATACTAAATATTTCTTTGTCAAGCTGCAATTATGATTAGTATGAGGAAAATAGGCGGTGATGTTGCAGTGAGCTGAACTGCGCGACAGAAGCACAGCCTCTCTGCTGCACGGAGTAGATCGACTTCAGCCGTTGAGTGCGTCCCTACCAGATAAACGTAGGTTCGGCATCGCGTCAGTGGCCGGTTTTTCTATACTGAGTTCCCCTCACGAATATCATAACACATGAAAATTGCCATCCGGTTTTTGGGATTATGGAAGTAGCTGTCGTTGTAGCCGCAGAATCGAAAGCCAAGCCTCATGTAGAATCCTATCACTGGATGGTTGGGAGGGGGGTCATCCATCATGGTGATGCAACCGTCGCTTTTCGCCAGTTTTGCCAGATGTTGGAATAATTCGGTCCCGATACCACGTCCTCGGTGGCTATCCTCCACTACCAAATCACCTATCCATGCAACCTTGTTCCATTGCCAGACATGGATGTATCCAAATCCCACAACGTTCCCTTCTTCCTCTGCAACAACAATGTGAGAGGCTCTTAGATCGAGCACGTGAGTAAAATCAATAACACTTCTGGCAATTTCCTGACACCGCTTCAAGTCTCCTTCTTCAAAGTCACGGATTTTCATGTTTCTTCAAACCTCCTCGGTTTCAGGGTTTAGATAGCCAATGTGACTGCTCTTGGAGATATCCTCTTTGGAACAGGAGATAAAATAAAACACTCCGAGCACCCTGTCAAGCTCTGAGCAGGCTCTAAGCAGGAAGACTCATTACTAAAAGCGTCCAAATAATATAGATGCAATTCCCCTTCAAGCTTCTCTTGATACAAACTAGGACTTACGTCGCCTGTGGAATTTCTCGTACTCCCTGATTTTTTGCTCTTTCAATGAGTCAAAATCTTCCTTGAATTGCCTGTAATTTTCCATGAAGAGCCTGACCAGCTCAACATCTTCATCCCTCCAAACGCGCCAACCGCGGCCGTCCTTCACCACATCGGAGATGAATCCTTCCCGAATCCACCGCAGAAGAGTCGGTTTTGAGATTTTCAGCATATCAGCTACTTTTTGTGTTGTATGTACCATTTGATGTCACCACCTACCCCAGTACCTCACGAAACACCCGCTGCCAGTTGCCTTCCAGAAATTTCACGATATCCTCCTTTCGATATCCTCGCCGAATCATCCCCGCAGTCATGCTCTTTCATTTCTTCGGGTCTTTTAAACCTTCGTTTGCCAAATGAAAACGAAAACGATAAGAGGGTTTAAGCCGGTCCGGACTGTGAACCGCCATGATTGCCTTCTCATAGGCAGAATCCATAGGCCCTCCTCCTCAAAGTATCATCACTACCGCAAGCGACATGATCGATGCCCACAAGTTGGACCACATGGGCGATGCGGTCTATAAAATCTTCTAAAGTCACGGGCATGTCCATTTTTACAAAGCGAAATATATAAATGCTGTGGCAGCCCCTGGCTTTCAAGAACTCCAGTCTAGTTAATGGGTTCAAGTCCTCCTCCCATGGGTTGAGGCGTCAAAAAACAAATATAATAAGATATACTTACTACACAACCCGCTCCCAGTCAAGCGAAGAGAACGCCTGGTTCAAAAGAACGGCTTTCCTTTCCCCCCAAAGACATGACCACAGTAGGAAGCTAAGCTACTTGGATGCGACGACTTTTTTGGTCGGCCCTGCCAGCGTTTCAGCAACCATTCTTAACCCGAGCATGTCGGACGTCAAGCCTGCTTCCAAAGACTGGTCATACTGGCTGGTTTTAGTTGCGAAAAAATTCAGTCCTGAGTGATATCAACGCCCTTAATCTTCAGCGTGTTTTTTGCAATTTTGCCATCCACCATGACCAATAAGGGCTGCACCACCGTGTCAATGCTATCGAGAGGATTCTCTTCGACTACAATCAGATCTGCTAATTTGCCCTTCTCGATGGTTCCCAACTTGTCCTCCATGTCGAGGATCTCGGCACTCGTGCGTGTGGCCGCGACAATCGTCTCCATAGGACTGTAACCAGCCTCCAGAAGGAAGCGCAGCTCCAGGAGATAACCTTTGGGGAGCTGTTTCGCGTAATCCATAATAATGTCAGTACCCACACCCACCTTTACTCCAGCTTTTTTTAAGCGACGCAGCATTTCCATGTTTTCAGCATGGTCAAAATAAAAACGCCTTGACAGCAAGTTCCAGTATCCCCCGCGTTCTTGAAAAATATTATAGTAAGCATAGATAGTTGGAACCGCACTGGTCCCATTCTCGGCCATTAGGCGGATGGTTTCCTCGTCGCGTGGCAGCGGATGGTCGATGCAGTCAATGCCTGCCTGCACCGCCCATGTGATATAGAAAGTGTGTGCATCCGCGGTCACACGCAGTCCCAGCTGGTGGGCTTCATCAATGGCCGCGGCTGCCTCCTCGCGCGTATAGTTGCTGGCAAGTTTGATGCAGTCCGCGCCGGCTTTTACCTGCTCTCGAACAGCTTCCCTAAATTCATCGGCACCGTTAGCCTGCACTAAGGTACCATTTTTGATCAAAACGTCTCCTTCTGCTCCATGTCCCCCGGTGCCCGTGATCAGCTTGCCCGCAGGGAATACCCGAGGCCCGATAATGCTGCCGTTCCGCACCGCCTCCTTAATCCTAAAAGGGATATCGTTGCGGGAACCGACATCGCGCAGGCTGGTGATACCGTGATTGACGTAATATTTAATTTTATCCACCGCCCTCAGCGTAGCCG